>Ga0326726_10003529_pt1 | contig 14351 bp, 6 predicted proteins | sample MHFenrmetagenome_2_FD_207603 | JGI IMG/M metagenome (GOLD analysis project Ga0326726, IMG submission 207603) | Lab enriched peat soil microbial communities from Michigan Hollow, Ithaca, NY, United States - MHF15MN | ecosystem: Environmental > Terrestrial > Soil > Wetlands > Peat | place: USA...
TCAGCGGCGGCAACCAGCCGCCGCCGCAGGCCGCGCTGACCACCAACCAGGACCGGCCGCACAACCTGTCCGGCCAGCTGGCGCTCAACTTCCCCAACAACTGGAAGTCGGGCAGCACCGCGGGCAAGGTGCTGGAGAATGTCGGCGTGTTCGCGGTGTTCCGCTTCTCGAGCGGACTGGCCTTCACCCGCTGCCCCCCGGGCACTCCGGAGGACAACTCGATCTTCGCCGGCGCGGCGGGCACCGGCGGGACGTGCAACCAGGGCAACTCGTTCGGCGACTTCAACGGCGCCCGGCTGCCCATGCAGAAGCAGTTCGATCTGCGGCTGACCAAGGGCTTCGGCATCGGCGGGATGGACTTCACCGCCTACTCCGAGCTCCGCAACCTGTTCAACTTCAAGAACATCAACACGGTCTTCTCGCAGACCAACGACATTGTCAACAACGCGGAGCGGGACAAGCGGCGTGACGGTGACCTGGCCGAATTCGCCAACGAAGCCACCACCAACGGCGTGTTCGGGGCCGATCAGTCCATCGATCTGCGCTTTGCCGGCGCGGGCGCGAGTGGGTGCGGCAGCTGGACCAACGCCGCGGGCAACGCCAATGCCAGCCCCAACTGCGTCTACATGATCCGGGCGGAGCAGCGCTACGGCAACGGCGACGGGGTGTTCTCGCTGGCCGAACAGACCCGCGCCTCGAACGCGTTCTACCTCTTTAATCGCGGTGTCTCGTCGTTCACCAACGCCCCGCGCTCGGTTCGGCTGGGGATCGAAGTCAACTTCTAAGCTTTCCAAGGCCGCCTGGCCCGGGTTCGCCCGGGCCGGGCGCCCTGCACCTCACAGAGCGAGGGGAGAATGCACTCACGATTCCGTATGAAGGGCGTCCTGCTGGCGGCGCTCGTGGCCGTGCTGGCAAGCGTGGCGCTGCCGCACACGGCCTCCGCCGAACCCCAGCCGGGAACCAAGAAGAAGGGCTTCCGGCTCTTTGCCAGGGCGCTCGGCGCCATGACCATCAACCGGGTCTACTGCGGCATGGCCTCGGATGGCCAGATCTGCGTGGACTCCACCAACTCGTCCACCATCGGTGGCGGGTTCTGGCCCAAGGGCACTCCGGACCAGTACATCTTCAACTCCGGTCTGCAGGTGGCCGGCATCATCGGTCCTGATGGCGGTGCCTGGGCCGGCGACACCGTCGGCGGATTCTTCTTCGACCCCAAGGGCACTACCCAGCACGGCGAGGAAGTCGAGCCGATCTTCAACGCGTCGAACAAGGCCGACTTCGACACCTGGCCCGAGGCGGCCTGCGTGCCGTTCGGTGATGCGTCGGCCGACCTGTTCAACCCGCTGCTCACCACCGACCCCACCGAGACCAGCGGGACGTACAGCTACCCCTGCCGCAAGTCCGCCTCGCAGGGTGACATCTGGTTCGTGTCGTGGGAAGGCAACCCGGCCTTCCGGGCTGGCCGCAAGCACCCCATCGGGGTGCTGGTGGAGACCCGGGGCATGGGCTGGAACTTCCCCGCAGGCAACCAGGACATCCTGTACTTCATCTATACCTTCTACAACGTCACCTCGACCAACGCGGCGGACTATGCCGCCTATCGGCCGAGCATGCGGACGATCCTGCAGCAGAAGGCCGCGGACTTCCATGCCTCCGTCGCCGCCACCGGGGTCACCCTGCCGGCAGGCGGCTACACGATGACCAACCTGTTCGCCGCGTTCGCGCGCGACGACGACGTCGGGTCGGCGGGGGCCAACTACTCCTCGGTGAACCTGCCGTTCGCCCTGGGCTTCACCTACGACCACGGGTTCTCCCCGGCGCTCCCGGGCTGGAAGTTCGATGCTTCGATCTTCTCGCTGCCGTTCTTCCCGGGTGTAGGCTTCACCGGCGCCAAGTACCTGAAGAGCCCGACCGGCGCCGGCGCCATTCAGCTGTTCAGCAACACCATCAACGGAACGCCCTTCGCGGGCGCGCTGAACGACCCGCGCGACGTGGTGCAGCTGTACCGCTATCTCTCGGGTACCCTCAGCCCGGCCCAAGGTGATCAGTCCTGCAACACCGGCAACCAGGTGCAGACCCGCATCTGCTTCGTGAATAACACCTCGTCGCAGGATATGCGGTTCTTCCAGTCCTCCACACCGCTGACACTGGCGCCGGGTGGCAGCGGCTCGATCGTGGTGGCCTACCTGTTCGCGCCCCCGGTCCGGGCGGCCGGCGGGGTGAACAACACCGACGTGAAGCCGGGCGATCCCCGGCGGCTCACCGACCAGTTCGCCCTGGCTACCGGCGCCAACCTCATCGACTCCATGACCGGATTCCGGGGGTGGACCGACGTGAACGGTGACGGCGTGGTGCAGCAGGGGGAGTTCAGCGCCCCGGTGCCCGGCTCGCTGCTGGGCAAGGCGACCGTGGCCCAGGCGGTGTTCGACGGCAAGTTCCTGCTGCCGTTCGCGCCGTCGTCGCCGGAGTTCTTCCTGATCCCGGGCGACAACCAGGTCACGGTGCTGTGGAAGCCGTCGGCCAGCGAGGCCAGCGGCGATCCGTTCTTCGCCCTGGCCAACGCGCCCCGCCGGACCATCCCCGGCGATACGGTGACCCAGGCCAATCCGTTGTATGACCCGAACTACCGGCACTTCGACGTGGAGGGCTACCGCATCTACCGCGGCCGGGTCGACGCGCCGAACGAGCTGGTGCTGCTGGCGCAGTTCGACTACTCGGGGACCACCTACTCCGATTACACCGGCATCGCGAATCCGACCAACAATTGCGCTCCCGAATTCGCGATCAACACCGGGTGCACCACCCTGCAGCCCAACCTGAAGAACGGCACGACCCTCACGGCTCACCGGGACTTCGATCTCGTGGGTCAGTTCGTCCAGACCAACGCCAGTTCCGGCCGGGTGCAGCTGGCATCGGGCCTGGCGCAGATCCTGACCGCGGATACGGCGGTGGACGGTGGTGGCAGCAACGGCACCTGCGGGCCGCGGTCCGTCTGCCACCCGCTGGAGAACAACGGCGTGCCGTTCGTGTACGTCGACCGTACGCCGCGGAACAACTTCCGCTACTTCTACTCGGTCACCGCGTTCGACGTGAACTCGATCGAGTCGGGGCCGACCACGCTCGAGTCGCCCCGCACCGCCAAGTCGGTGAACCCGACCCATCCGGCGGGGAACTTCCAGGGCTTCGGGGAGCTGACCACCAGCATCATCGGACGCGGGAAGCGGGTCGATACGCTGTTCCCCGACCCGACGCTCGACGGGACGACCGGCAAGTTCAGCGGACCGTTCCCGGCCACCAACGGCGCCACCCTCGGCTTCGTGGGCGAGCTGGCGAGCAAGGTGGTCGGAGCCCCCGGGCAGCTCTCCCTGCTGCTCGATTCGATCACCCCCGGCAATGCCTACGACCTGACGGCGACCACGTACTTCGTGACGCTGTCCTCGCCGGCGACCACGGTGAAGCTGAGCCTGCCGCTGGTGCAGGACCAGTTCAACACCGCCGTGTCGTCCTCGCTGCTGTTCAACGCGATCAAGGCGGACCAGTCGCTGGCCTCCAGGTATGGCGGCGATTCGAGCTTCGCCATTCTGGCGCAGCTCTCGCTGTCGCTGGCGGGCAACTACTACACCAACTCCTGGGGGCGCGGCTGTGTCAACGCGGCGCCAGGATTTCGCGGCAGCGCCTGCTACTACAACGGCTCGCGCTGGTTCCTCGGCCCGTCTCCGACAACCAACGAGACCAAGGCCAACCCGAACGGTGGCAACGGGGTCAACAACACCCCGCCGCTCATGGACGCGACGCTGGCCAACAACGCCGGCTTCAACAATGCCGGTGAGCTGCCCAACGTGACCGTGGTGCACCAGCCGCTGGCCTACGAGACGCTGCAGAACACCTGGCGCACGGTTGAGGGCGGGGTGGGGAGCTTCAAGCGGGCCGCGGACTTCAACGTCTACTGGGGTACCACTGCAGGGCTCATCGATAGCGTGGTGGACATCAGCCACAACCTGCGGGTGCCATTCGACTCCTCCCGCATGCGTGGCTCGTTCGGCATCCTGACCGCGGGCCTGGCAACCCCCACCGCCGGCTCCTTCGACGCCCGGGCCGAGGTCACGGTGACCGACTTCGGCTGTATCCCGCCGCTCAAGGGTTCAGCCGCGGTCCAGGGAGTCATTCCGTGTGCGGCCGGGCTGCAGTATCACCTGACCCGGCAGGCGGCGATCGGGCCCATTGCCTTCGTGATCAACAACTCCAACAACGCGCCGACCAGCACCAGCACCGGGCAGGGCTTCGCGATGTACATGCCCGGCGGCATCTTCCTGTTCCAGCTGGCGGCTCTGCCGCAGAGCACGGTCTGGTCGCTCAGGACCTACGTGGGCGCCATCAGCGGCGGCACGGGCTTCGGGGGTGACCTCGGCGCGTTCAGCTTCCGGCCGGAGACCCGCCCGTTCAGCGCGGAAAGCCTGCAGGTGCTGGTGGACTTCCAGGTCGCCAATAAGGTGCTGCCTCCGACGTTCGCCGACCTGAAGCGGGTGCACACGGTGCCGGATCCGTACTACGTCACCAACGGGTTCGAGCAGTCCACCGACAACAAGATCATCAAGTTCGTGAACCTGCCGGACAAGGCCATCATCCGGATCTACAGTTCGAGCGGCGTGCTGGTGAGCCTGCTGGAGCATCCGGGCCCGAACTGCAACAACGTCAGCGTGAGCACCGGCATCCCCATCGATCCATCCGGTGGCGAGTGCGTCTGGAACGTGCGCAACCGCAACAACCAGGTGGTCGCGAGCGGCGTGTACTTCTACCACATCGAGGCCAACGGGGCGGGCGGCACGGCCCGGCGCGTGGGCCGGATGACCATCGTCAACTTCGCCCAGTAGTTCACCCGGGGGGCGGGTCCCGCAGGGGACCCGCCTCACAGCCAGGAGAACGGATCCGATGACTGAGACACTTTCCTCGCGCCTGGTGCTGCTGGCGGCCCTGCTGGGAAGCACCGCCTCGGGCCTCGCGGCCCAGGCCGGTACCAAGCAGGACAATACGGCCTACGGCAGCACTTCGGCGGAATTCCTCCTGCTGGGCGCGGGCGCGCGCGGTACGGCCCTCGGAGGGGCCTACACCGCGATCGCCAACGACGCCAGCGCGCTCTACTACAATCCGGCCGGTGTCGCGCTGATGACCCGACCGGGCCTCCTGGTCGGCACCTACGATTACGTAGCCGACACCAGGTACAGCTGGGGTGGTATCGCCTTCCCCTTCGACGGCGGGTCCAAGACCTTCGGCGCCCAGGTAGGCACGTTCGGGTTCAAGGATCAGCCGGTATACACGGTGGATGAACCCGACGGCACCGGCTCGACCTACGACGTCAGCGAGACGTTCGTGGGCCTGACCTATGCCCAGAACTTCTCGGACCGGTTCTCCGCCGGAGTGACCGCCAAGTTCATCAGTGACAACCTCGGCGACGCCACCGGGACGGCGTTCGCGGTGGACTTCGGCACCAATTTCCACGCGGCCCTCAACGGCCATCCGGTGAAGTTCTCGTTCGTGCTGTCGAACCTCGGTACCAACATCGGCTACTCGGGCAACGCGCTGAACGGGGGCATCACCCGGGATCCGCTGCCGGGTGAAGACCCGGTGCCGAGCGTGCCGCAGCCGTCGCGGTTCCGGACCAAGTCGTTCCCGCTGCCGACCACCTTCCGGGTGGGCCTGGCGTACGATATGCTCACCGGGTCGAGCAACCGCCTGACCGTGCTGTCGGACTTCAATCAGCCCAACAACAGCAAGGCCGGGTTCTCGGGAGGTCTGGAGTGGTCCAGCCGGAATCTCGGCGGATCACCCTTCTCCGCGGCGGTGCGCGGCAGCTACACCTACTATGCCGCCAACAACATCAAGCCCGCGACCCTTCCCACCGCTCTCAATGATGAAGAGAACCTGCAGGGACTGGCGGCGGGCGGCGGACTGGCCTACGGCCGGGGGAATCTCAACCTGAGCGTGGACTACGCCTTCAAGTACATGGGTATTCTCGGGCCCACCCACTTCGTCAGCTTCGGGCTGGGCTGGTAGGAAGCCGTGAGCCGTGAGCCGTCAGCCGTGAGCGCTGACGGCTGACGGCTGAAGGCTGACGGCTGACAGCTGAACCAAGGAATCGCATGCGACGTTGGATGTTCGTGGCCGGGTTCGCGGCCATCATGGCGGCGGGCCCCGGCGCGGCAGCGGCCCAGGGCGACCAGGGGGTAAGCGTCCGGGCCTTTCGGTTCTACCGGGCGGAGGGCAAGCAGACCCTGGTCACCGCCTTCGTGGAAGTGCCGTACACCCTGCTGGACGCGCCCACGGCGGGCGCGAGCAATGAGCTCCGCTACGGCGTGGTAGTCTCGATCTACGACTCGGCAGGGACCCGGCTCAACGATGCGTCCTGGCCGGGCCGCGCGCGGGCGGACCTCCGGTCGCCCGGTGCGGTGGCGCTGGAGACGCTGGACTTCTCACTCGCGCCAGGCAGGTACCGCATCGAGGTAGCAGTCACCGATTCGGTGTCGGGCCGGAAGTTCGACGCGTCGACCGACGTGGTGGCCTGGAATGGGTCTCCCGGCGCGTCCGACCTGGTGCTGTCGCCGGGTATGCGGCTGGCCACCGGAACCGACACCATGCCACGGCTCGGGGAGCGCCGCTGGGGGAACACGCTGGTCACCTCGGCGACCCACCTCAAGCTGACGCCGGTCCGGACCAAGGCGTACTACCTGCTGGAGGCCTACGCAGCCGCGGCGGACTCCGGTACCATGGCTGTCGAGGTGACCGACTCCGCCGGCAAGGCCCTGGTGCACAGCAAGGCGACCCCAGTCCGGGTCGCTCCCGGTGGATCGGTGCTCAAGGGACAGCTGGACCTGGCCGGTCTCCCGTCCGGCCGCTATACGCTCAGTGTGAAGCTGGACCTGACGGGCGGGAAGCAGGACCGGTCGGAGCAGTTCGTGATGGCCGACTTCCAGGAAGCGATGGAGAAGGAAGGCCAGCGCCTGGTGGTCGTGAAGTTGACCGATGAAGGCTACTTCGGGGCGATGAACGAGGACCAACTGGACGAGGCGTTCGCCCCGCTGTTCTACCTGGCGGGTCAGGATTCCCTCTCGGTCTGGAAGACCGGTCTTTCCCTCGCCGCGAAGCGGCAGTTCATGACGCGCTTCTGGCAACAGCGAGATCCCTCCCCGGGTACGGAGCGAAACGAGGCGCGGGAATCGTTCTACCAGCAGATCGACGCCGCCAACAAGGAGTACAGCGAGCGCGGCCGCGCGGGCCGGCCGGGCTGGCGCACCGACCGGGGGCGGATCCGGATCAAGAACGGCGAGCCGACCGATGTGCTGGACCGGCGCACCTCGCTGGGTCAGGCCCCGCCGTACCAGGTCTGGCGTTTTTCCCGGGGTAAGGAGCGGTATTACATCTTTGCCGACCGCTCGGGCTTCGGAGCGTACCAGTTGGTAGCCACGAACGATCTCAAGGAAACCGGGATGGCGGACTACGCCAACCTGCTCGGCGGCTCCGCGCTGCAGGATATCAGCCGGTACCTGGGTGTCGACCTGTTCCAGGGCGACCGGAACCGCGGCGTGGATGATCCCGCCAGTCCCTGAGGGTAGCAGGCAGCATCACAGCAGCACCGAACCGTCCCCCGGCCCGTGGGCAGGGTTGACTCGACGCAGGCCACTCGTGCGAGGTTCATGATGATGAGAGACATGGTGAAAGGTTCATTCTCGTTCCTGGTCCTTGCCGGGCTCCTGTCCTGCAAAGGGGACCCGACCGGGGATCTCCGCAACGGGACGGACCACCTGACGGCGGATCCCACATCCCTGTTCGTGCGACAGGACTCATCCAAGTTCGTGGTTATCACGGCGGTGGATGAACAGGGCAATACCGTCGCGGCAAAGTTCAGCGATGCGACGAACGTTGGCGCGGGGATCACCGTGGTGAAGGACCCGACCTTCGCGCCGGTGTACAACAGCAAGGGCGAGCTGGTCCAGCCCCCTGAAGTCGTCGCGACCCGTTACATCGTGACCGGGACCGCGAACACGGCCAACTCGGGCTTCACCGTGAGCGCCGGCGGCAAGTCGATCACGATTCCGGTTCGGATCCTGCCGGCCACGACGACCCTGGCGACGCTCTCGACGGCCGCCCCCAACGCCGGCGACACCATAACCATCACGGTGCCGGCCCCCTACAAGTTCACGCCGGCGTCGGTGGCCTCCGTAGCCGGGACCAACCTGTTCAAGGTCAGCACCTCGGCCGACAGCTCGCAAATCAAAGTTGTCGGGCCCCCAGGCCTGAACGGGGCGGTGAATGTATCCGGCATCGTGCTGAGCTATGCCCCTGCGGCCGCCACTCTGACGGTGACCTCGACGGTCGCCCTGGTCACGCCGGCGCTGCCGACCGTGGCGATCAGTAAGACTAACGCCGCGATCGGCGACACCGTGGTGGTCACTGTCGTGGCGCCATACCGCTTCATCGCCGGCGCCGGTGGCAGCACCGTGACGGTGGGCACCGCCAACCTCGCGCTGGTGAGCGTCTCGACGGACAGCTCGCAGCTGCGTTTCGTGATCGGCCCGAGCGCCAACGACACGGTCAGGGTGACTGGGATCCGGATCAGCGGGGCGGCAACCCTGGGCCCCTTCACCAGCAAGTCCACCGCAAAGGTGGTTACGCCGGCGCTCCCGATCGTCACCCTCAATAAGACCACCGCCGTGGCAGGTGACACTATCATCGTGACGGCTGCGGTGGGGTTCCGCTTCACTCCCGGCGCAGGCGGTAGCGTCCCGACGGTGGGTGCCGCCGGCCTTGCGGTGGTCGGTGTCTCCGCGGACAGCTCTCAGCTCCGGTTCCTCATCGGTCCGAGTGCCAACGATACGGTCAAGGTTACCGGGGTTCGCTTCCGGACAGCGCCAACGCTGGGACCCTACACCGCCAACAGCGGGGCGGCGAAGGTTCAGACCCCGGCGGTGACGGACGTTCCGGCCCTGTTCTCCACGACCACGCCGAACGTGAACGGCACGATCACCATTACCGCCCCTGCCGGCTTCAAGTTCCTGCCGACCGCCAGGGTACGGTTCGGAATCGACCAGCAGGCCACGGTAAGCGTCGCGGCTGACAGCAACTCGATGGTTGTCCGCGCGCATCAGGCCGGCGCGAGCGGGCAGATCACCTTCGAGAACATAGTGCTGAGCTTCCTCACCGGGGTTGCCTTCAACGCTCCGACCACTACGACGGTCACCGTGGGTGCCACGGTGATCGAATTGACGGGCACCGATGTGCCGGCCAATGCGCCCATCATCAGCGTGCCGGTGGCGGTTGGCCAGACGGCGGGGGTGGTGGATGCGCCGACGGCTTTTGGCTACGCGGGCCTTACCGCAGCCTGCGGCGGCCCATGCCCGACCCGGCTGTACAAGATCGTGGTTAGGGCCACGACCAAGTTGGGCGTGAACTCAACGTGGAACAGCAACGAGGACGTCGGCATCTACCTGCTGACCACCGCAGGCGCCCTCCAGTCCACCACGACCTTCCCGCCAGCGGATAACCTCGGCGGTGGTGCAGGCGGCCACCCCGAGACTACCACCTGGACGCTGCCCGCAGGCACCTACCTGGTCGGCGCTATCACCTTCGGCGCGGCAGCCGCCCCGACCTCGCTCTTGATCACCTTTACGGCAGTGCCGTGATCGCGATGTAGTCGCCGGAAAGCAGTGAAAACACGGACGGGGCTTGCGATGACTCATCGCAGGCCCCGTTCGGGCTTCGTGCATTCTGGAATCGAAGGCTCTCATAGCTAGCGCTGACCCTGCATCCCATCCTCGAGCCGGCGCCCAGAAACGAGGCGCTCGGGCGGGGTCATGAGGTCAGCTGATCCTCTTCCCGGAACTGCTGCTGGTACAGCCGGGCGTACAACCCGCCCAGCGCCAGCAGCTCGGCGTGGCGCCCCATCTCCACGATCCGGCCATGATTAAGCACCACCAGCCGGTCAGCCCGCCGCACGGTGGACAGCCGGTGTGCGATGATCAGCGTGGTCCGTCCGACCAGCAGCTTCTCCAGGGCGTCCTCGATGAGCCGCTCGCTCTCGGTGTCCAGGCTGCTGGTGGCCTCATCCAGGATGAGGATCCTGGGGTCCTTGAGGATGGCCCGGGCAATCGCGATGCGCTGCCGCTGGCCACCCGATAGCTTCACGCCCCGCTCCCCCACCACGGTCTCGTAGCCAAGCGGCAACCGGTCGATGAATTCCGCCGCGTGGGCCGCCCGCGCCGCTGCCGCGATCTCGGCCTGGCCGGCCTCGGGCCTGGCATAGGCGATGTTCTCCCGGATCGTCCCGCTGAACAGGGCCGGCTCCTGGGGGACCAGGCCGATGACCCGGCGGAGATCGGCCAGCCGGACTGACCGGATGTCACGCCCGTCGACCAGGATCTGCCCCTGGGTGACATCCCAGAAGCGCGGCAGGAGCGACGCCAGGGTGGTCTTTCCGGCGCCGGAAGGGCCTACCAGAGCGACGATCTCCCCGGGGGCCAGCCGCAGGGTCACATCGTCGAGGACCCAGGGAGAGGCCGGGTCGGGGCCGTAACGGAACGAGACGCCTTCGTAGGCAATCCGCCCCTCGACCGGAGCGGGGAGCGGCACCGGGTCCGGCGGATCGGTAATGGGACTGGGCCGCTCCAGCAGCTCGAACACCCGCTCGGCCGCGCCGACCGACTCCTGGTAGTTGCCGAAGAAAGTGGCGAGGGAGCCGACCGACCCGGCGATCAACATCGTGTAGATGAGAAACGTGAACAGCCTCCCGGCGGTCAACTGTCCTTGCATGACCAGTATCCCACCTTGCCACAGCACGACCACGGCCGCGGCATACACGGCGAAGGTCAGGGCGCCGAAGAACACCCCGCGCACCCGGGCCCGCAGGACAGCCGCGTCCACCACCGCACGCACCCGGTCGCCAAAGCGGGTCCGTTCCGCGTCCTCCTGCACGAAGCTCTGGACCGTCCGGATCTGACTGAAGGCCTCCTCGGCGACCGCGGTCGACTCGGCGACCCGGTCCTGGACTCCGGTCGACATCTTCCTGAGCCGCCGGCCGAGCACGATCGCGGTTCCGACGGCGACCGGCACGACGGCCAGGGCCGTCAGGGTAAGCCGCGGCTGGGTGAGGAACAGCAGCGCCACTGCGCCGATGAGCGAGAGGACCTGCCGGGAGAACTCGGCGATCTGATGGCTGATGGTGCCCTGCAGCTGCCCGACATCGGTCGTGAGTCGGCTGGTCAGCTCACCGGTGCGCCGGTCGGCGAAGAAGCCGGGCGGCTGCTCCAGGAGCCGGGAGAAGAGGTCCCTCCGTAGCCCGGCGACGGCGCGTTCCCCAGTGGCGGCCAGCAGGTAGGCCTGGGCGTAGTTGAGCACCGCCTGCGCCAGGACCAGCCCCAATAGCGCGATCGCGGTCCGATCGAGTGTTTCCCTCCCGCCCTGCGCGAACGCGGTGTCGAGCAGCCAGCCCATCACCTTCGGAAGGGACAGCCCCAGAGCGGTGCTCACCATCAGGCAGAGGCTCGCTACCAGGAGCTGCCAGCGATATGGCCGGATGAGGGGGAGCAGCCGCTTGAGCGCCGTGGGTGAGGCCAGGCGACGCCGGGGAGAGTCGGTGTGCGGTGTAGTCATGCTTGGAAAATGAGCGGGGCTGCTTCGGCTGTCACCCACCCGAGGCCCAGTGGGGTAACCACCGCTATTCAACGCAGAGGACGCAGAGGGCCGCAGAGGAGTCCGAGAGAGGTAGGGTCCGAGGCAATCACTCGAGAGGGGTTGTTGTACTGGCTCGACTCAGGCGCCGTTCTCGCCCGAATGCCACAATGACCAGTCTGCTGGAACCGCGGAGAGGCTGGGCATTGGCCCGGTGCCTCTGCGTCCTCTGCGTCTCTGCGTTGAAATGCGATCCGTCACCCAAACTCCCAGGAAAGGTACCGGGCGTTGTTCAACGCAGAGGCGCAGAGAACGCGGAGGGCCGCAGAGGAGTCCGAGAGGGGTAGGGTCCGAGGCAATCACTCGAGAGGGTTGTTGTACTGGCTCGACCGAGAGGGTTGTTGTACTGGCTCGACTCAAGCGCCGTTCTGTCCCGAATGCCCACAATAACCAGTCTGCTGGAACGGCGGAGAGGCTGAGTATTGGCCCGGTACCTCTGCGGTCCTCTGTGTCCTCTGCGCCTCTGCGTTGAGATGCGATCGGTGCTGGTCGGCTCAGTGTGGGTGGGCGGAGGGGGCGAGCGCTTCAGCCTCGGGCTGACCGAGAATGAGCTTCGGTGCTCGCTCGAACCGGTGCCCGAACGGTACCGCGCGGTCCACCCCCATCGCCACGAACAGCAGGAAGAGATACAGCAGGGAGTACTTGTACATCTTCCACGCGGTCGGGAGCAGTACCGGCTCGCGCAGGAGTCGCACGCAATACCACAGCAGCCGGCCCCCCAGGCCCAGCGCGATGGCCGCGTAGAACAGGCCGAGGGAGCCGAACACTGCGGGCATCACCGTAAGGGGGAGGAGCATCAGGGTGTAGGCCAGCATCTGGACCTTGGTCCAGTGCTCGCCGGCGACCACCGGCATCATCGGGATGCCGGCCCTGGCATAGTCCTGCCGTTTGACAAGCGCCAGCGCCCAGAAGTGGGGCGGTGTCCAGAAGAAGATGATCGCGAAGAGGTAGATCGCCGGCAGGTCCAGCTGGCCGGTCATCGCGGTCCAGCCCACCAGCGGCGGGAAGGCGCCGGCCGCGCCGCCGATGACGATGTTCTGCGGTGAGCTCCGCTTGAGCCACACGGTATAGATGAACACGTAGAACAGGAGCCCACCAAGGGCCAACCAGGCGCTGAGCGGGTTGACCCACCGCCAGAAGATCCCGAAGGCCACCGCCGCGGAGCCCAACCCGAACAGCAGAGCGGCGGCAGGCGAGATCCGTCCCGAGGGGACCGGCCGCAGCCTGGTGCGGGACATGAGCAGATCGATGTCCCGGTCGAACCACATGTTGATGGTGTTGGCTCCGCCCGCCATCAGGTACCCGCCGATGGTGACCCAGAGAAGCAGCGAAAGAGGCGGTACCCCCCGGCCGGTGATGAACATCGGCAGGATCGTGGTGACCAGGAGCAGGGAGATGATCCGGGGCTTGGTCAGGCTGACAAGATCCCGGAGCAGCGAGGGGGTGGGTTCGTTCCGCGTTCCTCGTTCCGCGTTCCTCGTTGGAATCGCTGTGGCCGCATCACCCCGGTCTAACGCGGAACTCGGAACGCGGAACGCGGAACCGGTCCTCCTGGACCTGAACACAAGTAGAACCAAGCTGGCCCAGACGAGGCTTCCGACAAGCAGGTGGAGGGCGCGGAGCGATGTCGGGAGGAAGTTGAGGATCATCGCTGCGGCCACCCCGATCTGGAGCACGGTGGAGCCCAGCACCGCCCACGCGGCGACCCGCACCGGCCGCGACTGCTCCCGGGGGAGCCGCTGGCTCCAGACGAAGGTGGCCAGCGCGAATCCGAGGAATCCGAACGCCAGCACTCGATGGACCCACTGGATTCGGCCGAGTACGGTCGGAGGCGGCGCCAGTTCTCCCGCGCACAGCGGGAAGCCCAGGCAATAGACCCCGGCATCGTAGTTCGCGACGAACGCCCCGGCGAGGATGGTGATGAAGCCCAGGGCGAGGGTGATGGCCGATAGGCGCGCACTGCTGTGCGCGCCAACCGGCGTGGGCCCTTCGCCGGATCGTAGCGCCGCCACCACCAGGACCGCCAGCAGGATCATGGCGTTGCCCAGGTGGATCACCACCGCCGGGGCGGCGGTGCCCAGCTTCACCGTGACCGCGCCGAGCAGGACCTGCAGCACCAGGACCGCCCCAGCAAGCAGGGCCGGGTTCCGGAGCCGCGGCTCGGACCAGTGGCGTCGCCAGGCAACCAGGGCCAGCACGAGGATGGTCGCGCTCAGAAGGGAGGCGACCCAGCGGTGGGACCACTCGATGACTTCGAGCGGGTCGGAAAGATTGGGGAGGATCCGGCCGTTGCAGAGGGGCCAGTGGTCGCCACAGCCCATGCCCGAACCGGTGATGCGTACCACCCCGCCAAGGGTGATCAAACTGATGGCCAATACTACCGCGGCGACCGCGACGCGCCGATAGAGTCTGGCGCCGTCGCCAGTCACGCTCTCGCTCATCGAAACTCTCAACGGGTGGATCCGGTCTATCTATATAAGGAGGGGGGACTTGCCCGCCCGGGCTGCCGACCCGAAAGAACGGAGTGGGGGGCTGGGTTGTCAAGCTGACCCCCTCGGCGCATGTTCAGACCTCATTCGAGTTCCGAGTTCCGAGTTCCCAGTTCCGAGTGGGACCTCGGCAGGGACGCCTCA
>Ga0326726_10003530_pt1 | contig 14347 bp, 12 predicted proteins | sample MHFenrmetagenome_2_FD_207603 | JGI IMG/M metagenome (GOLD analysis project Ga0326726, IMG submission 207603) | Lab enriched peat soil microbial communities from Michigan Hollow, Ithaca, NY, United States - MHF15MN | ecosystem: Environmental > Terrestrial > Soil > Wetlands > Peat | place: USA...
CTCTCCGCATCGATTGCCGCATACTCGCTGTAGCTCCCGATGTGGCCGGTATACGCGACCCGGTCTCCGGGCCGGACCCCGGCGACCTTGGCGCCGATCTCTTCCACTATTCCCGATGCCTCCAGTCCGGGGACGTAAGGAAGTTGCAGCGGATAGGTGCCCCGCCGCTGGTAAATATCGACGAAGTTAACGCCTGCCGCGTAAATTTTCACGAGCACCTGCCCTGCCGAAGGCGCAGGCTTCGGCTCCGAGTCCGTGAACTGCAGGACATCGGCATCGCCGTACCTTGATATTTTGACAGCTTTCATGATTGCACCCCTATTGATCTTGCTCGCGACTTCACAGATCGTCATTCCGGGCCTGACCCGGAATCCAGTGACATCAGTAAGCTCCCGGATTCCCTCTTTCGGGGGAATGACAAACGATAATCTTAACCGACATCCCTACTACGCTGCCTTCTTAACCTCAGCCTTTACCTCAGCCGCCGGACGCCTGTCCCGGTCCTGCCTCTCGACCATCCAGCCAGGATATTCGGACGGCAGTGCGCTTGCCGCATCAAGCAATGCAATATGCTCCGCAGCAAGCTGCACATCGCTCGCAGCGAGGTTATCGACGAGCTGTTCCTTCGTCTTCGCGCCGATGATGACGCTGGTGACGAAGGGGCGAGTCAGGAGCCAGGCGAGCGCCACCCGCGCAATCGAGACGCCCATGGCATTGGAAACAGCGCGCATCTCCTTGACCACGGTCTTCGCGCGCTCCCGATCTATCGGAGGAAAATCAAATGAGGTCCTCCGCGCGCCTTCGGGCCCGGGCTTCTCCAGGTCGAACTTGCCCGATAGCAATCCTCCCGCAAGCGGGCTCCAGGGGAGGACCGCAAGGCCCTGGTCCTTTATGAACGGCACGACTTCGCGTTCGATGTCGCGGCCGGCGATCGAATAGTACATCTGGGCGCTCACGAAGCGCGTGAGATCGTGCGCATCCGCGTACGCGATGGCCTTCATGGCCTGCCAGGCCTGCAGGTTGCAGTAGCCGATGTAGCGCACCTTGCCTGCGCGCACCACGTCGTCCAGGGCGCGCATGGTCTCCTCGATGGGTGTGTCGAGGTCGACACCGTGGATCTGGTAGAGGTCGATGTACTCCAGGTTCAAGCGCTGAAGGCTGGCATCGACGGACGAAAGGATGTGTCTTCGCGACAGGCCGATATCGTTCGGTCCGGGGCCGGTGCGGCTCCGGACCTTTGTCGCGACGACGATGTGGTCTCGCGGGCGGCCCAGCGAAGCGAGCGCAGCTCCAACGTGCTTCTCCGATTCACCCTCCGAATAGACGTCCGCAGTATCGATGAAGTTCACGCCCGCATCGAGTGCCGTGCCGATGAGCGCCTCTGCTTCGGACGCGGTAAGTTTTCCAATGGCCTCCCAGAACCCCTTCCCGCCGAAGGTCATGGTCCCGAGACACAGCTCGGAAACGTAGAGACCTGTTTTCCCGAATAAACGATAACGCATGGATTTCTCCTTTCTTGCACCCTCAATCTGAACAGGCAACTATAGTTGCATCGTGCAAATGATCGAGCTTCTCCTCCTAGGAAAAGCATAGCAAAGATTTTTGGGAAACGGCAAGAATGCGCAAAGGGAACAAAGGGAAACATTACATTACTAATGCACCGGCATCTGGTTTGAGAATCACGTTACTGGCGGGCAGGAGAGGCGCTCGGCCTGACACTGTTACTTATTCTCTTTATACTTCAGTCCTGTTTCTACGATTCTTATAATTTATAGGAAATGGCATGCAAAAAGGATTGGAGAAAACTGACACAAGACGTTTGGAGAACGCTAAGGGCCGACAGGGTAAACGGGGTAGCAGGGAGACCTGTTGCAAAGAACAAGTTATCCGCATGAGCATGATTTGATATTCAATGCATACACGGCGGCGCCTTGCAAACAGGCCTCTTCATCGGCATCGCCCATTACCAGGAGGCCCGGTATCTTCTCTGCAAGTATTTCGTAATCACAGGCAGTCAGCATTTCCTCTTGCAGAAGGTCCAGGTACCTTTGCCCCAAGGACAGAGCAAACCCGCCGATAACCACTATCCGCTCAAGGCCCGCTGAGGCCGTTACTGCGAGCAGTGCCTCGGCAAGAGGCCGTGTACAGCGGCGAATGATCTCAAGCGTCCATGCATCCTGCATCCTTGCGGCGGGGACGATATGCGCTTCATTGGTCAGCGTATCAGCGGAGCCGTGAAAATGCGTCACGCATGCGGACTGTTCAAAACGTGCATGCTCCCGTTTTGCCAGCAGTCCCGCGTAACGTTCTATCCCTCTCCCTGAAGCAATGGCCCCGAGGTGCCCCTTCCCTCCGCAGTCGCACAGCATGGCATCCGGAGACGGGTCGATTTTAATATGGCCTATTTCTCCGGCAAAAGGCACGTTGTCCAGAACGCCGTCAGGATGGCGCCTGTCAAATATCTTGCTGCCGATCCCGCTGCTCACCGTTACGGTTAAAAACCGGCTGTCCTTCACAATCCGGCTGAGGTGCCAGGCTGCCGCTGAAATATCGTTAATAAGGTATGTCGTGCGTCCCGTCAGGTTTGCAATTTCCAGGCGCAGATCCGGCAATGTAGTATCGCTGCCGACCAGGGTCGGGGCGTTCAGGATACGCGAAGGATATGCCACGGGCCCGGGGAACGAGATGATGAGCGGCGCTTCCCTCGGTATTATTTTTTTTACGCTCTGCTCGTACCCGACAATGGTATCGATGATCTCCTTCCATATGCGGCCTGAAGAACGTCCACAATTGAAACTTGCCAGGGTTTTCTTCTGAACATTAAAGAGAACTGCGTTCCCGTCGGAGGCAGCGCATCTGATATGGGTCCCTCCGATATCTATTACACATGCGGACATGATCTGCCTTTGCTTGCGGGCCCGACGCGGGAAATGAGAACAACACTATCATGAGAGAACGGAAGAAGATATCTTCCGGAGTTCGGCTTTTTTATTCCTGGTACTGTTTTTTTTTGGCCCACATCCTCATAGCCTTGCCGCCGTCCCGTTTGAGCCACAGAAGGCAAACACCCGCGGACAGGACCAGGAAGAAGGCGAGGGACCTGTCTCCCCGCTTCATCATAATGACGGCCCCGCTGATCATGATGATAAGGAAGCCGATCGGGATCAGGATCCGCGACAGGGCCTCCCGAACGGGCTGGAGGCCCTGGAAGCAGGACCGCGCTTCGTTGGTCCTGCCCATTTTTTCGTACAGGGACCCAAGCATGAACCGGATCGTATTGTTCTCCGGGTCCGCCTTGATCACCCGCTCGTAATAGACGAGGGCCCGCTCGGGATCGCTGTCATGGAGCTGCAAAGCCAGCCGGGACCAAAGCGTATACCTGTTCTCCGCCCTGGCATAATGTTCTTCCGCCTGGGCGGCCCGCCCGGTCTCATCGAGGATCACGGCCTTCAGGAACTGCCCCCGGGGAAAGTCCGGATGGGCGGCGATGAGCTCGTCCGCCGCCTTCTCCGCGGCCTCATAAGACTTTTTCTCGTAATTCGTCAGGATCTCTTTGAGTAATTTTTCTATGGCTGCCATGGTCACGTCCTTTGCGTGAAGAGACTACAACCAAACAGGAATGCATGAACTGCGCGGAGTGCGCAGTCACTGCCCGATTCAGCAGCCGCCCGTCATGCCGTCGCCGAATCGTCGGGCCCTTCCTTGCCGAGGGGAAGGGTTATCATAAAACGGGAACCCTTGTTGAGCTCGCTTTCCACCGTGAGGTTTCCGTTGAGCTTCTTGATGATGCTGTAGCTCACCGCGAGACCAAGGCCCGTTCCCTTCTCTTTGGTCGTGTAAAAGGGGTCGAAGATCCTGTTGAGGCTCTCCTGGTCGATGCCGACGCCGGTGTCCTCGAAATCGATCGCGATACCGCTGTTCTGCACCCTGCTGCGTATCGTGAGCGTCCCCCCGTTCGGCATGGCGTCCGCCGCGTTCAGGACGATGTTCACGATGACCTGGGAAAGCTGGTTTCCGTCCGTGGTGATCGCCGGCAGATCGGGCCGGAGGTCCCGGACGACGGTGATGTCCTGGACCCGTTTGTCGTACTGGATGAGAGAGAGGGAGTCCGCGATCAGGTTGTTCACCTTGCACGACTTGAGTTCCAGAGGCGTCATCTTTGAAAAACCGGAGAGCTGCTTCAGGATGTCCGAGATCCTGCTCATATGGAAGAAGATCGTCTCGAGGGTCTCCTTCTTGAACTCATCCTCTTCTATGTCCATCAGAACGTCGATAAAAGAGAAGACCGAGGTCAGCGGGTTGCCTATTTCGGAGGTTATGCCCGAGGTCAATCGCTCGAGGGACGCAAGTTTCTCGGAATGCATCATCTCGAGCTCCTTTTCATGTCTTGCCCGTTCTTCGGCTTGCTTCCGTTTCTGGTTTAAAATGATCAGCCATGCGGAAACGCCGCTGGTCGTCATGGCGATGAGGACAATGATCCATGTATAGAAGTTCATGGACCTCCTGATCGACCGGGTGACCTCGGAATAGGGGGCCGATACTGCAATGATCCACCGCGTGTCTCCGGCCATGGCGGAGGAATAGGCCAGGATCTTGTCCTCTCCGGTAGGCGCAACGTATCTGCCGTAATAGTCGCCGCTGCAGTAGTCGCCCCTCCCTTCGATGATCTTCTTCTCCACATCAAAGGTTTTATGGCATTTGAAGCAGGAAGCGTCGGTCTTATGCAGATTCCTGCCGACCATATTGGGCTGCGTGGGATGGTACAGGAGGTTCCCTTTTTCGTCCATCATCCAGGCATTCTCCCGGGAAGCGGTTCTTATGGAGCTGAGGAACGTCTTGGCAATGTCCTGGATATCCATGGTTATCATCACGGCGCCGGTAAACGAATCCAAACGACACGCCGGGGCGACCATGGACAGCGTCTTCGTGTCCTGGTGTATCAGCACATCACCGGGGCACAACCCTGCCGCTCGTTTGATGATGTTCTTTTCATCGGGCCCTTCGGCGTGCACGTTCCCCCGGGTGAAAAGCACCTCCCCCCGGCGGTCCAGGAATTCGATCCGCTTCTTGACAAGGGCGTTGTCCTTAAATATCCCGCTGGTGATAAACTGGAAATCCGTATTCTTGCGGACCTGGAACAGGGACACGGATTGGGCGATATGGAGCATCTCGTCCCTTACCCCGTGGAGATAGTCCTGAATGCCCGACGCTTTCGCATTCGCAAGGAGCAGTTGCTGCTTATTGAACTGTTCGGCCATCTCCATCTGGAGCGTCCGCTGAAAAAAGACGCTCAGGGTCATGAGCGACAGGACAATGCCGACGAGGACCCCTATGATAACGATATACCCTTTCATGTCATCCTCTCGTTTTCCCTATTCAATGCCGAGCGTCTTCAGTCGTTTCCAGAGCGTGACCCTGCTGATCCCGAGGTGCTTCGCAGCAAGCGTCCTGTTGCCGTTGTACCGGGAAAGGGTCGCGCGGAGGTCTTCGCTGTCGATACGCCGTTCGCCGCCCTCCGTCTTTTTTTCATGGACAAGATAGTCCGGCAAATCGGGGACCTCAATGCTGTCGGTTCTGCAGGTGGCCGCGCTGTGCTCAAGGGCGTTGATGAGCCGCCGCACGTTGCCCGGCCAGGGGAAGTCGATGAGCAGTTCCATTGCGGCGGGACTGATGCTCCGGATGTCTTTGTTATTGACCGAGGCGATCTTTCGGAGGTAGTGGAGGGCGAGGAGGGGGATGTCTTCCCTTCGTTCCCGCAGCGGCGGCACTTTGATGATGATGGAATTGATCCGGTACAGGAGGTCTTCCCTGAATTGGCCTGCGCGAAGCAGGCTGCCGAGGTCTTTGTTCGTGGCTGAAACAAGCCGGATGTTCACGGGGACCGGCTTGTGTTCTCCCACACGCTCCACGACCTTTTCTTCGAGGACCCTGAGGAGTTTTACCTGCATGGTCATCGGCATGTCGCCGATCTCGTCCAGGAAAATAACACCGTCATGGGCCGCCTCGAACCTTCCGATCCGGTCGCTGACCGCGCCGGTGAAGGAGCCTTTCTTGTGGCCAAAGAGCTCGCTTTCGAGGAGCTGTTCATTGAGAGACGCGCAGTTCATCTGGATAAAGGGCCCGTCCTTGCGCCTGCCCAGCTTGTGGATCGCGTGGGCGACAAGGTTTTTGCCGGAGCCGCTTTCTCCCAATACCAGGACCGGGGCCTCGCTCGCGGCGGCGTTCCGTACGTGCTCGTACAGCCGCTGCATGGGCACGCTCTTCCCCATCAGCCCCATGAACCAGTAGTCCTGTCTCAGCTCCTCCTTCAGTCCCTGCAGTTCCATTTCCTTCCGGTAGAGCGACGTTATGTCCGTCATCGACTCGACCGTGCCGAGGACTTCACCGCTCTCATCCCGTATCACAACGGCATTCTTCAAGAGCAGGACGGACCGCCCGTCGCTTGCCCGGATGCGGCATTTCTTGTTGTGCAGGGCGCCGAATTTTTCGAGTTGCCCGTTCCCTTGCCCTCCGGGCTCATCCAGGAGCACGCAGGCCTCGCAATGGAACAGGGAACATTCCCTGCCGATGACCTCTTCTTTTCGATATCCGGTTATTTCTTCTGCTGCGCGATTAAACAGGAGGATCCGGCCTTTGTTGTCCACCACCATAAGGCCGTCCCTCATGGCCTCGAACATTTCAGGCAGGAACTGCGGGTCTTTTAATAATTTGTCCAGAATGGTCATCGTGGTCATGGATTGACAGGAAAGTGCCGCTAGAGAGTATGGAAAAGAATAACACCTGAAAAGAAAATTATCAAGATAAATATGAGGATTTTGCTGGAAAAACGAATTCTCGGCGAGGGTTGTACCGGGAGAAAAGAACCTTCACTTGGCTGATGCCGGATGCATTATACGGGCCTCTGGGTGCAGAGTGAGGCGAGTGTTGTTAATTATTGACCGAATGATAACAGCGCGTTATTATGTCACAATATCCTGAAAGATCCTGAAAGTTTTTTTCGGCGAGAGGTGCAGATTTCATGAACGAAGTTCCGTCTAAGATCGGAAAGTTCCGCATTATCAGTAGAATCGGCCAGGGCAGCATGGGCACGGTCTACCGGGCCTTTGACCCCTACATGCAGAGGAATGTGGCCATCAAGGTCACTGATCCCAAATCTCTTTCCGATGATAAAATACGACGAAGGCTCGTGGAACTCTTCTTTACCGAGGCCCAGATATACGGGCTGCTGGACCACCGGTACATCCTTCACGTGTACGACGCCGGAGAAGAGGGGGACCTGTACTATCTGGTCATGGAATACATCGAGGACAGCAGGACCCTGCTGCGTTACTGTCGACAAGACAACCTCCTGCCCATACCAAAGGCCGTCGAAATCCTGTATCAATGCTGTAAAGGGCTTCAATACGCCCATTCCCGCAACGTCCTCCACCTGGACATAAAACCCGGCAATATCATGCTGACTCCAGACGACCGGGTGAAACTGGCCGACTTCGGGCTATCAAAGATCCTGCACCCGGACACCGATCAGCTGTACCTGGAAAACATTCTCGGTACCCCGACGCACATATCTCCGGAACGGCTGCTGAAAAGACCCGTGAACCACCAGGCCGATATCTATTCCCTGGGGGTCGTCATGTATTTTATGCTGACTGGTCACCGTCCCTTCTCAAACCCCGACCTTGACAAGCTGCTGATGCAGATCCTTCACGACGAGCCCCCGCCCCTGAGGCAGTACCGGCCAGACGTGCCCGACCTGCTTGAGCCAATCGTCAGAAGGGCCCTGGCTAAGGACGTCAAAGACCGTTATCCGAGCGCCGCGGACATGGCCGCGGACCTGAACGCATTCCATAAAAAGATCGTGCACGCCGTCGTGACGAGCGATGTCGGCATGAGGGAAAAACTGAACCGGCTCGCGAGGCTGCCGTTCTTCAGGGATTTTTTCGAGATCGAGCTGTCGGAGGTCGTTGACGCGGGCGAATGGCTGGAATATGCTCCCGGCCAAATGATCCTGGGCGAAGGAGACCTCGATGAATCTTTTTATGTGATCATCGAGGGGGAGGCCTCCGTACTGGTGGGCGGGAGCATCATCGCCGCGCTGAGGGCGGGCGATTGTTTCGGCGAGATGGCATACGTCGCCAAGAGGCCGCGTACCGTAAGCATCCGATCGGCGACCGATGTGGCGGCCCTGAAGATCAGCAACGAGCTCCTCGAAAAAACCTCGGTATTCTGCCAGCTGAAGTTTACCAAGATGTTTCTGAACACCTTGATCGGGAGGCTGTCCTCTACCCGCGGAACATGATCCGTAAAAACCGCAAATCGTCCTCGGAACGCCGACATGATGACGGAGCCGACCGTAGAGAGAGGCGCTTGGGGACCGCAGGGGCCGTCCCTTGTCAACCGCCCGTTTTCTCGCGTACCTCCCGCTCTCCTGCGCGCAGTTCTTCCGCCTGTTCCGGGTCTTCCCTGAGCAACAGGGCCTGGAATTCCCCCACGTGCGTTTTTTCCTCCCGCGCGATATCAAGGAGGATTTTCCGAATTTCCTCCTTCCGTGCCATTGCGGCCAGCTGCTCGTAGAGGCTGACGGCATCCAGCTCCGCCATGATCCCGGCCCTTAGTATCTCCTTGTCCACATCCTCTTTCTTTACCTTTTCGAGCTGAAGAGGTATTTTCGACAGCATGCCTTGATCTCCTTTTAAAAAAATACGATGCGCACTAGTTACAGTATATCAGATATAGAGTGTCTGACAACAGATACATGATACGGGACGGGGGGCATCTTGCGGCAGACAGGCGTGCGGTGGTCGCGAGCAGCGGGTTAGCGAGCGAATACGATTATGTTCTTACCTTGAGAATCGAGATTCCCTGCTGATGCCTATTCGAAACCTTCATTTGCTGCAGGGAGCTTCAATTGACATGCAAACAGAGTTTGAATATTTCCTGTAAATGGGAAGCCGAATTGTGTTATAGTAAACGCCAAAGCATAAGCATTTCATGGAGTATCGCGGGTCATTCAGGACATGATCGCAAAAATTCTCGACAAGATGAAATCGATAAGCCCCTGGCACTTTGTCTGGATATCGATTGTTTTCTCTGAGCTCATTACGCTGTGCCTGAGCCTTGTTCAAGGCTACCTCTGGTGGGGGGGCGTTACAAGGGAGATGCTGGTGATCGGCGCTGTCGATGCGATGGTCGTTCCCTTGATCGTTGCATCGGTCGTCATTTATTTCATAAAACACACCGCTGAGCTGATAAAGATCAACGAACGGCTTGAGGAGGCAAACCGGAAGCTGCATGAGCTCGACAGAATGAAAACGGACTTTATTTCCGTGGTCTCCCATGAACTGCGCACCCCCCTGACGACCATCAAGGCGTTCGCCGAGTTGATCATCATGAAGCCGGCCATGCCTCAACAGCGGAAGGCGAACCTCCTGTCATCCATCAACAACGAGACCGACCGCCTTTGCCGATTGATATCCGACCTCCTCGATCTCACCAGGATCGAAGAGGGGGCGGTAAAATGGCGGATCGGTGAGGTGTCCCTTGAGGACCTCGTCCTGAGCTCCATTGCGAGTTTGGAGCCGCTGTTTGAGCACAGGAGGCTCCACGTGACGACGGCGTTCGGCAATCCCCTCTCCCGTATCTCCGGTGACCACGACCGTCTCGTTCAGGTCGTGACCAACATCCTCTCCAACGCCGTCAAGTTCACGCAGGCGGGCGGCACGATCCATGTTGCCGTGCGCCAGGAGACGGCACCTCTGGCGCAGATCGTCGTCGAGATCTCGGACACGGGCATGGGCATACCGGCCGGGGACATCGAACTGATATTCGAGAGGTTCCAGCGCTCGGGCGATCATCTCACCAGCTCGATCGAAGGCACGGGACTCGGCCTTGCCATAGCGCGACAGATCGTTGAATATCACGGCGGCAAGATATGGGCCACGAGCACGCACGGCAAAGGGAGTGTTTTCACGTTCACTCTCCCGCTCGGAGGACTGGGAGCACAGGAGGCGTAGGGACGCCCCGGTCAAACCGCATTGACCTGGCCCCTCCCTTTTCTATTCTCATTCACCCGCCCGTCCGGGGCTTCGACGTGACGAGGTTTGGAAACCGCCGGACTTTTGACATCGAAAAACCGAAGGAGAGCATCCTTCCATTCTTTCGCGTACTCCACGCCCACCCGTTTGCTCCTCTTGATTCGCGGCCGATACTCCGGGCCGCCACGGACGAAGAGTATCGACCCTGTCAGGTCCAAACCGTTTTGGAAGCGGGTGATCTTGAGGCCGCGTGCGAGCTTGCCGGGACCGGATAGATCGGCCTTCCACCCATCAAGCGGTTCGGCAGCACGGATGAGCACGGCCTGGGCGTCTCCCCTTCGACCCGCCACGATATTGAACATTTCATAGATCCCGTAAATAAGATACACATAGGCATGGCCCCCCGGTCCGAACATGACCTCAGTCCGTCTTGTCTGCCCCTTCGCGGCGTGCGAAGCGCGATCATGAGTGCCCACATAGGCCTCGGTCTCCACGATACGCGCCCGATATTCCTTTCCACGAACTCGGTGGACGAGGATCTTGCCGATCAGATCGCGGGCGAGTTTCACGGCATCCTGATTATAAAAAGAACGGCCGAGTTTTTTCACAATGCCTCCCCGCAGCACGTTGGAGGGCATCCCAGTATAAAAACCATTTTCGTAAAGGCTCAAACCTTTCCGACACCCCGCTTCTCACCGCATGACGCTGTTGCGGGCTGATCTTTTGTATCATAGCGCTTGAAAAAAGTAAATTCAAGGAATACGCCACGGGCCGCTGCAGTTCGCATATCGCTGCGATCATGATGCAATTCCTCCCCCCTGCAACGGGAGTACTACAAAAGATTATAAACGCAAAGATTTCAACGGAGTATTTTAGAGCAGTTATTTCGCGCGGATCTCGAGTGCGCCCCGATCAGATAGATAATGAATCACGCTGGCGATTGATCGTCGCAGACTTGGGGTTTACCCCTCTTGCTCGCGGATTTACCGCACCCATCAACTGACACAATGATCCGGTTGAAGTTCAGGAGTGATATAATTAAAATAGGCAACAGAGGGCGTTCACCTCGAAAAAGCTACAATAGCTTAAGCTGCAGCCGTGCGGACGGAGACGGATTAAAAAGCCGGCATTGTATCGTTAGGAGGGGGCCGCAACATTCGTACCAACGCAACTTGAAGGAAGGGGTGATGATGATGAAGGAAGAACTGACCAACAATAGAAGCTTCATCCTGATCTCGTTTCTGATCGGCGGTGTCATGGGGGCAGGCGCAGCGCTCCTGCTGGCCCCGAAGCCGGGAAAGGAAATCAGGGAAGACATCAAGCGGTTCGCCGTGAACACGAAAGACAGGGCCGCCTTGGCCGTTGATAAGACCAAGGAAGTCTATGACGAAAGCAAAGCAGCTGTTATCAACGTCATCGAAGCTGGCAAGAACGCTTACGTCCGGGGGAAAGAAAAGTGGCAGCATGCGGCATGAGTCGCGACCGTATGCAAATAACTTCCGCGTTGCGCGAGGTTGGGCCCCCTGATCGATGAAACCGTGAATCAGAAGAAAGGGCGCCGGAGGCGATGCCTGGTGCCCTTTCTCGTTTCCTTTGCTCCATCCGTCGTGCCGGGGATGAAAGACGTCTTTACACATATCCACATTCAGCCGATGAACAAACGACGACTTGCATACGGGGTACCGGCCCGCTTCTTCAAATTTCTCAGGAGCGTATTGGGCGATTTCAAACGCAATCAGGGTCTGTTGTTGTCCGGTGCCGTAGCCTATTACACCCTGTTGTCGATTGTGCCCCTGTCGATCCTCGCCCTTATCGGGCTGTCTCATTTCATACCAGAGGAACAGCTGTTTCAAACCTTATCAACCTATTTGGAGATGATAATACCCGGCTATGCGGCAACGCTGACCGAACAGGTGCGGGTGTTTCTTGAGCACCGCAGGGTGATCGGTATCATCGGATTCCTCGTTATGCTGTTTTTCAGTTCCATAGCCTTCACCGTGCTGGAAAACGCCATGTCAGTGATCTTTTTCCACCGTGTCAGAGTAAAACGCCGCCACTTTCTGATTTCCGCTGTTATTCCCTATGTATATATCGTTGCATTGGGCCTGGGCATCGTGCTGGTGTCATTTATTACGGGAGCAATAGAGACGCTTGAAAACAGGCAATTGATGATGTTCGGATGGAAGTTGAGCCTTGAAGGCTTTTCCGGGGTTGCGCTCTATATCCTGGGGGTCATCGGCGAGGTATTTCTGCTTACTTCCCTCTATCTGGTAATGCCGGTAGTCCATATCACGTTTCGTCGCGCATTGATCGGCGGGATTGCCGCAACGATTTTATGGGAGATCACCCGCCGGGCGTTGATCTGGTATTACACGGTCATCTCCATGGTAAATCTGATTTACGGGTCTCTCGCCACGGCGGTGGTCGCGCTTCTCAGCACGGAGGCTGTGGCGCTGATCCTTTTGCTGGGGGCCCAGATCATTGCAGAACTTGAGAGAAAGACCGGCGAGAAGCCGTCGGGCTTCGAAACATGACGCTCATGATGCCCCCCCTGCCCCGTCTCAGGCGAACTCCCGTCATTTTGACTGCCGCCCGCCCGCCAGCTTCACGGGATAGCCGAGATCTTTCCAGGCGTGAAAACCGCCGGAAAGCGGCCGGACACGCGTGACGCCGCGCTGCTGCAGTCGTATCGCCACACGGGCGCTTGAGGCTTCGGTTGGACACGAGCAGTAGACGACCACCTCGCGGTCGTGCGGGACGTCCGGGTCGCTTTCCAACTGTTCCGAGGGGATGCGCAAGGCGCCGGGGATGATATAGGGGTCGGTTTCAAAGTCACGGGAGCGACGCACATCGATGATCGCAATGTCCTCGCCGGCGTCCAGTTTCCTCTTCAGTTCTTCCGGCGTGATGCGCGCGACGAAGAGCTCACGGATGAAGCGGCGGCGAAGAGCGTACTTCCGGAGGACATAGAGGGCCAGCCCTCCTGCCGCGAGCACCAGGATCGTTTTGCCCGTTCCCATGGCGTACAGTAATGCACGATCGAGCTCTCTGCTGAAGATGTAGCCGAGAAGGGTGTAGGCGCCGACCCAGGAAATCGCGCCGAGGCTGTCGAAGAGCAGGAACCGCGGCAGGCGCATGCGGGTCATGCCGGCAAGCGGGGTCGACACGGCGCTCATCCCGGGGAAGAATTTTGTAATGAGGAGGGAGCGGGCGCCGTACCGTGCAAACATATTTTCCGTCCGGCGGACGCAGGAGTCGGGTTCGAGCGAAATGCGGCAGATCAGGGACACAACCTTGCCTCCCCGCTGCCTGCCCATGAAGTACCAGAAGAGGTCGCTCACGAGCGCTGCGCAGACCCCTAAACCGATGCACAGATAGAGGTTCATCTGTCCGGCGCCGGCCAGTGCCCCCACCGTAATGAGCAGCGGGACACTCGGTATCGGGAGCCCCATTGTTTCCGCGAAGACCCAGACAAACAGCAGGGTGTAGCCGTGGAGCAGAAGAAAGGGTATGATATCCATGGTGATTGCCCTCTTGTATGACGATGCAACGCGCATCTTCGCTTTTTGCGTCGAAGACGCTCAGAGCGTCAAACTAAGCGCTTGCTCTGTTCAACAGCTCCGTTGAAGCGTGATCCAGTTCAAGCTTCGTCGCTTGGATGAGATCATGTAATTGTTCCAGACTCGTGGCGCTGGCAATGGGGGCGGTAATGCCCGGGCGCGCGAGCAGCCAGGCGAGCGCCATGCTCGCGGGCGTTGAATGATACCGTTCCGCCACCTCGTCCAGGGCCTTGAGTATACGAGCTCCCCGCTCATTCAAATATATTTTGATTCCCTGGCCGCGAATGCTCTTTGAAAGGTCCTGGTCCGACCGGTATTTACCGGTAAGAAAACCGCTTGCCAGCGAATAATAGGTAATCACGCCCAACCCCTTTTCCCGGCAGAGCGGTTCGAGCGACCTTTCGTATTCGGCGCGGTCATAGAGGTTATACCGGGGCTGCAGGCTCTGGTAGGCGGGATATCCCTCCTGCCTGCTGATCCGCAATGCCTCGGCAAGCCGTTCCGCGCTGTAGTTCGAAGCGCCGATTGCCCTTACTTTTCCCTCCTTGATCAATTGCGCATAGGCTCCCAGCGTTTCCTCCAAAGGGGTATCCGGATCGTCCTTATGGGACTGATAGAGATCGATGTATTCTGTCTGCAAGCGCTTAAGCGAATCCTCCACGGCGCGCAAAATATAATCCTTCGACAGCCCTTTCTTATTCGGGCCCATTTCACTGCCGACCTTTGTTGCGATAACGACCTTGTTCCGGTTCC
>Ga0326726_10003531_pt1 | contig 14346 bp, 11 predicted proteins | sample MHFenrmetagenome_2_FD_207603 | JGI IMG/M metagenome (GOLD analysis project Ga0326726, IMG submission 207603) | Lab enriched peat soil microbial communities from Michigan Hollow, Ithaca, NY, United States - MHF15MN | ecosystem: Environmental > Terrestrial > Soil > Wetlands > Peat | place: USA...
AGAAGGGGATCGATCACGAGCTCGATCCCCTGGGCGCGATCGTGCGCATGCTCTACGACAACCGGGTCGGCGCGTACCCCGACGTGATTCCCGCCGCGGCGTCCTCGCGCGCTTATCTCGAGCGCATCGTCGAGCGGCTGAACGGGCCCGAGTCCGACGAGGGCAGCCTGACCTTCACCCTGGCGCTGCTCGAAGCGGGCAAGCACCACGAAGAGGCGCGCGGCCTGCTGGCGAAGCAGGGACTGTCGGCCGACACGCTGCGGGCCATGCGCACCGCGACGGGCGCTTACGAAGTCGCATTCAAGCGCGCGGGTACCGTCGAGGGCCAGTGCGCGGTGTACACGCGCGTGCTGCGCGTGATCGGCGAGCTCTACGCGGCGCGCCAGCGGCTGAACGTCGACGCCGAGCTCGACATGCCCTTCAGCGTCGAGGGCGCGATCGGCGTCTACGCGACCCTGCGCGGCTCGATGACGGGCGACTGGCAGAAGCTCGGCTACGAGAACGTGCCGCGCGAGCAGTATCTCGACGCGATGCAGCGCCTCTGGGAAGAGATCCAGGAGACGAGCCTCAACGTCGGCGACTACTATCTGTCGCGCAGCGTGAAGGAGCCCGGACGCGCGGACGAGATGGCGCGAAACGGCGCGCGCGTCTACGGCCGCTATCTCACCTTCTTCCACCAGTACGCGACCGAGGACGGCAAGGAGTCACTGCCCGACTCCGCCTACTTCGCGGCGTTCGAGGCGGCCAAGGGCGTCGGCAGCGCGCTCCTCTCCTACGCGCAGCAGCCGACGCCGGGCGAGGTGCGGATCGGCACCGAGCGCTACCGCGCGGCGCTGATGCTGTTCCCGTTCGATCGCGAGCTGTGGCCCGCGATCACCGCGGCACTCGGCCGCCACGGCCAGCAGAGCGAGTACGCGGCTCTCGTGCGGCCGATCGCGGAGCACGTGGTCCGCTCGCGCGCGATCCAGACCTGGATCGAGCAGAAGGAGCCCGACGCCGACCGCATCGCGCGCGTGCGCCGCGCGCTCTCGGACAGCGAGGTCGTACTCTACATGGGCTTCGCCGAGAGCACGAAGATCGGCGACCTCGAGCACGAGCTTTCCACGCTCTCGACCAAGCGCGCCGAAGCCGCGCGCGAGATCGACCGACTCACGCACAAGCGAGACGAGCTGCGCAAGAGCGCGAAGTCCGACGCGCCCGCCGCGGCGGACAAGGGCGGCGGCGACCTCGACGGCGCCGCGGTCCCGTCGAACGACCTCGCCGACGTCGCGCAGCAGCTCTCGGACGCTCAGGCGCAGCTCGCCCGCCTCGACCAGCAGCTCTCGGCGCGCACGCGCGCGCTGCCGCTCTACAAGGAGACACTCGCGACGGACGGCCTGGCCGAAGAGCTGCGCCTGCGCCGCGATCACCCGGTCCACACGCTGCTGCGCCGCATGTATCACGAGCTGCGCTCTGCGGCCGAAGCCAAGGAGAAGAGCTGAGATGAGCCACTCACTCGTTCGACTCGCCCTCTGCGCCGCCCTCGCGGCCGCGCTCGGCTGCGGGTCGAAGACGTACCTGGCCAAGGACTTCGGCCGCCCGGAGAAGTCCGCAGAAGAAGCGTCGCCGACCGGCGGACCGACGCTCGATCAGCGCCGCGAGAACATGACTCGCATGTACAAGGATCTGGTCCACTTCCGCACCTCGCTGCGCGACTCGCAAGAGCGCGGCGACCGCACGACGACGAACGCGTTGGCGCTCTTCATCAACTCCTACATGGAGATGCACCTCGACCCCTTGCTGGGCGGCGAGTGGCAGAGCCGGCACCCGGAGCTCGCGGGCCTGGACGCGGACCTGCGCCTGGCCAAGGCCGACGTGCTGATCCGCATGAAGGACACGGGCCGCGCCTCGAAGACGCTCGACGAGATCGCGAGCCGCTACAAGGGCCGCGACGACATGCTGGTTCACTATCCCATGGGCTCGGAGAGCCCGCTCGGCAAGGCGATCAAGCTGCTCCGCGACGGCGTCTGAGCGCGGCGAAGGAATTCCCGATGGCACTACCCTCGAGTCAAGTCACCATGGTTGCGGTCATGAGCGTGCTCTCGCTCATGGCGATCTGCGTTCCCTTCTGGCGCGGGCTCGCGCTGGCGTTTCACGCGCGCCACGCGACTCGCCACTTCACGCGCGCCGCCCTCGAGAAGGTGCTGCAGTACGGCCCGAAGGACCCGGGTGACTCCCTCGCACTGCTGATGCTGCGCGTGCTCACGAAGTCACTGCGCTCGAAGGAGGCGCGCGAGGTCTCCTCCGACTTCGTCGTCGACGCGACCAAGCAGTACGTCGTCCACGAGTACGAGTCGAACTACGCGCGCCCGATCGGGATGTACGCGAACCTGCTGCCGCCCGTGGGACTCACCGGCAACGCGGTCGGCATGCTCGTGCTGATGGTCTCGAAGCACATCTCGGGCACGCCGCTCGAGCTCGGCGCGCTCGGCCTCGCCTTGATCTCTACCATCTGCGCCCTGCTCGGCTACGCGACCCTCGAAGCGCTCCGCCTGCGCATCTACGGCCGCCTCCTGCGCTGCCTCGACGAAGTCGTCGGCCTCCACCGCGCCTTCGAAGAGCGCCAAGAGCGCACCGCCGCGCAAGCCGCCCCCGCCCCCGCCTGAGACCGGGCCCGGAACGGCTGCGAGTCCGACTCCGATCCGACTCCTCTCGAGCAACTTCGAGTTCCTGCGACGGCGAGGCGAGGGCCGTCCCGAGCCGAGTCCGCAAGCGCCGAAGGCGCGCGCAGCGAGCCGCAGGCGAGCGTAGTCAATGAGACCTAAGGCTGGGGATCGCCTGCGACCTCGAGCCGTGGAGTGAAGCCGCGCTCGCGCAGCTTCACCGCCTCGTTCCCGAGCGACGCGATGTCGCGGAATCCGGCGAGATAGACGTCGTAGCGCAGGGCCGCCTCCGCGTCGTCGTGCCATTCGACCACGAGGGGGTCACCGGGGAGATCCGCGATCTCCGGCAGGAGCTCCGCCGCAGCCTCGCGTGAGTCGCGCGTGGCGACGAGCAGAGCGTAGGGCTCGCTCACCAGCGCGCGCAGCGGCTGGATACGCGCATTGCGGCGCTGGAACGCGAGCACGCGCTCCGTCTGCTCGGCGCGCTCCTCCGAGGGTGAGTGGATCTGCGTCGCTTGAACCGTGGCGATCATGCGGCGTCGCACCACGCGGTCACTGGTCGACTTGAAGAGCCAACCGAGGATCGGGATCTTGCCCAGGAAGGGCACCGTATTCACGATCGTCTCGGTCGTGTCCTTCGGCGCGGAGCCGATCAACACTACTGCGCCGTCGTTGAGTCGCACGGTCGCCTGGAGCTTGAACTGATCGAGCGTCGGTCCCGCGTCCGCCGTGGTGGCAGTCGTGACTACCGTGGGTGAGACGTCCGAGATCTCGATGGCGATCTCGACCAGCGACAAATGCTCGGACAGCGAGACTGGCTTCACGCGCAGATCGATGCCGACGTCTTGGCGCGTGATGTTCGTCGAGATCGTGAACGCGCTCGAGACGGAGCCCGGAGTCGTCGTGCTCGTGGTCCCGGTGGTGGTGCCGCCCGTCGTGCTCGATGTGCCGCTGCCGCTCACGGGAATCGGCACGTTCTGGCCCGCGAAGATGTGCTGCTCCTCGCCGCTGGCCGCGAGCAAGTAGGGGCTCGCCAAGGTTCGGACCGTCAAGTCACCCGCCGAGGCCGTGATTTGCGCGCCGCCGCCGGGCGCGACGATGGTCGTCGGGTTGCCGTCGGGGCCGATCACCGGGATCAGGATCGGCGAGCGCATGAAGCGCGCCACGAACGTCTGCGCCTGAAGCGCCTCGCCCGCGATCAGCGGCGCGGGATTTCCAAACGCGGCGAACGCGACCACGTCGTTCGCGTCGTTCGGGATGATGAGCGGGAGCAACGCGTCGAAGCCGAGGTCGAGCGCGTGCGTGGTCTCGACGGTCCAGACCGAGACCTCGATCGCGATGCGCGCGGGAATGTGGTCGAGCTCCGCGATGACCTCCGCCAGCAGCGCGAACGTTGCCGGGTCGGCCACGATCAGGAGTGAGTTCGTCGGATCGTCGGCGACCACGGTGAAGCTCTTGCCCGGCAGCTTCGCGAGCGCCCCCGCCGGTCGGCCCCCGGTTCCCGGCATCGGCGCTGCTCCCGGAAGCAAGCCCGCGAACGCCCCGGGTCCCGCCCGCTCGTCGAGCGAGATACTGCTCAGCTGCTGCGCGAGCTCGGTCGCGACGGCGTTGAACACGCGGACGACGTGCACCTTGCCCTTGGTCCGGGCGGGCACGTCGACCAGCGCAACGTACTTCCTCACGTCCGCGATCCGCTTCGGCGCTCCCGCCACGATCAGCGAGTTGGTGCGCGGATCGACGTTCACCTTGAGCGGGAGCTCGGGCCGAGTGTCTACGTCCGGCTTGAAGATCGTGGCGAGCTGCGTCGCGACCTGCTTCGCGTCGGCCCAGCGCAGCGGCAGCACCTCGAGCTGACTCGCCGCGGCTTGATCGAGCGCGCGCAGGAGATCGAGCAGATACGCGATGCGATCCTCGGCCGCGGCGATGATCAAGCTGTTCGTCGGCGGATACGCGATCACGAGGCTCGAGCGGTCCGCGGGCATGAGCATGTGCGCGAGGTCCTGCGCGTTCGCCGCGGAGAGCCGAACGAGCGTGGTCACCATGCGCTCGGAGCCCTCCGACACCGAATGGTGAATCCACGGCGCGGAGTTCTTCGCGACCTCGATCGGCAGGATCACGTAGCCCCCGCTGGGGGCGGGCACCGGCGCAAACCCGATCGTGAGCAGCGCCGCGTTCAGGATCTCGAACGCCTCGGCGGGACTCACCTTGTCTTCGAGCGCGATGGTGAGCTGGCCGCGCAGGCCCGGCTCCATGACGATGCGCGTGCCCGTGGCGCGCGCGACCGCCTCGATGATGGCCGCGGGCTGCGCGTCGCGGAAGTTGAGGAGCAGCTTCTCCTCGTCCGCCCGGGCGCGCGGCGCGGCGCCGGCGCACAGGACGGCCAACGCGAGGCCGAGCGAGGCGAGGGCCGCCCCGAGCCGAGCCCGCAAGCGGCGCAGCCGCGCGCGGTGAGCCGCAGGCGGGTGAGGCAGGGCGCGGGCGGAGCGGTGCATGCGGCGAGGATACCGCCGCGCCCGCCGGGCGCCCGACTAGCGCTCCGGCGAGTGACTCAGATGATCGGCGTGAACGCGATCAGGTTGTCGAACGCCGTGCCCGAGCCTAGGCCGTGCATGGGCAGCACGTTCGCGAAGTCGCCCACGCGATTGTGCAGCGCCAGATAGTTGAGCACGATCGACTGAGCCAGGAGCGTGACGTTGTTCGCCACCGCCGTCGCCGCCGTCTCGACCGCGCCGTTCGGCCGGTAGTAGCCGATCTGATTGGCGTTCGGGCGCGTCAGCGCCGGGCGACCCTTCGGGCTGTAGACCAGCGCGAAGGTCGAGGCCGTGTCCGAGTTGTCGCCCGTCCACTGACCCTTGCCGCGTCCGCCCGTCGAGTTGTCGATCATGCCGTTCGACGAGAGTGCGCCGTCCGTGATCACGTAGAGCATCAGCGGCGCCGCCTTGCGCGCGGCGAACTCGAGCATCGAGCCCATCATCTGGCCGGCCTGGAAGTCGCGGTCCTCGCCGGTGGCGCGCGTGCCGTCGTGATAGTCGTAGCCGCCCTGCTCGACCGTGCCGGCGCCGGCATAGCCGCCGACGACGAGCTTCATCACGGCCGACGACTTCTGGAAGCGCGCCTGATTCAGCTCGGTGGCCGTGAAGATCGACGTGGGCGCGCCGACGATGTCCGTGTCGAGATTCGGGTTCACGACGTCGGGATTGCCGAAGCGCGAGATCAGATCGGTGGTCTGCACGTAGCTGCAGTGCACCAGCTCCTCGAGGTTCGGGTCCTCGGCGATCTTCGCGAGCTTGATCGCGCTGATGTCCTCCGCCGCCTTTGCGACCTGACCCGCTTGGGTCTGGTTGAGCAGTGATACGAGCTGGCCTGTGTCGACCAGGCCCGTCGCGTCGCTCGCCGATGCGACCTTGGTCGGGCGAACGGTCGGATCCATCATCGCGGCGGGCGCCGCCGAGTTGCCGCCTGAGTCCGAGGCGTCGGTGCCGATCAGCGCCACGAGGTCACCGTTCGCGCCGGCCTTGTTGATGCCGTACATCGGATTGTGCGGGTTGTTGCCCGTGTCGTTGTCCGAGCGGGCGCAGAAGATGGTGCCGTTCACGTTCGCCCGCGTGGTCGTCGAGGTCTTCGACTGCATGCCGCGCAGAAACGCGCTGTCCGCGTGAAACGCGAGCCCGAACTCGGTGTTCACCTGGTTGGCGTTGCCGGGCGTCATGCCCGAGGGCAGGCCGAGCTGCGAGTAGCCCGCAGCGGTCAGCAGGTCGAGCTGCCCGCCGGGTCCACCGACGAGGACGTTCGAGCCGGCGATGTTCGCGCCGCCCGCGAGGTCGAGCACGATGAACGGCACCAGACCCGCGCCTGCGCGCACCGAGCAGACGAAGGTCTGCGCGTTCGCCCTGCGCGCGCCGAACATGCCGAGCACCGTCGGTGCCATGACGAGGCCGACGCCCGACAGAAAGCCCTGCGCGAGAAAGTCGCGCCGAGTCACTGGCCGCCCGTGATCGTGCAAGATCAGCGGCGCGTCCGGGTGAACGGGTTTTCGAGTCTTCATCCCAGTTTCCTCTCGAGTCCTAATTGAGTTGCGCAGCGCCGCTGGAGAGCACCGCCGAGCAGACGCCCTTGACGGCGTTCTTGGTGAAGGTCGCGTCGCACGTCGCGGCCGTGCAGTTCGCGGTCAGTTGGTCGAACAGCGTGTTCAGCACCGGACGGACGTCCGCCTGTCCGGGCTGATTGTTGAGCGCGGTGCCGAGCATCTTGTCGACGAGCGGATCGATGATCGCGTCGCGCTTCGCCTGTGAGTCGAACGCGGTGGTGCCAGGCTGCGTGAAGTCGAACGTGCCCGTGCCGAAGAACGCGTTGCGCAGCGCCGTATTTTCGACGAGCTGGTCGCAGTAGTCGAGCGACAGGCGCGCGATCCCGACCTGCTGCGCCGACACGAAGCCATACGGGTCGTTCGTGCTCGGCAGCTGCTGGAACACCTCGTTGTAGGTCCCCTTCACGATGGCGTTGTTGACCGCGACGCCGGTGAGCTTCGACATCGTGTCGTTGATCTCGGCGAAGTCGCGCACGCCGATGCCCGGGAACGGAGTCGCGGGTCCCGGGGTGGGAGGCGGGTTCGGGCCGATGTCCGCGATGGGCTCGGAGAGAGCGCCGAGTGTGTCGAAGAAGATGTGGAACTGGTCCTGGTCGGCGCCGAGATCCTTCGGCACGACCTGACACTGATTCGACAGCTGCGTGCGCGACGCGGTGATCGGCAGGTTCAGGGTGCGGAAGCTCTGGCTCGCGATCGGCGCGACGCCGTTCACCGCGACCCGGATGGTCTGCACCGAGAAACCCGCGCGGCCGTTGGTCTCGAGCACCGGCGCGCAGAACAGATAGCTGTACGCGTCGAACCCACTGACCTGGAACTCGATCCAGGCGCCGGCGCCGAGCGTCGAGTCGAGACCGAAACGCAGCGTGTAGCGCTGGCTCGCGCCCGCCAGGTAGTTCTGCATGATCTCGGCCGGAGTCAGCGCGACGCGGAAGATCGCGAGGCTCTTCACGACGCCGTTCCAGGTACGGTTGTTGGTCGGCTCGCGGCCCACAGAGAACGTGTAACTCGGGTCCCAGCCGATCAAGAGACCGGCGGGAGTGGGATCGACGTCGTCGGTGAACACGCCGTCGACGTAGAAGCGCCGTCCATGCACCGCGTCGTACGTCATCACGGCGTGCTGCAGGTTGGCCTGCAGGTCCTGATCGGTGTCCGAGGTCGCGAATTCCGGCTTGCCGTTCGCGCGGTCCTTGGCGCTCACTTTCGGATCGAGCGCGCTGCTGCGGTTGAACGCGTCGTATGCGTACAGGGCCTGGCCCAGCATGAAGTTGTGGTGATCTGCGTCCTTCGCGTACGACACGATGCGCGCCGGATTCTCGACCGAGCCCTGCGTCGTGTTCGCGGGAATGACCCACGCCTCGATCGAGTACGCCTGCGTACCGTTGCCGGCGGCGATCTCGTTGTAGAGCTTCTTCGAGTCGTTCGGGTCCGCCATCGCGCGCCCGCCGCTGAAGGCGACGCCGCCGCCCGACTGCCAGGCATAGGTGCCCGAGAGAGTCAGGTTCATCGTCGGGCCGACCGGCGCCGTGTCGGCGGCGATCGTGCCGGTGCCTTCGTCGAGCTTCCAGTACGCGATCATGTCGCCCTGGAAGCGGCCGCTCTCCGCGCGCTGGGCGTTCAGGAAGCTGCGCCCTTCGCTCGTGATCACGCCCTGCGGGTTGATCGCGTTCGGATCGTTGGGATCCGGTGGCGTCGTGGTCACGACCGCGTCGGCCCACATCTGGATCGCCGCCTGCATCGTCGCCGCGTTCGCGGCGCAGTCACTCCAGCAGAAGTGGCGGTCGACCGCGAGGCGCAGCACGAGGCGCGAGCGCGCGGGATCGAGCAGTTGCACCTTCTGGTTGTCGACCACGGCGCGGAAGGCGGTCTGGACGTCCGGGTGCGCGATGTGCGGGAAGCCCGGGCCCGAGCCCGCGTGACACTGCACGCAGTACTGGCGCGTGATCGGATACACACCCGCCTCGAACGCGGCCTGGCCCGCGGCGCCGCCGCCGCCGGGCACGCCGATGCCGATGCCCGCGCCACCGGTGCCGCCGGCGCCGGCAGGGACGTTGGTCGGCGCAGCGCCGGGGTCGCGGCCGCTGCCGCCGCCGCCGCCGCCGCAGCCCGCCGCGAAGGCGAGGACGAGCGCCGTGAGAGTGACTGCGTGTCGCGTCAACATCGGCTTAGTTCCCCATGCAATAGGCGGCGGTCTCCGCGAAGACCCGCTTCATGCTGTAGTTCATCGCCTCGAAGTGATCCGCGATGCTCTGCACCGCGGCGAAGTCCGCGGCGGACTGCGGCGCGTGCTCGCAGACTCGCGTGAATACTTTCTGGACCTGACACTCCGAGAACGCGCGGCTCGCGCCGACCTCCACGCCCAGGCTCTGGGCGCCGTGGCCGGTAGCCATGGGCCCGCGCCAACCGAGGGCGGAGTTCGGGCCGACGCGCCACAGGTTCCACCAGGTGTCGTCGGTCGTGATGTGACCGCCGGGGAAGTTGTTCGCGTTGATCAGGAACTTCGGCTGCACGACGCCGCGCGTGAAGACCATGCGCATCGCGTCGGGATCCCACTGGTAGTAGGCGAACGCGCCCGCGAGCGCATCCATGCCGCTGTGGAAGATGCGGCTGTCGCCGCCCGGGCTGCGAGTCACGTCCTGGCGGATGTAGTCCGCGGGCCGCGTGATGTCGTTCAGCTGCTCCATGTCGCGACACAGGAAGTTGATCGCGGTGAAGCGCCACATGCGGCGGTTCGTGCCGCCAGAGAAATACGCCAGGGCGCCGGCGCGCGTGGTGATGACGCCGGCCGCTTCGGTCGACATGATCTGCGAGCCGGGCAACGTCGACTGCGGCACGCCCTGCAGGTTCGCCGGGTTCGACAGGTCGATGTTGTTCTGCTGCAGCTGCAGATAGTGGTTGTTGTCGGTTTGCGAGTAACCCGCGGGCACTACGCCGTTCGGCGCGACGTACACGAGATCGGCCGAGAGCACCGTGTTGAACGGCACGTCGTCGCGGATCATCCCGATCACCGTGGCGCTGTAGTCGTTCAGGTCGTCGAAGACGGTGCGCGAAACGTTCGTCCACGGCTGCGCGAAGTTCTTCAGCGCGGAGTTGTAGAAGATGGGGTCGTTCATCGCCGTGTAGGCCGCGGCGATCGGATCGCCGCCCACGATCGAAGCCTCCATCGAGGAGAGCACGGCTTCGGAGGGCGGAACGCCGACCAGGCGATCGTGGATCCGCTTGGCCTGCATGCGCTCGGTCGGTCCCGCAAGCGCGGAGTGGGCAGACAGCACGAGCAGGCCCACAAAGGCCAGCACCGCGCCGGCTCCCCGGCTGCGCAATCTGCAAAGGCGATCCATCACTGCTCCTGTCGGTCGTGTCGGTGTCTGTGCACCAGTTGCGCTCGGATACATTCATCGGCGAAGCACAAGCGGTACCTTCGTGAGACAGATCACCAAATCCGCGCCGTGAGTCGGATCGCCGGAAATGCGGCCGGAGTTGCACGCTCGCTGCCGTGCAGACGCCGCGCAGTTGCGGTGAGTTGAGTCACAAGACTGCCCGGCGTTTGGTCGATGAGGGTTGGGTCGCAGTTCGCGACGAGGCCCTCAATCGATGCGCAACACACGAGCACCCGTTCGCGCGGGCATTCCCGCGCTGGTCATCTCTGCCGCAATTCTCGCGTCCGGGCTCCTGCCGGGGCGCGCGTTCGCCGTCGAGGCGAATCAGCCCGCGCCTGTCTTCTCGGCGCACTCGCTCGACGGCGACGCGACGCTGAGCCTCGCCGCCTACAAAGGGAAGGTCGTCTTCCTCGACTTCTGGGCGTCGTGGTGCGGGCCCTGTCAGACGGCGATGCCGCTGATCGAGTCATTGCGCAACGAGTTTCCCGCGGATCAGTTCCAGGTGCTCGCGGTCAACATCGACGAGAATCCCGCGAAGGCGAAGGCGTTCTTGGCGAGCCGCAAGGTCAAGGTCGGCTATCCGAGCGTCAGCGATCCCGAGGGACGCCTGCCCGCGACGTACGGCCTCAAGACCATGCCCACGTCGTATCTCATCGATCGCAACGGCGTGGTCCGCTCGGTGCACGCGGGCTTCCGCGCGAGCGACGTGGACGGCCTGCGCGCCGAGATCCGCGCGCTGCTCGGCACGCCGCCGGTTCCCGCGGCGGCGGAGGCACAGCGATGAAGCGAATGGCTCGCGGCCTGCGCGCCCTCGCGATCGCGTCGCTCTTCTCACTCTGCGGCTGCGCGACGCTCAGCGAGAAGTGGGACAGCCTGTGGTCGGACGTGAAGCTGCCCGACTTCCCGGCGTTCGACGAATACACCGAGAGCCCGAAGAGCTACGTCGAGATCGCTCTCGAGCACGACTTTCTGGTGCGCGTGAAGCCCTGGGAGCGCTCGGTGCTCGCGCGCCACGACATGGCGTGGGACCCGGACGCGCTCGAGGCGGCGCGCCGCAGTCACACGTTCTTCAGCAAGGAAGCCACGATGCCCGGCGGGAGCGCCGGCGGCGGCGGTTGCGGTTGCAACTAGCGTTCCGGGCTTTGCGGCCTACGGAGGGGTGAGATGAGACGCTCTCGCAGGGAGCGGCGGCGGGAGCGCGCGACGCTGCGCGCACTCACGTCGAGTGCGCTCGCGCTCTTCGGAGTGGCGGGCAAGGCCTCGGCGGATACGGCGATCGATCACGTCGAGACCGGCTACAGCTTCTCGACCTACTCCGAGGACAAGCTCGAGGCGTCGAAGACGATCCCGAACGGCGAGCGCGACCGGTTCGAGGTGTCGACGCAGCAGCTCTCTCTCGCGGCGCCGATCACGGACTGGTTCGACATGTCCATGCTGGTGACGCACGAGACGATGAGCGGCGCCAGCCCCTGGTACAACACGCAGGACGCGGCGGGAACGCCGATTCAGATCATGTCCGGCGCCACGATCACGGACACGCGCAACGATCTGAACTTGCACGCGAACTACTACACCGAGGAGGGCCGGCTGGGCTTCACCGGCGGCTACTCGTCGGAGAACGACTTCGACTCGATCAACTTCGGCTCGGACGGCGAGCTCCACTTCAACGAGAAGAACACGACGCTCTCCGGCGGGCTTGGTCTCTCGTTCGATTCGATCCACCCGACCGGCGCGGACCTCTACACGCTGCGCCCGACTCAGGAGTCGAAGCAGAGTTACTCGGGGTTCCTCGGCCTCGGCCAGGTGATCAACCGGCGCTCGATGATCCAGGGCAGCTTCACGTACGACTGGAACAAGGGCTATCTCAGCGATCCGTACAAAGAGGTGTTCGGGATCGGCAACCGATTCTTCGGCGACGACCGGGGCGGCGCGCGGCACCAGTTCGCGTTTCTGGTGCGCTACAACCGCCACGTCGAGGAGACGGAGTCGACCTTCCACCTCAGCTACCAGTACTACATCGATACCTGGGGAGTGAGCTCCCACACCTTCGAGCTCGACTGGTATCAGAACTTCGGCGACGCGATCCAGCTCGCGCCGCACGTCCGCTACTACTCGCAGACCGCCGCCAACTTCTACATCCCGTATCTGCGTCTGAATCAGGCGCCGCTGCCCGAGATGTCGAGTGACTATCGGCTGTCGGCCTACGGCGCGCTGTCGTTCGGCCTGAAGGGCGAGTACGCGTTCCACACTCCTTGGTTCCGCGACATCGAGTGGCGCGCGAGCCTTTCGGTCGAGCGCTACCTGTCGAGCGGCGACCTCTCGCTCAAGAGTGTCTCGGTGCCCGCGCCCGGCCTGGTGAACTTCACCGTGCTGAGCGCCGGTCTCACCGTCGTGTTCTAGCGCCATGCTGCTCGGGCGCTATCCGTTCCGCGCCATGGGCAGCCCCTGCGAGCTGCACCTGTACGGTGAGTCGCGCGCCGCGATCGACCCCGTGGCGGATGCGGCGAAGGCGCTCGTGCTCGGGATCGAGCAGAAGTACTCGCGCTATCGCGACGACAGCGTGATCGCGGCGATCAACCGAAGCGCGGGCGATCCCACCGGAGTCGAAGTCGACGAGGAGACCGCGAGCCTGCTCGACTACGCGAGCACCGCGCACGAGCAGAGCGACGGGCTCTTCGACATCACTTCCGGCAGCCTGCGGCGCGTGTGGAACTTCAAGTCGGGGCGCGTACCGTCGCAGGCCGAAGTGACTGAAGCGCTCGGTCGGGTCGGCTGGTCGCGCGTGCGCTGGACGCGGCCGCGGATCGTGCTGCCGGTCGCCGGCATGGAACTCGACTTCGGCGGCTTCGGCAAGGAGTACGCCGTCGACCTCGCCACCGATCTGTGTCGCGCGCGCGGTGTGCGCCACGGCATGATTGACCTGGGCGGCGACCTGCGCGCGATCGGCCCGCACCCCGATGGCCGCCCGTGGATCGTCGGCATCCGCGACCCGCGCGCGCCCGAGCGCCCCATGGCGAGCATCCCGCTGTTCAGCGCGGGCCTCGCGACCAGCGGCGACTACGAGCGCTGCATGATCGTCGACGGCGTGCGCTACACGCACATCCTGGACCCGCGCACCGGCTGGCCGGTCACCGGCCTGCGCAGCGCGAGCGTCGTCGCGCCGCAGTGCCTCGTCGCCGGCACCGCCACGACGATCGCGCTGCTCAAGGGCGCCCGCGGCGGCGCGCGCTTCCTCGCCTCACTCGGCCTGCCGAACGTGCGCATGGACGCACACGGCAGACTCTCGGGGTCACTCGCGACGCCCCGGACGAAGGCGGCCTAGCGCCGGATCGAGTGACCGATGCGCAGCAAGTGGCCGTCGGGGTCGCGCAGCGCGAACTCGCGCGTGCCCCACGGGGTCGAGGCGATCGGCTCCGCGATCGGCGCGTTCCTCTCTCGGCACAGCGCGTAGGCGAAGTCGGCGTCCTCGACGAGCACGCAGCACGTCGAGGGCGCGTGCGGCGGATCGGACCTGGCGAGAAACAGCTCGACGTTCCGGCCGCGCACGGCGCCGAAGCTCTCGCCGCGCGTCCACGCGATCTCGAGCCCGAGCATGTCGCGGTACCAGGCCTGCGACGCGGCCACGTCTGCTACGGGCAGCTGCGGCGTAATGGCCCTCCACATTCCAGTGTCTCCCCTACACCGTTGCGTATCGGCGGGGATCAGTGTCCCCTTACCGCGCCGGGGTCGATCATGACCACCTTGGGCAGGCCGCCGCGCTCGATGTCGAGCTTCACGGGCTGGGACCAGCTCAGGCCGCGCGCGACGTTCATGGCGTTGCCGCTGCTGTCGATCGGCACGCCCTGGATCGCCGTGATCACGTCGTCGCTGCGCAGACCGAGGCTTTCGAGCGTGCTGTCGGAGACGATGTTCATCACCGCCACGCCGCGCAGCTTGCCGTCGTTGCCCATCACCGGGGCGAAGCGCGCCTGCCCGGCGAGCTTGGCCAGGAGCTCGTCGTTGCTGCGCGCGGCTTCGCCTTCACTCGGCGCGGGACCGGCGGGAGCCGACTTGGACGACGCGGCGCGGGCCGCGCGACTCAGAGAGCCGCGCGTGGTGGCGGCCGCGCGCGGCGAGCCCGGGGCGTGCGCCGAGTCGGCGGCGCCGCGCGAGTCACCGTCCTGGAAGCCTGCCGGACTCGCCGGCACGCTCGCGACGGCGGCGTGCGCGGGCCCACTCATGGAGGCGAGGCGCAGGGTCTCGA
>Ga0326726_10003532_pt1 | contig 14344 bp, 11 predicted proteins | sample MHFenrmetagenome_2_FD_207603 | JGI IMG/M metagenome (GOLD analysis project Ga0326726, IMG submission 207603) | Lab enriched peat soil microbial communities from Michigan Hollow, Ithaca, NY, United States - MHF15MN | ecosystem: Environmental > Terrestrial > Soil > Wetlands > Peat | place: USA...
GGTCTGATCCTGGGCCTGCTCGCGGCGCCCGCGCCGGCGCGGGCGCAGGCCGCGGACTCCCGCCCGGGTATCCCGGGTCGATCCGGCTTGCCGCGCGGCAAGATCCGCCTCGGCGTGGACGTGCTGCTGGCCGAGCGCGGGCGCCCGCTCGCGGGCAAGCGCGTGGGCCTGCTCACCAACCACACCGGCCGCACGGCCGCGGGTGAGTCCACGATCGACGCCCTGAACGCCCTGCCGGGCGTGAAGCTGGTGGCCCTGTTCGCGCCGGAGCACGGCATTCGCGGCACGGAGGCACCGGGCGCGAACATCCAGAGCGGCCGGGACGAACGCACCGGGCTGCCCGTCTATTCGCTGTACGGCGCCACACGGAGCCCCACGCCGGAAATGCTGAAGGGACTGGACGCGCTCGTCGTGGACCTCCAGGACGTGGGCACGCGCTACTATACCTACGACTGGACGACGATGCTGGCCATGAAGGCCGCCGCCGCCGCGGGCCTGGACTTCTACATCCTCGACCGGCCGGACCCCATCGGCGGCGCGCGCCTGGTGGGCAACGTGCTCCAGCCCGGGTTCGAGTCGCTCGTGGGGCTGTACCCGGTGACCATGGCCTTCGGCATGACGCTGGGCGAGCTGGCGACCTACATCAACGCTGAGCACCACATCGGCGCGAAGCTGCACGTCATCCGCATGGAGGGCTGGCGCCACGGCCTCTGGTACGACCACACCGCCCTCCCCTGGGTCCCACCCTCGCCCAACATGCCCGACGTGGAAAGCGCCGCCAGCTACCCCGGCACCTGCCTCTTCGAGGGGACGAACGTCTCGGTCGGACGGGGCACGCCCAACGCCTTCGCCCAGATCGGCGCGCCCTGGCTGGACGGGGCAGAGCTGGCCCGCCGACTGAACGCCCGCCACTTGCGGGGCGTCCGCTTCGAGGCGGCGACCTTCACGCCGCACAACCCCGGCGACGAGATGTACCCGGACACGACCGTGCAGGGCGTGCGCTTCGTGGTTACGGACCGGGCGACGTACGACGCGGCCGTCGCCGGCGTGGCCGCCGTGCTGGACATCCGGGCCCTGCGCCCGACGCAGTTCCGCATCACGCAGCCCAAGCACTTCGACCGGCTGGCCGGCACCGACCGCGTGCGTACGCAGATCGAGGCGGGCGCCTCACTGGCCGAGATCACGAGCGACTGGCCTGCCCAGCGCGCCCGCTTCGATAGGGAGAGAAGGAAGTACCTGCTGTACCCGTGACGGGCGAATCGAGCCCACCGGCAGGTCCGGAACAACATATCTCTAACCAAGAAACGAAGATCGGAAGCGAGTACCGAGGCGCCGCGATCGGGCCACATCGTCTCGCGCGGAGACGCGGAGCACTGCGACATCGCGAACCCGCAGCCGCCGGATAGTGCAAGGACTCTTCTGATGTTGACACCAATCCTGGCTGCGGTGAACCCGATGCACGACGTACACGCACGAGCCGATTCGGTCGAACACCAATCCGGGTAGCGCGAGAAGTCCGACGTACACGCAGGACCCCATTGGTGTCGAACACCCGGTCGGATACTGCGTCGCCCGGGGCGTCTCCGGTACGCCGGCTACCGAATGGGTGTCCTCCGCGTCTCCGCGTGAGCCGATGTGAACGCGGCCTCGCCCGGATCCCCGAGTTCCGCGCTTCGATTCTTCGTTGCTTCGCTAGAGACGGTGTTCGAACCGTCCCGACCGCGACCCCGAGGTTCGCCGGTGCGGCGGCCGCGCGGCGTCGCTCAGGTCCCGGGCACTCCGGTCCCCAGCACCCGTTTCACGAGCGTGCCCGCGCTCACGAACGCGCTCCCGTCCGGCAGCTGGTTGATGATCGCCAGCTCGTCCAGCCCGATGGTCGAGGGGAAGCGCGTGTTGAAATCCGCCAGCGTCATCCGGCGGTCGGCCGAGACCAGGCGGATGCGCCGCGGCTGCACGGCCAGCAGCGCCGGGTCCGTCAGCGGTGCGAAGCTGCGCGCGGCCTGCTCCATCGACGGGCGATAGGAGGTGAAGGCCTGGGACGGCGTGTAGGCCAGGATCCGGTACGTGTGCCCTCCGTAATCGAGGAACTCGGCGATGCCGGTCACCACCCCCTGCTGGGTCTGCGCCTGGAAGACGCCGGTCACGGCAGGCACGCCGTTGAGCGTCTGGTTGGCCGCGTCGGCTACCTGGATGCCCTGGCCGGACGCCAGCGCGCGCATGGCCTGGGCGGCGGGAGCGATCGTGTCCAGCGTCAGCTCCATGACGGCATCCTGGTTGGGCGAGGCGCCCACCACGGACTCGGGCTGGTTCTGCGTCTTCCACCCTTGCGGGAAGCTGATCTGGAAGCGCAGGTCGGGATGCACGAAGCGGGAGCCCTGGAAGAAGCCGTCGCGCGGGTCGTCGCCATAGGCGAGGTTGTCGAGGCGGTGAAGGTACTCGTTGCGCCGCACGACCAGGCCGCGCGCGCTGTCGCCCAGGGCGGCCAGCCGCCTGTTCACGGCGGCCACCCGGTCCGGTCCCGACGGGTGCGTCTCCAGCCAGCTCGGCAGGCCGCTGCCCTTCCCGGCCGTCTGCTTGCCCACGTAGCGGTCGAGCGTGGCGAAGACGTCGCCCATCTCGCCCACGTCGTAGCGGGCGCGGTAGGCATAACCGAACCCCAGCTCGTCGGCCTGCGCCTCGTCGCCGCGACTGTACTTGAGGAAGAGCAGCTGGAGGCCGCTCGAAGCGAGCTGCCCGTATCGCGCAATGGTCTGCGAAAGCATGGATCCGACGGCCAGCCCCGCCTGCGCCAGCTCGGCGCGCGTCAGCGAGCGCACTTGGTGGCGCGCGGTGACGTGCCCGATCTCGTGGCCGAGCACGGTCGCCAGCTCCGCCTCCGAGGTCATCAGGCCCATGAGGCCGCGGGTCACGAAGATGTAGCCGCCGGGCAGTGCGAAGGCGTTGGGCGTGGCGTCCTTCACCACCCGGAACTGCCAGGGCAGGTTGGGCCGCTGGGATGCGCGCGCCAGGCCGATGCCCACGCGCTGGACGTAGTTCTGGAGCGCGCTGTCGGGCACCAGCCCGATCGACTGCTCCACCTCCGCCGCGGATTGCTGACCCATCGCGATTTCCTGCTGCTCCGAGATGAGCACCAGCTCGCGCTTGCCGGTAACCGGGTTGGTAGCGCAGGCGGCGAGGGCGGAGAGCGCTCCGGCCACCGCCAGGGCGCACAGGGCGCGCGAGGCGTCGACGCCGCGCGGAGAGCGCACGATCATTGGGATTGCCTCCATGCGGCGGCGGAGCATTCCGGGAGTCCACCGCGAGAGGGGGGTGCGAGAGCGCGGCCCGGGTGCAGGCCGCGGCAACGACGGCGCCTGCGCCGCCGACGCTCCATGATGTATCACTGCTCGAGGAGCGTGGGAATGGTCAACTCGAGCGCGCGCGGGTGCACGAGGACGGCGCCGTCGCCCGGCAGGCGCACCTCGATGGGCTGGTCCCGGATCGAGCGCCGGAAGCCTTTACCCTCGAGCAGCCGGTAGACGTAGACGCGCCGCACGACGACCATGGCGGCGGCCAGCGTGGGCACGGCCACCAGCAGGCCCACGATCCCCAGCAGGTGCCCCATGATGAGGGCGCTGAGCATGGTCAGGACCGGCGGCAGCTGGACCTGCCGCTCCATGATCATGGGACCGACCACGTTGCCCTCCAGCAGGTGCACGCCGACGCCGAGCGCCACGACGACGATGGCCTGCACCAGGTGCCCCGAGCTGAGCACCATGACCGCCGGCAGCAGCGTCGAGAAGAGGCTGCCGAAGAAGGGGATGACGGTCACCGCGCCGGTGAACATGCCGAAGGCGAGGGCGAACGGCACGCGCAGCAGCATCAGCCCGATCCACGTGAGCACGCCCAGGATGGTCATGGAGAGCAGCTGGCCGACCAGGTAGGCGCGCAGGGTACGCCCGAGGTCCGCGAGGATGTCGCGCACCAGCTCCCGGTGCACCGGCGGCATCAGCAGGATGAAGCCCTCGCGGTACATGGCCGGACGCAGCGCCATGTAGATGCCGATCACGAAAATGCCGACGAAGCCCACCACCGCCTGGGCGCCGGAGAACACGTACGGCACCAGCCCGCGGAAATACCCTGCCAGCTGCTGGACCAGTCCGCCCGTGTAGGTCCCGCCCGCGCTGAATGGCCGCAGCAGCTCGGCGGCAGCGCGGTTGCGCGTCGCCAGGTCGCGCAGCTGGGTCTCCCAGTTCTGGATCTGGGTCGGAATGGTCGTGACGAGCTGCTGGATCTGCTCGGTGACTGGGGGGATCAAGAGGATGATGATGCCGGTGACCAGCGCCATGGAGAACAGCACCGCGATCGCCAGGCCCAGCCCCCGGGGGACCGACAGCCGCCGTTGCAGCGTGTCGGTGATCCCCCCGAGGTACAGCGAGAACAACACCCCGATGAAGAAGAGGAGCAGGACCTCGGCTATGCTGTAGAGGAAGAGCAGCAGCAGCAGCGAGAAGATCGTCGCTGCGAGCATGCCATAGCCGCGGCGCTCCACTCGATCAGGCCCCCTCCTCGAGCTCCGCCTCGTGCACGGGTCCATCCTCCGGGCCCGAGCCCAGCTGCTTGTCCGTGCCCGCGGGCGGGGCGGCGGTGGTCGAGCCGTTGCCCGCGCCCAGAGCCTTGGGCGCGCCCTGCCCGGACGGTAGCGAAACGCCCATGGACTGCTTGAGCTGCAGCAGCCGCGCCTCGACGGTGGCGTTGGACCCGGCACCCAGGCGCGTGAACTCCTGCTCGAGCGTGTCGCCGGCGGACAGCGCCTCCGTCACCTCGGCGGACGCCAGCGTGACGCGCTCGTTCTCCTCGATCTTCTCCGCCATGCGGTCGAAGGTCTCGAAGGCGGAGCGGTTGCTCAGGCCCGCCATGGTCTCGTGGATCCGCTTCTGCGCCTGGGCCCGCTTCTGCTTGGCCACGAGGAGGTTCTTCTTGCGCTTGGCCTCCTCGATCTTGTCGTTCAGCTGACGAAGCGACTCCTTGAGCTTCTCCGTCTCCGTCGCCTGCTTCTGCCAGGTGTCGTAGAGCGACTGGGCCCTCTCGGCGTGCTCCTGCTGCCGCAGCAGGGCCTGCTTGGCCAGATCGTCGCGCCCCTCGCGGATGGCGAGCATGGCCCGCTGCTCCCAGTCGGCGGCCTGCTTCTGCTCGTCCTCGACCTGGGCCTTGAGCTTGCGCTCGTCCGCGATCGCGACCGCCACCTCCTGCTTGGCGCGGTGCAGCTGCTCGCGCATGTCGAGCAACACCTGATTCAGCATCTTCTCCGGGTTCTCGGCGCGCGCGATCGCGTCGTTGATATTGGACCGGAGGAGCTGGGACAGCCGCTGGAAGATGCCCATATGGTTCAGCCCTCGTGTGCGACCGGGATCAACTTCGCCAGGCCGGCCACGTGGCTCGAGGCGGCCAGGGTCAAGCTTTCGTAGGAGCTGCGCAGCTCCTGGAAGTCGAGCGTGTCCAGCTCGAGCGCGTGGGAGAGGATGACCTCCTCCGCCTCGATGCCGTAGCTACCGTAGACGATGTCCGTGGCGTTCAGCTCGAGCAGCCGCCGGTAGAAGGGCGCGAGCTTGATGTCGTCCATGTCCGTGGGCAGGTCCATCACCTTGAGTCGGAGCAGCAGCAGCGGCGGCTCCGACCGCACCACCACCTGGGTGCCGCCGTCGCTGGAGGGAATGACCCACATCCCCTCTTCCAGCTCATCCGCCTCTACACCCATGCGGATGAAGTAGCTCTCGAGATCTTCGGTGGTCGTCATAGACGCGGTCTCCAGGATTCAGGGCCTCCGGCCCCTACGCGCGCCCCGGCGCGGCGGTTTCGGCCCGACCCACGTGACCACGGCCGAGAAACGCAATGGAAACTCGTTAAATATAAGCGACGATACGGCCGCGACCAACGCCGCGCTCACGGCCGCCCGTGCGGGCGCCGGAGCGGGGGGTTCCGGCGGGGGCCGGGGCGGTAGGGCTCAGCCGTGCGCGGCCGGGGTGAACGCCTGTAACTGCTCGCCTGACACAGAGTTGCCACGGAAGAGCAGCGTGACGCGACCGTGCACCCGATCGTAGAGGTAGGTCGCCGCGGCGCTGGTGCCGGCACCCGCCGTCACGATCTGGTACCGCTCATCATCGGAGGAGGTCCCGAAGTCCAGGTCCCCGTGGGGAACCTCGCGCCGGAGCAACCGCAGCGCCTCCCGCCCGGCATCCGAGACGGGGTAATACTCGAGCTGGTCGCCTTCCTTCGAGTAGATGAGCTGGACCGGCTCGATGCCGTCGGAGAAGACGGCCCCGGCCAGATCCACCCGCTTGTGCGGGTTGTGCCCGATCAGGTCCTCGTTGCCCGAGCGCAGGTCCATGACGAAGAGGGACGTGCGGTTGTCCGAGGCGTGGGCGTCGACGACGTAGAGCCGGCTGCCGTCCGCGCTCAGGTGCAGCGGCCCGCAGCCGCGCGCCAGGCTGCAAACGCGCGTGAACGGGGCGAGGTGCTCGCCGTCGATCTGGAGGAGGGCGGTGCTGCTGTCGTCGACAGGCTGAACGGCGAACAGGAGCTTGCCGTCGCGGTTCACGATCCAGCGCGTGACTTCCTGGTCGGGCCGGTAGAGGAGCGTGCGCTGCCCGCTCTCCAGCTCGATGCGATAGACGTCGTGCACGGCCTGGTCGCGGTCGTTCAGCCCCACGATCACAGCACCGGCCAGGTTGCGCGGCACCCCGTCCAGCTCGGCCCGGATCCCCGGGTAAGGCGTCAGGTCCCGCGCCGGCGCCCCGCCCTCCGCGGCCACCGCGAAGAGGTGCGTGCCCGCCGCCCCCGCATCCTGCAGGTACAGCACGTACTTCCCGTTCGTGCTCCAGGCGAAGCGGCCGATCGGCCGCGCACTGTCCGCCGTCAGCGCACGGGCCGCCGAGAACGGCTGGTTGATCCCCTTGACCCAGAGGTTGAGCTGCCCGTGGCTCGGGGCCAGGAAGGAGAGCCGCTTGCCGTCGGGCGAGATCTGCACCGTCGCGCCGGTCGCTGCCAGGGCCACCCGACGCGCCCCGGCCACAATCGCTTTGCCCGATGAGGGCCGCGACCCCGATGCGGCCGAGCCTGCGTCCGCGCCCAACAGCGTCCCACAGGCGGTGACTCCCGCCAGCAGCACCCACGTCCGGCGACCGCTCATGTGTGAACCTCCCGTGTGCCGGGGCCCACGCGCTCCCGCGGGCGCCAGGCGGACGGCCGTGCGAATGGCGTGCCCGACAACTGCCGAGTGGACGAGGGGATGAAACGGCCGCTCCCGGGCGACAGCCGCACCGCGGCAGAGGTGGCGGCGGGGTCGGCCGAGAGACGCCGGGCACCCGAAAAAGCCCGGGTTCCTCCACTCATCCACTCTTCCACTCCTCCACTCCGAAGCACGGCGCGCCCAGCGCCGGCGAAGCGCATCAATGCACGTTCACCGGCACGTGCGCGAGGATCTGGACGCCGCTGGCCAGGTCACCGGTCACCACCAGCTCGCTGGTCGAGCGCGTGAGCAGGCCGGCGTCGAGCAGGGCCTGGCGCGCGAAGCGGAGCACGATGCGTCCGCCCGCGGCCGTGTCCAGGCTGGCCATCACCTTGGCCCGAGCGACATCGACGGTGCCCACGGTCACGGTGGCGAGGTCGAGGGTGGTGACGTCCGCGCCGGGGGCGGAAGACAGCGTCACCTTGATGTCGCCATCGGTCTCGGCGTGGTCACGCAACGCGGACGTCATCGTCCACTCATCCACTCATCCGCTCGGCTCGAAGGGCGCGATGCACCGGCCGCCCGTTCAGACCCCGCCAGCCCGAACCGCTCACGCCGAAATCCCCGTCGGATGCTTCGACGGCTGGATCTGGACGAGCTTGCGCGCGGCGGGGGTCGCGGCGAGGCCGCCCTGGGCGGTCTCGCGGTAGGCGGCGGGCATGCGGCGGCCGATCTCGCCCATGACGTCGATGACCTCGTCGGCGGGGACGGGGAAGTCGAGTCCGGCGAGGGCCATCTCGGCGGCGGTGATGGCCTGCATGGCGGCGGAGGCGTTGCGGTAAATGCAGGGGACCTCGACGAGGCCGCCGATGGGGTCGCAGATGAGTCCGAGCATGCCCTGGAGGGCGAGGGCGACGGCGGTAGCGATCTGGTCGAGGGAGCCGCCGCCCAGCCAGGCGACCGCGGCGGCGCTCATGGCGGCGGCGGTGCCGGTCTCGGCCTGGCAGCCGCCCTCGGCGCCGGAGAGCGAGGCGCGCTGGGCGACGACGCCGCCGACGCCGCCGGCGACGAGCATGGCGTCGACGAGCTGCTCGTCGTCGTTCAGGTCGAGGAACTCACCTGTACTGATCAGCACGGCGGGGAGCACGCCGGCCGCCCCGGCGGTGGGCGCCGCGACGATGAGTCCCATGGCGGCGTTGACCTCGAGCGTGGCGATGGCGCGCGCGAGGGTCTCGGTGACGCGCGGGCCGAGCAGGCGCGGGCCGTGCTGCGCGAGCCGGCGCGCGCGGCCGCCCGTGAGCCCGGAAGGCGAGTGCGCTTCGCCCTCGAGGCCCTCCTGGATGGCGGCGCGCATGACCTCGAGCGTGCGGCGCACGCGGGCGCGGATGGCGTCGGGCGCGACGCCGGTCTCGCGCGCCTCGGCGTCGAGGACCACCTGGGGCAGCGGCCGGCCGGAATCCCGGGCGTCGGCGAGGAGCGATTCGATCGAGCGATGCATGGGCGACCTGGCGCGGAAGGCCGGCGGGTGGAGGACGCCGGCGTCGAACGAAGTCAGGCGATCTTTTCGATGCGCCGAGCCCAGCGCAGCCAGGGGAACGCGCGGATCCCCTGGAGTGCGACGTCCGGGATCGGCTGATCGGCCTCGATGGTCATGAGCGCATCCTCCAGGCGACCGGTGCGATCGACCCGCATGGTGGCCAGGTTGACGCCCTCGGTGGCGAGCAGGGCAGCGATGGCGGCGATGGTGCCCGGCCGGTCCTGCGCCAGCGCCACGAGCGTGTGGTAATCCCCGCCGAGCGAGACGGGGAAGCCGTTCAGCTCCGTCGCCTCGATGCGGCCGCCGCCCACGCTGGCGCCGCGCAGCCGCACCTCCTCGTCCGCGCGGTGTAGCTCGAAGACGGCGGTGTTCGGGTGCGCGTGCTCGCCCAGGTCCACGGTCTCGAACTCCCAGCTCAGGCCGGCCTGCTTCGCCTCGTCGTACGCCTGGCGCAGGCGCAGGTCGTCGGGCGGCAGGCCGATGAGCCCGCCCACGATCGCCCGCTGCGTGCCATGCCCCTCGCCCGTGGCGGCGAACGAGCCGTGCAAGCCGATGTGCGCGCGCTCGGGCGTGCCGCCCGCGATGGCGCGTGCCATGAGCCCGAGCCGGCACGCGCCCGCCGTGTGCGAGGAGGAGGGCCCGACCATGACGGGACCGAGGATGTCGAAAAGGCTGACCATCTTCCCCTGCCTATCTGTGCTCGGACAGGCGCTGTCCCGGCGGAGTTCAGGTATCCGGAGAGCGCGTGGGTGAGTGGACGAGTGGAGGAGTGGAGGAAAACGGCTGCACCGTCGGATCCGGGGCGGTGGCCGCCCGCCCGGACCCCGCGGCGCCGATCGTCCACTCTTCCGCTCTTCCGCTCGTCCACCCGCCGACCAGCGCCTGGACCCATACCCCTGCATCCCGCCCACCAGCGCCCGGGCCGTGGAGACGCCTAGCCGACCGGCGCCAGCCCCAGCGCATCGCCCAGGAAGCGGCCGGTGTGCGACACGGGGTTGGCGGCGACCTCCTCGGGCGTGCCCTCGGCGACGATCGCGCCGCCGGCCGCGCCGCCCTCGGGACCGAGATCGATGATCCAGTCGGCGGTCTTGACCACCTCCAGGTTGTGCTCGATCACGATCACGGTATTGCCCCGATCGACCAGGCGATGGAGGACGTCCAGCAGGTAGCGCACGTCCTCGAAGTGCAGGCCGGTCGTGGGCTCGTCCAGGATGTAGACCGTGTTGCCGGTGTCGCGACGCGACAGCTCCGTCGCCAGCTTCACGCGCTGCGCCTCGCCTCCGGACAGCGTGGTAGCGGACTGGCCCAGGTGGATGTAGCCGAGGCCGACGTCGGAGAGCGTCTGCAGCTTGTGCTTGATGCTGGGCACGGCGTCGAAGAACTCGAGCGCCTCGTCCACGGTCATCTCCAGCACGTCCGCGATGGTCTTGCCCTTGTAGAAGACCTCGAGCGTCTCGCGGTTGTAGCGTTTGCCGCGACAGACATCGCACGGGACGTAGACGTCGGGCAGGAAGTGCATCTCGATCTTGACCAGCCCATCGCCCTGGCAGGCCTCGCAGCGGCCGCCCTTCACGTTGAACGAGAAGCGTCCGGGCGAGTACCCGCGCATCTTCGACTCGGGCAGCTCCGCGAACAGGTTGCGGATGGGCGTGAACAGGCCCGTGTACGTGGCCGGGTTCGAGCGCGGCGTACGGCCGATGGGCGACTGGTCGATGTCCACGACCTTGTCCACCAGGTCCAGGCCGTCGATGCGGTCGTGCGCGCCCGGCAGCACGCGGGAGCGGTAGAGCTGGCGGGCGAGCGCGACGTGCAGCGTGTCGTTCACCAGCGTGCTCTTGCCCGAGCCGCTCACGCCCGTCACGGAGATGAACATCCCGAGCGGGAAGCGCACGTCCAGGTTGCGCAGGTTGTTCTCGCGGGCGCCGCGCAGGACCAGGTCCTTGCCCCGGGTCGGGGCACGCCGCGTCCTGGGCACGGGAATCACCTTGTCCCCGCGCAGGTAGGCGCCCGTCAGCGAGCGCGGACTGCGCAGGATGTCCTCGATCGTGCCCTCGGCCACGATCTCGCCCCCGTGGCGCCCGGCGCGCGGGCCCAGGTCCACGATGTAGTCCGCGGACATGATGGTCTCGCGGTCGTGCTCGACCACCAGCACCGTGTTGCCCAGGTCGCGCAGCTGCTTGAGCGTGGCCAGCAGGCGCTCGTTGTCGCGCTGGTGCAGCCCGATCGAGGGCTCGTCCAGGATGTAGAGCACACCCACCAGGCGGGAGCCGATCTGCGTGGCCAGCCGGATGCGCTGCGCCTCACCCCCGGAGAGCGTCTCCGCGCTGCGGCCCAGCGTCAGGTACTCGAGGCCGACGTTGACCAGGAACTGCAGTCGCTCCGTTACTTCCTTCAGGATGGGCCCGGCGATGGGGAAAGGCAGCGGCCCGTCCTCGACGCCCTCGTCGGGAGAGTGGGGGAGTGGGAGAGTGGGGGAGTGGGGGACGGGGACCGGCGCGGACGCGGTGGTGCCGCGACCATCACTGGCGGCCTCGGACGCTGTCCCCCCCTCCCCCGCTCCCCCACTCACCCCCTCCGCCTTGGGCGGCTGGCCGACGGGGAGGCTGCGGAAGAAGCGCAGCGCGTCCGAGATCGCGAGATCGACCGCATCGCCGATGGAGAGACCGCCCACGGTCACGCCCAGGCTCTCGGGCTTGAGGCGCGCGCCGCCGCAGGCCTGGCAGGGGAGCGTGGACATGAACTGGTCGAGCTGCTCGCGCACCATCTCGGACGTGGTCTCGGCATAGCGCCGGTTCACGTTCTCGAGCACGCCCTCCCAGAGCTCGCTGTACTCGCCCGACGCGCTGCCCGCGCGGTAGGGGAAACGGATCTTCTTGCCCTCGGAGCCGAACAGGATCGCCCGCTGCACGTCCTCCGGCACCTGGCCCCAGGGCGTGTTCGGGTCGAAGCCGTAGTGCGTGGCCAGACCGGGAATGATGCTGCGGCGCAGGTGCCCGGACGGCTCGCCCCAGGGCAGGATCACACCCTCGAGGATGGAGATGATCGGGTCGCCGATCACCAGCTCCGGGTTGACCTCGCGGCGCGTGCCCAGGCCACCGCAGGCCTCGCAGGCGCCGAACGGCGAGTTGAACGAGAACTGGCGCGGCTCCAGCTCGGCCATGCTGGTGCCGCAGTGCACGCAGGCGTAGCGCTCGCTGAAGAGCACGCTGCGCAGCTCGCCCGCCTCGCCCGCGGCCGGATGGACGACGATCTCGACGATCCCGCCCGCCGTGCGCAGCGCCGTTTCCACCGAGTCGGCCACACGGGGCCGGTCCGACTCGCGGACGACCAGCCGGTCCACCACCACGGCGATGTCGTGGTTCTCGTAGCGGTTGAGCGCGGGTGGCCGCTCCAGGTCGTGGGTTTCGCCGTCGATGCGGGCGCGCACGAAGCCCTTCTTGCGCGCCTCCTCGAACAGCTCCCGGAACTCGCCCTTGCGCCCGCGCACCAGCGGCGCGAGCACCTCGATGCGCGTGCCCTCGGGCCAGGTCAGCAGCTGGTCGGCGATCTGCGTGGAGGATTGCCGCCGAACGGGCCGGCCGCAGGTGGGGCAATGGGGCGTGCCCACGCGCGCCCAGAGCAGGCGCAGGTAGTCGTAGATCTCGGTGACCGTCCCGACCGTCGAACGCGGGTTCCGGCCCGTGGTCTTCTGCTCGATCGAGATGGCCGGCGACAGCCCCTCGATCACGTCCACGTCCGGCTTCTCCATGATGCCCAGGAACTGCCGGGCATACGCCGACAGCGACTCCACGTAGCGCCGCTGCCCCTCGGCGTAGATGGTGTCGAACGCCAGCGACGACTTGCCCGAGCCGGACAGGCCGGTGATCACGACCAGCTTGTCCCGCGGCAGCTCGACGTCGATGTTCTTCAGGTTGTGCTCGCGGGCACCGCGAATGATCAGCTTATCCTCGGGCATAACATGGCAGTATCGGGACAGAACCGGATCTGGTCAAGCCGTGGTCCGCGCCCGTGATGCTACCCCCCCGCCCGGAGCCCGGTCCCCGGGAGCGAACCCTGCAGCGCTCTCGGATCCCCCCTCCCGGCGCGGGGCCCGGGTGCCCGGCCGCCGGCTGGGCGTCCGGGTGCCGCCGGGCTCGACCGGCATCGTGGACAGCGACTCCGGGCCGCTTTCAGCTTGACGCCCACGTGGAATCCGCCCGCTCGCGGGGCGGACAGGTCATCGGAAGAGAGGCCCATGCACGCGCCCCCCGCGAAGCGCAGCTGGTGGGACCGGTTGCCGGTCGTGCTCAAGGCCAGCGCGGCCCTCCTGACCGCGACCGGCGGACTGCTGGTGACGCTGAATCAGCTGGGATGGATCGGGCCCCAACGGAAGCACCCACCCAGCTCCATCGACGATGGGCCACCCGTCGTGCAGACCACGACCGCGGCCTCGGGCCCCGTCCGGGGCGGTGCCGCGCCCGCGCCCGCGCCGGTCGGGCCCGCCCCCCCCGACATCAGCGGGATCTGGCACGATGCCACGGGTACGGTCTACCAGGTCCAGCAGTCCGGGGAAAGCTTCGAGTTCGCGGCGGCCAACCCGGCCACGGGCGCCCAGTCCCGGGGCACGGGCACGATCCACGGCCGTCACGTCGCGGACGCGTTCCAGACCAACGCACCCTCCACCGGGAACGGCATCGGCGAGCTCTCCGCCGACGGCCGGCAGATCACGGGCAACTTCCAGGACACCTACTACGGCAGCTATACCCTGACGCTGTATCGCTAGCCGCCATCAGCCCGAGTCCATCCGCCCGGCTTGCCAGGAGCGCGCCTCCGCGGCTCAATTGCGGTGAGCAGCGCCGTATTACGCTCCACGGACTGATGCATGAGCATCTTCGGACGATGGTGGCCGAGAACCGGTTCTCGTCGGACGATCCTCGCCGCGGGGCTGGTGTTCCTGGGCGGACTCGTGCCCATCGCCTGGGACGTGCTCTATGGCGCGGGGGCCCGGGCCTTCACGACCTCGCCCAAGTCTCTGGGGCTCATGCTGTTAGGCCTCGGGTTGCTCCAGGGCTGGTGCCGCGGGCGCCGCGCCGTCCGCGACCTGCTGGTCGTGGTGCTGCCCCTCGCCGCGATCTTCTGCACGGTCCTCATGGGCTACGGGCTGAAGGACGCACACGGCGACGTCGTCGCGTTCGCCGCCGCCGCGGCGGCGGCGTTCCTGGGCGCGTTCGCGCTGCTCATGAGCGACGCCGCCTGGGAGTACGTCGAGCGTCCGCCGGACCCCTGGGGAGCGGGCTGGGTCGAGCCCCTCGAGCCCGACGAGGCGACCGCGCTGCCGGCCGACCCGCCGATGCTGCAGCGGGAGCGTTTCCGGCCGGAAATGGTCGCGGCGGGAGGCGCTCCGGAGGAGGTCCGAGGAATGAGGGAGGAGGGAGGGGCAAGGGTGAGGCAGGGGCGAAACCCAGGGGAAGCATGAGCAGGAGCAGGGGGAAGGGCGTCTCTCGCTCCTCGTGAGGCAGCTTCGCGGCTTTGCGCAACCGCCGCACGGCTCGGCGGGAGCGGCTCATGGCAAAACGAGAGGCCCGGGCGCGAGGCAGGCGCCCGGGCCTCTTCTGCGTCCG
>Ga0326726_10003533_pt1 | contig 14343 bp, 12 predicted proteins | sample MHFenrmetagenome_2_FD_207603 | JGI IMG/M metagenome (GOLD analysis project Ga0326726, IMG submission 207603) | Lab enriched peat soil microbial communities from Michigan Hollow, Ithaca, NY, United States - MHF15MN | ecosystem: Environmental > Terrestrial > Soil > Wetlands > Peat | place: USA...
ACGCCAGGCAGGGCGAGCAGTGCATGCGCGCGGGCAAGCACGTGATGATCGAGATCCCGATCGCCGATTCGCTGGCGGACTCCGAGCGCCTCGTGCGGGTGCAGAAGGAGACGGGACTCATCGCGATGGGCGGACATACGCGCCGCTTCAACCCGAGTCATCAGTGGATCCACAAGAAGATCAAGGCGGGCGAGCTCAGGGTGCTGCAGATGGACGTGCAGACCTATTTCTTCCGGCGCACGAACATGAATGCGCTCGGCAAGCCCCGCAGCTGGACCGATCATCTGCTGTGGCATCATGCCTGCCACACGGTCGACCTCTTCCAATATCAGACCGGAGAGATTGCCTCGCAGTGCTACGCCCTACAGGGGCCAATCCACCCGAATCTCAAGATTGCGATGGACATGAGCATTGGACTCAAGACTCCGGGCGGCGCGATCTGCACGCTGTCGCTCTCATTCAACAATGACGGGCCGCTCGGCACGTTCTTCCGCTACATCTGCGATAACGGCACCTACATCGCGCGCTACGACGAGCTCCTCGACGGCAAGGGCAATGTCATCGACGTGTCCAAGGTCGACGTGTCGATGAACGGCATCGAGCTGCAGGATCGCGAGTTCTTCGCCGCCATCAAGGAGCGCCGCGAGCCGAATGCGAGCGTCGCGCAGTGCCTGACCGCGATGCGGACCCTCGATCGACTGGAGAAAAGTCTCGCATGAACGAACCCGTTGAATTTCCGCCACCTTCGACTATCAGCGTCGAGGCGCGCGCATTTCTCTCGACGCCGCGGCCGCCGTTTCCCCCGTGGCCGGCGCTCGGAGACCGAGCGGCATGGCGCGAGGCCGTCGCGCAGAGCAATCAGATCTTCGCGGCGATCCACGAAAACTACCGGCGCAATTTTTCCGGCGAGTTACGGGAGCACAAGTACAGCGGTGTGCCCGTATACGAATTGGTCCCGAATTCGATTCCGGAGCGCAATCGCAAACGCGCGCTTCTCTATCTTCACGGCGGCGCGTACGTGTTTGGCGGTGGTCCGCTCGCCGGGACGGCCCCCATGCCGATTGCGGGCGCGGGCGGATATCGAACTTTCTCGCCAGACTACCGGATGCCGCCCGATCATCCGTTTCCCGCCGCACTCGACGATGCGGTCACTGCGTATCGGGAACTACTCAAGAGCTACGCGCCTGCGAATATCGGTTTCGTCGGGCTCTCTGCCGGAGGCGGACTCGCCGCCGCATCCATCCTCAGGATTCGCGATCTCGGATTGCCACTGCCGGGCGCGGCGGTGTTGCTGACGCCGGAGACGGACTTGACGGAGTCGGGCGACACGTTCGTGACCAACGAAGACATCGACATCGTGCTGAAGAAGCCGATGCCGATACTCAATCGACTGTACGCTGCGGGCCACGACCTGCGCGACCCGTATATTTCGCCGGCGTTCGGTGATTTCAGCAAAGGCTTTTGCCCCACGTATCTGCAGTCCGGCACGCGCGACCTGTTGCTCTCGAACACGGTCATTCTGCATCGCGCCTTGCGCAAGGCCGGCATCAGAGCGGATCTTCACGTCTGGGAGGCGATGCCGCACGCCGGGTTCTTCGGTGCTCCAGAGGATGCCGAGGCGCAAGCGGAACAGCTGAATTTCCTTGACGAGCACCTTCGTTAAGCAACGGCCCTACTGGTGGAACACGACCTGACACCTGTGGAGCTGCGCTCGGCCAGCGAGTTGCTACAGCTCCTACGCGCGCGAAGGTTAAGTTCGGTCGAGCTGCTGCAGCTGTATCTCGCGCGTGTCGAGAAGTACAACCCGCAGTTCAATGTCGTTGTCACCCTCGACGCTGAAGGTGCAATGCAGGCGGCGCGGCGCGCGGACGAGGCGCTCGCGCATGGCGATCAGGTCGGTCCCCTGCATGGTTTGCCGATGACGCTCAAGGATGCATGGGAAGCGGTTGGTATGACCGCGACCTGCGGCTTTGCGCACCTCGCGCAGCATCGCCCGACTCGCGATGCAGACGCGGTCGCTCGACTGCGCGAGGCGGGCGCGATTTTCTTTGGCAAGACCAACGTTCCGATCGGGGCAGGGGACCACCAGTCCTACAATTCCCTCTACGGGCAATCGAATAATCCGTGGAATACGGAGCGCACCGTCGGCGGTTCATCGGGCGGCGCGGCGGGAGCCGTGGCGGCCGGTCTGACTGCACTCGAATTCGGCAGCGACATCGGCGGTTCGATTCGCTGTCCGGCACACTTTTGCGGCGTGTACGGACACAAACCGAGCTACGGCATTGTGCCGATGCGCGGCCACATTCCGCCGCCGCCCGGCGGTCTTGCCGGGATTGAGCTCGGCGTCGCAGGCCCGATCGCGCGCAGCGCACTCGATCTCGAGCTCGCGCTCGACTTGCTCGTGTCACCGGCGGAACTCGAGCGCACGGCGTGGGAGATCAGGATTCCTCCTGGCCGGCACGAGCGTCTGAGCGATTTTCGTGTCGCGCTGTGGGCGGATTCGAAGACGCTCGGCGTCGACTCTCGTTGCCTGCAGGTATTCGAGGAATATGCGGCGGATCTACGGCGCGCCGGCGTTCAGGTGGACGCTCTAGCGCGGCCGGACTTCGACCCGCTCGAAATCTACCGACTCTATATCGATGTGCTCTTCAGCATCTTCAGCGGCGGCATGCCCGCGGAGGCGCTCAAAGCGTTCGCGGAGGCTGCGGTCGGCATGCCGCCCGGCGTTGAAAGCTATCCCACGAGAATCGCCCGCGCGATCAAGATGAGCCATCACGAATTCATGCACCACGCCGAGCGGCGCGAGCATCTGTTTCGGGCCTGGCGCCGGTTCTTTGAGAATTTTGATGTGATGCTCTGTCCCGTCATGCCCACCGTAGCCTTTGCGCACGATCATTCGGGCGACGATCGCGGGCACGTGGCGCAGTACCAGCGCACGATGCTCGTCGATGGAGTGCAGCGTCCGTATCTGGATGGACTGCAGTGGCCCGGCATCGTGACAGTGGCAAATTTGCCGGCCACGGCGGTGCCAACGCGCAGATTCATCGACGGGCTGCCCGTGGGGCTGCAAGTCGTCGGCCCCTTTCTCGAAGACCGCACGCCGCTGCGTTTCGCGCAACTCGTCGAGCGCGAGTTCGGCGGATTCATGCCGCCGCCAGCGGTGCTTTAGCCGGCGCCATCCGACTGCGCGATCGACCAGCCCATCTTCGCTGCGAGCTTGGCGACTCGCCCGTGTTCGATGCCACGCTGATCGGCCGCGTTGCCCTGCAATGCTCGCGCGTAAACGCCTTGAGTAATGGCAGCCGAGCGAAAAAAAGAAAACGCAAGATAGAATGGCCAGTGATCGGGCAGCGCGCGCTGCGCGTGCCGGCAGTAAGCAGCCACGAACTCATCCTCGGTCGGAATCCCCAGGGCCGCGAGGTCGGTGCCGGCGAGACCGGACAAGGCGAAGCCCGGCGGGATGCGATAGGACATGCAGTTGTAGGCGAGATCGCAGAGCGGTGCGCCGAGCGTCGCCAGTTCCCAGTCGACCACGGCGACAATGCGCGGCTCCGTCGGGTGCAGGATGAGATTGCCCAATCGATAGTCGCCGTGCACGAGGGCCGTCTCGTCATCTTCCGGCAGATGTGTTTGCAGCCAGGCAATGAGGTGCGCCATGGCTTCATCGTCGTCAGTCTTCGACGCGAGGTACTGCTTCGTCCAGCGATCGAGCTGCCGCGCGAGGTAGGCCTCGGGCTTGCCGAAGTCGGCCAGGCCGCAGGTACGCCAGTCGATTGTATGAATCGCGGCGAGTACGCGCGCCATATCGTTGTAAATCCGCTGCCGGTCAGCGGCGCTCAAGCCGGGCAGGGACACATTCGTCAGTACGCGCCCCTCGACGTAGTCCATCAAGAAGAACGCCGTGCCGATGACGGAGGCATCGGTGCACAGGAGGCGCATGCGCGGCACGGGCACGGCACTTGCGCCGAGGGCCTTCATCACGCGGTATTCGCGCTCGACCAGGTGGGCGGAGGGCAGAAGCTTGCCCGGGGGTTTCTTTCGCAGGACGAACCGGTCGGCGGGCGTCTCGATCAGGAACGTTGGATTCGACTGCCCGCCCTGAAACTGCCGGAGCGTCGCCGGCTCTGTAAATTCCGGCAATTGCGCCGCGAGATGGCGCCAGAGCGATGCCTCGTCGAAGCGGTGTTGCGGCAGTACGTCGATGAGCTGCATGGCGAGGTGCATACTACCGGACAGCGGCAATATCGTAAGGAGTCGCCCCGTGAATGCACGAGCCCAGGAAAGCCTGACCGACGTTCGGCGGTCGGTATCAGCCGAAGAGTGGCAGGTCCGCGTCGATCTCGCGGCCTGCTATCGCATGATCGCGCACTATCGCTGGGACGATCTCGTCTTTACGCATATCTCCGCGCGCGTACCGGGGCCCGAGCATCACTTTCTCATCAATCCCTACGGTTTCATGTTCGATGAGGTGACGGCTTCGAGTCTCGTCAAGGTGGATCTCGCGGGCAACAAAGTGCTGCCGACGCCTTACACGATCAATCCCGCGGGCTACATCATTCACAGCGCCGTGCACGAGGCGCGCGAGGACGTGCATTGCGTGGTCCACGTGCACACTCGCGACGGCGTCGCCGTGTCGTGCCAGGAACAGGGACTGCTGCCGATTTCACAAATCGGGCTCTTCGCGCTGTCGTCAATCGCGTATCACAACTACGAAGGCGTGGCGCTCAATCCAGCCGAGAAGGCGCGGCTGGTCGCGGATCTCGGGCGCTCGAATTTCATGATCCTGCGCAACCACGGCCTGCTGACCTGCGGCCGCACGGTGCCCGAGGCGTTCCTTTTCATGTATTCATTGCAGCGCGCGTGCGAAACACAGATCGCGGCCCTGTCAAGCGGTGCGCCCCTCATTCCAGTGCCACCACCGATCGTCGATGGATTCCGCGCGCAGGCGGAGAAGGTGCTGAGCAACCTCGGCGCCGAAATCGTCTGGCCAGGCGTCCTGCGCAAGCTCGACCGGCTCGACCCGTCATTCCGCCAGTAGACTAAAGCGGGGCCGGATTTATTTGCCCCTCACCCTAACCCTCTCCCCCGAAGACGGGGGAGAGCGAAAAGACAAATCCGTCGCCGTCTTGCTAGCGATCGAGGGCTTGCAGCATCCCTGGCGGGTAACGCTCGCCCTGGACCGGAGTGTGTTCCATCGTCGCGCTGAGCTCGTGGAGCTCCGCTTTTGAGAAGTGCACGTCGAGCGCACCGAGATTGTCGTTGAGGTGCGCGCGGCTCTTCATGCCGGGGATCGGCAAGATGTCATCGCCTTGGGCCAGTACCCAGGCGATCGCGATCTGGGCGGCAGTCGCGTTCTTGCGGCGGCCAAGATCGCGGATGGCGTCGGTGATCTTGAGATTGCGCTCGAGATTCGCCCCCTGAAAGCGCGGCTGGTGGCGGCGAATGTCGTCGGCGGGCAGATCCGCGAGGCTGCGGAAGTTGCCCGCGAGGAACCCGCGTCCGAGCGGGCTATAAGGCACGAAGCCAACCCCAAGCTCCCGGCATGCGGCCAGCACGCCGCGTTCGGGGTCGCGAGTCCAGATCGAGTATTCACTCTGGACCGCAGCGATCGGATGCACCTTGCAGGCGCGCCGCAGGTTATTGGCGCTGCACTCCGAGAGCCCCGCAAAACGGATCTTCCCTTGAGCCACGAGACGGCTGAGCGCGCCGGTGGATTCCTCGATCGGCACGGTCTTGTCGATGCGGTGCAGATAGAAGAGATCGATGTAGTCGACGCCCAGGCGCCCGAGACTCTCGTCGCAGGACGAGGTGATCGTGGACGGCTTATTGTCGACGAACGCTGTGCCGTCAGGTCCGCGACTGAGGCCGCATTTGGTCGCGAGGAACACCTGATCGCGGCGGCCGCGAATCACTTCGCCGACGAAGCGCTCGTTCGCGCCGAGCTGATAGGTCGCGGCGGTGTCAAGATGAGTAACCCCGCGATCGATGGCTTCGAGCAGGGTTGCCCGCGCTTCGCCGTCATCACGCGACCCGTACCAGCCGACGAGTCCCATGCAGCCAAATCCCAGCGCCGAGAGGCGCTTCTGGGTCCGTCCGAGTGCCCGCATATGCATTATCATTGTGTTCCCCTGGCCGCCCCTTCCTTAGTTCTCTAATAGTCGCGTTGCCGCCTGATTCGCCAAGCTATAGTTACACCAAATGATCATCGACTGTCACGGGCACTACACGACGGCGCCGGCCGAGCTGCAGAAATACCGCGACGCTCAGATCGCCGGGCTCAAGAACCCGGCGGACGTTCCGGTTGCCGCCCACATCAAGATTACGGACGACCAGATCCGGGAGAGCCTGGAGAAAGCGCAGCTCAAGCTGCAGCGGGAGCGGGGCACGGACCTTACGATCTTCTCGCCGCGTGCCTCGGCGATGGCACACCACATCGGCAACGAGACGACGAGCCTTAACTGGTCGCAGGCCTGCAATGATCTGATCTACCGGGTGACGACCCTCTACCCGGAAAACTTTTCCGGGGTCTGTCAGCTACCGCAGTCGCCCGGGGTCGAGCCCGGCCGCAGTGCGCGCGAGCTCGAACGTTGCGTCACGGAACTGGGTTTCATCGGCTGTAATCTGAATCCGGACCCGTCGGGCGGCCACTGGACAGCGCCGCCGCTCACCGACCGGCACTGGTACCCCCTCTACGAGAAGATGGTCGAGCTCGATGTGCCGGCGATGGTGCACGTCAGCGCGTCCTGCAACCCTGTGTTCCATGCCACCGGCGCGCATTACATCAATGCGGATACGACCGCCTTCATGCAGTTCCTGACGGCGGACCTGTTCAAGGATTTTCCGACCCTTAAATTCATCATCCCGCATGGCGGCGGCGCGGTACCCTTTCATTGGGGGCGTTACCGTGGCCTGGCGCAGGACCTGAAGCGGCCGCTGCTCGGGGAGCTCCTGCTAAAGAATGTGTTCTTCGACACCTGTGTCTACCATCTGCCGGGCATCGAGCTGCTGCTCAAAGTGATTCCGATCGACAACATCCTGTTCGGCTCGGAGATGGTGGGCGCCGTGCGCGGTATCGATCCCGAGACGGGCCAGTATTACGATGATACGAAGCGCTACATCGATGCGCTGCGACTGAGCGACGGCGACCGGTACAAGATCTTCGAGGGCAACGCCCGGCGCGTGTACTCACGCCTCGGAGCGCGACTGAGGAAATCGTCATGACGGAAATTACCCATCACACTCTCACGAACGAGACTGCGGACAACGCCGCGAAGGTATCGCGCCGCGAATTCATCAAGCGCGTGATCGCCTCGGGTGCAGTCGCGTCGGCCGCGTTCTACGTTTACGGTGGATTGTCCGGTTGCGGCCGCAAAGGCGCCGTGGCTGGCGGTGTCGAGCGCCTCGTGTCCATCAACGTGAACGGCGTCGTGCGCCGGGTCGATGTGCTGCCGCAGGAAACCCTCGCGATGACGCTGCGCTACAAGCTCGGGCTCACGGGCACGAAGCTCGGTTGCGACCGCTCGGAGTGCGGCGCCTGCACCGTCATGATCGACGACGTCACTCACTACTCGTGTTCAACGCTCACGCATGCCGTGCGCGCCCGCAAGGTCGTCACCATCGAAGGGCTCGAAGGTCCGAACGGCGAACTGCACCCGGTGCAGAAGGCGTTCGTCGCGGAGCTGGCGCCGCAATGCGGTTTCTGCACGCCCGGCCAGGTGATTTCGGCGGTCGCGCTCCTGAAGCGCAATCCGAAGCCGACGCGCGAAGAGGCACGTTTCGCGATGTCGGGCAATCTCTGCCGCTGCGGCGCTTACGACAACTATCTGAACGCGGTCATGCGCGCCGCGGCGGAGGGCTGACACATGGCCTACAAACTCCTCGGCAAGGACTTCATTCCACACGACGTGGTGGCCAAGGTCACGGGTCGCGCCAAGTACTCGGAGGATTTCCGCGCGGAGGGCATGGTGTTCTGCCGGCTGCTCTTGAGCCCGATGCCGCACGCGCGCGTCAGGAGCATCGACGCAACCGAAGCGCTCAAGATGCCGGGAGTGCTCGGCATTCTCACGCCCGACGACGTCGCACCGCAGCCCAATCCGCTGCCGCCGATTCTCGCCAAGGAGCCGATGTACGTCGGCGCACCGATACTCGCGCTGGCGGCGATCGATGAGACAACTGCGCAGGATGCGCTGGAAAAGGTCAAGGTCGACCTCGAGGCGCTGCCCTTTACGGTCGATCCGCTGCAGAGCCTGTTCCCCGGCGGGCCGAATGCACGCTTGGATGGCAACGTGGGCTTTGACGGCTTTTTCGGTGCGCCGTCGACGCCCGTGCAGACGTTCAAATGGAATGCCGCCGACTTCGCCAAGGTGAGTGAAGGACAGCTCGCGCTCGGCAAGGCGCCGGAGGAATGGTCCTACGGTGACGTCGAGGCGGGTTTCAAACAGTCGAAGCTCGTGATCGACGAGTCGTTCGTGACCGCGAGCATCTCCCATCACAGCATGGAGCCGCGCTCCTGCATGGTTTACTGGCAGAACGGCAAGTGCTACATGCACGGCTCATTGCAGAGCCACACGTTTTCCATTCCGGGACTCGCGGGTTACATCGGCATCAAGCCCGACGACCTCGTGCTGATCGCCGAATATTGCGGCGGCGGTTTTGGCTCGAAGGCGACCGGCTATCCGACGATGGCGATCCCTGCGCTCATGTCGAAGAAGCTCGGCAAGCCCGTCATGCTGCGCGTGAGCCGCGCCGAGGAATACTTCATCGGCTCGGGTCGCAGCGGCTTTCAGGGCCGCATCAAGCTCGGCTTCCGCGCGGACGGCAGGCTCCTCGCCGCAGACCTCTTCATCGTGCAGGAGAGCGGTCCGCATACCGGATTCCTCGACTACCGCAACGCCGGGGACTGCGTCTCTCTCCTCTACCAGCCGCTCGCAATGCGCTGGCGCGGCGTGCCCGTCTACACGAATACGCCGACCCGAACGGCGCAGCGTGGACCCGGATTCAATCAGATGGTGTGCGCCACGGAGCCGTTGATCGATCGTGCGGCGCGCGAGCTCGGAGTCGACCGCGTCGCGATCCGCCGCATGAACGATCCGGAGAACGGATCGAAAGTCGGCGCTCAGCGCATCCCGGTGACGAGCAGCTACATCAAGGACGCTTTAGCCAAAGGGGCCGCAGGCTTCAAATGGGACGAGAAGAAGAAGCTGAGCGGCAAGCGCGTGGGCTCGAAGGTCACAGGGATCGGCGTCGGCCAGGCCTGGCACCCGTCGGGATTCACCGGCTTCGACGGTCTCGTGCGCATCACGCCGGACGGGAAGCTTCACATTCACACCGGCGTCGGCAACCTTGGCACCTTCTCGCACTCGGGGACCGCGCGGATCGCGGCGGAAGTGCTGAAGTACGATTGGGACAACACGGTGCTCGAGCGCGGCGACAGCCGCAAGCACCTGCCCTGGAACATCGGCCAGTTCGGCAGCAATACCTCGTTCACGATGAGCCGCACGAACTATGTCGCGGCCATGGACGCGGTGGCGAAGCTCAAGGAAATAGCGGCCAAGGACCTCGGCGGCACGCCCGAGCAGTATGAAATCGACGGTACCAAGGTATTCCTGAAATCGAACCCAGCGAAGAGCCTCACCTATGCCGCGGCTGCGCAACGCGCGATTGACCTCGGCGGCAAGTTCAGTGGCCAGGAGATGCCACCGGACATCAATCCGATCACAAAGACGTCGGTCACGGCACTTGCCGGAACCGGGCTCATCGGCGTAGCGAAGGACACGCTGCCGGTCGCCGGCATGCCGGCGGCGTTTGCGGCCTGCTTCATGCAGATCGAGCTCGATCTCGAGACCGGCCAGCATCGCATCATCGACATCCTCAACGTCGCCGATTGCGGCACGATCATTCATCCGGCGGGTCTCGCGACCCAGATCAAGGGCGGGGCGGTGCAGGGCTTCGGCATGGCGACACTCGAGCACATGGTCTACGACCCGCAGAACGGGCTGCCGGCGACGGTGAGTCTGCACCAGGCGAAACCGGCAACCTATCTCGATGTGCCGCTCGTGATGCGGACCGATGCGGTGGACAAACCGGATCCGTCGAGTCCGCTCGGCACCAAAGGCATCGGTGAACCGCTGCTCGGTTGCGCGGCGACGGCGCTGCTGTGCGCGATCTCCGACGCTCTGGGCGGGCATGTCTTCAATCGCACGCCGATCTCGCCCGACATGATCGTCAACGCCGCAGCGAATCGTGCGCAGTCGCACAAGCCGCTGCAGGTCAATACGTTTTAGGAGCGACCGACATGTTGCGTGACATGATGCCTGCGTTCGAGCTGTATCAGCCCGACACGATCGAGAACGCGCTCGATCTCGCCAAGAGCCTCGAGGACAAGTACTGGTTCATGGCCGGCGGTTACGACAGCCTCGACTGGTTCAAGGACCGCGCGAAGCGTCCAACCGCCGTGATCGACATCGGTGGCATCCAGAGTCTTAAGGGCATTCGCGAGACGGCGGATGGACTCGAGATTGGTGCACTGACGACGTTGAGCGAAATCGAGAGCGATTCCCGCGTGCAGACGAAGTACACGTTGCTCGCCAGCGCCGCTCGCCATGTCGCAAGTCCGCAGATACGCAACGGCGGCACGATCGGCGGCAATCTCTGTCAGGACGCACGCTGCTGGTACTACCGTTCGGGCCTCAATTGCTATCGGGCGGGCGGCAACTCCTGCTACGCCGATACGCCCCAGGGCCAGAACCGCGAGCACACTCTTTACGGCGCGAACCGTTGTGTCGCTGTCTCGCCGTCAGACACGGGCACCGCTTGCGTGGCGCTCGACGCGCACATGGTGATTCGCGGGGAGTCGGGTGAGCGCGTCGTGCCTGTCGAGCAATTCTTCATCGGGCCCGCCATCGACATTACGCAAATGACCTCGCTCAAGAAGGGCGAGATTCTCACCGCCATCCGCATCCCGAAGGAATGGTCGGGCGCGAAGTTTTACTTCGAGAAGGTCACGGATCGCGGCACCTGGGATTTCGCACTCGTGAGCATTGCGGCCGCAATGATCCTCGAGGGCAACGTGATCAAGAAGATCCGCCTCGCCTGCGGTTCAGTGGAATGCGTGCCGAAGCGCCTCAAGGCGGTGGAAGAGACGGTGACCGGGAGCCCGAAAAATGAGGACACGGCGCTCCTCGCGGGCAAGACGGCGGTGCAGGGCGCAACACCGCTCAACTTCAATCACTTCAAGATCCCCTTGATGGAAAACCTCGTGCGTCGCGCGATTCGCGATGCTTGAGCCCGGCGGCTAGCGCGTGGAACTCGTACGTGTCACGACGGATGCCTGGGGACAGCGGGTTCTCGAGGGGATTTCCTGGGATCTGCTGCCCGTTGCCGTGGCGATCGGGGCGTTCGTCATCGTTGCCCATGCGATCTGGCGCGTCGCGCGCAAAGGCCGCAAGAGTTGACGCATGGCTAGTGAAGATTCCGAGCAACGCGTCCTGCGACATGCCGCGGTCGATCGACTGTTTCACTGGCTGACGGCGCTCGCAGTGTTGACGCTGCTCGCCACGGGACTCTCGACCGTGCTTGGCCTGAAATTTTCATGGGTGCCCATCCACTGGATCACCGGCGTCGTGCTGACGATCGCGGTCTTGTTTCATCTGGTGCGCGCGACGTTCTGGCAGAAGCTGCGCTGCATGTGGGTGGGTATCCGCGATGTACGCGACACGCTGGCGCATCGTCCGCCCGGAAAATATTCGCTCGCACAGAAACTGATGCATCACGCGATGAGTCTCGTGATCGTGACCGGCGTTGTCACCGGTGTTTGCATGCTTGCGAAAGTGGATACGCCCTGGTGGAAGCGCAATCCGTATTTCTTCTCCGCCGATACCTGGGGCATCATCTATGTTGTGCATGGGCTCGTGGCACTGCTGGCGATCACGCTCATCATGATTCACGTTTATTTTTCGCTGCTGCCCGAGAAGCGCCTGTACCTGCGGGCGATGTGGCGCGGCTGGATCACGCCGGCTGAACTCGCGGCAAATCACGACCCCAAGCGCTGGCAGGGTCAGCGAGGCAAGCGCGCATGACGGATCCCAAGGAGCTTTCAGCGCGCATCGAGGTCATTGAGTCGGGTTATGAATTCCTGCTCGCCTACGCCGCGCAGGGGCGTCAACAAGACGAGGGCTCCACGGTACGTCAGACGCTTGAGGATATGTCTGCCGCGCTCGACGGGCTGGGTGGGATGGTGGTATCCGCCGTGGGCCGTGTCGCTGTCCATGGCCGGCCCGATACCGCGGAATTTCTTGCGGCTGTCGGCCACGATGCGCGCCTTGCGCGTGGAGCCATCGGGCTCGTCCTGAGCCGCAAGTCGATCAGCTCGCTGCTCATCGACAATCTCAACGCGTCGGTCCATGTGCGCGCACTGCTCACGGATCTGTTCCTGGTCGAGCAAGCACTGAAGGCGTCCGGCGGGTAGCGCGAAATCAGCTCTTGTCGTCGGCGACGGCGCGGGTCACCTTCACCATCGTATCGGCTGGTGCATCGAAAAACGTCGCGCGCAGTCGCCCAGCTCGGTCGATCAGATACACCTGCGACGTGTGTTGCATCAGGTAGTCGCCCGCGGCATTCGTTGGCGGTCCCTTGAAGAAGATCGCCTGGAATTGCCGCGCGATCCCGAGCACGACCTTGGGGTCGCCGGTGAGGCCGATGAAGTCCTTCGAAATCCGCGCCAGAAAAGCTTTCATCGCGGCCGGTGTGTCGCGTTCGCCGTCGACGCTGATCATCACGATCCGCACGCGGCGCAGAGCGCGATCCTTCGCGGCGTGGGCGCTCTTCAGGACGCGCAGTGTCGACGGACACACGTCAGGGCAATGAGCAAAACCGAAAAAGACGAGCACTGGCTCTCCGTGAAGGTCGCTCAGTTTCAGGTGCTTGCCGTTCTGATCGGTGAGCTCGAAATCCGCCAGCTGCTTGGGTGGATCGGCAAGCTTCACGCGATCGAGCGCGGGCGGCGGGATGTCCGCGGATGCCGAGCAGAGCAGCGGCAAGCCGGCGCTCGCGAGTGCGAGCGCCAGGGCGATTCGCGTGAGGCTCAGTCTCATGGCTTAGGGTGGCGTCGCCTTGAAGGCGGCCATCTGCATGATGTATGTGCCGGAACTCATGGGTGCCGTGGCGTTGTAGCTGCCGGTGCTCGTCACCACTCGATCCTCCAGGAGCGAGCCGTTCTCGGTCGTGATCACCCGCGCCGTGTAGCCCGTGCCGGCGCCGGTCGAACCGGTGGTTACGTAGCTTGCACCGACGAGCAGGTCATTGGCGTTGGTGGTCGTGGCTGAGCCACTGTTGCTCGTAGTGCCGGAGCCTGTGGCAGACATGCTGACGTCCAGCGCGTTCACCGGACTGATCCCGGTGTACTCGGCGACGCGCAGGTCCGGGTACGGCGCTGCTGCATCGAAAGTCACCGTGACGCTGTTGCCGCCCGCAGGTGCCGCCACGATGTTCGCCGCGTAGTAGATCGCCTGGGTGCCGGCGACCGCCTGAGTCGTGGGGCCCGCCGCCAGTGCGTAAGTGTTGCCACGTGTGTCGGTCACGGAGAGGACATGTGCCGTAGTGTTATACCAAGCCACCGCAAGCACGTTGAGATTGCCTGCACCTTGTGCGCTGTTGAACACGACCGTCGCCGTCGTCTGCGGGCTCGCCGACGTGTAGCTGTTGGTTTGCTTGAAGGCGATCGCCACAGGGCTCGCGACAGGCGTCGTCGCACTCACGGTGGCCGAGTAGCCACTGAAGTTGGGGACCGCATCGCTCGCCCGAACCCGATAGCTGTAGCTCGTGGCTGCCGTGAGACCGGTGTTGCTGTAGCTCGTGCCTGATACTGTCGTGAGCAGCGCGAAGGTCGTGCAGCCCGCACCCTGACAGCGCTCGATCTGATATCCCGTCACCGCGACATTGTCGGTCGATGCGGTCCAGCTCAGGTTGATCTGTGAGCTTGAAATTGCCGTCGCGGCTGGACTCCCGGGCGCGGTCGGTGCCAGGGTGTCCGGCGCCGGCGGCGTATAGGTGACCGTGAGCGTGTCGGTACTGGTGAAGCCCGCGGCATCGCGCGCCGTTACGGTGAGAATGTTGTCGCCCGACAGCAGCGCGATGCCGCTCACCGACCACGACGTCGTGCCAGTGGCGCTGCCACTGCCGCCTCGATTGCTCGACCAGCTCACTTGCGTGACGCCGACGTTGTCCGCAGCCGTGCCGCTCAGGGTGACTGAGCCCGTGCTCGTGGCGAAGGTTGCGGCATTTGTCGGAGCGGTGATGGTAATCGTCGGCGGGGTCGTGTCCGGCGCCGCCAAAGTCGTGGCATTC
>Ga0326726_10003534_pt1 | contig 14342 bp, 13 predicted proteins | sample MHFenrmetagenome_2_FD_207603 | JGI IMG/M metagenome (GOLD analysis project Ga0326726, IMG submission 207603) | Lab enriched peat soil microbial communities from Michigan Hollow, Ithaca, NY, United States - MHF15MN | ecosystem: Environmental > Terrestrial > Soil > Wetlands > Peat | place: USA...
TTTCCGCCCGCCCGTAGAGTCGGCGTGTGTCGAGTCCGGTGGAGGTCGCGGGGATGCGGACGGCGTCGCAGAGCGACGTCGGGCGCACGCGTCACGACAACCAGGACGCGCACGGCGAGTTCGAGAGTCGCAGCGGCGAGCGCATGCTCGTGGTCGCGGACGGAATGGGTGGGCACGTCGGCGGCGCGACCGCGAGCCGAATCTGTGTAGAGACGCTCGGTGCGGCGCTCGTCGATGCGGACGACGCACCGGACAAGCGGCTGCGGCGCGGGCTCGTGCTCGCGAACACACGCATTCGCGAGGCGGCGGAGCTGCGGCCCGAGCTCGCGGGCATGGGCACGACCGCGGTCGTCCTGCTGTTCGGCGCAGGTCGGCGCGCGTGGCTTGGCTGGGTCGGCGACAGTCGCGCGTATCGCCTGCGCGCGGGCGTGCTCGAGGCGCTCTCGCGCGATCACTCGATCGTCGCGGAGTGGGTGCGCGCGGGCGTTCTGCGCGCGGACGAGGCCGATCAGCATCCGCGCCGCAACGAGCTCTTGCGAGCGCTCGGCGCGAGCGACGAGCTCGAGCCCGAAGTGACCGAGCTCGAGGTGCGCGGCGGCGATCGCTTCCTGCTCTGCAGCGATGGTCTCTCGGCGGTCGTGCCGAGCGCGGAGATCGCCGCAGTGGTCGGCTCCGAGGAGCCCGAGCTCGCAGCGAAGAAGCTCGTAGCGATGGCGAACGAGCGCGGCGGTCCGGACAACGTGACCGTCGTCGTCGCGGTCATGCCCGCGGAGATCGCGCCGGCCGCGGCTCCTCCGCGCAGAGACTTGCCGCGCCGCGCGCTGCGGACACTCTTCGCAGTGGCCGGCGCGGTCGCGATCGGGTTACTCGGCGCGGTCCTCTACGGACTCACTCGCGGCGACGCGGCGGAGACGGGCACTTCCGCCGGGCCGTCCCATGCGGACGTGCTGCGCTTCCTCGGCGACTGGACCGCGGCGGCCAACGCGCACGACGCTCTGCGCCTGCGCGCACTCGGCTTCGAGCTCTCGCCCGAGCAGCTCGAGCGCGAGTATCCGAGCGGGGGCAAGCTCGAGCTCGCGCTGCTCGCCGAGCAGGCGCTCGGGCCCGATCTGTTCGGCCTTCGCCTGCGACTGCTCTACGCACGTCCGGGTAGCGGCGGCGTCGAGCGCAGCGAGCAGGAGCGCGCCATCTTGGTCCGCGCGGCGAACGGAGCGCTGCGCTTCGCGGGGAGCTGGGAGTAGGCTCCGGCTTCCGCACGATCGGGCCGATGACTCCTTGGACATGAGCGAGAGCGGATACGACCCGCCGGCGCGGTTCTGCCCCACATGAGTGACTGGAAGCGGCGCCGCAGCGGCGCGCTCGCAACGGCTCTCTTCGCTCTCGCGTCCAGTGCGCTCGCGAGCGACGCATCCTGGCGGACCGAGTCCGCGCCAGACACCGAGCAACACTCCGCGGTGTACACGCGCCGCTCGTTCTACGTCGAGATGCGCGACGGCGTGCCGATCGCAGTCGATCTGTATCTGCCTCGCCAAGCAAGCGCGGGGGAGCGCATTCCCGCGATCCTGCGCCAGACGCGCTACTGGCGCGCGCCGCGCTTTCGGCCCGTCTGGCGCCCGTTCGTGGACCGCCCGCAGGACTTGGCGCAGCGCTTTCTCGCGCGCGGCTACGCGTGGCTCGACGTGGACGTGCGCGGCTCGGGCGCGTCGGGCGGCGCGCAGCGCTCGCTCTGGTCGGATGACGAAGTGAGCGACGGCGGTCAGCTGGTCGACTGGATCGTGCGCCAGCCGTGGTCGAACGGCAGGGTGGGCGCGCTCGGTGACTCGTACGACGGAACCGCGGCGGAGTTACTGCTCGCGACCGGGCGACCCGCCGTGCGTGCGGTCGCGCCGCGCTTCTCGCTCTTCGACGGCTACAGCGACATCGCGCTCCCCGGCGGCGTGCGGCTCGCGTGGTTCGCCGCGACGTGGGGGCGCTTCAACGACGCGATCGATCGCGGCCGCGTGTGGCGGGCGTTCCCGTGGTGGGTGCCGATCTTCATCTCCGGCCCGCGGCCGGTCGATGGACCCGGCGGCGCGGCCGGAGTCGAAGCGGCGCAGCTCGCGCACGGCGCGAACTTCGACGTCGCGCGCGCGGCGAGTCAGGTCGCCTTTCGCGACGACGTGCCGGCCGAGATGGGAAGTCCGTCCGCGCAGTGGAGCCCTTGTGGCGTCCGGCGCGCGGCGATCGAGGCGAGCGGCGCGGCGGTGCTCGGCGTGAGTGGCTGGTGGGACGGCGCCTATTCGCGCGCGGCGGTGAACCGGTTCCGCACGCTGCGCAATCCCGGCAGCGGGCTGCTGCTCGGTCCGTGGAATCACGGCGGCGACCAGGAGCCCGACCCGCTCGAGCGGACGCGCGCGAGTGAGTTCGATCATGCGGCCGAGCTACTGCGCTTCTTCGACTTCCATCTGAAGGGCACCGCGAACGGCTGGGACCGCGAGCCGCCGGTGCACTACTTCACGACCGGCGAGGGTGTCTGGAAGCAGGCCGCGAGCTGGCCGCCGCAGTCGAGGCCGACAGCGTTCTTCTTCCGCGTGAACCATGCGCTCACGCGCGCCGCGCCTGCCGAGGTGGCAGGTGCGGACGAGTACGCGCCCGATCCCGAGAGCGGCACCGGCACGTCGAGCCGCTGGCGCGGTCTCGCCGTCCCCACGTGGACCGAGTACGGCGATCGCGCGGACGCCGACCGACACAATCTGGTGTACGAGTCCGCGCCGCTGGAGCGCGAGCTCGAAGTGACTGGCCATCCGGTGCTGCATCTCGTGCTGCGCGCGGATGGCCCCGACGCCTCCGTGTTCGCCTATCTCGAGGACGTCGACCCGCGTGGCCGGGTCGGATACGTGACCGAAGGCCAGTTCCGCGCGCTGCACCGGCAGGTCCGCGCGGCGGACCAAGCGCCCTACGCGCAGACCGTTCCGTACCACAGCTTCCTCCGCGCCGATGCGCGGCCGCTCGTCGCGGGCGAATCCGCCGAGCTGGTGTTCGACCTGCTCCCTATCTCTCATCTCTTCCGCCCGGGGCACCGGATCCGACTCGCGCTCGCCGGCGCGGATCGCGACCAGTTCGCGACTCCGAGCGAGTCGGCCCGGCACTGGTCGGTGGAGCGCAGCGCCGGCGCCGCCTCGCGCCTCGAGCTCCCGGTCGTCAGCCGCGACTAGTCCCCTCGTGCAGGCGCGCAGCTGCACTGCCTCCCGAGCTTGGCAGCCGATTGAGCTCCGCGGCTTGCCGCCGCTCGGAGCTGCGCGCGATTTGCGGCATGCGCTTTGCTCCGAGGCTCGATCGATGCGGCGATCTACAATCCACGGCGCACCGACCTCCGGCCCGCTCGGGCTTCTGTTCGACGCGCTGGGTCCGTGCGGAGTGAAGGGCATGCCTCACGATTGGGACGATTGGGAGAAGTGGCGGGCCCGGCATCGACACGGGCGCCCTGACTGGAGTCGACCCGGTCGCTCGCAGTGGCGCGCCCAGCGCGACGAGATGCGCGAGGCGGAGCGCGCGCGGCGCCGCGAGAAGCGGCGCGGTCGCGAGCTGACTCCGGAAGAAGAGGCATACCGCGAGGCCCGCCGCGCAGCGGAGCACAAGATCGCGTTCTTCCGGCACCTCGTCCCGTACTTGTTCGTGGTCGTGTTCTTGCTGTTCGTCGCCGGCCGATTTCCCGCGATGGTGGTCGGATTGGCCTGGGGAATCGGACTCGCGTCGCACTACTTCCAAGCGTTCGTCGCGTCGAACCTGCGGCGCAAGTGGACGCAGGCCGAGGTGGAGCGCCAGGTCGCAAAGACGGTGTCTCGCCAGCGCGTCGCGCTCGAGGACGAGAAGCTGCGCTCACTCGAGGAGCTCTCGGCGTCGATCGCGCACGAGATCCGCAACCCGATCACCGCCGCGAAGAGTCTCGTTCAGCAGCTTGGCGAGGATCCGGCGTCCACCGAGAACGTCGAGTACGCGAACATCGCGCTGCAGGAGCTCGATCGCGTCGAGAAGTCGATCTCGCACCTCTTGCGCTACGCGCGCGAAGAGGAGATGCACCCGCGCCAGATGAAGCTGGTAGACGCAGTCGAGAGCGCGCTCGAGACACTGCGCGAGCGAGTCACCTCCGCTGGCGTCAAGGTGCGGCGCGACTTCGACGGCTCGGGTGAGCTGGTCGGCGACGCCGAGCAGCTGCGCCGCGTGTTCATCAACGTGATCGGCAATGCGCTCGACGCGTTCGCCGAAGCGAAGACGCAGGGCCCATCACTCGTGATCGCTCTCGGCGAGAATCTCGGCGGAAGCGAGATCTGGGCGCGCGTGAAGGACAACGGTCCGGGCATGGATCCAGACACTCAGGCGCGGATCTTCAAGCCGTTCTTCACCTCGAAGGCCAACGGTACCGGCCTCGGGCTGGCGATCACGCGGAAGCTCGTCGACGCGCACGGCGGCTCGATCGAAGTCACTTCGGCGCCGGGTCAGGGCACCGAGTTCACGCTGCACTTCCCCAAGCAGGGCCAGAGCCCGGAGGCGCGGACATGAGCGCGCGCATTCTGATCGTCGAGGACGAGAAGGCCATTCAGCTCGCGCTGCGCGGGCTGCTGCGGCGCGACGGCTACGACGTCGATCTGGCGGACACCGGCGAGGACGCGGTGCGCAAGCTCGGCGAGGCGGCTTACGACTTAGTGATCACCGATCTCGCGCTCGGCCGCGGTCTCTCGGGCATGGACGTGCTGCGCGCGAGCCGCGAGGCCCGTCCCGAAACGGCGGTCGTCATGATCACCGCGCACGGCAGCGAGAAAGTCGCCGTCGAGGCGATGAAGCAGGGCGCCGAGGACTATCTCCCCAAGCCCTTCGACAACGAAGAGCTGCGCGTGGTCGTGAGACAGGCGCTAGAGCGCACGGCGCTGCGGCGCGAGAACCGCATGCTGCTCGAGCGCGTCGAGCGCGAGTTCAGCTTCGAGAATCTCGTGGGCCAGGGGCGCGCGATGCGCCAGATCTTCGAGATGATCCAGAAGGTCGCGGAGACGGACCTCTCGGTGCTCGTGCGCGGCGAGAGCGGGACGGGGAAGGAGCTCGTCGCTCAGGCGCTCCACCAGCGGAGCGCGCGGCGCGCGCGCCCGTTCGTCGCGGTGAACTGCGCGGCGATCAGCCGCGAGCTCGTCGAGAGCGAGCTCTTCGGTCACGAGAAGGGCGCCTTCACCGGCGCCGACGCGCGCCGGATCGGGAAGTTCGAGGCTGCGAACGGCGGCACGATCTTCCTCGACGAAATCGGAGACATGGCGGCCGAAACGCAGGCCAAGGTGCTTCGCGTTCTGCAGGAGCGGAGCTTCGAGCCGGTCGGCGGGAACCGCGCAGTGACCGTCGACGTGCGAGTCGTCGCCGCGACGCACCGGGACCTCGAGGCGGAAGTGAAGGCAGGCCGGTTCCGCGAGGACCTCTACTACCGCTTGAAGGTGGTGGAGATGTCGCTGCCGCCGCTGCGCGAGCGCCTCGAGGACGTGCCGCTGCTGGCGCAGCGCTTCCTCGACCAGGTCAGCGAGCGGCTCGGGCGCCCCCTGAAGGCGATCTCGGCCGACGCGCTCGCGCGGCTCGTGACTCACTCGTGGCGCGGCAACGTGCGCGAGCTGCGCAACGCGATCGAGCGCGCTGCCGTGCTCGCCGCCGGCCCGGAAATCACCGCGAGTGACTTCGCGCTCGACGGCGAGCCGGTCGTTGCGGGCGGCGACCCGCTCGTGCTGCCCGGCGTGCCGTTCCGCGACGCGAAGCGCCACACCGTGGAGAGCTTCGAGCGCGCCTATCTGGTGAAGGCGCTGCGCGAGCACGGCGGGAATGTGTCTCGCACCGCCGAGGCGATCGGCATGGTGCGTCAGAGCTTGCAGCAGAAGATCCGCGAGCTGGACCTTCGTTCCGAGGATTGGAACGAAGACTCCTAGGAGAATGATGATGACTTACCCGACACAGCGCAGCTTCGTCAGCCGACTGCGCGACCTCGTGAACGGAATCTTCGCGGTGTGGATCCGCGACCGCGAGGCGCAGAGTCCCGACGCCGTGTACGAGCGCGTGATCGGCGAGCGCGTGCGCCAGTACGCCGAGCTGAAGCGGGCGGTCGCCGGCATCCTCTACATGCGCAACAAGATCGAGGGCGAGATACGCGACCGCCGCGGCGAGGTCGCGCGCCTGCACACGGACATCGCGCGCGCCGTCCAGAAGAACGACGACGAGGTCGCGGTCGTACTGATCACGCAGAAGGAAGGCATGCTTCAGGATCTCGAGCGCTCCGAGAAGGAGCTCGACGAAGTCTCGGCCGAGTGCGAAGGCGCGAAGACGAATCTGGTGAAGTTCCGCGCGGAGATCCGGAACCTCGAGCGCGAGAAACTGCGCATGCTCGCGGCGCTCGCGAACGCGCGCGCGCGCAAGCGCATTACGGAGGCCTTCGAGGGTCTCTCGACCGAGGGCGAGATGCGCGCGCTCGAGAGCGTGCGCGGCGAGATCGAACGCATGAAGGCCGAGAGTCGCATCGACACAGACATGGACTCGGGTCTCGAGAAGCGAGTGCGCGCGATCCGCGACGAGGCGAAGCTCGAGGCCGCGCGCCGAGAGCTCGAGGAGCTGAAGCGCCGGCTGCGACCCGCCGCACAGCTGTCGTCCGCGCCGCGCGAAGTCATCGTCGAGCTTCCTCCGGTCCCGGCTGCGAGCGCCGCGCGCTAGCCCGATTCGCTACCCTCGGCGCGCTCGCGCCGGGGTGGCGGAATTGGCAGACGCGACGGCCTTAGAAGCCGTTGCCGCAAGGCGTGCAGGTTCGACTCCTGTCCCCGGCACTCGACAGGTGGACCGCGCGGGTCTCGCGTGTCAGCCGAAGCCGGCGGTCTTTGCCAGCTCCGCGACGATGCGCTCCGAGAAGCCGAGCTCCGCGACCAGCCCGTCGCGCACCTCGGCCTCGGAGAGCTCGCGCGAAGTGACTCCTCTCGCGGTCTTCTCGTGGCGCTTGCGGCCGATGAAGGAGACGAGCCGGCCGGGGAAGTTCTTGCGCGCGTAGAGCGCGTTGTTGAACACCGAGTAGCCGCGCGAGATCTCGTAGCGCTCGAGATAGAACTCTTCGTCGACCGGGTCCTGCATCAGGCGGCACGGCAGAGTATCGGTCGACTGAGTCATGCCCCAGTGCACGCGGAAGCCGTCGCCGACGGGCTCGACGCGAATCGGGTGGACCGGATCGCCGAGGGCCCGCGCGAGGCCGCGCTCGAGCGGGATCGGCACGTCGTTCTCGATCGAGGAGTCGACCATCCACTCACGGCCGTCCAGTCGCACGATCAAGCTGCCGTGGTTGTGGTCGTTGCGATCGAACATCGATGCCGAGATGCGCCGCACGTCGAAGCCGCAGGCGGACACGAGCGCGTGCAAACCGTTGCTCGAGGGCCAGCAGGTTCCGCCGGTCCCGTGCTCGAGAAGGGCTTCGAGGAAGTCGCCGGGAAGACCGCCGGGAAGCGGCGCGGTCCCGCCCTGCGCGAGCGCGATGCGCTTGCGCACGTTGTCGAACGGCACGTGCCTACACCAAGCGAGGTAGAGCGCCTCGAGGCCGGCGCGGTCGGCTTTCGGCCGCGACGAGAAGCCGAGCTGCTCGAACACGCGCGCGAGGAGGGCAGGAGAGGGCGCGCTCACGACCGCGCCTCCACCTCATCGAGCTTGAGTCTCTCGGCCTTGGCGTAGGTGTGCTTCTCGACGACTTTGCCCTCGCGCACGTGAATCACATCGAGGCCGCGCCAGCCGCGCGTCCTCCCGTCGCGCTCGAGCGTGCACAGCCAGCGAATCAGCGCCTTGCCTGAATCGACATCCAAGAACAGGTCCTCCGTCACGAAGCGCATGCGGCCGAAGGCGCCGCGGAACTGCGGCGCGAACGCGGCGCGGATGTCCGACTTCCCGCGGCTGCGCTTGCCGTCGAACTCGTCGTAGATGCCGTCGTCGGCGAAGAACTCCATCACCGCGTCCAGGTCCTCGCGATTGAACGCGTCGGTGAAGCGCGCGACGAGGTCTTCGAGCTCCTCCCGAGTCACCACGTCGCTCCCGGGTGTGCGCGCGCGACGCACTGCATCTCGGAGAGCAGGTGGTCGAGATGTTCGCCGTGCGCCCCGCGGCGGCCGCTCGGAGCGAACGCCGGGTGCGGCGGTCGGCGCAGCTTCGCGGCGGCGATCAGCTCTCCGACCTCGCGTTCGAACCGTTCACCCGTGGCGCGGAGATCCGCGCCGATCCCCACCTGACACAGCTCGGTGTCGATCTCGTCGGGAGTCACCAGCTCTCGGGTGAGGGGCCACAGCTCATCGAGCGCGGCCTGCAGGCGAGCGTGACTCTCGTCCGTTCCGAGGCCCAGCCGCAGCCACCACTCGCGGGCGTGGCGCACGTGATAGCGCACCTCGTTCGCCGCCTTTCTCGCGATCGCCGCGAGCCGCTCGTGCTTCGAGCCCGCGAGCTGACCGAGCACGTGCGCGCCCGCGGTGTCGAAGAGCACCTGTCGCGCGATGGTCTGCGCGAAGTCGCCGTTCGGCTGCTCGACGAGCAGGCAGTTGCGGAACTGAGTCGGGTCGCGCAGGAAGGCGAGGGCGTCGGCGTCGCGGCCCGCACCCTCGAGCTCGCCGGCCAGCTCGAGGAGCTGACTCGCCTGCCCGATGCAGTCCAGCGCGAGATTCGCGAGCGCGATGTCCTCCTCGACGATTGGCGCGTGACCGCACCACTCGGAGAGCCGGTGACCGAGCACGAGTCGATCGTCGCCGAGCCGGAGCGCGTACTCGAAGAGCGCGGCGTTCACTCCTTCGACCCTTTGTAGAAGCGCGGATGGCGGTAGAGCTTGTCGGGTCCCGGCCCGAGCAGGAACGGCGAGTCCTCCGGGGTCGTGGCCGTGATGTGTCGTGCCTCGACGACCCAGAGACTCGTCACGGGCCCGCGCCGCGCGTAGGTGTCGCGCGCGTTCTGGAGCGCGAGCTCCCCGTCGGGCGCGTGCACGCTGCCCGCGTGCTCGTGGGGCGCGCCGCTCTTCTCCTGCACGAAGACTTCCCAGAGCGGCCACTCGGTGTCCGCGGGCCTCGCGCTCACGCGTGACGCTTTTTTGCGTACGCTTCGGCGGCCTCGCGCACCCATCGCCCCTCCTCGTGAGCCCTTTGCCGCGCGCGCAGCCGGTCGCGGTTGCAGATCCCGCCGCCGCGCACCACGCGCCAGAACTCGTCCCAGTCGATCGGCCCGGTGCGCCAGTGACTCGCGGCTTCGTCGTAGCGCAGCTCCGGATCCGGGATCGCGAGCGGCAGCGCCTGCGCCTGAGGCACCGCGAGATCGACGAACCACTGGCGCAGCTCGTCGTTCGACTTCTGCTTCACGCCCCAGGCGAGCAACGCATCATTGTGTACGGAGGCCGCGTCGGGCGGGCCGAACATCATGAGCGTCGGCCACCACCAGCGGTCGAGCGCGTCCTGCGCCAGCGCGCGCTGCGCGGCGGTGCCCTGCGCGAGGACGCGCATGATCTCGTAGCCCTGCCGCTCGTGGAAGCGCTCCTCCTTGCAGATGCGCACCATCGCGCGCGCATAGGGGCCGTACGAGCACTTCGTCAGCATCGTCTGATTCAGGATCGCCGCGCCGTCGACCAGCCAGCCGATCGCGCCGATGTCGGCCCACGTCAGCGTCGGGTAGTTGAAGATGCTCGAGTATTTCGCGGCGCCGCGAAGCAATCCGTCGACCAGCTCCTCGCGCGAGACGCCGAGTGTCTCGGCAGCCGCGTAGAGATACAGCCCGTGACCCGCCTCGTCCTGCACCTTGGCGAGCAAGCCCAGCTTGCGCCGCAGACTCGGCGCGCGCGTGATCCAGTTCCCTTCGGGGAGCTGTCCGACGATCTCGGAGTGCGCGTGCTGCGAGATCATGCGCACGAGCTGGCGCCGATACGCCTCGGGCATCCAGTCCTTCGGCTCGATCTTCTCGCCCGCGTCGATGCGCGCCTGGAACCGGCGCTCGCGCTCCGCCTCGTCCACGGCGGCAGAGTATCATCCCGCGCATGACCCACGAATTCATCCGCACCGAGATCCGCGAAGCGGTCGCGATCGTCACGCTCGATCGCCCCGCGGTGTTGAACAGCTTCCACCGCGCGATGGCGCGCGAGCTCCAAGGCGTGCTCGACGAGCTCGCCGCGCGCGCGGAGGTGCGCGCGCTCGTACTCACCGGCGCGGGCCGCGCCTTCTGCGCGGGCCAGGACCTCGCGGAGGTCGTGCCGCCCGACGGCTCGCGGGGTCCCGAGGTCAGCGACTTGATCGCCGAGGGCTACAACCCGCTCGTGCGGCGCATCACCGCGCTCGAGAAGCCGATCGTGTGCGCGGTGAACGGCGTCGCCGCCGGCGCGGGCGCGAACCTCGCGCTCGCGTGTGACTTCGTGCTCGCGGCCAAGACCGCGTCGTTCATCCAGTCGTTCGTGAACATCGGGCTCGTGCCCGACAGCGGCGGGACGTTCTTTCTGCCGCGGCTCGTCGGGCTCGCGCGCGCGAAGGCGCTCGCGCTGCTCGGCGACCGACTCACGGCCGAGCAGGCGCTCGGCTTCGGCTTGATCTACGCCGTGCACGAGCCGGACGTGTTGCTCTCCGAGAGTGAGTCGCTCGCGGCGCGGCTCGCGCAGATGCCGACCTTGGCGTTGGGGCTCACCAAGCGCGCGCTGCACGCGTCGCTCGACGCCGATCTCGAGCGGCAGCTGGAGCTCGAGCGCGCGTTGCAGGCCGTCGCGTCGAAGTCACACGACTACAACGAGGGCGTGAAGGCGTTCCAGGAGAAGCGCAAGCCGCGCTTCCTCGGCCGCTGAGAGGAAGCGATGGCCGCAAGGGCAAGGGCCGGGGCGCTGATCCTCGCGGGTCTTCTCGCCGTGACTCACTCCGCGTGGAGTCACGACGCCGACGCCGGCGCGCCGCCCGGACCGACTCCCGGGACGCGCTTCTCCGCGGAGTACGTTCGCTCCGTCGGCCGCCTGGCCTATTTCTGGGCCTGGCCCATGGTGAACGTGCACAGCCGGGTCGCGGCCTCCGCGAAGCTGGCTGCACCCGCGCTGATGGGCGGCATCGCTCCCGTCGCACCGTCGAATCAGCTCGCGATGCTGACGGACTACATCGCTCCCGAGGAACGCGTCGTCGCGTGCCCGAATTCCGACGTCGTCTACGGCTTCGCGTCAGTGACTCTCGATCGCGAGCCCGTCGTCGTGCAGGTCCCGGACTTCGGCGAGCGCTTCTGGGTCTACCAAGTCGTCGACCAGCGCACCGACAGCTTCGCGGAGCTCGGCAAGCAGTATGGGACCAAGCCGGGCTTCTATCTCCTGGTCGGTCCCGACTGGAAGGGCGAGACACCGTCGGGAATCGAGCGCGTCTTTCGCTCGCCGACGAACATCGGCGTCGTGATCCCGCGCGCCTTCATGGACGACACTCCGGAGGATCGCGCGGCGGTGCAGCTGCCCGTCAGTCAGATCGGGTTGTATCCGCTGTCGGCGTTCGACGGGAAGGTGAAGACGACCGACTGGAAGGCCTTGCCGAAGCTTCCCTCGAGCTCACAGGGGCAAGAAGAGGCGAAGTGGGTCGTGCCCGAGCAGTTCGCCGACGCGCTCCCCGCCGTGCTCGACGAGGTCCCGCCCGAGGTCGGGGAGGGCGCTCTCTACGCGAACTTCCGCGCGGTTCTCGAGGCTGCGCACGGCGATCCGAAGCTCCGCAGCGCGTTCCTGCAGGGGGCGGCATCGGCAGAGAAGGAGCTCGTCGATCCGCTCTTCGAGTTCCGGAACTTCGGCGTTCCGCTGTCCCGCAACTGGACGACGCAGAAGAACGGCGCCCAGTTCGGCAGTGACTACTTCACGCGTACGGCGGTCGCGAAGTCGAACATCTTCGTCAACAGGCCGAGCGAGACCACGTACACCTATCTCGATCAGGACGGCGCGGGCGCCCGGCTGAACGGCACTCACAGCTACACGATCACCTACCCCGCGGGCCAGGTCCCGCCGGTGAAGGGATTCTGGTCGCTGACCCTGTACAACAAGCACCACTTCTTCGAGCCGAACTCACTCGGCCGCTACTCGCTCGGCACGAAGAACAAGAACCTGCACTACGGAGCGGACGGCTCGCTCACGCTGTACATCTCGGCGAAACCGCCCGCGGACAAGTCACTGCTGCCGAACTGGCTGCCCGCCCCGAAGGACGACTTCTCGCTCTACGGCCGCGCCTACTGGCCGGACGAGGCGATCCTGAACGGAACGTGGACACCGCCCGCGGTGGCGAAGGTCGAGTGACTGGCTAACGCGCGCCCTGCGCCGAATGGGCCTTCTCCCAAGCCCGCACCTTCGGCTTCGCCGCGTCGAAGATCCGCGCGTAGTTTCCCTTGCGCACCTTCTCGCTGGCCTCGGGAGTCAGCAGCTTCCAGAGCGGCGCGTACATCTCGTACACGTGCATGTAGACGTTCGGGTCCGTGGGCGCGACCTCGTCGCTGCCGAACAGGAAGCGATCGGGGTAGCGATTCACGAGCTCGGCGAGTCGCTGCGTGGCCTCCGGCGACGCGACCGCGTACTTCGCGACCTCGTCCCACGAGATGTCGAAGTTCACGTGCGCGAGCGCGGGGTCGGCGAGGATCGCGCCGATGATGTCGAGGTGCGCAGGGCTCCGCTCCGCGGAGCCCGTCGGAGTCGCCGACTGCACCGGGTGGACGACGCGGCCGAGGCCCGTGTGCGCCCAGATCGTGGTCGCGCCGCGGTGGCGCTCGAGTAACTCCTTCATCTGAGTCAGGTAGACGGGCTCCGTGCCGGGCTTGGCAAACGGCACGTCGATGTCGTTGTGAATCAGGACGACGAGCCCCGCCTCGGCGGCGAGATCCAATATGCGGTCGACGGCCGGGTTGGTGAGGCTCGCGGTCTCCCCCGCGACTTTCGAGGACACGAACTCCTTGTGGATCGTGAACTCACCGATGCCGGCGAACACGCCCGGGAACGTCCGCAGCACGCGCTTGATGTGCTCTGCGGCGTACATGTCGGCGGGATCGAAGCCGGTGATCATCGGGTCGAAGCGCGTCTGCTCCGACTTCGAGAGTGACTTGTACTGCATCGCGATCCAGGCGTCCGTGAAGGAGTAGTAGTAGAGCGGCGCGTCGGTCTGCAGGTAGTACGTCGGCGCGAAGTCACCCGAGTTCTCGTACGACCAGGTCTGCTGAAGGGGAATTCCGAACAACGCCGCGCGGCCGACGCGGGTCCCCATCGTCTTCAGAAACTCCCGCGCGCTCGGGCCCTCCTGGATGTAGTTGGTCAGGTGAACGTGCGCGTCGTTCACCACGAAGCCGGAGGTGTCGCCGCCGGCCGCCGGCGTCGCCGCTCCGAGCAGCACCAGCAGGACCGCTCGGAGCACGAATCCGCGTCGAAGCATGAAGTCACGTCCTCCCAGTGTGGCTAGCGCACGATGCGCCAGCAGTAGCGCGTCTTCGGGTCGGAGAAGTCTTCGGGCAGGGTCGCGCGCGAGAGATCCTCGATCCGCGCCGCGCCCAGCGCGTCCGCGTCGAGCTTGAAGCGGCGGAAGTTCGTCGAGAACCAGAGAACACCGCCCGGAGTCAGTCGGTCGAGCGTCGCGCGGATCAGCTTCACGTGATCGCGCTGCAGGTTCATCTCGGCGCGCATCTTCTTGCTGTTCGAGAACGTCGGCGGGTCGAGGACGGCGAGATCGTACGGCTCGCCGCCTCGCGCGAGAAACTCCATCACGTCCGCGCGCACGAGTCGGTGCTCGGGGCGGTCGAGGCTGTTCAGCCGCAGGTTCTCCCCCGCCCACTCGAGATACGTCTTGGACAAGTCGACGCTGGTGCTCGACACTGCGCCGGCAGCGGCGGCGTAGACGGTGAATGCGCCCGTGTAACAGAACAAGTTCAGGAATCGCTTGCCCGCGGCCTCGGCTCCGACGCGCGCGCGCGTCACGCGGTGATCGAGAAAGAGGCCCGTGTCGACGTAGTCGCGCAGGTTCACGCGGAAGCGGTGGCCGCCTTCGGAGACCGTGAAGTACGCGCCGCTCTCGTCGACTCGGCCGTACTGGGACGTCCCCGGCTGTCCGGCGCGGCGCTTCATCACGGCGCGCTCCGGGGGAATCTCGAGCGCCGCCGCCGCGGTCACGCGCATGAGCTCGAGCCAAGCGTCGTCGCGCTTCTCGTCGTCCTCTCGCGCGTACGCCGAAATGTGTAGGTGCGAGTCGTACACGTCGACGACCAGCGGCAGCTCGGGGATGTCGCAGTCGTAGACGCGGTAGCAAGTCACTTGCTCGCGCCGCGCCCACTTCGCGAGATGCTTGGCGCGCTTGCGCAGCCGGTTCGCGAGCATCTCCCAC
>Ga0326726_10003535_pt1 | contig 14342 bp, 15 predicted proteins | sample MHFenrmetagenome_2_FD_207603 | JGI IMG/M metagenome (GOLD analysis project Ga0326726, IMG submission 207603) | Lab enriched peat soil microbial communities from Michigan Hollow, Ithaca, NY, United States - MHF15MN | ecosystem: Environmental > Terrestrial > Soil > Wetlands > Peat | place: USA...
TGAGTACAGGATCGGGGACAGAGATATTGGGTATTGCACAAAGACCTCCTCTCATTTCAGTTTTTCAATCTCTGTCTTAAAAGACTGCCACAACCGGTGAACAGGCCACGGGGGCGCTGCTCTCGCTCAGGAGCAACTCCGCCGCCCGAAGAACGCCCCCAAGGTGGATCAGGGACTGAAAAATTCTAAAATCCCCCTTCCTGCCGTGCCCCGATGGGCCCTGAGGCGGGTGACCCTCGCAAATGTAGCCTCCGAAGAGGTCCCGATGCGTGAAACCTTATCGGGAACGAACCCCTTATTCATCTCCAACTCCGGAGCATGAAAAGGTGGAGACCAAAAAAGGATGTTTTTTTCAAAGCTTCCGGAGTTTTTTATCCACCTTCTCAAAGAAATTACGTTTGACGTCAACAAAAAGGGCCGGGCATTCAGACCGTTTCACTTCCATAGTTATCGAGGATCCCACGCTGATCGTCTTCTGGCCGTCGATGACGAGATGGGCAGGTTTTGCACTGTCCAGTTTGATTTCAAGGTGCCGGTCGCTGCTTATCAAATGGGGGCGGGATGAGAGCATATAAGGGGCGAGAGGAACCAGTAAAAATCCCTGTATCCGCGGGTCGACAATAGGTCCGCCCGCACTCATCGCATAGGCAGTAGAACCGGTCGGAGTACTGATCAATAATCCATCAGCACGGAACTGCTCTGCAGAGATGCCGTCAACAAGAATGGAAAATTTCAGCATCTTTGCAGGGCGGCTGGTCACGATCAACGCTTCATTTAATGCAGTTCCAAGACAGGTGCCATCGCTGGACAGCATAATTCTCATCCGTTCTTCAACGGAAAATCCCGATGGCAGGTTGTGGATAAACTCCAGTGCTTCGGAAGGTTCAAGATCCGCAAGAAAACCAACCTCACCCCAATTGACACCGAGAACCGGGATGGGTCTGTCCATCTGCTGGATCGTGCGTAGGATAGTCCCGTCTCCCCCGATCGCTATTACAATCTCCGGGTTCGCATCTGCGATCGAGCAGCCGGTTACCCCAAGAGCAACAGCGGTATCCCGGTCATATACTACATCGGTTCCCTTTTTTTCAAGGACCGTTCTGACCTTTTCAGTAAATGCAAGCGCATCCCGGTTGTCAATCCGTGAAACAAGCAGTATCCTCATACCAATCACCGCAGGTACTCGATTACCTTATGGTGGAGTACCCTGTTTGTGGCCACAAGGCACCGCCCGATTGTCACCTCGTTGGGAAACCGGATCCCCTTGCCTTCGAGATCTGAAACCATCCCGCCTGCTTCAGTACACACAAGCATCCCGGCAGCGGCATCGGTTACCCGCAGGGTTCCCCTTAGATCGACAAACCCGTCAATCCTCCCGCACCCGATATAGCAAAGTTCCAGGGCAGAGGCCCCCAGCAGGCGCCACCGCCGGATCTTCTGCCCGAGCTGCATCATGCGGGTGGGATCGAATTTTCTTCCGTAGACGCTCATCGCACATTCATCCAGCTGGGAGACTGCCGATACCCTGATGGATTTGTTGTCGCACCGCGCGTATTTCCCTTTTACGGCCGTGAATGTCTCACCGCTTGCAAGGTTGCGGACGAATGCCTGCTGCACCACCCCGTGCTCAGCGTACGCGATGGAGAGTGCATAGAAGGGGATTCCTGCCAGGGCATTGAACGTCCCGTCCACCGGATCGAGAAAGATAGTGCCGCCGTTTCCCTGGAATTTTACTTTCCCGGCCTCTTCACTCACCAGGAGCGAGCAGAGGGGGTCGTCCTGTAAATAAGAGATGATGCAATCCTCAGCCACCTGATCGATCTTTTTTGTCGGGGTAAGATCGGCACCCATCTTCACGGTCACACCCCCTTCAGGAGTACCTGCAAGATCGCGGATGCTCTCCTCAACCAGTTCTGCCATCTCATTACATGCAGAAAGAAATTCCATGCCCCGACTTCCCTTTTTCTACGCTGTATTTATGTAATGCAATAGAGATAAATTACTACCGCGTTTACGATATGTGGTTATTTTAGGGGTGAATGAAATGAAAGAGCAGACCGAAATAGGCAAGATAAAAGAGGGACGCTATATTGTAATCGAAGACGAGCCATGCAGGGTGCTCGGTATTGCCACGTCAAAACCGGGGAAGCATGGTGCTGCAAAGGCACGGATTGATGCCGTCGGAATTTTTGACGGGGTCAAGCGATCGATTGTCCAGCCCGTATCGGCCAAGGCATATGTTCCCGTTGTCGAACGAAAGAGCGGCCAGGTTATCTCGATCGCCGGCAATACCGCACAACTGATGGATATGAAAGACTTTTCAAACTTTGAAATTCCCATACCTGAAGACAAGAAAGGCCATGTAGAAGTGGGTAAAGAGATCGTGTACATCGAATCCATGGGAAAGAGAAAGATCGATTAAGAAAACAGGCAATGTAATAAAACCCTCTTTTTCCTTCAGTTTATCGCCAGCATTCTGGAAAGAGGCAATTGCGTCATTATATATTTTTTCGACGGTCATCCGCCTCAGGACACCACCAGGGCATGGCGGAGCGGGAGGTTTTTACTGAGAAGTTTTGATCATTGATCCACCGCGGGGCGCCCCGTTGGGACGGCGATATTCATCCTGCAGGAAAATGAAGGGAATACAAATCCATCATATCTGAACTACTATGATGTTCATTTTCCTGGTAAGAATTCTCTCCAACAAGGAATTGCCCCGGGAGCAGAAAAAATCTTTTTTTTTTCAGCGATCAGCTCAATTCGGTTTTACCACGGCATTGTCAGACTGCTGGCATTGTATCCCGCATATCCGGTTCAGGAACCGGGGAAGCAAGAAATCAGCGGTTCAGGGAAAAATGTTAAAAACCATACGATGAATCACTTCAGCACGATCAGTATTGACCGATATATTTTGCCGGGACCCTGATATCGATGCTGTACGAGTTCAGTAACTTCGATGTGATAATAAAATAATAACTCCGCTCTCCTTCATAGAATTTTTCAGTCCACGGGCGGGGATCAATTGTTTCCTTCCACAGGTCGAGGTCAATTCTACCGGGGGGACTGAACGTGCGCACGACACGGTTGGGATCCGCAGCATCTATAACCTGGACGGTAAATTCAGGAATCACGCCGGAATAAGAGCCCTGCACGCCACTGTGCGATACTCCGCTTCCCTCTTCAGGGTTGACCTGGAGTGAACCCGGCTCTGTTGCCGCCACGGGGTCCACGGTATAGACAAGATCCCAGTACGGGAAGGGAATTTTTATAATCGCGGTCGTCCCGCTGAATTTTCCGGAAATTTTTGCATAGGAAGACATGCTGGTGTTCACAGGATTGGTATCAAACCGGGTCCCGTTTGGGAGAGGACCACCGGTTGAAATGCCATAGGTTGATGGATCGACGAACCCGATTGTCATGACAGTCTCATTCCACGTGGGAATTGCTGTGGGAGTGGGAAGTGACGGGGACGCCTGCGGTGTCGGGGTCAGCGTGCGTTCCGGGGATGTCACAGGAATGGCAGGGTGCGGAGTCGTGGCTACGGCTAGACCCGTATTGAGGGGTTGACCGGTTATCATCGGTTTTACAACCAACGCTACGACAAGGATAATGACCAGTGCGCCCGCTGCAAGCATGACAGATTTTTTATCCATAGCAGAAGTGGTAAGATGATGTTGGGGTTTCTGACATAAATACGCATGTGCGGGGAGAACAGAAATTTTTAAAAAAATACACGTCTGGAAAATGAAAATTACACGATAGAAAAAAAAAGTTTGGTGGGTTTTTTTCCCATAATTCTGAAAATTTTCGCTGAAAAAACCCCAAAATTCAGAACAAAAGAAGGACCGGGAGAAAAAAGTTTTTATATTATAAAAACATTTAAAGAATTAGGGACGCTGGATACGCCATTGTCCTCTTGAGTGTACGAAGGTTAACCGTATGAAATTCATGAAACGCAATGATGAAGGGTTCACCGGCCTTGAGGCAGCGATTGTTCTGATTGCATTCGTTGTCGTTGCTGCGGTGTTCTCGTATGTTGTCCTTGGTGCCGGGTTCTTTACAACCCAGAAGGCCCAGGAGACCGTGTATAAGGGTGTTGAACAGTCGACTGCAAACATCCAGATGATCGGGGCTGCCTATGGGCTCTCCTCAGATAATGTCAATATTACTGAGGTTAAATTCTCCATCGGTCTTGCCCCGGGTGCGCCATCAATTGATTTGACGAAGATGAAACTTGTCTTCTCGACACCAACCACAAGCCCGATAATCCTCACTCAGGGTGCTACTGCTAATACCACTGGATTTACTACCAAATTAAATGGTGCCGGAAGTGTAGTCAATTCAATGAACCCTAACGAGCAGGTCGAGATCGATTTCCAGGTAGCTGGAGTTCCGGCAAATACCAAGATGACTATTGAGTTGAGACCTTCTGTCGGTGCTGCACTACCGTTCACAAAGACTGCACCTGCTACTATCACAGCCACCAACGTTCTCTTCTAATCTCTTTTTTTTTGGGCATCGCCATCATTAGTGTAGTGGTATCTGTAGAGAAAATAGGACCATGACTTTCCTCGCAGAAACGATGGAAAAATATTTTTTACAGTCTGATTGGTTTTTATCCACGACCACACTCTTGTCCGGAATTTCTTAAATAAAAATTTCTGACAGGGTTTTTAAAAAGATACCATTATTAAATCTCACTTTAAAATTAGTTGATTCAGGAGATTTCATATTAATGGCAAAAAATTCTTCAGATGCATTTACCGGCCTTGAGGCGGCAATCGTGCTTATTGCATTCGTTGTCGTTGCTGCGGTCTTTGCCTATGTAGTTCTCGGTGCAGGATTCTTCACGACCCAGAAGGCCCAGGAAACGGTCTATAAAAGTGTTGAACAATCGACAACCAACATCCTGCTGATAGGAAACGTCTACGGGCTTGCCTCAGATCCCTCATCAGGGATCAACGAGATCAAATTCTCCATCGGTCCCGCCCCGGGCGCACCCGCTATTGACCTTACGAAACTGAAGATTGTCTTTTCCACACCGACAACGCCCCCGATAATCCTCCAGCTGGGGGATGCGGCTTCCACGATGAACTTCACGGCAAAAGAAGGTGGTACTGGTTCCAGTCTCAACTCCATGACCCAGAACCAGCAGATCGAAATTGATTTTATGGTAGAGCCGGTGCCCGTCAATACCCAGGTAACTCTTGAGATCAGGCCAGCCGTCGGTGCTGCGTTGCCCTTCTCAAAGACTACCCCGGCAACAATAACCAATACCTCTGTGCTTTCCTGATAGCGATTCTTTTTTTTTACCGGACCGGTTTAATCGCAACCCTGATATCCGGTCACTTCCCGGGAATTCTCCCTTCGCCAGGTATCAGCCAGCGAATTCACTGGAATTGAGGATGATCACCTCGTACTGTTGATCTCATTCCAGATTCGGGGATGGTTTTGGCAAAGACCCATAGTTATCCGAGGGGATGGTCTTGAGGTAAATCGTATCCACTTTCCTAATCTTCGCGATTTCAGCGATGACCAGGTACATATGGATGATAGCAAGCTCCACATCATCTTTTGACACATTTTCCCGCAATCCCTTTGTTTTTTCATGCTTATGATCAGATTTTGCAAATATATACGCCATCTCCGACTCGATCATGGATACTGCCGGATCATTCTTTGAATTCTGTTCAATATAGGAAAAAATCCGGTTAAGGTACTGGTCCGGTTCTATGCTCCGTTCTCTGCCTTTTTTATCCAGGTAAATTTTTTCCCGCGCCGGAACAACAGTATCGGCAACAATCATTAAGATTTTCTGCACGGCACCAAGAGCTTGTGAAAAAGAATCCGGATCATAGTATTTCATCCTCTCGTTTATCTCGAGAAGCTGTTCTCCTGCCCGGGGACAATTCTCCCGGATAAATTTGTCTGCAGCAAACCGCGTGTCTTCAAAGATATCTTCTGCAAAATCCCCGACCGAGAGTGAGATGTTGACTTCTGTTATATAATTGTGAATGGTGGTTTTAAGACGTTCAAAGTCATTCACCAGCTCGTGATGTTTATTCAGGATCTGCATCTTCTGGCTCTCGTTTGCACCTATTTTTGTTACCGATTCGATTTTTGTAGAATTGATATACGATTCCAGATGGGGGAGACCGATGGAATGGGGGCGGTGTGTCTTTTCATCCCGTATTACCGGGCGGTCTCCGGTATAATATTTCTTGCAGGAACCCAGTTCATCCGGATCAAATACCACAGGATATCCCATGATCTCATAATCCAGCCATTTCTGTGCATCAGAATCGTGCAGCATGCGGGCAAGTCGTTTTGCTTTCATTAAAATCTGCGATATGGGCAACTGGTTGATCTCCAGATCTCCTAAAATGACATTGGACAATTCTTTTGCCATCCTCAGGTTGGAATTCTGATAATCATCCATAACCATTTTTAGTGATTCTCCCTTTTTTAGAATTCTTTACTTCGTATAAACACGTTTCTCTTTATCAGGCACTATAATACTATGGTATCCCATCCTTAAATGATCTTCATGGGCAGGGAGTTTCTCTGGGGGAAGGGCAAAAAATCCAGAATTCCTGTTACCTTCTCTTCGTTGCTGAAAAAACAGGAAAAATCTTCCCGTTCTTCCTCTTCAGGTATGTTGTTGAAAAGTACCGCTTTATATTTGCTCGGTGGGATAGCTATTATGAATGTATTCAACAAAACCATTTTTCGCTGAGTGCTACGATCCCGGTAGATGATCTTCAAAGGGGAAGCGAGTGCTGGCAGGATACAAAAGGAGCATGATCCCCGTGTAACCCCAATTCAAAGGTGAAATGTTTTTGCTTTTCCATTATAATCATCAATTATTGCTATTTACTCAACAAAATGTTTAATAGTCATGAATGTAATATAAAAGGTAGATATATCATGGCGGTAAACCAGTCTCAGGTCGACCATATTATCACTGCAGCATCGGAAGATGACCCGGAAGTGAAGCTCCAGAACCTGGAACGGGAAGTTGACCTCATCAAAACATCCATCAAGCGACTCTTGATAGACATCCGCGAACGGATGAATGAATTGGAAAACCCGTTCACGCTGGTTGCCCCCGGAACCGCCGTAGCCATGGCAGGCCCTTCAGCAGCAGTGACTGAAGCAGAAGCAACAAAAAAGTCAGCCCTTGAAGCACGGGAGGCGGCTCTCGACACACGCGAAGCCCGCCTGAATGCAACGCAGGTAAAAAAGGAGATCGGGGACACCAAAGAGATTTCGCAGGCTCAGGGTGAATCCCTGATAAAAGTACAGGACGATCTGACACATACTGCCACGAGATCTCCGGCAGAATTTTCTCATAAACCGGTTTTTGTATCCCGGGCCCTTCCTGAATCACCTGAAGGGAAACTCCAGCTGCAGAAAGTCTACAAACTCTTCAAGTGGACCCGCCAGGCCGTTAAAAAGGTCGGGCACGACCGGCTGGAGATTATTCTTGAATCCTACCGGGCCATGGGATTTATCACCAAGGAGTCCTGCGACGAGATACGTGAGATCTCGCGCCTGATGCCGGCAAATCTAGGTGAAGAACATGAAGTAGGTCCTGACGAGTTTGTTGCCGAATTGTATGCATTGAACAGGATTCTTGCCCCCAACGACACTTCGATGGACCGCGATATGATCGAAGTGCTGATGGAACAACGCCAGGAAGTACCTGCCAGCAGGGATAAGGGTAGTGAAGGCGTCCTCGATTTACCCACGATCTCACTGGGTGGGAAGAAATCCTCGATGCAAAAAGAAAAAGATGAAGAATGGATGAATCTGCCCGACAGGATCTAACCAGATGTCTGCCGAGACCATTACAACAGCATTGTTTCTTATCACCGCAGTAATAGCATCAGCTGTACTGATAAGCGCGGTGTACCCGGTTATATTCAATATGGCAGGAACATTTTCATCGACCACCCATGAATCTGACGTAAGGATCCGCACGGATTTTAAAATTATTGCCACCTATGCGTCCCAGGAAACGGGCACTGCCCAGGTTTGGATGAAAAATATCGGGAGCGAGCAGATATCGCTCCCTGATATCCGGCGAGCCGATGTCTTTGGTGGTGCGACCGGTGATTTTAGTCACCTTGCCCATAACGGGGGCATCCTAACCGATAATCAGTGGGCCGAGACGTTCACGAATCCGGAGTACGATCTCAATGGCAATCAGTACTGGGATCCCGGCGAAACCGTGAAAGTCACGCTCAAAACAACGATCCCATCTACGGGAAACAAGGTGTATTTCCAGTTTGCTCTCCCTGACGGTATCTGGAGATCAACTGAATTCACGGTGAGCTGATCGGGTATGGCCGTCGCTGAAATTATCGGGGCTGCAGTGGGCGTACTGCTCCTTATCATCGTTGCTTACGTGATCGTGGGCGGCACCCTTTCTGCGGGTGAAACCATTGCCAGTGCACAAAAGGATCTTGCCCAGCTCAGCGAAGCACGACTGAGGACAAGTATCACCCTGAACAAAACCGAGACAACCCTGCACGGACAGGGACTGAATTTCAGCGTGACGAATGCCGGCAACGAAGTAATAGGTGACTTTTCGCATATGGATATCCTCATACGTACTGGCGGGGAAACGGGGGGATACCAGCACCTGACCTTTGACAAAAACACGTGCGGGACCGAAGGGACCTGGTGCATTTACGGTAACCTTGTCCCTGATACTATCCATCCCGGCCAGCTGGATCCCGGTGAGAAGATGTGGGTCTGGGCGACATTTGGCGGGGGAAGCCCGGTGTGGTTCCAGGTAACGACGGGCAATGGGATTAATGCCCAGACAACCTATCCCTGATGACAGCAAGGAGTTCTGATGGCAAACATTTCCGATCTGATGGGGGGCGAGGACCGGCGGATTATCTCGACAGGCAACACCGAGCTGGACAAAAAAATTGCTGACGGCCTGCCGCTTGAATCCCTTACCCTTATCGAAGGCGAAAATGATACCGGGAAGAGTGTATTAACCCAGCAGATCATCTGGGGAGCCATGAAGCAGGGGTTGTCAGTCGATCTCTTCACTACAGAGAACACGAGCAAGAGTTTTATCAAGCAGATGGAGTCCATGAGCCTGGATATCTCGGACTATTTTGCCTGGGGCTACTTCAAAATCTTCCCGCTCCACGTTGTGGGCTTTGAGTGGAAGAAGGACGAGATGGCAGGTATCCTCGCACGTCTTATCAAACATATCCAGAATAGCAAAGCCCAGGTCATCGTTGTCGATTCTCTCACGCTCTTTACGGAATACGCGGAGACAGACCACATCCTCACCTTCTTCACGAACTGCAAATCCCTTGTAGACAGCGGCAAGACAATCCTGGTCACCCTGCATACGTACGCATTTGAAGAAGACACTCTTGTCCGGATACGCTCAATCTGCGACGCCCACCTGAACATGAAAAAAGCCCTCGTAGGGAACAAGTATGTCATGGTGATGGAAGTCATCAAGGTCCGCGGTGCACACAAGACAACAGGAAACGTTGTCAGTTTCGAAGTCCATCCCGGGTATGGTATGAAAGTCATCCCGATGAGTTTTGCGAAGGTCTGATATGAGTACCCTGTCTGTTGCCGTCAATCTCCCGTTCAAGCAGGAAATCATCGATTCAACTGTTGATTTTTATAATGACATCGAATCAAGCCCGCTTTATAAGATGCTGCCGGCGAACGCCAAGGAGTACGTGAAATCCAGCCCCCACCTCCTGGAATACCTCCACACGTTCCCGGTCAATACCTACGGGATTCCCCTCTTCCTCTCGGAGTTAAAAAAAGATCTCCGCACCATGGAGAGCCCCAATATCATTTACCCGGTCAACGATACTACCTTTGTCCATATCCTCCCGGACCCGGACGATGTGAGGAATTATTACATCCCCATCGAACCCTCGTTCCTCCATAGCGTAAACCAGATTCTCCCGGAAATTGAGACGAGACTTATCAACCTGATTGACGGGCTCGAAGATGACCCGGTTACCGACAAGGAGCGGGCTGAAGTGATAAAAAAGATGCTGGCTTCCATCGCCATCATTCTGCCAAAAGGAACGGATATCGCCCGGCTTACCGGCAATGCTGCCAGCCAGCAGGATCTCAAATCAAAGATCACTACATTCCTCAATACCGACTTCACAGCCCAGAAGAAGATGAAGGACACCAAAAAGAAGCAGCAGGTTCCTCTCACGCCTGAAGGCAAGGTAATCCTCACCGATGAAGAATACCGGGCGATCGAATATCTCCTGATACGGGACAAGATCGATATGGGCGTACTCAAACCCTTCCTCTCCGATCCCTACATTGAAGATATTTCCTGTGATGGTGTCGGGCCTATCTTTATCGAACATAAGATTTTTAAAGGTCTCAAATCGGTCATAGAGTTCAAAGTCTCCAGCGAGCTGGATGAGTTCGTTGTCAAGGTGGCAGAACGGATCAAGCGTCCTATCACGTACAGGAGCCCCATTGTTGATGCCACCCTGCCCGATGGTTCCCGTATCAATATCGTCTACGGTACCGCCATCAGCCGGCACGGGAGTAACTTCAGCATCCGTAAAGTGAACGAAGTGCCATTAAGCATCCTCAATATCATTGACAGCAACGGTCTCGACTACCTGGCTGCCGCCTATATCTGGATCTGCGTGGAGTACGGCATGTCACTCTTTGTTTCCGGAGAAACCGCAAGCGGGAAGACCACGCTCCTGAATGCGATCACCGGGTTTATCCCTCCTGAAAATAAAATTGTCACCATCGAGGATACACCGGAACTGAATGTCCCGCACCGGAATTGGATACGGGAAGTAGCACTCGCAAAGGGCAAAGGGGAGGGAACAGGAGGTTCTGCTGCGGGAGGGGAAGTGACCATGTTCGACCTGCTCAAGGCCGCCCTGCGCCAGCGCCCCAACCAGATTCTTGTCGGAGAGATCCGGGGTGTTGAGGGAAGCGTGGCTTTCGGTGCAATGCAGACCGGTCACCCGGTAATGAGTACCTTCCATGCAGCGTCGGTGGAAAAACTTATCCAGCGTCTCTGCGGGGACCCTATCAATATTCCCAAGACCTACGTCGATAACCTCAACCTGGTAATCATCCAGAGCGCTGTCAAACGACCTGATGGTCAGCTTGTACGGCGGATGATCAGCTGCAACGAGCTGGTGGGTTTCAACCCGGAAACGCAGGGGTTCACCTTTGTCGAAATGTTCAGCTGGGAGCCAATCACGGACACGTTTATATGGTCGGGTAAAGGCAGCTCCTATCTGCTTGAGAATAAGATCGCCACCATGCTCGGCATGCCGGACAGCAAAAAGTCAGAGATCTATCTTGAAGTGGAGAAGCGTGCAAAAATTCTCGAGCGGCTCCACAAAGCAGGATATACCAAGTTCTGGGATTTATTCACCATGATGACGAAGATCAAGAAGCAGGGGCTCTTAAAGATTGGTTCCTGACATGGCTGAAACTGCGGCGGACCAGGGGAAGAAACCACAAGGCAGTACAGTCCCGTTTGCCTCTCACATAAAGGGATTAAAAGAGAAGATCCTCCAGATCACTGAAGACCGGAAAATGGGTGCCGATCTGCTCTTTTTAAATACCTATATGGCATCGCTTGCCATTGCCAACGCTTCCCGCCCGGAGATCTTCGCATATGCAGCGAACCGGAAAGAGTACATTTCAGCCAGGTACATCACCAAAGTGGATCTCTTTGTAAAAAAATGGAATTACAGTTATTCCGAGGCCCTTGGTATAGTGGCCGAGAGGACAAATAACATCATCCTCAAAAGCATGCTGAACCGGTATGCAAATGCTATCGACTCTGGTGTTCCTGATGATGATTTTTTGAAAAATGAACTCTCGACGGTCAGGAGCGTGTACCGCAGCCAGATCGAGCAGGGACTCGAGATGCTCAAAAAATGGGGTGACGCGTATATCGCCATGCTCCTGTCAGGGACGGTAATCGCGGTTACCATCATGATCTCCATTGCCATCTATTCCCCGCAGGGGCTCGAGTCAACCCTGAACATGGCCTACGCAATTATCCTCGCCATCTGTGTCTTTGGTAACCTGCTCATGTATACCTCCGTCCCGGATGACCCGAAATCCCATGGGCTCACGGTGAGATCCTCAAAAGAGCAGCAGACCATTCATGCCATGGAACGTATCATCGTCCCCCTTACCCTGGCGGCAATCGTCGTACTGGCGCTGCTCGGGGTCAATGCCGGATTTATCTTCCTCCTCGTCGGGATCCTTATGGCACCCCTCGGCATCATCGGGTTTATTGATGACAGCAACATCACCCTTCGCGACAACGATTTTTCAACATTCATACGAAGCCTGGGAGCGATCATGGGAGGGCAGGGCACCACGGCGGTACATGCTCTCGGTACTATCGATAAAAAGTCACTTATCGCCCTTGAACCTCTCGTAAACTCGGTCTATTCCCAGATGAACCTCGGCCTTGACAACAAACAGATCTGGGATAAGTTCATCGGGGATTCGGGAAGCAATCTCATTTACAAGTATCTTAATATCTATCTTGACACGGTAATCATGGGGGGGCCGCCTGAACCGATCGGTACGGTCGTGGGATCTTCGGTACTCGAACAAACCCTCCTGCGGGAAAAAAAGGATATGCATGCACGCAGTTTTATCGTGCTCCTTGCTCCCATGCATATGGCGATGGTGGGCATCTTCGTCGTTCTTTTCCGCATCATGCTGACACTGACCGGTTCTGTATCGGCAATGATGACAAAATTCGAGGCTACGGCGGCTGCATCAGGCGCAGCGTCGAGCGGAGGGATCTCCGCGGGAAGTGCTCTTGGAGGGATGTCGATGTTCACCAACTTCCCTGAAAAGGAGATGGGCAACTTTGTGGTCATAACTCTTGCCATCATCACCATATCCAATATTATCGCTGCACGGACCGTGGGGGGAGGGGATCGGTACATGTTTTATTTCTATACAGCCCTGTTCTGTACACTGACAGGACTTATCCTCCTGATAGCGCCTATTGGAGTAAACCTGTTCTTCAGCCCCGAAGGGCTCTCGAATATGGGGAAAACCGGTGCCGGGGCATTAGGGATGTACCTTATATGAAAGAACGTCTGCGCAGGGTAATCCTCTTTATCGTGATTGTGATCACCGGCTCGGTCTTGATCCTTTTTGACGTGCCTTTAATCATCCTGATCCCTCTGATCCTCGCAACGGGATTTGTCGTTCTCGTGCTTCTTGGTGCAGTCACCCGTTCGGATATCAAATCGGTGTTCAGGAGGCCCCAATTTAAAAACCTCAAAAAGATTGCATTCCTGAAGAGGCTGGATGAGATGAAATTTTTTGAAAAAAAACCGGTGCAATCGGATAAAAAACCAGTACCCCCGAAGAAAAAAGAAGGATCCGGAATCAAGGATGCAAAAAACACCGGCCCTGTTTCCCCCCTGCGCTCATTCCTCTCATCACTCGGTTCACTGGGGTCTGTCCTTAAAGAGCGCAGCAGGCAGAAGAGAAAAGTAGAGCACATTAACGAGCTGCTCGATAAAGCGGTGAGCGAGAAAGTCAAAGGCTCTGCACTCGCCGGCGCCGGCAAAGATGCCGGTGCAGGTACCGGCACACCAGGTGGCAGCGGGGGACGCGGGCTGCAGGAACAGGCAAAGGACCAGGATCCTTTCCTATCTCTTTCCGGGGATGAATTTGATGCAAGCCTCCTGGACGGGTTGGACGATACAGGACCCCTGCCGCCGCCATCATCTCCAGGCCCGGCCCCTTCACCTGAAGGGACGGGGGGGCCTGATCTGGCAATCCCCGAACCTGATATCCCCCTGCCCTCGCTGGATGCCAGTTCAGAAACGGACAATATTCTTAAGAATAATGCAGGAGTTCTTGAAGAGTTCAGCAGTCTTGAGGGTGGGGAGTCCATCGGTAAGGACTTCAAGGACCTGGATAACCTGGATCTTGATGACATTGATCTTGATATCGATATGGGAGACGAGGCGCCCGCGGCCAGCGGTAGTAGTTCACCGCCCGCAGGAATCCCGGCAACTTCGGTGAAAACAGAATGGGTGCCCTCCGATGCCCCAAAAGATGCCGGTATAGCGGAGGACCAGATTTCCCTCCAGTCTGACATGTCGTCATTCTCCAAAGGAGCATCCGGCAGCGATGAAGACCTGATGAGCTCCCTTGCGTCGGATGTCAAGCACGTAAAAAAAGAGAGAAATCTCAGCCTCCTGAGAGATTTAAAAGATTTCAGAGCGCAGGCAACAGAGATTGAAGATGAATTAAAAGATACCTATGAGAGGCTGAATTCCGGGAGCGCGAAGAAA
>Ga0326726_10003536_pt1 | contig 14336 bp, 11 predicted proteins | sample MHFenrmetagenome_2_FD_207603 | JGI IMG/M metagenome (GOLD analysis project Ga0326726, IMG submission 207603) | Lab enriched peat soil microbial communities from Michigan Hollow, Ithaca, NY, United States - MHF15MN | ecosystem: Environmental > Terrestrial > Soil > Wetlands > Peat | place: USA...
AAATGCATGACAGGAACCGTGAAGTTCTTTAACGGTGCAAAGGGATACGGATTCATTACCGCCGATGGCGGCGAGGAAATTTTCTTTCACCAGAGCAATGTCAAACAAACGGGCTTTCGTGATACGCTGAAGCAGGGTGACCTTGTCTCCTTCGAAGTGAAAACCGAACAGAAAGGAAAAAGGGCGATCAACGTCGTCCGGCAGTGAGTGACGATATGGCGACACTTCGTGTAGGGTTGTGCCTCGATGTCCATTCGCTTGCTTCTCCCGGATTGAGTCGCCTTGCAGGCGCAGACGTCGTTCTTTTCCCAGAACTGGTTGATAGCGGATATGCCGCCCTCAAATCTGGCGCAAAACCGCACAGGTATGGCGATCCGCTGCTGAGTTCTTTTGCTGCCGCTTCCGTGACCCTGGGATGTTATTGCATCGCAGGGAGCATCTACCTCCAACAGCCTCCTCCCGCAACGAGCAACACAAGCCTCATCTTCCATCGCGGAAAGCTTGTCTATCGCTACGATAAGGTCCATCTCTTCCGTCCGTCCGGGGATCACCTGTATTTCACTCCCGGCAAACGTATCGGAACTTTCCTGCTGTCCCAGCCACACGTCAACCTCCGTGCAGGTGTTGTCATCTGCTACGATCTCCGTTTTCCGGAAATCATCAGGGCCATGGCGCTCAGGGGTCTCGATGTGCTGTTTGTTCCCGCACGCTGGCCCTCGGTGCGTGATGAGGTCTGGCAGACACTCTTGAAGGCGCGTGCCATCGAAAACCAGATCTTCGTTGTGGGGTGTAACTCGTTGGGAGATGAGGGAGGGCCGTCGTATGTGTACGATCCTCTCGGATCCATGGTTTTCACAAACCGGGGGGAAGAACAGGAACGAACGCACGTGGTGGAACTGAATATCGGACGAATCCGGGAAGCTCACACGCTCCACCGCAATCTCGACGAAGCCGTCGTTCTCCGCTCCGCAGTTATTCCTCGCGGCGTTACGGCGCGCCGGCGGAGCCGCACCGCCTCCTGATCATTGAACAGGATGGCCGGACGCAGAAATGCGTCCGGAGAATACGATCATCTTCCCTGGGGTGAACGATGTTCCCGGCTGGCAACTGTGTGGACCCCGCCTCTGATGCGGTAATCGGCCGTGACTTTCATCCACCGAGGTTTTGCGCAGGCGACGAGGTCGTCGAGGATCCTGTTAACGGCGTGTTCCTGATAGATGCCGACGTTGCGGTAGGAGAGCAGATAGTATTTCAGGGATCGTAGTTCGATGAGGACCTGGTCAGGAATGTAATCAATCCTGATTGTGCCAAAGTCAGGAAGACCGGACCAGGGACAGACTGCAGTGAATTCGTCTGTATCGATATTGACGACGATCTCCTTGCCCGGATATTCGTACGGAAATGTTTCAAGCGCGGCAACGTCGATGGCGGATACATCCTGCACATCATAGCGCCTGTCAAGGGGCTGGGTCATAGGTTGTGATTGCCTCTGAAAGTAGGATCCAGATGTATGCAGGGGAACCGATAGGCTCCCTGCGCCGTTACCAGGGGTGACTTCAGGATTCTCAGAAGGAATATAGTTGAATGCTGCCGCAAAATAAATCCCTCCGCCCTCTCTTCGTCCTGCTCCTCGCTTCTGCATTGTGGTCCGGATGCACCGCCACCGTTGCTCAGCGGCAGGAACCACACGACAAGGGATGGGTAACCCGCGCAATCTTTGACCGGCCCCTGTATGAACCCTTCAAGAACGGATACGACACCTCCAAGGTCGCCGGCGAGTATGTAGAGTTGATGAAAACAGTGGTCAAGGACGTAGATATTACTGTTTTCTTCGGCGGGTGGTGCAGTGACAGCAAACGGCAGGTTCCTCACTTTCTCAAGATAGCGGACGCCGCGGGCATACCCTCCGACCATATCCGGTTCTACGCGCTCGACAGGACCAAGAAGAGCGATGACAGCACCACGGACCGCTACCGCATCGAAAGAGTTCCCACCTTCATCTTCTCCCGCGACGGCGCTGAGGTAGGGCGCATCACCGAGTCGCCGCAGACCACCCTGGAAGCAGACATGCTGGCGATTCTTGTTGAGGGGCTCAAGCACTGACAACCCGCAATTGTCAATAGTCAATACACAGCTATCACGTGGTTGACAATCGTTGATTGTCCGTTGACAATTGCTGTATCCCGTGTGCAATGGCTATGCGAGATCGCAACGCCACTGGCTGGGGCGTACAACGTGCGTTCGCGATTTCGAAAGTCGCCTACCGGCGGTCCTACTTTCTCTAAAGAGAAAGTGGGCAAAGAGAATTTGTCGGAATCGTAATGATGGGCCAGGCTGAAGCAGGCAATGGTCTAGACGAATTCTGCCTGTGCAAGAGGAGGGCTTTCACGAACCGGCAGAATTCGCAAAGCTAGGGCTCGTACAGCCTACGTACCCCTTCGACGATTCCGACCTAGTCTTTTGTTTTCAAAAGCTGATCAAGGTGGTCGGGACACTCACCTGAAAATGACCCACCAAATTCAAATCCTTGTGTTACCTGTTCGACCAAAGTCCCATTTGCTGGGCGAGATCGCAACGCCCTTATCTGGGGGTCCAATCCTCGTTAGCGATTTCGATGCTTCACTGCAAGTGCTCAACCGATGCGATCGAAATCGCACTGCCCTGGGCCCGCTCTTGTTGGACCCCCTCCTGGTTTGCGATCTCGCAAGACTTTCTTTGGTTACTTTTCCCGCTCTTGGATCCGCCTCTTAATCGGGATCCTGAGAGGCGGACTTTGGTCACAAAGAAAGCAACCCCTCCCCGGGTAGGGGAACAAGCAAAGATCTCTTTGGTGCTTTCTCTCTCGGAGAGAAAGTACTAATTCATCTATCACACATGCTGATACGCCATGGCCTTCAGAAGCATAATGCGCTTCCTGATGGGCGGGTGCGTGGAGAACAGGTCGGCAAAGAATCCCTCCTTGTCGTCAATATCGCTCCCCAGCGGATTGGCAATGCAGAGATGCGCGGTCCCTTTTTTGATCGCCCGGGTCGGCTCGACCGCTGCATCAATTTTCTGAAGCGCGGAGGCTAGAGCCCCCGGATTGCGTGTGAGTTCCGCTCCGGAGGCATCGGCTAGGAATTCGCGCTGCCGAGAAACTGCGAGGGCGAGAATCCGGGAGACAAGAGGAGCAAGGATCAGGGCGACCAGCCAAAGGACAAAGAGGATGATGCCGCCGGATCCGCCTCCGCGGCTCGATGAGCTGCGACGTCCTCCCGACCCGAAACGCATACTGCGGAGCCCAAATTCCGACAGCAGCATCACCGCCCCGATCAGGGCCGCGACGACCGTCATGAGGCGGATGTCGTAGTTGCGAACATGTCCCATCTCATGTGCGATCACTGCCTGGAGCTCGTCACGGTTCAGTGCAGTCAGCAATCCCTCGGTCACGGCAATGGTCGCGTGCTGGGGGTCTCTGCCGGTCGCGAAGGCATTTGGATCGGGATCGGGAATGACATAGACCGACGGTTTGGGGGTCCCGGCGGCGATCGCCATCTCTTCCACAATGTTGTGCAGCTGTCGAAAGCGGGGGTCGTCCTGGGAGGCCGGGGAAGCGCCGGAAGAGCTGAGAACGCGGGAATCGCCGCTTTGCAGGCTGCTGACTGCGCTGATTCCTCCGAGGAGAAGGGCGGCGATGGTGACAACGGGGAATCCGATGAGCGCACGCCGACCTTCGCCGAATCCAAGCAAGAAGACATCAAATCCAAAACCCAGGAATCCGACGAAAATGACGAATAGGAGCATCACCAGGATGGTGTTCCGCCGGTTTGCCTGCTGCTGCTCAAAGATGTTCGCGGGAGAGGGTGTCATTCACACCCCCATCAAGGCCTGAGAGAAAGGTCGACCTTCGGTACCTCCCGTTCTCCGGGTTCTTTAATCTCGAAGAGTTCACGGGGGGCAAACCTGAAGAGATTGGCGATGATGTTGCCCGGGAAAACCTGCTGTGAAATGTTGAATTTTGTCGCAATGTCATTATAAAACTGCCTCGCAAACCCGATTTTATTCTCGGTGCTTGCGAGTTCCTCCTGGAGCTGCTTTACGTTCTCATTCGACTTCAGTGCCGGGTAGTTCTCGGCTAGGGCGAACAGGCGGGAGAGAACACCGCTCAGCTCGCCTTCCTTGACCGCGGCATCGGCAACCCCCTTTGCGCTGACGGCCGCATTGCGTGCGGCAATCACTTTCTGGAGGGTTTCCTGCTCGAATTCCATGGCTCCCTTCACCGAGTTGATAAGGTTGGGGATCAGGTCGTGCCGGCGCTTGAGCTGGACGTCAATTTGCCTCCACCCGTTTTCCGTCTGGTTACGCAGAGCCACCAGTCCGTTGTACTTCAGGATGACCCAAATGACTATTACTGCGACAACGATGATGAAAATCAGGAACACACTCATGGTCTTCTCCCGTCAGTTTGACGACGTGTGCAACGAATGAACGTAGAAAGAAGTGTGATGGGAGTCAAGCTTGGTTGACATTTCCGGCCCATATGGATATATTTGCGTGCACTATTGATGCCAATTGACGCACGATTGTCGTGCGAAAAAGGATCATGGATCCGGAAAACCCACAAAGTCAAAAAGACCCTTCACGCAAGCTGCTGCTTGAGGAAATCCGCAAGCGTGCGGAAGAAGCCGAAATGAAGCGTCTTGAGGATGAAGAGAAGACGCGTCTTGCGAAAGAGGCGGGTCTCCGGCAGAAGCAACAAACCCCTGCTCCCTTCCCTGTGACCGCGACGCAACCCGAAGAAGTTTCAAACCGCGCCGCCACCGAACAAAAAATCCTCGTACTCCGCGAACGGCTGGTGAGCGCTCTCGAGCGAGGAAAGCTGGAAAAAGCCCGTGAGCTTTTTACCGAGCTGAACAAAATCGTTCCGGGAGATCCTTCGATGGAGGAGTATAAAAGCCGGCTCGCGACCCTGAAAGAGGAACGGTCGAGGCAGGCGACGCGCATAATTTCCGTCCAGCCCCGGGAGACGGCGGACGAGAAAGAGCAGCGGGAGACACGCCGGAAGAAGATTTCGGACATGTTGGATGCTGCAAATACGTACTACCAGCAGGAGAAGTATGACAAAGCCCTGCAGTACGTCAATGAAGTCCTGAACCTCGACCCGAATCACGCCATCGGCAACGCCCTCCTCGGTCAGATAGAGAAGGCACGTCAACTGGAGGAGCGAATTCGTTTAGAGGAGGAGGAACGGCGTACCCGGGAGAAACCCCCGGAACATAAAGCGGAGCCCTCTGAACGTCCGGTGGGATCTGTGCGTCCCACCGATTTCTGGGGCTCATCCCCCGTGCCGAAACTTGAGTCTGAATACGAACTCATCCCCGAAGAAAAGGGACCTGTCGGTCCTCCACCTCTGCCGGTGACGACGAGGATAGCACGGCGCATTTCACAGGTTCGGATTCCGGTTAAGCCGCTCCTCGGTGTTTCAGCTGCGATTGTCCTCGCTGTAGCGATCTGGTTTCTGGTCGACGCAATCCGCAGCACGGTAGCCCCGCCAAAGTTTTCAATCCTGGTGCTCCCGGTGACGACTTCAGGCGATTCGTCTCTCGATTACCTCGCGGACGGATTCACGGAGGATCTCATCTCTGAATTGTCCCTGCTTCCCGAAATGCGGGTTATCGCACCTTCGACAGCGTATGCTTTCGGGGCGTCTTCCGCGCGACCCGAGCAGGTTGCTCGCGCTTTGCAGACCGGGTTTGTCCTTTCGTGGAGCATGACACGGGCAAATGATCGCATTGCAGTGCAGGCGGGGTTTTCTGACACCTCTTCGGGGCCGGTGTGGTCGACCGGGCTGCAGGTTCCTCCCCGTGAGCTGCCGACTCTGCGCTCGGAGCTCTTGCGAAGCCTGTGCTCCGCGATCGGAGTGAACCCCGTTACTGCCGATGGGCGGTCTCTTCTGGGAACCGTGACAGGCAATGAGGTGGCCTATGATTTGTACCTTCACGGTCGTGCCCTCCTGGGAAACGGGACACCATTTGCACCGGAGGAGGCCATTGCACAGTTTGAGCAGGCGCTCCGCCTTGATCCTGAATTCGGCGAGGCGTATGCCGCTCTTGCGTGGGCACACATGATGTCGTACGAAACGTCGGCAGACATGCCCCCGCCGCAACTCGCGCAGGCGCTCTCGAACGTCCAGAAGGCATTGAGCAGAGGTCTGCGGACTTCGGAGACATTCCGGGCATGGGGACTTGCGGAGCAATGCCGCGGGGACTACGTCAAGGCGATCGACCGGTTTGAACAGTCAGTCGCCGCGGCACCGAGCGATGCAGAGTCGCAAAGGCGGCTGGCAATCGCGTACGCAGTCACCGGCCATTTCGATGTCGCAGTGAAAGCGGCCCAACGGAGTGTAGCTGACGATCCGGGGAACATTACCGCACACACGGTGCTCGGCCTCCTGCTTCAGTTCAAGGCAATGCGCAACCTTGAGAACACCGATGACTACCGGGCAGCCCTTCGTGCATATGAGGACGGTCTGCGGCTCGCTCGTGACAAAAGTGATTATGCGTCCGCAATGTATTGTGACGTTCTGGTCTATCTGCAGCAGTCCAATCGGGCATTGGAGATTCTCCTCGACCGAACGGCCAGGCTGCGGGACAGTTACGTCGACTTCTACAAGCTCGGACGTGTTCAGCAGTCGGCCGGAAGACCCATCGCGGAATGGCGGTCATCGTTTGTGCGTGCCCGCGACATCCTGGTGGCTCATCTGGCGGATGAACCCGATGATGCGTCGGCGGAGGCTTACCTGGCGCTCGTGTACACGCGGCTCGGCTCGTTCAAAGACGCGATCAATGCCATTACGCATGCCCACCAGCTCGCAGGCAACGATACGGAAGTCCTCTATCTTGCTGCCAGGATGTATGCACTCCAGAAGGACAATTCCCATGCACTGGAATACCTTGGGAAGGCAATCACGCGGCGCCTGAGCCTGGCCAGCATCCTCGACATGGATTACTTCAACCTCCACAGCGAACCTGAATTTCTTGCCGCAATCATGCGGTGAACCTTTCTCCGGGCTCTCCTGCCTCGCCTCACCGGTGTGCCGAAGTTGGCGTTTCCATCCTCCCTTCCTGAATAATTCGCAGGCTTTTTGCCAATGTGACGGTCGTCAGGTCGGTCCCTCCTTGCGTTGACAATCAAGGGGTCAATGGATATATTCATTTACTTGGTGTAAAAGGCAAATATTGCTCTTTCACTCTAAAAACCGTGCCTGACCCCGACGACGCCACACGGCAGGAACAGCGCAAAAAAGCGGGCGATTTCTTGAAGATGGCCGATAAACTCTTCAAGGGATCGGACTACGAGGGCGCGGCACGTCTTGTTCAGCTGGCAATGCAGACCGATCCGCACAATCCCTACGCCGTGGCGTACATGGAGCGGATCAAATTTGCCATTGACCAGCGAGACAGCAAAAAGGACGTCGCCCCTGCGCCCGCAGGAGGAGCTCCTTCATCAGTCGCGGCCCCGGTCGGGGCAGCCTCGTCACGGAAGCTTGAAGCACCCTCAACACCTGCTCCGCCCGCTTCCTCGGCTCGGAAGACGGAGATCCCGGTACCTCCGCCCACGCAAGTACGCCGTGATTCCATTTCTCTCAAATCTCCCGAACAACAGCGGATAGATCCCGCCGAACTTCAGCGTCGCCAACTCGACGATGAAGCGCGCAGGTATGCAACTCAGGAAGCCAAGCGAAAAGTGGAGGAGGAACAACGGAAGAAGATCGAGGAGGAGGCCCACCGCAGAGCAGAGGAAGAAGTCAAGCGGCGGCTTGAGGAAGCGAACCGGAGACTTGAAGAGGAGCGGAAGAGGCTTGAGGAGGAGAGTCGTGTCCGGATAGAAGCGGAACAGGCGCGGCGAAAGGAAGAAGAGGCACGCCGGAAGAAAGAGGAAGAGGAGCGGAAAAAATCCCAGGACGAAGAACGAATTCGCATCCAGGAAGAAGCCCGAAAGCAGCTTGAGGAAGAGCGGCGACGTCTCGAGCAGGAGACACAGAAGCGCCTTGAAGTGGAACGGAAACGTTTCGAAGAGGAAATGTTTGCGCGGCTCCGCGATGAAAAACGGAAGCTCGAAGAACAACAGAAGAAAGAACGGGAGGCCGCTGAGGAAAAACGTCGTGCAGAAGAGGCCAAGCTGAAGGCCTCCGAAGAAGAGAACCGGAAACGGCTTGAAGCCGAACGGAAACGCATCGAAGAAGAGATGGCAGCGCGGGTGGCTGAAGAGCGCAGGAAAATTGAAGAACTTCACCGGAAAGAGCAGGAAGCGGCTGAGACCCGCAGAAAGGCGGAGGAGGAGCGGCTCAAACAAGTTGCCCTGGAAACGGAAAAGCGGCTTGAGGAGGAGCGCGAACGGCTGGCCGTAGAAAAGTCGCGGGTAGAGGAGGAACTCCGGCGCCAGATGGAGGAGGAGCGCCAGCGACAGGAGGAAGCCCGACGGATAGAAGTTCAACGCGAAGTCGAAGCGCGGCGTCTGGCAGAAGAACAGGCAAAGAAGCAGGTTGAAGAGGAATATCAGCAGCGGCTCGAAGAGGAGCGCCGGCGTCTTGCTGAGGAAGAACATCGCCGGTTTGAGGAAGAGCGGAAGAAGATAGAAGAGGAAGCACGCCGTAAGGCGGAGCAGGAAGACCAGCGCCGGATGGAGGAAGAACGGCAGCGGGCTGAGCGAGAGAAGAAACAGGCGGAGGAAGAGGACCGTCGTCGCATCGCCGCGGAAGAAGAGGAACGCCGCCGGCAGGAAGAAGAGACCCGGCAATACGAGGAAGCGGTCCGGCATGCCATTGAGGAAGGACGCCGGCTTGCCCAATCGAAGAAGATCAGAGCGTACCTCGATCGCGGAAAGGAATTCGTCGCTCTCGCGCAGTTTGAGGAGGCCCTGAAGGAGGTCACCAAAGTCTTCCGGCTCGATCCTGCCAACGTGGAGGCTCGTGAGTTCGAACAGACGGTCTACGCGGCACGTGATGAATTCCTCCAGAGGGAAGCGGAGGCTCGCGCGATGGAGGAGGAACAGCGACGGAAGCTGGCCGAACTCCAGCAGCGTCTAGCCGAGCAGTCACGCCAGGAGGAGGAGCTCGAACAGCAGCGGGCGATCCGCCAGGCAAAGATTGCCGGCTGTCTGCAGAAAACCCGCGACTACATTCGAGATGGCATGTACGACAAGGCACTGACGGAGATCGAAACGGTCTATGCAATGGATCCCGGAAACACCGAAGCGCAGGAGTATGAGCAGAGCATTCTGACAATCCAGCGGAAGGCAGAACATGCGCGCGAAGTTTCGGCCCAGCGTGAGCAGCAGGGAAATGCTTGGAAGCAGGAAGAAGAGCAGCGACTGAAAGAAGCAGAGCAGGGACGTGATCTGCTCCGGAGGGAATCCTCGAACACTTACCGTTCGATGCTGAGGCAGGCCTGGGCAGGCGGTCAGCCGGGCGGCGAAGAGGAATCCATGCTGGAAGTGGTCAGAGCCTCCCTCGGCATTCCGGAGGAAGAACACAGGAAGGCCACGCATGAAGTGCAGATCGAGAGCTACACCGAAGCGCTCCGCGCTGCATGGGGTTCAGGAGCCCTTTCCGTTGACGATGTGACCACCAAGGAACATCTCAGGAAGCTTTTTGCCATCACTGAAGAAGAGCACCGGTCAGTCGAAACCACATTGCGGGCGGAGATGAAACACGACGGCCGGCGCTAGCCAGGCACCTCTCCTCTCATTATTGCCTTCCGGCGAACCACAACCCTTCTGTACCAGACGCAAAATCCCCACCAGAGGTTCATCACGCCGATATTCATCCAGAGATAAGCGTCAAGACGGTTTGCGATAGAAAAAAGGGTCACGAGAAAAAGTTCTGTCCCGATGCCCAGAAAGGCCGAGCAGCGGATGGCAAAAGGATCACCATACCAGCGTTGTTCATCAACCTTTCCTGTGCCCCGACGGCACAACTCATCCAGGCGGGCGACGAATGCGTCCTGCCACCCGTAGAGGAGTAAAAAGACCCGCTGGAGAGCAAGCGTCTGCCGGTCCTGCTGCAGGTCAGTCGCGGTCAGTTCTTCCGATACCCTGTTCAAGCCGTAACTGCCCTGGAGGTGCAGGTAGGACGTCTGATAGAGCACATGATATGAGACCCGGAGGGATATTCCAAGGAATCCCAATGCACATGCCAGGACGGCACCGGGACCCGCACCTGAACGCACCATCGCGACAGCGATCGCGGTGAAGATGCAGATGTTCACGACAAAATCGCCGATCGAGTCAAGGAATCTCCCTTCCCTGCTATACATCGCCTTTGCACGAGCGAGCTGTCCGTCGGCCGAATCAAGGAGGTCCTTTCCCGTGACGAGGATGCCTGCTGCCGCTGTCCACGCCGGCAATCCCTGCCAGTAGCAGCACGCGGCAAGGAGTCCGGAGATCGTTGCCGCAATGGTGACCTGATTCGGTGTGATGTCTGTGCGGGTAAGTGCCCGCACCAGAAGGCCGGCGGCGGGACGAAGAAGGTACGTGTTGATCGGTTCGTCGGAAATATCCGATTTGATCGTGGACCGGTAGGTGTATTCGGTCATGCGTGGATGCGCATTGCAAGGGTCTCTGCTTCGCGGAGATCTTCGGGCGTATCGATCTCCATCGAAGGGTACGACTCGCAGTTCAGGCCATACACCGTCATGCCGGAGTCGATGAGTTGCTGGAACGATGCCTCATAAAACTCATTGCGGTCCTTCCGGTCACGGAGAATCCGGAAGAGCGCTGTAGCCGTCTTCAGACAGAACCGTTCAATGCCGATCGATTCGCCCGATGCGGAGGCGATGGACACCTCCTTTCCGATGCCGGTGATGCGGTTATCCTTGTCGAGTACTACTTTGATCTCTTCCTCAGTTAAATGGTCATCAGGTCTGAACGCGAGCACGTTCCTGGGGGATGCGCGGAGAACATGTGAGATGATTCCCGGGTGAAACAGGATATCCGAATCCAGAATAAGAATGTCCTGGCCGGCGCACTCAGGTGCCGCAAGCCACAGAGAATAGTTGTTGTTTGTTTCTGCGAACAGGTTGTTGTGCACGTACACTACGGGAAACGGAAGCTCGAGCGTTTCTACGAACGCTCTGATTTTTTCATGGCGATACCCGACAACGATAACTACCCGGTGGATCTGCGGCACGCTCAGGGCTTCGAGGATTCTCTGGAGGAGAGGTCGGTCGGCGACGGACAACAGAGTTTTTGGGAGATGATCTGTGAGCGGGCGGAGACGCGATGCGATTCCGGCAGCAAGAATAACGGCGGTCATGCTGTTCTTAGCGGTCGGGGAGTGGAATCACTTCGGGGCGTGAAGCAGCGATCTCCCGGAAGGCAGATATCACAGCGTCGGTCTGCTCCGGGGTTCCTACGGTTATGCGCATGCAGTCAGCCAGGTCATGGTCTTCAAGAAACCGTACTGCGATCCCCCGCTGTTTCAGAGCAGCGGCAATCCGGTTACCATCTCCTTCCGGGTGTCGGATCAAGAGAAAATTCGCGGCCGAATCGTACGGGGTGTAGTCTGCAAGGTCGCGGAATGCCGTGATGAGACGGTGCTTCGATGAGGCAGTCTCGGTTGCGATTCTCAGATAGTAACCCGATGAATCAAGGGCAGCGAGGGCAATTTCCTCTGATACGCGGTTGTAGCCGAGATAACGGGCACTCGCGGAAACAAAGCGGTGCAGATCGTCCCCCACGCAGGCAAACCCGATGCGAAGACCTGCGAGGGCATAATATTTGGAAAAAGTTCTCAGGACGACGATCCTCGGAGAGAGTTCGAGCAACCTGCGGACATCGTGAAATTCGCCGGGCGGCTCAAAACCGGCGTAGGCTTCGTCCAGCATGATCACCGCATCCGGACACTCTGCGAGCAGCGTGCCAATTTCTTCCCGCCTCATCGCATTGCCGGTGGGGTTGTTCGGGGATGCGATGAGGATGACCTGGGGCCGATGTCGTTTGTACAATCCGATGATCGCTCCGACATCATACCTGTACGTCGTATTCTCTCGGATGAGTGGATAGAGAACGGACGTTCCCGTCGCTTCCTCTGCGAGCCGTCGGTAGTACCACCAGGAAAAAGCAGGGAGAAACATGATGCCGTGCCGCGGAAGCAGGCTTTGAACAGCTTGTTTCAACAGATCTTCGCTGCCGTAGCCCAGCAGCACACGCTCTTCCGCGATACCAAGATCGGAACTCAGCCGTTCGGCAAGGGCGCCCTTGGTTCCTTTGGTATAACTGCGAGAGTAAAAGCTCATACTTCGCAAATCCGCCGCATGGATCACATCAAAACATCGCGGTGCGGGACCGTACTGGTTCTCATTTCTGTCAAGCATCATCATGAGTTGTGCCCGGGTTTCAAACGCAAAAGGGAGTGCCTGCCGTAGGCGGTATGCAATGTAACCATTTTCATGCAAGGGAAGTTCAGCATTGCCGTCAGCAAGGGGGCCTGTCCTAAGTCTGCCGGATTTCGTATATTGTGGACGATTTTTACCTCATGAATTCAGGACATCGAAGGCGGTACTGACAACAGATGAAATTTCAGAAAATAGGAATACTCACAGGCGGAGGTGACTGCCCCGGGTTGAATGCGGTCATCCGCAGCATTGCGAAGCCCGCGATGAGCTACTACAACGCGACAGTCATCGGCATCAACGACGGTTATGAGGGGATGGTGGAAGGACGCCATCGTACTCTTACTCCCAGCGATGTCATGGGGATCATTAACCAGGGAGGCACTATTCTGGGTACCTCGAACAAAGGTGATCCCTTCCATTTCCCGATGGGGGAGAGGAAAAACATACGGATTGTGGATGCTTCCCAGCAGGTTGCTGACCATTACCGGAACCTGAACCTTGACGCGCTTGTGACGATAGGTGGCGACGGGACTCAGATCATTGCGCACAAGCTCTCACACATGGGGCTCAACATTGTCGGCGTCCCCAAGACCATCGACAACGATCTTGAGGCAACCGACATCACGTTCGGCCACGACTCCGCACGCGCGGTCGCGACAGAAGCCATCGATCGGCTGCAAACAACCGCTTCGGCACACCACCGGGTTATGGTCGTTGAAACCATGGGGCGCTATGCCGGTTGGCTTGCACTCGGAGCGGGACTCGCGGGCGGGGCGGACATCATTCTTATCCCTGAAGTGCCATTTTCATGGGACGTCGTATTTGATGCAGTGCTGAAGAGAAGCAAAGGGGCAAAATTCAGCATCATCTCCGTCGCTGAGGGAGCAAAGCCCCGCGGCGGGGACGTATCAGTCAAGGAAATCGACAAAAAACGAACCGACCCGGTTCGCCTGGGTGGTATGGGAGAGCTCGTCGCCAAGCGCATAGAAGATGAAACAGGTCTGGAGACGCGCGTTACCGTCCTGGGACATACGCAGCGTGGAGGCAGCCCAACTGCGTATGACCGCATTCTTGCCACGCGGTTTGGTGCAGTTGCGCTTGAAGCGATTTCGCGTGGCGAATTCGGCGTGATGGCAAGCCTCCGCCAGCAAAACGTCATCACCGTTCCGCTGGCAGAAGCAATCGGACACCAACGGCTAGTGCCTCCCGATTCGCAGCTTATCTTCGCAGCAAAGGCTGTCGGAACCTGTTTTGGCGAATAGACCTGGCGGTCTCTTCTTAAGCCGATCCGCTTCGCATGCATACAGCGACGACCGTTGCATCGTCCTTCAACGATGATGTACCCGCGAAGCGGGAAACCTCCTGCAATATCCCTTTGCACAGAGCGTCAGGAGAACGATCCCCGGTCGAAGTGATTGCCGCGCTGAGCCGTGAGGTCCCGAACTGTTCTCCGCGTCGTGAGGCGGCCTCGACGACCCCATCGGTGTACAGAAGAAACACATCCCCCCGTTCAAACGGAATTTCCAGCTCTGAAAAAACTGCCCCTGCATCCATCCCCAGAGCCAGACTCCGCGTCCGCACCTCGCGCACGAGGTGACCATTCCTGAGCAAGAGCACAGGCGGATGACCGGCGGTGGCAATGCGGACTTTCTGCGTTGTGTTGTCGGCAACGAGACAGGCAAATGTTACGAACATGTGCCGGTCAACGAGCTGGACGAGCGTTCGATTGAGGTGACCCAGCAGGATTGCCGGAGACGGATCATGACCGGCCTGCGATCTCAGTGCGCTCTTGGTCATCGCTGAAAGTATACCCGCTCCCACGCCATGGCCGGCAACATCGGCCGCCCCCACCAGCAATCGCCCGTCCCGAAGTTCAAGAAAATCAAAGAAGTCTCCCCCGACTTCCGTTGCAGACACGGTCTTGCCACCTGCGATGCACCAGGATGTGGTCAATCCCGATGC
>Ga0326726_10003537_pt1 | contig 14336 bp, 10 predicted proteins | sample MHFenrmetagenome_2_FD_207603 | JGI IMG/M metagenome (GOLD analysis project Ga0326726, IMG submission 207603) | Lab enriched peat soil microbial communities from Michigan Hollow, Ithaca, NY, United States - MHF15MN | ecosystem: Environmental > Terrestrial > Soil > Wetlands > Peat | place: USA...
AGTGTTTGTCGACCCGGCTTTCTGTGGTGGGACCGGGCTTTGTATCTCCCTCCCGTTCATCGTGATTCGCTTCACTCCCTTTTGCACTCCATCCGGGTTTTCGACCGTAATATCGTAGGTCGCCCCGCGCCACTGCCGTGATACCCTGAATCCTTTCCATGCCCTGGGAATGCATGGGTCGATGACGAGGCCCGTATGTTCCGGTCTGATTCCAAGCATCCAGTGTGTCGCCGCGTAATACGCCCAGCCGCCGCTCCCGGTCAGCCAGGGATGCCGCGCGCGTCCGTGCGCCGTGTGGTCCTTCCCCACGATGAACTGGCAGTACGAGTACCGTTCCGACTCGCGGATCTCGATCATGTCATTCTGGTTGTACGGAAGCAAGGCGTTATAGAATTCCATTGCACGATCTCCTCTCCCCAATTTGCATTCTGCAATGAACGCCCGGGCGCATCCGAGGATGGCAATCAGTCGGACAGGATCGTCCGTTGTGACGACTGGAGTTGGCGACGAAGCCTCCGGCCTGCCTCAGACGCCAAGGCTCTGTCAGTACTACGCGAATCCTTTTAACCCGAGCACTGAGATCGCATTCAGGCTGCAGGCCTTGGGGTTTGCGACACTCAGGGCCTACGACCTGCTTGGCATTGAGGCAAGGACTCTTGTGACCGGGAACCTTGCCGCCGGGGTGCACAAGTATACGTGTGGTGCAGCAGGACTAGCAGGCGGGGTCCATTTCTACAGGCTTCAGGCCGGGGCGTTTACGCAAACAAGGAAGTTGATAGTGAACAAGTGATTTTGCTGCGCTCTTCGCCCCTTCACCGGCACTGCCGTTTGTTCACAGGTCCCGGGTAGGCCCACAATGAACTGCGGGCCCGCCTTGAGACTTCGGTAGGGGAGGCGAAGAGAGGTAACTCGAGGCAAGAAGCTTTCGCAGGATTCGAGCATGGGGTTGAAGCTCACCGCGAGGTATCAGAGTGCTCACGCCACGTGAGAGTACAGCGTGTGTTATTCGACCAAGATTTCATCGATCATCAACCAGGCTTTATCGCCTCTGCCCATGTGCCAGTCGGGACAAAGTCCGATATTTTTGGCCTTGACCCGGACAAAGCGAGCGGTGACGTCGGACAGGTCTTGAGATATGTTCTTCACTGCCGCGACGTGACGGGCCATCGGGGGTGCCAAGTCGAAACGTGCGACGTCAATGAATTTCTCTCCGTCTTCCGAGACGGAAAAACTAACGGTTGTTGGAAGGAAAATATACGCATCGGTGTCCTCGAGAAACGCTGTCGTGATCTTCAGGATGGGAATGGACTTCCCAAGGTCGACGATTGCATCGAGATCATTTTGGTGGAATCCCTGCCAGTTGCCATCGACGTGCGAAAATGAACCACGCAAGCCGTTGACCAGAGCATCCTCTCCGCCGCCTGCGTATTGCTCGTACGGATACATGAGGCGGACCGGCCGAAACGATGCCTTGTGGAGATAGACCTTCTGTTGAGTTGCTTTTCCAAGCAATATCCCGTTGGCGAACGATGCCGCGCTGACCGTCGATGTGCGAGAAATGGCGATAGGCATCGTATATCGGTTCGAGGCTGGAGTCGGCGTGTTCCCTTTGAGGGTGTAGTAGATCGTTGTATTGCCCAATTCATTTGCAAGAACGAGCGTGATTCGCTTCTTCACCGGGTCCATGCGGGGCGAGACCGTCACTGAGTAAGCGCTCTTCGCATAGACATATCCAGATGCTTCGTATCGTTTCATCTGGTGCTCAAGACGATCCGCGAAATTTGCCCAATTCCTTTTTTCCCTTGGCGACCAAACGACTTCCGCGAGGGCACTGATCCTGGGAAGCACCATGTACTCTGCGCGCTCGGGTGTCGGCACGAATTCACTCCACAAACATCCTTGCGCGCCGAGAACGTGCTGCGCTTCGGCCGGCGTCAGATCTGGCGGGACAGGCTCGTAGGCATAGACTCGGCTGATGGGCAGGTAGCCTCCCGCCGCCAACGGCTCATCTTCCGGCCTGCCTTGATAGGACCAGAAGTAGCATTCCGAAATCGGCGTCATCACCGCATCGTGGCCTTTGCGCGCAGCAGCAATGCCGCCCTCGGTTCCGCGCCAGGACATGACGACGGCATTTGGTGCGATCCCACCCTCGAGGATCTCATCCCACCCGATAAGGCGGCGGTTTCTCGAGTTCACAAACTTTCCGATCCGGCTGACGAAATAGCTCTGGAGTTGCGCTTCGTCCTTCAGATGTTCGGTTTTAATTCTTGCCTGGCATTTCGGGCAGACCTTCCATTCCTTCTTGTTTGCTTCATCTCCGCCGATATGAATGAATGGGCCCGGGAACAGATCCATTACCTCCGTAAGGACGTCTTGCAGAAAGGCGAATGTGCTATCGTTGCCGGCGCAGAAGATGTTGGTCACAGGCCAAATGCCTCCGGGTGGCACCGAGAACGGTCCGCCTGTACAAGAGAACTGAGGGTATGCCGCGAGCACGGCCGTCGTGTGCGCCGGCATCTCGATTTCAGGCACGATGGTGATGTTTCTTGAGGCAGCGTAGCGAACAATATCCCTGATTTCATCCTGCGTATAGAATCCGCCGTACGTGGCCTTCTCTCCCGGGCGCTGCGGCTCACGGGAACCCCACCATGGCTGATCTTCGCGATCCACTCTCCATGCCGCGACTTCGCTGAGCTTTGGATATTTCTTGATCTCGATTCTCCAGCCCTGGTCGTCCGTGAGGTGCCAATGGAATACATTCAACTTGTGCATCGCAAGCATATCGATATAGGTCTTGATGAATTCCTTCGGCAGGAAGTGGCGGCTCACATCCAGATGCATCCCACGCCATGTGAATCGAGGGTAATCTTTGATCTCAACACAGGGGACAGCCCACCGTGTTGAAGCAACGCGCTTTAAACCAAAAACCTGGGGAGGCAGAAGCTGCAGGAGCGTTTGCACGGCATAGAAAAAGCCAGCGCGGCCATTTGCGGTGATCCGGATCCCGTCCCTCTTTACGCTGAGGGTATAGCCTTCATCACCCAATTCCGGCAAATTGGCGACGCCGAGGGAGACGCCTCGCCTTGTCGCTTCAGCTGTTTCCTCGACCTTCATTTTGTGTCCGGTGGACTTGCCGACCCGCTCCATGAGGTATTCTGCAGCCGCTTTCTGACCCAATCGGTCATCCTGGCAGGTGACCCCGGTCAGAGATGATACCAAACACGACCCCGTGCCGACCTTCATACTGACCGGGTTCGGGACGACGCTTATCATTGGCTTGCGCGTTCGTGCCCGGGGCCTGGCTTGAGAAGAAACATTTGCTGTCAGCATCACAAGCGACAACAAGGAGAGAAGGAGGGGGGCTTGATGCATAGTCTTTCCACACGGTTGGTGGGATACGTCGAACCCTGCGAAGAGAGATGATTGCACTACAGGATAGCCTTTCGCAGAAGGTTGTCGCGGTTGCGCGAGGCAGACGCAAGCGATAACAAGGAAAGAGATATATCGCATTGCAGGACACTCCCATGTAGAACCTGTTGGCTTGCATGATCTCGGCGTATCCATCGCAATTCTCGGACGGGGCCCGCCGGTGCTCCAAGAAAAGCCCGACAGGCGTCTGAAGCCTGGCAGGTCTTCTTGTCCCTCCACTAGGATCCCAGTGACTCCCAGCCACGCTTCGCGAGATTTCTATAGATCATCGTGAAACAAACGGCCGCGATGCAGAGGAAGACGGAACCCAGGAGATACTCGCCAAAGATCAGCTTGCCGAAGCCAAACAAAGCCATGTAAATGAGCAAGCAGCCGAGTGCCCAATTGGAAAGATTAACGAGATCATCCTTCTGCGGAGTAACATCCGTGACTTTGGCAGCGATCGGACCCCACATTCTTGCCGATGGTCTCACCCGCCGATAGAAAGGCACCAGAATCTCTTCCGGTTCGGGTTTCGTCAGGAACGTGACGATCAACCAGACGATCGTTGTCCCTCCCGTCGTGAGCAACACAAGATGAGCAAAGTCATACGCGTTGTCACTGCTCAGGTTGAAACCGAATTCCAGCACCAACGAGATCACGAATGCCGAAAGCATGGCGGAAACTTCGCTCCATGCGTTTATACGCCACCAGAACCACCTGAGAATATACACAAGGCCAGTCCCGGCTCCGAGAGCCATCAGGAATTTCCACGCGTTTGCAATGGATTCCATGTAGAAGGACACGATTGCGGAGCAGATCATCAAGATGACAGTCATCACCTGGGAGACTTTCACATAATGTCCTTCGGCTTCTGACTTCTTCACAAAGCGTTTGTAGACATCGTTGACGAGGTACGATGCCCCCCAGTTGAGCTGTGTGCCGATGGTTGACATGTATGCGGCTGCAAAAGCAGCAACCATCAAACCGCGCAACGAGACCGGGAGATGAAGCATCATGATTCGCACGTAGCCCGACTCGGGATCTGCGGCAAAGGCGGGATCGTTCTGGAATTCCACCATCGCGACAAGGGCAACAAGAATCCAGGGCCACGGACGGAGAGCATAGTGCGCAACGTTAAACCACATGGTCGCCAGGATTGAGTGCTTCTCGTTCTTCGCCGAGAAGATCCTCTGGGCAATAAACCCCCCGCCGCCCGGCTCTGCACCGGGGTACCAGGTCGCCCACCAGTTCACGGCAATGTAGACGAAGAACGTGATCATCGGCATCCAGACCGAATTCAGATCGGGAGTAAACGACATCACAGAACCCGTGCCTCCGGTTCCCGCATTCCTCACCTGATCGATGTGTATGAGCCCTTCCTTCAAACCGGACATCCCGCCGACGGCTTCGACCGCGAATACTGCCAGCGCAATGACCATGCCCATCTTCAGAACAAACTGGAAGAGATCCATCACGAGCACCCCCCACAATCCTGAAAGCGTAGAGATCGAGGCAGTGAGGGCCATGATCCCGATCAGGATGGCGATCGCATAGAGTTTCTCTACACCGAGGGTGAGCATCAGGATCTTGGTCATCGCAAGGTTGACCCATCCCATAATGATCAAGTTGATGGGGAAACCCAGATAAAGGGCGCGAAATCCCCGCAGAAACGCCGCCGGCTTGCCGGAATATCTGATCTCCACAAACTCCACATCCGTAAGAATACCTGCCCTGCGCCACAGCTTGGCATAGAAGAAAACCGTGAGCATCCCGCTGAACACCATGCTCCACCAGATCCAATTGCCGGCAATGCCGTTTCTCGCCACGAGTCCGGTCACCGCAAGAGGTGTGTCAGCAGCAAACGTCGTCGCAACCATTGATGTCCCCGCCAGCCACCATGAGACATTCCTGCCCGAAATGAAATATTCGCTGATGCTGCCGGTTGCCTTCTTATGATAGTAAAAGCCGATGCCAAGGTTGAACGCGAAATAGGCGAAGATGATAATCCAATCGAGAAGAGTAAGTTGCACGGGCACCCTCTTTGTGGAATTGAACCTTCAACGAGAAGCAGACATGGGTGATTTAATGCATTTCTGTGCCAATGGTTTTGATGGCGGGCCTGTAGTAATTAAACCGAACATCTGGATGATCCGCGAGAAGAGACATGGGAACTGACGTATCGATGATCTTCTTGCTGATCATGAACGCCGTAAGCCGCATCCCAAACGGATTGTCATGAGTACCTGCGTGCCAGATCGACACTTTTTCGGACTTCCATGTTTCCACCGGGCCGACCGATAGCGCCTGCTTGGGTACGCCGACGACGTAACCGCCTCCCGACGTCCTGGCATTTTGAGAAAGTGTGATGGGGTGCAGATCAACGATTCGGGCCGGGAGTTTTCGGAATTCTTCCCGTGATGGGGGCTCCTCCCGGTACTTTCCCTCTCTTTTAAAAGGATCGTTGAAAGCCCAATGCTTCACCTCCCCTTGTCCGCCCTGCATCACGACACAATGAATCTGGTTGAAACTCTCGGTATATGCGTTCAACGAGTTTGCTGTGGGAAAGTGTATGTTCTCATTCGGCATCTTCAAATCAGACCGTATTCTGTTGAAGCATAATTCCATGTCTGCCTTCGCAAAAGAGAGTGGGTGGGTAATCGGTACCTCTGCTCCATCCATGAACCATTCATCCATCCCCCAGAAATGACAGTGCTTTAACGATATTTCCAGACTGTTAACGAGCTCTGCCACGAGTGGCAGTTGTTCGGTTGGACCAATTGGACCGCAAATGCCCGACGGTCGAGATGGTGTTGCTCTTTTCCATGCATTGAGGTATTCCAGAGCTTCATGCATGTAAAAGGATTCCAGAGTTTCGTAGAAAACGACTTCAAATCCAGGACGAGAAAGCTCCAACAGATCCTTTTCTGACAGGCGCGCAGCGTCCTTCAGCATGTTCTCATCGAGGGTTGTATAGTCCCACCATCCTTCTGCGAGCATGCTTTTTCTTCTAGCCATTGTTGTATTCCTAATTTGTTTGTGACCCACAACTCATGATTGTCGCGTGGCTGCCGATGTGAAGTATCGCCTCTCTGCGCCAGAGAAGAGCAAACATCCCCTCCTGGCGTCTGCATGGTGGGGATTGTTCTCTGAGTCGGATCGCGAGCAGACGCATGCGTAAGCGGCGCTTGACGGCCGGAATGAAACGGATTGAATTCCGGTTAAGATATCGAACCAACATTCTGAAGTCAAGAAGTCGCGCGTTCGCGCTTCTCAGTTTTCGGGCTCTGAGAACGAGAGGACGTGTTGGCGGTCGGATCGGCAGACGGGCGGGCAACGTGTCCTTCGGCTGTGCGGGGTGATCCATCGGACCACAAGTTGTTATTAGCGGCAAGGATGTGTACCTTCGGTCCGCAATACCCAAACGACAAGGAGCTCCACATGGAAGTGAAAGAGACAAAATGCGTCCTCGCCATAGGTGCGCATCCCGATGATCTTGAGATTCTCTGTGCCGGCACGCTGGCCTTGTTGAGGCAGCGAAGATGGAAGATAGCGTGCGCAACCATGACGCCTGGCGATGTCGGCTCCGCAACCTTGAGTCGGGAAGAGATTAGTGCAATTCGCAAAGCGGAAGCAGCGGCATCTGCAAGATTGCTTGATGCAGATTACCATTGTATGGGAAGTGATGATATTTTCATTGACTATGATCGTCCCACGTTGGTGAAAGTCATTGCGTTGATCCGGCAGTCCAAACCAACGATTGTGTTCACGATGAGTCCGCAAGACTATATGATCGACCATGAAGTCACCAGCGACGTTGTCCGCACGGCCTGTTTTTCGGCGGGGATACGCAACGTTCCTGCACATGGGACAGATCCGCTTTCAATAATTCCTCACCTGTATTATTTCGACCCAATCGACGGAAAGGATAAATTTGGCGTTGAGATCAAAGCCTCAACGATCGTAAACATCAGCGGCACGATGCAATTGAAAGAGAAAATGTTCAGGTGTCACGAAAGCCAGGCCAGTTGGCTGAAGTCACATCACGGTATCGATGACTACGTGAATGCTTCGTTGAAGGAGCTCTCGGCGAAAAGGGGAAAGGAAATTGGCGCAGCCTTCGCAGAGGGTTTCCGTCAACACCTGGGGCACGCTTTTCCTCAAAACAATATTCTGCGGGAGGAATTAACCGACCTTGTTCACGTTGCCTGAATCCCTTCTCCAACAACAATCAGGCTGCACCGGTCATGACGAAAGAATCTTTTGTGCACGTCGACTCTGAGTCGCTTCAGCGCATGCAAGTAGACCCACAATGACGCGCGAGGGGGTCCTGATGTGGCGCTGTCGCGCAGGCAGTTGAAGGAGCGGGGATCCTATGAACAAGAGAGCATTCATACGAACGCTGGGCGTGGGAAGCGTTGGCTTGGCCGCGAACGCACTCTTCCCAAATCTGAACATGTTGCTCGCCGGCGACCGCCAACAGAGGCGAAAGAACTGGACGTGGGTGACGACGGATGTCGGGCCATCCACCGATGAATGGAAGAAACGGTTTGCCCTGATGCGCCAATCCGGCATCGATGTTGTTCTCCTGGAGATCTTTAACGGCTACAAGGCCTACTATGGGAGCAAACATCTTCCTGTGGGGGAGGCCTGGCTGGAGAAGCTGCTGCCGCTGGCCAAGGCCGAAGGTCTGGAGGTCCATGCCTGGATGTGGTCGATGCCCTGCATGGTGGAGGAGGTGTGCCAGCAGCATCCGGAATGGTTTGTTGTCAACCGCAAGGGAGAATCGGCCGTCGACAAGCCGGCGTATGTTGACTATTACAAGTTCCTCTGTCCATCCCGGCCGGAAGTCCACGAGTTCCTCAAGAAAAGGGTGGGAGAGCTGGCAGCGTATGGGGAGCTCGATGGGATCCACCTGGACTATATCCGCTACCCCGACGTGATATTGCCCGAGGCGCTCCAACCGAAATACCACATCAAGCAGGACCGTGAATACCCTGAGTATGACTACTGTTACTGCAGTGTATGCGTCGACAAGTTCCACGAGGAAAGCGGGATCGACATACGGAACGTGGAAGATCCAGCGGCCTGTACGCCCTGGCGGCAATTCCGCTATGACCGGATAACGCACCTGGTGAATGATATATTGATTCCAGTCGCACACGAACACCACAAGCTCGTCACCGCCGCGGTATTCCCGAACTGGGAAATGGTGCGCCAGGAATGGCCGGCGTGGAATCTGGACGGGGCATTACCGATGCTTTATCACACAATGTACGGGAAGAAGACCGTTTGGATCAAAGAGGAAACGGAACGGGAGATCGCCCTGCTGCACAATCGAAGGCCACTGTACAGCGGCCTGCTTGTCTTTGACATGAGTCCGGAGGAACTGGCAGAGGCGATTGAGGCCGCACTTGACGGCGGGGCGAACGGCGTTGTCATTTTTCCCGCGCAGGCGATGAGCGAATCTCACTGGCGGATATTCAGCCAGGTCGCGAAAAGATAGGGTCCCTTCACCTTGTCAGCACTCGTGCAGCGCTGCCGGCGTGATTCCTACCCCATCACGACAATGACGTCATTTGTCGAGCCCGCAGGCTGAGGCGGAATGGCACCCGTGACCGGTGTGCCGTTGAGCGTTATGCTCCTGACACCTTTCTGGACGCCATTCGGATTCTTGACGGAGATCATGTACATGGCTCCCCGCCATTGCCGTGAGATTTCGTACCCCTTCCATTCTGCGGGGATACACGGATCGACCACGAGACCCGCGAAGCTAAGCCTGACACCGAGCATCCATTGAGTGGCCGCCGTATAGGCCCACCCTGCACTCCCTGTGAGCCATGGGTGTCGCGCACGGCCGTGGGCCGTATGGTCCTTCCCCATGATGAACTGGCAGTAGGAGTACGGCTCAGCTTCCCGCACTTCGATCAGGTCGTTCTGCCTGTAGGGGAGAAGGGCGTCGTAGTATTCCATTGCGCGATTTCCTCTTCCCAGTTTACACTCGGCCACCATGGCCCATGGATTCGGGTGACTGAAGATAGCGCCGTTTTCCTTGATCCCCTTGTAGACGCGCGTCACGTAGCCGATGTCGTCGTCCGGCTTGGAGAATGTCGGCCAGACAAGATGGATACCATACGGCGAGAAGAGGTATTTGTAGACGGCATCCATGCACATCCGTCCCCGCTCCGGAGAAGCGGCATCGGATACGACGGCCCAGCTGTTGCTTTCCAGGAACACTTTGCCTTCTTCGTTCGCCCTTGTCCCGATCTTCTTTCCCTTCTTCGTGATCCCCCGTATATACCATTCGCCGTCCCAGAGCTCCTTCTCGCAGGCCTCTTTCACCTTCCTGGCCATCGCAGTGTAGGTCTTCACATCCAGGGTCCGGCCGAGGTGGGTGGCGGCTTCGATGAATGCCTGCAGCGCCCAGTGGTGCATGAACGAGACCATCGCGCTCTCGCCCCCACCGAGGTTCAGACAGTCGTTCCAATCGGCGCGCAGCCCCTTGCAGATGCCCGTCTGCCCAATTTGTTCCGCCGAGAAATCGAGCGCCCGTTTCATGTGCTCGTAGACCGACGCTTCTTCTTTGTCGGCGAACGGAATGACCATGTCCAGGAAGGCAAGATCACCCGTCTCCTTGACCAGCTCACAGATCGAAACGACGATCCAGAGGGCATCATCGGAGCACGTGTCGTTGAGTCCGTGGATGATATCGGCCGCGCTTGGCGTCGGGACGACGGTGGGGAGCTTCACCCCCGGGAGCAGATCCTTCCTCGGCTTGAAGACCTCCGGGTCGAACAGGTGCAGCCCGTATCCCATGCTCACCTGCCCATGCAACAGTTCGATGATCCTCTCGCGGCACTTCTCCGGGTTCGTGTGCACCACCGCCATCACGTCCTGTGAGGTATCTCTGTACCCCAGGCCTGTTCGCCCTCCCACCTCAACAAATGAAGCGAAGCGCGACCACACCACGCACGTCTCTGCCTGATACAGAGTCCATGTGTTCAGCATGGAGTTCATTCCCTGGTGCGGTGTCTTTACCTGGAGGACGTCGGCTTTCTTCTGCCAGTAACGTCGCAGCGTTGTAAAGGCAGCATCGACGGCAGGGAGGTGAGAGTATTTCTCCCTGATCTCTTTTCCTTTTGCCCGGGGGCCAACGCCCAGCATGAAGATCAGCCGCGTTTCCTCTCCGGCCGCAAGCGTCAGCGATTTGTGCAGCGCGGCACAGTGGTTCCCGCCGAGCTCCGAGCTGTTGGAGCACGCGCCGCGCTCCACGGCGATCGGGTTTGTCTCCGTACGATAGGAGCCGAGGAACAGGTCCCTCACGCAGTCGTAGTCATCGGGTTCGACGCTCGACGCAAAGTAGTGGAACGTCCATGGTTCGTAGAAGAAGTCGTATTCAATAATGCCCTCGGCGAAGCTCGATCCGCTGGCGTAGAGCGACATCTGGAGATTCTGATTGTCGATCTCGATATGATGGAACGAGAATTCGCAATAACTGAAGATGCTCAACCTGCACGTCCGTGCGCTGGCATTCGTGATCCTGACATCCCAGAGTTCGACATCGTCGTCCACGGGGACGAAGACGAGCTGTTCCGCCTGGAGACCCTGGTAGTCGCACTGGAACCTGGTGTACGACAGTCCGTGTCGTACCCGGTATTTGGCGGCCTCCAGGTTCTTGCCTACAGGTTGCCAGGAGATCGACCAGTACTCGCCGGTGTCGTCATCGCGAAGGTACACGTAGTGGCCCGGCCGGTCGAGCGGCACGCCGTTCTGACGGAATCGGGTGATCCGGTGGTGCTCAGCGGTCTTGTAGAATGCGTACCCTCCGGCATTGTGGGAGAGAACAGCGCAGAGGTCCCGGACGCCGAGGTAGTTCGTCCATGAGACCGGGACATCGGGTCGATCGATCACATATTCGCGGTGTTCATCGTCGAAATAGCCATACCGCATGTCGATCTCCTTCGTTAGTGGTTGGTCCGAAAGGTTGATACAATGGCATCCAGAAGGGGTGTTGTCCCGTCCGGGAGATGGTCGCCCGTGATTTCCCAAATGATGAGACCGTGGATCCCCTTCTCGAGCACGTAATTCGCTTTGGCGCGGATTGACTCCGGGTCGTCATAACAGACGAGCATATTCCACTCCGTGCTGACCAGATACGGGACCTTAGCCTGGTCGTCCCACCGGCGTTCGAACTTCCCCATGTTGCTCAGGATTTCGTAGTACAACCCGATAGGGAAATGCGCTGTGTCCGCCCCTTCATGCGGCGTATTGAGAGCGGTACAGTGAGTGAACGTCTTCCCATAGAATGCCACCCCCAGGTTGATCTTGTCGGCGGGTATTCCGTAGGTCCGGTGATAAAGCTTGAACGCCCCGTCGAGGCTCCGCCCGCTGTCCGCACCCTGAGATGCGTACAGGGGGCTGTTGTGATATGATCGTGGATCCCAGGGTCCGGAGAAATCGTAGGTCATGAGACTCAACTGGTCCAGAATCTCCGCTATCTCCTTCACTTCGATGTTCGCTGCATGGGAAAATTCTGCGGGCAGAGCGGCAGTCAGCAGGTACCGCCGCTGCGTCTGGCGTCCGTATGAGGAGAGGCTATCCCGAATCGTTCGGAGGAGGGTCGTGAAGTTCGGCTTGTCTTCCGGCGTTCCTTTATGCTCAATGTATCCCGGGAATTCCCAATCGATGTCGATGCCATCAAATCCGTACTCTCTGATGGCTTCGATGCAGGCGTGGGCGAATGCCATACGGAGCTGGGGTGCGGCTGCCACCGCGGGGAAGTTGTCCGAGTCGTCCCAACCGCCCAGCGAGAGGAGCACCTTTACTCCGTGGTGATGAGCCAGATCGGTCAGCGTCGATCCTGGCGCGCCACGGAGGTAGAGCGCATCGCCGATGGAATCTTTCCCGGCGATCGTGCCATCTGGTCTCGGTGCGAAGAAGGCATAGTTGATGATCGTAAGCTTGTCGTAGGGAATGGTGGCGGGCGATACAAGGGAGTTACGGTCTCTTCCCCTCCATGAAGGATAATATCCGATCACCTCTTCTCGCTGGGCAGGGGAGAGGCTCACTGTCACAACGATCAGCAGCAGGCAGAAAACAGGGGTTCGGACGTTCATGGCGTTTTCTCCTCCGGTTCTGTTTCCCGAAATGGGACGAGCGCGGTCATGAGGAACGAAGGAATCGTGGCGAAGAGGACCCAGATGAAAAACGTCTTGTATCCGAGCCAATCGCTGATCACGCCGCTGAGCATGGAAGGGATCATCATGCCGAGGCTCATGATCCCGGTGGCAAAAGCATAGTGGGCCATTTTGTACTTTCCGGGAGCGATCTGCTGCATCATGAAGAGGGTCAGCCCGACGAACCCGAACCCGTAACCGAAGTATTCGAATACAACGGCGCCGCCGATCACCCAGAGGCTCGTCGGCGTGCTGATCGCCAGAAACGTGTAAACCGCAAACGGAATATTGAAAAAGCAGCAGAGGATGAAGAGGGATTTCCGCAAGCCGCGCCCGGCGGTGAAATACCCGGCGAGGATTGAACCAACGACGAACGCCACCGCCCCAAATGTTCCGTACACGATGCCGATTTCCGACGTGGTGAGACCGAGCCCCCCGTGCTCGCGTGCTGCCTTGAAGAAGAGGGGGACGATCTTGATGGCCTGGCCTTCGGCGAATCGGTAGAGGATGATGAAGAGGATTCCCCAGACGATGTATTTCTTCTGGAAGAATGTCCTGACGACGTCCCCCAGTGTCGTGAACCCCTCTCGCAGGGAGGTAACCGTGGTTGCGGCGCCGCCAGAGGGAAGAAACCGGATATGGTAGAGACCGAGAAGGACGAGGGTGCACCCGAAGACGCCCATGACAATCATCCATGCATACACAATGCCGACCGTGATCTCCAGTTGTCCGGCCAAATAGACCAGCACTCCCTGAGTGAAGACCTTGGCGATGTTGTAGGCCGCTCCCAGCCACCCGACGAATTGGTCCTGGAGTTTTGGAGTAAGGGCGTTGATATAGACGCCGTCTGCTGCGATATCGTGTGTTGCGCCATTGAAGGCGATGATGGCGAAGAGAGCAAGGGAGTACTTGAAGAACCCCTCGAGAGGCAACGTAAACGCGAGTAGGCCGAACGAAACGCCTCCGATGAATTCGGTCGCCACGACGAAATGTTTTTTCGTCTTGAACATTTCAAGCAACGGGCCCCAGAGGGGTTTCAGAGTCCAGGGAAGCATGACAAGGGAGGTCCAGAAGGCGATCTGAGCGTCGGCGATTCCCATGTTCTTGTACATAAGGGAGGACACCATCGCGATTGCGACGAAAGGCAGGCCTTCGGCGAAGAACACGGTGGGGACCCAGCGGGCCGGGTACACCTGATTGCTGTCTTTGGTACTCATGGAGAAATCCTCAAAGGGTGGAACGTCGATCACAGTATGGGGAACTGCTGACGAACCTGGATGGAAGTCAGGAAAAAGTAGAGAGGATGGGACATCTATGCAAGAGGGGATTTTGCGGGCATCAAAAAATGTCGAAAACAGCCAATTTTTTGCTTGACAAAGTCATTGAACCGGTGTAACTTGACTATAGTTGGTTGCGGTAACCAACTAATCCCTTCAAGCTGAGGCCCATGTCATTACAGACGAACCGCACTCCACGGGGGCAGAATAGGGCCAGGACTCTAGTGTGTGACTGTGTGTGGTAGGACCCATCAGTCTGTTGTGGCGCAATCGAGTCGGTCATGATCACATCAAAGAAGTCGCGACACGAGCATATCATCAGCATCAACTCACGCGTCCTCCGGAATATCAATCGTTCCGTCGTTCTCAATTGCATCCGTGTACGGCAACCCATCGCACGCTTCGAGATTGCGCGAATCACTAAGCTGAACAAAAGCACTGTCTCGAGTATAGTGGGAAGCCTCGTTCAGGAAGG
>Ga0326726_10003538_pt1 | contig 14336 bp, 14 predicted proteins | sample MHFenrmetagenome_2_FD_207603 | JGI IMG/M metagenome (GOLD analysis project Ga0326726, IMG submission 207603) | Lab enriched peat soil microbial communities from Michigan Hollow, Ithaca, NY, United States - MHF15MN | ecosystem: Environmental > Terrestrial > Soil > Wetlands > Peat | place: USA...
GACATTTACCCACCCAATGGCCCGGCTGCTTCTCCTTGAACAGGTCTACCGGGCATGCAGGATTAACAGCGGAGAACCGTATCATAAGTGACCGGGGCAGCATCCGCGAACTGTTCAGTCCCCTGTATTCTATAAAAACAGCGAACGGCTGAATCGTTTATACTCATTTGGCTTCTAGGGCAACTGTCACCGATCAAGCATGTTATCACCCCCAGACCAGCGTGATCGGAACACAGATGCCGGTTCTATTGAAAATACTATCCCGGCAGACAATCCCCGGGAAAACTCCGGCACGGATGGATCTCGTAGACGAACACACCTTCCCGTACGCCCGGGTCTTCATCCATGATCGCCCGGACCCGGTCAATCCCGGCATTGAAGATTCCGATGCCGCTCACCTCACTGCCGTCAGCGACCGGGCATACGATTGAAAGCACCCCCTCTTCCCGGAGAGCAAAGTTTCGACGCCCGTGTTCCCAGATAATCTTCTCGACCCCTTCTCTATGCCGGTTCGAGCCGGCCTTCAGGATCACGATACAGTACTCTTTTGTTTTTGCAATTCTCTGGCGTATGTCGTCATCGGTAACTGTTGTCATACAGACCTCTATCTTACCTCTCTTTTCCTTGATATAATTTCCACCTACATCCCGCTCATAGCGATCAGGGATCCCCCTATCCCCCTGCCTCAGCCCGTGGCAGGGGGTACCCCCTTACCTGTATGCACAAAACCGCCGCTTCATCTGGAGTTCACGTCGGAGAACAATTCTGCTAATTATGCCGGAAAAGGAGGGGTGGCCCCCCTCCCCCTACACGAGGGAGGATGCACACCGGTTTATCAGTATGGCAACAGGGTCTGCGCCCAACCTGTTCCTGGCAATTGACGTCAGGTGTGAAGCAGTTGGTGGTATTGGTATCCACCCGCTGGACTATGTGAAGCACAGGTCAGCTGAGATCGGGTACTGGCTTTCCGAGTCTCTTTGGAGGAAGGGAATTATGACCGATGCAGTACGTTCGCTTGTCCCGGTCGCTTTTAAACGGTTTGATATCGTTCGGATCCAGGCAGGCATTTTCTCGAATAATCCTGCGTCGATGCGAGGCTTGGAAAAATGCGGTTTTATCCGCGAGGCCGTGCACAGGAACGCCATTACCAAGAATGGCGCTCCTCTTGACGAAGTGATGTACGTGCACTTTGGGTAAGTAGGAAAATGGTCGATACTGAATCTCCGGCTCACTCCTTCCTCAGCACCGCCGCCCGGTTTACGAAGAATAACCGGTTTTCAATCTCCCGGAGTCCCGCTTCCTGTGCGAGAGCAAGATTATCCCGGAATTCAGTGCCTGAGACAATGAATGGGGGCTCCGAGTAAAAGAGAAGGGCCCCCGGCCTGAGAAGCGATGAAATCTCCCGGAACAGCTTCTTCGGATCCGGCACTTCGTGGACAACGAATATGGCAAAGGCAATATCGATCTTCCCGTTCCATTCCGGGGAGAGGCCGATGGAGTCCTGGGCACACTGGTGCGTCCTGATACGTGGCATCAGGCCTTCCGGTTCAAGTTTCGCCCGCAGGAGCCGGAGCATCTCTTCCTGTAAATCCACGGCGATCACTATGCCGGTGTCACCAGCTTTCTTCGCGAACTCGCGGGTGAAGAACCCAGGACCGCAGCCGAAATCGAGGACGCGATCTCCGGGTTTTACATACCGTTCTGCGAGGCGGTCCGGGCGATAGATAAACCTGCGTAGGTGGGAGTCGAGGTGCCCGGCACGGGAGGCGGAGAACACCTCGTGATGAGGGTGCTTAGGTTCCCTGGCACTACAGGATGATATCCCGGGATTTGTGATGGCCATTGAGAAATGGTTTGAGCAATGCTGGGATAACAGTTCTGTCGGGGAAAAAAAGAATCAGGATCCCTTCTGATCGGGGCCAGGCTCCTTTACATCCCCTTCTTCCGCCTCCTGCAGTTTCTTCATCGAAGGGAATAAAATCACCTCCTTTATCGAAACGTTATTCGTCAGCAGCATCACGAGCCGGTCGATGCCTATGCCCACACCGCCCGTTGGTGGCATACCGTACCCGAGAGCGTTGATGAAATCGTAATCGATCATCTGGGCTTCGACATCCCCAAGGCGCCGCTTCTCATCCTGGTCCTCGAACCGTGCTTTCTGGTCGACAGGGTCGTTCAGCTCCGAGAACCCGTTGCCCACTTCCATACCGTGAATGAATAATTCAAACCTCTCGGTGAACCCCTCTTTGGCGCGGTGCCTCTTTGCGAGGGGGGAGTTTTCCACGGGGTAGTCATGGATGAATGTCGGCTGAATAAGTTTTTCTTCCACGAGCCCTTCGAAGAACTGGATAAGGAATTCCCGGTGGGTTTTTGATTTCTCCCAGTCTTCCAGATTGTTCTGCCGGGCTAGATCGCGGAGCTGTTCGACCGTGTGGGCATAGATGTCGATTCCGGCATATTCCTTTACCGCATCCGTCATGGAGAGGGTCTTCCAGGGTCTTTGGAAATTCAGGCTCGTGTTCTCAAAGGGGATCTCAAATTTTCCATGGACTTCAAGGACGATAGAGGAGACAATAACTTCTGTCAGCGCCATCATGTCCCGGAAGTCCCGGTACGCCCAGTAAATCTCCACCATGGAAAATTCCGGGTTGTGATCTGTATCCACTGCTTCGTTACGGAAATTCCGTGCAATCTCAAAGACTTTCTCAAATCCCCCGACAATCAGCCGTTTCAGGTACAATTCGGGTGCAATCCTGAGGAAGAGCTTCTGGTCAAGGAAGTTATGATATGATGTAAAGGGTCGGGCATTTGCCCCGCCATACACCGGCTGGAGGATGGGGGTTTCGAATTCCAGGAACCCGTGATCATCAAGATACCTGCGGATGAGGGAAACGATCCGGCTCCGGATCCGGAACGTCTGCCTGCTCTCCTCATTGACGATAAGGTCAACATACCTCTGGCGATAGCGCTTCTCGATATCCGTGAGTCCGTGAAATTTTTCAGGGAGCGAGCATACCGCCTTGCAGAGCAGGGTAAAGGTGTCGACCCAGATCGTAATCTCTCCCAGTTTCGTGCGGAAGATATGACCGGTCACCCCGATGATATCCCCCCGTTCGATGAACTGGTTGAAGAGATCGAACTGTTCATCCCCGATATCGTTCTTTCGGATATAGAGCTGGATCTTTCCTGTCTCGTCACCGAGATCTGCAAACAGGGTTTTCCCGTGGTTCCTTACGATATATATTCTCCCGGCCGTTGACACCGGTTCAGCGCTCTTATCGTGGGTGATATCTGCATAGCGGGTTTTAATCTCAAGCACCGTGTGCTGCCGGTCGAATGAAGATGGGAAGATGGTGATTCCCCTGTCCTTGAGTGCACGTACTTTATCGAGCCGTGTCTGGTCGAATGAGAGATTATCTTGAGGAGTGGTCATTGGCAGGCACCCGGTTATCAGGAATGGGATGTATCTTTTATATTCGATTCAGTTGGTAATAATACCTTCAGCAGAAAGCGACGGGAACGATAACCGGATTCTCAAAAGAGTGTTAAAAAGAAAGAAAAATGCGACGGATCTCCATCAATTGCTTTTTTTCAATAGTTCCGACGCGTATTTTGCAAGACCATAAACCCCGTCCGTTGAGGGATGGACTTCGATAAACTCCTCAAAATCATGAACAGAGAAATTTCTTTGCATAAGAAACGCCAGATAACCCGTAATGAGCCCTCCTCCGGGCCCTGCACTGCACATTCCCCGTATCTCTCCCGACTCCGGATCTGCCATGATCTTTGCGAGTCCCGTCTCACCTGAAGGGACAGCCCAGAATGTCCCCGGGCCGGCAGGGCCGGGAATGGCGAGTTTTACTGTGCCCTCAACATTGCCGATACAGAATGCGAGTTCATTGGTAAGATTGACAGACTGGGGAATGTAACGATAATCCATCCTGCGGTCTTTTCCGAGGATGTTATCAGCAGCAACAAGTCCCTGATGTCGCGCAACCGGTGTAAGGTACGGCGGTCCGGTCACGTCACCGGCTGCATACACGTTCTCAACATTCGTACGCATGCGGTCATCGACAATAACTTCTCCTGCCGGACCTTTCGCAACCCCGTTCAGCATTGCGGATCTGGGCAGAAGGCCCGTGGCCAGTAAAACCGCATCGGTCTCAAGGGAAAGATCCCGTTCGTTTGTTTTCACGTGGACTGAGGTAACCTTCGTGTCACCCCAAAATGAACAGATGCCGGTATTTTCCCGTATCTTTACACCCCTCAGTTCCTTGAGAGCAAGATCCCGAAGATGGTTATCGAGGTTCTTCAGAAAAGAACTCCTGCAGATAAGTGTAACACTGCTGCCGAATTCTTTGAAGATGTAGGCAAATTCAGCTGCCATTATTCCGCCACCGACGATTGTCAGCGTATCCGGAAGTTCGTTCATATCCCACAAAGAATGGGGCGTAAAAATACCCGGAAGATGGATACCTTCTTCATCGGGAACAAACGGGCAGGAACCTGTAGCTAAAATAACCGTTTCGGTATCGATCTCTTCATGATCTAAAAAAACACGGTTCTTTTCAAGCCTGCCAATTCTTCCGTAAATTATGTTCACGCCGGCATTTCTGGTTTCATAATCAAGAATGGCAGCAATTTTTCCCTGGATTTCTTTCATCTCTCTTATCAGGGTTGGAAAATGTATACCGGGGACCGAATCGAAAATCCCAAGGTCCCGGAATGTACGTGCAGAATGGATCATGCGGGCGACGTCATTCAGTGCGCAGACGGGCATGCATCCAAAATGGAGGCACTGCCCTCCAATCCCCCCCTGCTCAATGAGCTGAACTTCTTTTCCTGCAGAGGCAAGCCGGATGGATGCGATCCTGCCTGCCGGACCTCCCCCGAGAATAGTTATCATAGGATTTTCCGAAGATCACCAAAAGACGGGTCTTCTTAATGAAAAGTGACCGCAAACCTTCCTGTAACGCCCGGGTTTCAGATTTCTTCTAAAAAAAGACATCTGCCGGATTCCCCGTATTTAGAATATCTCAACACCTTCATCCATTGGCTCTGAAAGCAGTTCACCGGTAAAAGCATTGATTTCAACAATCTTTTTACCCCGGATCTGCCAGACCGGAATGTAGACCTGCTGGGTATCGACAGTGATATTTTTCTTATCGGGCTTGAGGATCTTTTCTTCGTAGAAAATGGCATCACCTTTCTCCTGCTTGATACGTACTTTCTGGGTAAGCCGGTCGATCAACTCGCTGACAATCCGCTCAGTTGCCTCATCTTTACGGATATGTGAATCCGAGACTTCAGCACCCGCGGGAATTTCGTTTTCCTCAACCAGTTTTTGATCAAGCTCGATCTTTATCCCGTTGATTGCATTCATTGCACCCCATCCTTCCGCATCGAAGGGAATCCGCCGGTCCTTGTAGATCTGTTCTCCATTACTCGTGTAATGAAAAAGATAATATGGTATAAACCGGAGTTTTGCAGCGCCCTGAACCCCTCCGATTCGCATTGCTGCCTGTTCGGTGATCTTCACCGGGTAGTGCGGGATAATGATGCCGGAATGCTCCTCTTTTCGGGTTTCCGTGGGTCCCGTAGGTGAGGCTGAGGTTGTTTTCTTCCCTTTCGAAGGGGTGAGATCCAATGCCAGTTCACGGTCAAGAATATCGGCGAGCACAGCTTCACCCGTATATCGCACAAATTCATCAATCCCCCACTGGATACAGTTCTCTGTAGTGATATCTTTATCAACAGAAAAAAGAAGTTTCTTGCAGGACATCTCATGATCATCGATCATGAGGCTGTAATTTGTTCTATCGAACTGCCCGATAAGATCACTATCATTTGAACAGAGCACCAGAAGGCAGGTGCTGTCGCGTACCGCGGATAGATCGAGGGGTTCGTCTACCTCTTCGACCTCAAAACGGGCCGCCTCAAGAATGAGTCGCATCGCATTCCTGGCTTTTTCCCGCATATCGTGTTCCATCATAAATAAATTGCCATGGTCTTATAGAACAATTTTTCTATTGCGATGTCTGAAATTACTATAATGACCGTTCCCCTCAAATTTGTCAACCATAGCATTGAAGATTATGCAATGCAGGTGACGTATGATCCGGTCTCAGGTAAAGGTACTGTCGTTTATAATCTGTCAGTGATAAAAAATGAAGATCTTGATTTTGCTGTATCAATACTTAAGGATGCATACAAGACCGGTGTAACGGTAAGTGGACGTGTAAAATTTCTCTCTTCCGGGGAGAGGGTTGACGGATATGTAGTGCCAAAAGGATTCACTGGCATCTGCACACTCTGCAGCATAACATTTGATGGTCTCCTGATCCGTCGTGGAATTCCCATTACTCCTATTGGAGGGGGGGTTGTCGAGATAGAAAAACGAACACCCTTGAGGTTTACCCATATAATTCTGTATGAACACACGACCATCGATCCGCTTCAGGTGCTCATATCGCAGAAAACAACCTCAGTTATCAGTGTGATGCGAACAGGAAGCGGTTCAATCCTTGCAAATATCAGGGAATTCCATATGGAAGCTGAACCGCAGGTCGGTATGGTGCTGGATGAACTTTCAAACAGCAGCCTTTCTGGAATTCTCGAGGTAGGCATACCTAACCTCCCGCTCCTTGGTGTACCGGTGAGCCCCCAGTTCGTTGCGATTGCAGCCGTTGGTGGCACAAATCCGATGGCTGCAATAAAGGAGGGGGGTCGCTGGGTGCAGACCCAGGCAATGAAGGGGCTGATGGATATATCAGAGATGGAAGAGATCAGGGATTATTAATGGAACCGCTCATTTTTCATACGGCTTTTTTAGCCCAGTTAAAGATCAGGGAATAATAACGTTCAAAGAAACGGATGAATCCTTCGGATTCTGAAAACAGTGCCACTGCATCCACCTCGTCCAGACCTATGAAAACCATTACGCTTTTCCCGTCTATGATACAAATTCCGCCTGACATCATGTCCTTTGCCGTATCAATTTCTTTGGGGATATCAGGATATTTCATTATATAAACTTTTATGTTTCCGGGTAAGGGGGGATCTCCCGCCCAGTATTGCGTGATAATCTCGACACTGACATGATTTGCTATTGAGATGAGATTCTGTCTGACATCCGGTGAAATAATCCGGGGGTGTGCGATTAGCCTGATCTCCTGCTGTGCATCGGAGATCAGGTGGATGAGTCGCTTTTTGATATTTTCAATGCCATAAATATTCCAGATCAGCTCCTCACATCCCGCCGCCGGGCTCGTCCGTTCAAGATATATAAGAGATAAGGAATCAAGAACAAAGTCTGCATCTCGTTCGATATGGTCCATCATTCTGGCAATTGCATCGTCAGGAGAAAATGCAGCAAACCGTTTTGGGGAAGACTGGGAGACAGAGACGAGACCTTTATCCAGGAGCTGATCAATCACCGTGTATACCGATGCCCGGGGAACACCTGAACTTTCGTGAATCTCACTTGCCGTAGCACTTGCCACCTTCAGGAGCGCAATATACACAAGTGCTTCATATTTTGTCAGACCGAGTGATTTGAGGCAATCAATAACCCGGACCGGGTTGTCTGACGGCAATTTCATTGAAACATCACTTTATATCCTGCGATAATAAATGTTGTTATAACAATAACAACAAGTGATTGATGATGAAATATTCTGGAGCACTAATCGTTTTTCTTGTGCTGTTAGTAGGATGCTGCACGCCGGTCGCGGGTGTGACAACTTATCTTGGGGGAAGTCCCCATCTGTCGGCAGCACTTGCGGGTACTAATGAGTTCATGTCAGGACAGGATGCTATCATACGGGTGACTGTTCAGAATAGTGGGGTTGAGAGCCTCCAATTCGTGTTGAAGGGAACGATTGCCGAAGATGATCTTCCCACAACTGCAAAAGGGGTTACGGTCGGACTGTCAGCAGGGGATGCTCCGGTAATTGTCAAGAGCGATCCCCAGGTGGTTGGAGATATAAAGAGCCAAGGACTGGCAACGGTGGCGATCACAACAAAGATCACGGCCGATGCGACTGCGGGCGAATACCAGTTGCCGCTCACCATCAGGTACACCTACCTCGCGTCCTCAGAACAGGCCGGCACGGATAATATCCAGTTTAATTACCAGAAGAAGACCGAAACGTTCCCGATTACGATAAAGATCAAACCCCAGGTAAAGATCGAGGTCCTCGAAGCTGTACCGGAAAATCTGAATGTGGGGAGTGAAGGATATCTGAACCTGAAGATAAAAAATACCGGACTTGAAGACGGTAAAATGGCATCAGTAAAGATTAACCGTAACGGCGCAAGCCCGCTGATTCCTACTGATAACAGTGTTTTTATCGGGGATTTTCCCAGTAATGGAACAGTTGGCTGCAGATACAGGATTTCTGTTTCCAGTGATGCGGAAAAACAGACCTATCCGGTGAATGTCGTTGTCACCTATGAGAATCGTGACGGGGACGTTGTGAGCTCGCCAGCCGAAACTCTTGGTGTGCCTGTGGGTGGAAAAATTACCTTTACTTCCGAAACTGTGCAGGTAGTACAGGGATCACAAAGTGTGATCCAGGTCACCTACATGAACAGCGGCACTACAACAGCCTACAATGCCCAGGCACGGCTTTCGGCGGAAAACCCGTTTACAAGCAGTGATGATACCGCATACCTTGGTGACCTGAAACCCGGTGAAACAAGTGTCGCACATTACCAGTTTAGTGTTGACGATACCGCGGCGGTAAAAGAATATTTCCTCAATACCGAGGTGCGATATCGTGATGTACTGGACAACAGCCAGGTTTCAGATACCTTCAACGTGCCGGTAAAGGTCCTGGAAAAACCTGCCTCCAACGGATTGATACAGGTTCTTGCAGCCGTTGGTGTCATTGCCTTTATCGGTTGTGGAGCCGGGTATTATTTACTTGTAGTGCGAAGGAAGAAGTAATGCTTGGATGGGAAATGGAGCTCCCCCCGCCTTCGGTACGGACAGTCGAGGAGATGCGATCTGTGCTTGCCTTCCCTTCGTGCGAGTGTAGCGGCCCGCTCTATTACATGTACAGGGATCTGGCAAAGTCTGATGAGGACTGGAGCTGGCTGCATCACCATCAGCTGCGGTACGATCTTACTGTCATTCCTTCAAGAGATCTTTGTGGTGAATGGGTAAAGACCAAGGGACATTATCACCCCAAGAACCCGGCAGGGATAGGGTACCCGGAGATCTACGAAGTTATTGAAGGAGAAGCCTACTACCTTTTGCAGTCACGGATGCTTGATGATGTAGTGTTGATCTCTGCGAGTGCAGGGGATCTCGTGGTAATCCCACCTGGATATGGCCATATCTCCATCAACCCTTCACCAGATACGACGCTGGTCATGGCAAATATTGTTTCAATGGCATTCCAGAGCGAGTATGGCGAGTATGAAAAATATCACGGCGCAGCATATTACGTAATGAGTTCCGGAAAAATACAAAAAAATGCATATTACGTATCGTTGCCCCCGGTGCGGTATCTCGGGGCGACCTGCGCACACAATGTGCATCATATCTGCAAAGGCCCGCTGTACGATCTGATCGGGAATGAGGCGGCTCTTTCATTCCTCAATGAGCCGGAAAATTTTCTTACAGTTTTTTCTGTCCTCCTAAAAGATTAGGTACCGCAAGTCGCTTGTGCTCGCTTTTTTTCACGAGCTCCAGTACCTTTTTTTCAACAGGTGAGACGGCCTGCCAGTCCTGGAGTTCAAGCATCCGGAGTGCCGTATCGATCTCTTCATACGGCAGTCCGATCTCCTCTTCATCGCTTTGTCCTTCCCATAAACCAGCCGAAGGGGTCTTTTTTATAATCGATTCCGGAATTTCCAGCTCATCAGCGATCCTGTATATCTCAGTTTTATAGAGGTGTAGTAATGGCTGGAGATCAGCCGCGTTATCACCAAACTTTGTGCAGTAACCGAGCATATATTCACTACGGTTCGAAGTCCCGCAGACAAGTTTATGATCGCGGTTGGCATAGTAATAAAGGATTACCATACGGGTTCGTGCCATAAGATTACCGAGGAGATAATGCGATTCCTTAAATTCCGGCATAGCCCTGAACCCGTCAAGCATGGGTTCTATACTTACCACCCGGTGCTCCATCCCCCACTTTTTACAGAGCATCACGGCATCTTCAATATCTGATGGCTTGCTCACTGCGGAGGGAAGAGAGAGCCCAAGCACCTTGTCACCGCCAACAGCCCGGCAACAGAACACCGCAGCCACCGCGGAATCAACACCTCCGCTGAGGCCTACAATAATACCCTTGCACCCGCTGGTCCAGAACGCGTAACGGATCATCTGCTCCACCTGACCCATCCTGCAACCGAGTTCAGTTCCTGTGAGCTTCATATCGTTCATAGTAAGCGGATGAACTTTTTTAATTGTTCATTATTCCCTACAGCGAAAACATCTTCTCCTTGAGCAAGTATCTCCTTTGAATCCGGGGATACAATACAACGGTGAGGTCCTTCTATACCGATGATTCTCACACCCGTTTTTTGACAATAATATGCAATGGCGTGAGGATACGACCTGACGACATGCTTCATGATAACCATCTCCCCGTTCGGAAGTTCAAGGAGGATAGTTACTGTATCAGCAAGGATGATCCTGGCTATCGTCTGGCCTCCAATCATAGGAAGAAGAGCAACATAATCAGCGCCTGCACGGTAGAGTTTCTCAACAGAAGCCGGTTCGTTGGCCCGGGCAAGGATCCGGATTAATGGGTTCAGATTCCGGGCCATGAGCGAAGTAAAGATATTCAGGTCGTCGTCGTTTAGAGCAATAATACAGAACCGTGCCTCCTCTATTCTGGCCTTTTTCAAGACGGTCTCATCTTCAGCATTACCTACAACCTGGTTCACACCCTGGTATTTCGAATCAACAACCATGCAGGAAACGCCGGATGCGGTGAGTTCCTGGTATGCACCCGCACCAACATCCCCAAAACCGGCGATCACTGCAAAGGCATTCACACACCCGTCTGAATTGAACTCTTCCCGCAGTGTGGCGGCAATAGACTCGGATCTGCCGAAAAGGAACAGAGAAGTCATGTTGTCGATACCAATCTCATCACCGGGTGATGGAATGAATTTTCCTGCCTTCCAGAGAAATGGAACGATAACACCGAATCGCTCAAACAGATGAAGATCGGACAGGGACCTGAATGCAGCTTTGCACTCGGCAGCTATGGGGATGTTAATGAGCCTCAGTTCCTGCACTGGAGCATGCTGGAGATTGATCTTGATCCTGTTCAGCCCGGGAATATCCGGCTCTAAATCCGCAGCCGGATTGAGGACAGCATGCCGTGCCAAGATCCTTCCGGTTTCATGTTTGGGAGAAAGTACGTAATCTGCCCCTGCGTACCGGAGATACCGGTCAAAAGAGAGCTTATCCACAATCGAAATTATCTTACCCTGTACCTGTTCACGAATGCCGAGAACGATACTGGCTGTCTGCCGCTCATCCTTGCAGATAACAACATAGTGAGCACTTGCGATAGAGGCTGCCGACCATGTGCCGGGATCGGTATATTCCCCCCAGATTACATAGGCACGTCTCCGGTATTGCGTGGCAATTTCAAGGGCTTTTGCCTTGTCCTGTTCAATAATTACAATATCATGGTCGGAGATGGAAAGGCTGTCAATGACAGAGCTGGTGAGCTCGTCATATCCCATGACAACAGTATGCCCTGACAGGTGGTGAGGGAGTCTTCTGGGCGGTGCAGGTGCAAGGAGGGAGGTGAGGAAAGGTGCAAGGATAAGCGGGATAACAACGAAGATCATGATCACGCCGGAAAGCATGAACTGGATCGCCAGGAACCGCGTAATATCATTTCTGAAGGGTAACAACTCACCGTATCCTACCGTTGTCATGGATTCGACAACGAACATCAGTGCTTCTGTCCATGAGAGAGATTTACTCTCCAGCAGTGGATAGTAAGAGTAAAATAAATAGGCATTGAGTCCTATCAGCAGGAAGAATGCCAAAAAATAGATGGAGATTTGTATCCCGGGAGAATTCCGGATTATCCTCCAGACTCTTCCCCTTCTAGCGGCCATGGGCAGTCACCTCATCAATTATCCGGCAGCTCATGCATATCCCGTATGATGGTTCACCGCATTGCTGACACGAAGGGACCATATCAGCGCCTGTCCACGTACTGATCAGGTTTTTTTTCAGGTTCATGAGTGCATATTTTGTTGCCGGGTGACGAGTTGTAAATTCATCCAGTATCTCCCCTACGTCCTTTTCATACGGTTTGTTCTTGTAAGGACATTGGGATTGATTGTATCCTCTGGTGTGTAGAGTCGCATAGAGTGCCACTTCTTTTTTGGGAATAGAGATAAAGGGTCGGATCATCGGAATTTTACCTGTGCCGGTTCGATCTGCATGGACGAGAATTTCGGGACTTCCCTGGAGAATATTTTTCATTACTGATGCAGCAACGTCATCAAGGTCATCACCCAATGCAAGTTTTGTAATCCCGTGTTCAATGGCTGTCTTGTTCAGGAGGTAATTCCTGATTACGCGGCAATACGTGCAGGAAAGGGCGATTCCTTTCCTGTGTTCGATCTCATCTACTGTAATCCCAAGTCTTTCAGGAAAGGAGACCCTGATGCATTCCGTGTGCGACGATCCGGCGATTCCTTTCGTAATCCCCGGTTCCCGATACCCAGTGATACCTTCATCGATTGAAATAGCAGAGATCCGGATGTCACGGCGGCTGGAGGTAAGTTTTTTTAAAAAACAGAGGAGTGCGCTGCTGTTTGCATCTCCTGAGAGGGCGACTGCAATATGATCGCCGGACACAAGCCAGCGGCGGCTGCGGATCTCATGTTTTGCTTTTCGTTCAAAATCGGCTTCAAAATGCTGTTTACAGAGGTGCAGCCCGGAGTATTCCTGGAAAAGTACTGCCTCCCTCCCGCACTTGTCGCACTGCATTCGCCAATCAATTTTAATCTGGACGATAAAAGATGTTTAAGGTTGTGTTGACCGGTCTGGTTTGACACGTAAGATGTGATTTTATAGTCTGACACATAATCACTGTAACATTTATGGTCGTCGCCGCGGAACGCATCCGCACCCTGAACAAATATGAAAAATCCATCCTCACAACGCTTGAACGCGGGATGAAACGATATGCATGGGTGCCGCTGGAGCAGATTAAACTGGCAACCAAACTGTCAGAATCTGAAGTCAACTACCGCCTGGCTCGTCTGATAGCATGGGGAATGGTCCGTTTCAATCCGGTACCCTACGATGGCTATGCTCTTGTCTTTGGCGGCTACGATACTCTTGCCCTCTCAACCCTCGCCAGGAACGGGACGATATCGGCACTCGGTTCCCGAATCGGAGAAGGAAAGGAATCTGTTGTATATGAAGCGCTCGGACTCGGTCCGGTTGCGATCAAGTTCCACCGCATCGGGCAACGCTCATTCTCATCGGCACGGGTCAACCGGGAATATATGCCGGAGGAAGGCCATTGTCCCTGGCTGATCGCATCAAGGAGATCAGCGGAACGGGAATATCTTGCCCTTACTACCCTTCACCCGAAAGTCAGTGTCCCTCTGCCCATAGCCCAGAACCGCCATACTGTTGTGATGGCCCTGATAAACGGTCCAAACCTCAACCACTGCCGCCTTGAAGAGCCTCAGCAGACACTTGATGAGATACTCACCAGTGCAGCCCATGCATATCATGAGGGAATTATCCACGCCGATCTTTCCGAATATAATGTCCTCATGGAGGATGGAAGGTGTGTTATCATCGACTGGCCACAATGGGTCGGAACAAACCACCCGAATGCCCGTTCAATCCTCGAGCGGGACATCGGAAATATTCTCTCGTATTTTAAACGGAAATACAATGTTAACTATGATCGCGGGGATGCAATGCGATGCGTGACCGGATAAGAGTTTTTGGTATTGACATTATCAAAGGTTCAGTACGATCACGCTCCCGGCGTCCGATGTATGCTCTTGTCCGGATGGAAGGGCAGATCATTGAGAGTGAGTCCGAAGTTTCCCTGTTCCGGCTCTTCCGCCTGCTCAATGAAGAACAACCGGATATTCTTGCGGTGGACAGCCTTCAGGAGATCGCGGCCGACCAGCACGATCTTTTCTTCTTTTTACAGGCGTTGCCCCCGCAGACCCGGCTTGTCCAGGTGACGGGAGGGGAACGCAAAGAGACACTCGGTAAGGTTGCTGCCCGGTATAATATCAGTTTCAACCGGTTCGATCCGTTTGCCGAAGCCCGCACAACGGCGCAGGTTGCGTCTCTGGGAGCAGGGGCG
>Ga0326726_10003539_pt1 | contig 14328 bp, 13 predicted proteins | sample MHFenrmetagenome_2_FD_207603 | JGI IMG/M metagenome (GOLD analysis project Ga0326726, IMG submission 207603) | Lab enriched peat soil microbial communities from Michigan Hollow, Ithaca, NY, United States - MHF15MN | ecosystem: Environmental > Terrestrial > Soil > Wetlands > Peat | place: USA...
CCAGCAGAAAATCATTATCAATGTCCCAGGCCGAACCTCTTTTTTCAGGATTTCCCGCCGTCGATAACGGCAAGTGGAAATCAAGAGTTCTCGAAGAACTCAAAGGCGCAGACTATTCCAGAATCGTCTGGAAAACTCCCGAAGGCTTTGCGATGGAGCCGTGGTATAACCGCCAGAGTGCCATGCCCTCGCCTTTCGTACCTTTCGACCGCTCCTCAAACAGCTGGAGAATCTGCCAGCAAATAACCGTTACCGATCCTGTCACAGCCTCAGCCGCAGCGAAAGCAGCCATTTCATGCGGTGCCGATGCCATCGAGTTCCTGCTCGACGGCGATGTCAATCCTGACGCAGCCGGACTCGCCCTCCTTTTGCAGCATGTCGACCTGGCAACGGTGCCGGTCTACTTTTCCGGAACGATCAGGGACACCGAATCGCTCCTTGAAAATCTGTCAGGCTTGCCGGGATTCGCATTGAACACCGGCGCGATCCTTCACGATGCTTTAACCGCAACCCGGCCGGACACCATTCCATTTGCAGCCACCGGTCTCCGGCCTGCAGGGTTCCGTACGCTTGCAGTGGACACGACGCGCTTCCATAAAGCCGGGGCGACAATCACCCAGGAGATCGCCATAGTGCTTGCCGGAGTGAGCGAATATCTCAGCCGGCTCACGGACCGGGGCATCGATGCCGGTGAGGCGGCTTCAGCCCTGGAGATCGTAGTCGCTGCCGGTACGAGCCACTTCCCTGAGCTGTCAAAGCTGAGAGCCATCAGGGCGATGTGGCCGCAGTTGCTCGAAGCTTTTGGTATCGCATCCGGTCGTCCGGAGCCGCGGATTTTCGTCCGTGCTTCGCACCGTGCGGCCTCGATGCTCGATCCGTATACAAACATTCTTCGCCTCTCGACTGCCGCAGTTTCTGCCATCCTCGGAGGATGCGACACCCTCCAGCTCGATTCGTTCGACCCTGCAGGTTCCGTATCAGAGGAGTTATCCGAAAGGATCACCAGAAACATCCATCTCCTGCTCAGAGAGGAGTCGGGACTTGACCGTGTCGTCGATCCGGCAGCCGGATCATGGTACATCGACACCATGACCGCATCCATCTGCCGGGAGGCATGGAAACTGTTCCAGGAGATCGAAGCCGCCGGCGGCCTTCTTCAGGCAGAATCTGAAGGTCTTGTCGCCGCCATGATCGCACCGGCAGCCGAAGCGCAGAAAAAGGCTATCCATACCCGTAAACGCTCTCTCATCGGCATCAACCGCTACACGGTTCCGCCGGCAGCCGATGTCGTAGAGGCTTCCGTCGCCGCTGCGGCTCAGACCGGAGAAGCGCTCTCGTTCGAACAGCTCAGGTTGCGTCTTCTCGCTCACTCGGCCAGCACCGGTTCGACACCACGAGCATCCATGTGGATGCATGGAGAACCGACGAAATCACTGCGTGTCGCGGCCTTCGCCGAAGATTTCCTGCGCTGCGGCGGATTCGAAGTCGCAAAAGGCGTAAACCTCGACCTCGATACGAAATCATGCCGCGCCATTCTCGCGGATGAACCGGACATCGTCGTATTCTGCTGGACCGGCGACGAAGACCTTGGCTCGGTACCTGCCATCTGCGCCACGATCCAGGAGCTTCGCAAGGAGACCGTAGTCATCATGGCTGCCAAGCCTCCGGAAAATGCCGGAGACCTGATCAAGGCAGGACTGGACCAGTTCATCTACACAGGCTGTGACGCATACAGCTCACTGCTATCATTGCAACACAAAACCGGTGTGTTATGAGACCCGATTTTTCTACTATCGAACCATACAGGACAGATAAAGCCGGCGTCCAGAACGGCCCGGATTCAGCATGGACGACCCTTGAAGGGATTCCCGTCCACGCACGTTACGACAGCTCCGTGCTCGAAGGGGCCGACCATCTCGATTTCGCGCCGGGATTTCCGCCGTTTACGGCCGGACCCTACGCCACCATGTATACAAGCAAGCCCTGGACCATCCGTCAGTACGCCGGATTCTCGACGGCCGAAGAGTCGAACAGGTTCTACCGCCAGAACCTGGCGGCGGGCCAGAAGGGGCTCTCTGTTGCCTTCGACCTTCCGACCCATCGGGGCTACGACTCTGACCACCCGCGCGTCGTCGGTGACGTCGGCAAGGCCGGCGTGGCCATCGACACCGTCGAGGACATGAAGATCCTGTTCGACCAGATCACGCTTGGCGACATCTCGGTCTCCATGACCATGAACGGAGCCGTGCTCCCTGTCATGGCCTTTTACATCGTGGCTGCTGAAGAGCAGGGCGTACCTCCGGAAAAACTGAGCGGCACCATCCAGAACGACATCCTCAAGGAGTTCATGGTGCGCAACACCTACATCTACCCGCCGGAACCGTCGATGAAGATCATCGCCGACATCTTCAGGTACACCAGCGAGCGGATGCCGAAATTCAACTCCATCAGCATCTCGGGTTACCACATGCAGGAGGCCGGCGCCACGGCCGACCTGGAACTGGCATTCACGCTCGCGGACGGCCTCGAATACATCCGCACAGGACTGAAAGCCGGACTGGACATCGACGCCTTCGCCCCTCGCCTCTCGTTCTTCTGGGGCATCGGCATGAACTACTTCATGGAGATCGCCAAGCTGCGCGCCGCAAGGATGCTCTGGGCGAAAATCGTCAAACAGTTCAACCCGAAAAACGCGAAATCCCTTGCGCTTCGCTCGCACTGCCAGACCTCAGGATGGAGCCTGACCGAACAGGATCCGTTCAACAACGTCACGAGGACCTGCGTCGAAGCGTTGGCTGCAGCCCTCGGCCATACCCAGTCGCTGCACACCAACGCGCTGGACGAAGCCATCGCCCTGCCCTCGGTATTCTCGGCACGCATCGCCAGGAACACCCAGCTCTATCTGCAGGAAGAGACCGACATCACCCGCGCCATCGACCCATGGAGCGGCTCCTACTACGTCGAAGAGCTCACCCGTCAGCTCGCTGAAAAAGCCTGGACTATCATCAGCGAAATCGAGGCGAACGGAGGCATGGTGAAAGCCATCGAACAGGGGCTTCCGAAAATGCAGATCGAGGAAGCTGCAACGCGCAAACAGGCCCGCATCGACAGCGGCAAGGAGATCATCGTCGGCGTGAACGCATTCAGGACCAAGAGCCGGACCGAAATCGACCTGCTCGAAGTCGACAACACCTCCGTGCTTCACCAACAGCTCGCCCTGCTGAAAAAGGTCAGGGACAGTCGCGACAACGAAAGCGTCAAAGCCGCTCTCGACGCCATCGAAAAATGCGCTTCGACCGGCGATGGCAACCTGCTCGAACTCTCGGTCGATGCCGCCCGCAAACGTGCTACCCTCGGAGAGATCTCATCGGCTCTCGAAACCGTTTACGGCAGGTACCGGGCTACGGTCAAGCTCAACACCACAATCTATCTGTCACAGATGCAGGACAACAGCCTCTTCCAGCAAGCCCGGCAGCTTGCCGACACTTTCGCCGAGCTCGAAGGACGGCGACCGAGGATCCTGGTGGCAAAGGTCGGCCAGGACGGCCATGACCGCGGCGCAAAAGTGATCGCAGCTGCGTTTGCCGATATCGGCTTCGACGTCGATATCAGCCCGCTCTTCCAGACGCCTGAAGAGATCGTGCGCCAGGCGCTCGACAACGATGTGCATCTCGTCGGCATCTCCAGCCTGGCCGGAGGCCACAAGACCCTGATTCCGCAGATCGTCGAAGAGCTGCGCGAACTGAACCGGGAAGATATCCTCGTCATTGCAGGCGGAGTCATCCCTGAGCGGGACTACGACTATCTCTACGAACGCGGAGTGGCCGGCGTGTTCGGGCCCGGCACAGTGATCGCCGAAGCGGCTATCAAGCTTCTCGCCCTGCTTCTTCAAAAGCATGAACCGTAAACCGGAACCCTGGGGATGACGCACAAACGCCGGCATGAACTTACCGTCGACGAATTTGTCGAAGGCATCAGGGGCGGAAACCGCAACATCCTGAGCCGGGCGATAACGATGGTCGAATCCAGCCGACCCGACCATGAACAGACAGCCCATGCCATTCTCGACCGGTGCCTCGACGCAGGGCGCCGGTCGGTCCGCATCGGCATAACCGGCTCGCCCGGTGCCGGGAAAAGCACCTTCATCGAGTCCCTCGGACTCGAAATCGTGCGTTCCGGCCTGAAGGTTGCCGTACTGGCCATCGACCCGAGCAGCGTCCGCTCAGGCGGCAGCATCCTCGGCGACAAGGCCCGGATGGAAAAACTCTCTGTTGAACCGTCAGTATACATCCGCCCTACCGCATCATCAGGTTACCTCGGCGGAACGTCTCCCCGCACCCACGAAACCATTCTGCTCTGCGAAGCTGCCGGATACGATGTCATCATCGTCGAAACCGTCGGCGTAGGCCAATCCGAAATTGTGGTAAACTCGATGGTGGATTTCATTCTGCTGCTCATGCTGCCCGGTTCGGGAGATGAACTGCAGGGCATCAAGCGAGGCATCATGGAGATCGCCGATGCCGTGGCCATAACCAAGGCCGACGGCGAGCGCAGCGGGATCGCCCAGATATCGAAATCGGATTTCGAGGCCGGCCTCAGGATGATTCCAGAAAAACATCCCGGATGGGAACGGAAGGTTCTCCTGACTTCAGCCCTCGAAGGCAAGGGAATCACGGAGGTATGGCGGAACATCCTGGAGTTTGCTGAAACCATGCGAAATAACGGTATATGGGACGAACAGCGGCGGCAACAGCTCCGCCTGCTTCTCTATGCGATCGCCGAGGACCGGTTGAAGCGGGAGTTTTTCAACCGTCCCACCGTTGCGTCGATCAGGAATTCGGTCGAACAGCAGGTGCTATCGGGTACGCTCAGCCCGTTCAGCGGAGCGCTGGAACTGCTCGAAGCCTTCAAGGCACATTAATTACCGGAATCTCGGAGCTTTAATACAGAAAGAGGCTGACTCGGTGTTGCTCCTGGGACAGCCTCTTTCTGTATTGTACAAAATTGCAGGGACCAACGATTAAGAAGGGACCAAAGGGACATAAAGGACCAAATGGACTTAAGGGGTTCAAGAGGAAATAGTGATGCAGCAGCGCCACTTCATTTCCCGGGAACGCCGAGCTCCGGCTCGGCAATTCTTTCGCGAGTTTCGGACTAAGCATTGAAAGGGTAGAACCATAATCTGCTAGCGTTGATGCTGAGTAATTTTTGTTATCCAAAACAGTGCCAAGCTGGAGCTTGGCGCTCCCGGCGATGCAACGAGCCGGCATCATCCTGACTTTTTTAGACCGCCTCATCTTCATGTTCACGTTCCTGCCTGTCTGTCTGTCTGTCTGTCTGTACCTTACGATATGAACTCCTTTTCCTCGGCCTTCACTATCAGGACGGGAATTTTCGCCTTCCTCACCACCGCCTCGGCGACGCTGCCCATCAGGAGGCGGCTCAGGCCTGTCTTGCCGTGCGAACCCATGATGAGCAGGCTCACGTCGAAATCGGTCACCTGTGAGAGGATCATGTCCGAAGGAACGCCGATCATCACATCGGCCTGAACTTCGATCCCCTTGCCTTTAGCCTCCTGTACCAGGGGCTCGAAGTCCTCCCTGGCGGCGTTGGCCAGATCCTCTTCGAGCGGTATGTAGTTCAGCGTCATGTCTGCAGCCATGGGGCGCGGCTCGATCACGTTCAGGAGAATGATTTTCGAACCCATCGCTTTGGCGAATTCACAGGCATAGCGAAAAGCGTTTTTTGAGGCTTCGGAAAAATCAATGGGGCACATAATTGACTTGATGGTAATCATGATCGTAACTTTTAACGTTTAGAATGCCAACTCACGATTTTTTATCGAAAAACGCCTTGAAAAGATCGATCGGCACCGGGAAAATGGTTGTCGAGTTGTTTTCTGTGGCTATATCCTGTAAGGTCTGCAAGTACCGCAACTGCAGGGCTGCCGGGTTTACAGCGATGATCGCCGCCGCTTCCGAAAGGCGCTGGGCAGCCTGGAACTCGCCCTCTGCGTTGATGATCTTCGAACGGCGCTCCCGCTCCGCTTCGGCCTGCTTGGCCATGGCCCGTCGCATCTCCTCCGGCAGGTCGATCTCCTTCACCTCGACCTTGGCGACCTTCACACCCCACGGCTCGGTATCCTTGTCGAGAATCGTCTGGATCCGCTCGTTGATCTCTTCCCTATCGGCAAGCAGATTGTCCATCTCCCCCTGCCCGCAAACGCTGCGCAGGGTAGTCTGGGCCAGCTGGGAAGTGGCAAAATGAAAATCGGCGACATCGATGATCGCCTTTATGGGATCGACCACCCGGAAATAGACCACAGCACTCACCTTGACCGACACGTTATCGCGTGTGATGATATCCTGCGGCGGCACGTCGAGCGTGACGGTCCTCAAATCCACCCTGACCATCCTGTCGACATAGGGAATAAGAATGATCAGTCCAGGCCCCTTGCCCCCTATGATCCGGCCGAGACGGAATATCACCGCCCTCTCATATTCATTCAGGATCTTGACCGAGGAGACCAGAAAAGCCACTGCCAGCACCGCCACGACCAGAAAGTTCAATTCCAGCATATCACAGCTCCTTGATTTTTTGTTTAACTCTCAACTTCAAACCTTCGACGCCCGTCACGGTAACCTCGGAATCAGGAGGAAAAGTCCCGCTTCCGGTAGCGTCCCACATCTCGCCATGCACAAAAACCTTTCCAGTCTTTCCCTCTTCGATCACCTTGCTGACCCTGCCCGTCTCGCCGACAAGCCCTTCCCGGCCTGACAGGGGTTTGCGTTTGGTTGAACGGACAACCACAAAAACAAGTAACAGGACTCCCGCGGAAAATGAAAGGTAAAGCGGCAGAAAAAACCACCAGTTGATCGTCAGGCCGCGTTCCGGCGCATTGAATACCATGATCGAACCGATGAACAGGGATATGAGGCCGGCGATGGCCAGAACGCCGCTGCTGATCACAAAGATTTCCGTAGTGAAAAAGACAAGGGCAAGAAGAATGAGCAGGAGTCCTGTGGCGTTTACCGAAAGGAGCTGAAGGGCATAGGCACCAAGCAGAAGCGAAATCGCTCCCGCAACGCCGGGAAAAATCGCACCGGGAGTGGTTAATTCGAAATAGAGCCCGGCGATGCCGAGCAGGAGCAGGAACAGGGCGATATTAGGATCTGCGATGGTCATCATCACCTGTTCGCCGAAAGACGGGCCGACATCCCTGACCGGCACTCCGGCCGTATGTATGGTCACCTCTCCCGAAGCCGTCATGACCTTTCGGCCTTCAAGAAATCCCAGCAACTCCTTCCTGCCGGCAGCCACCGTATCGATGACTCCCGATTTAAGGGCTTCAGTCGCCGTCGAGGCGATGCTTTCACGAACGGAACGCTCGGCCCAGTCCGGGTTCCTGCCGCGCTTCTGGGCGAGGCTTCTGGCAAAAGCCGCCAGGTCGTTCTCGACCTTAGTCCCCATCACGCTCCCCTTCTCCGGGTTACCACCGATACCGACCGGATGGGCAGCACCCGTTTCAGTGCCCGGCGCCATGGCCGCGACATGCGAAGAGAGCAGGAGCAGTGCGCCTGCAGAAGCCGCCTGCGCTCCCGATGGAGAGACGTAAACCACCACAGGCACCCGTGAAGCCATTACGCCCTGCACCATCGACCTCAGCGAACTCACCAGGCCGCCAGGCGTATCGAGCTCTACCAGCAACATCCGGTCGCCGTCCCGGTTCGCCTCGTCGAGTACCCGTAAAAAATAGACCGCGCTTCCCGGATTCACGCTCCCCTTCAGGGACATGCTTCTGATCTCTGCCGATGCTCCGCATGACGGGCTCAATGCCAGAGAAAGGAGCGCCGCCAAAGCCGGCAGCAATCCGGTCAACCGGAACCTGCGCACATTTGCATGCATCATCTGTCGGATCTGTGTTCCCGAATCTGCAACCATTAACAATATAATGAACTATGAAACCATGATGGTTCCCGATACCTGAAGCATATCAGGTACGCTGCCGGCCGATCACCCTATAATCATGAAGAATCAGATGGATCAGCACCGGCCCCGGCAAAGGGTTCCCTTTCGGACTCCTTGGCGTCACCACCCTTTCTGAAGGATAAACCAGCCCGTCGACGTTTGTTGAATGCCTTACGACAACATTGGAGGCCCTTGCCAGCGGACTGATGATATCTGCAGTGTAGTCGTGCTGGATCAACAGACCGGTCCGGATGTCGAACCTGAATTGCTGCACCCGGCTGTGGGTGGGAATTGTGTCGGGAAAGCGGGCCTGAAGTACCCCCGGACCGGTTTCGCTCCACGCGATATCATCGCGCATGAGCAGCGCAGGCAGCGTAAAGTAGTTCCATGAGGCATAGTTGGCGAAGTAGCACATATCGAGGTCATCCCAGTAAAACAACCGCCTGCCGACCTTGAAATAGTCCCGGGCACTCCTGCGTTCCGAAACAACCTGGCCGCGTTCGTTCTCCAACCGGACATCTCCGCCGTCAAGCACCCCGGTGATTGAGGTATTACGGCCGATCGGTGTAAACCGGCAAACCGGCTGATGAGCATCCATGGTCATTATCGAATGGCGGAAACAGGGGCGCCGTTTCAGCACGAACGCCAATCCGTCAGCGCTCACTTCGGTTTCGACCGATCCGGCATTCTGCCAGAGATCATGGCCGCCATAAGCAATTATGGCTTTATCAGCCGTTTCTGAAAGTTTCACAGGAGGATCTGTCTGGAATTAAACCGAAGCTGTAAGAACTTTTTTTCAATCGCGTTATCAGGTATACCAAAATACCCGGTCCCGAAGCGACCACATACCCTTATAATCTGCCGTTCATTCGATATGGTTCCATTCTCAGGCAATATTATGATACATGATTTCAGGACCCCCAATCAAATATACGCCCATTTCACTCATATCACGCATCATTCATCACTCATCACTCATATCACGCATCATTCATCACTCATCACTCATCATTCATCATTCATCATTCATCATTCATCATTCATCATTCATCCCTCATCACTCGATATTTTGAAATAGTCAGGGTGAAAAGTATTTTGCTCTATGTCAACAAAGCGGCATTACCCGCCCCTCCCCTATTGGCATTCCCCTTCAGCAACCTCCCCTTGCAGGTGTGCGTCAGCGTGATCGTTGCGGTCCTATGCGTTTGACCGCACATCCTTGCAGCAAACACAACTGTTCCGACAATGCAGGAGGCCAGATCCGATGGATACTTCACAACTGAACCTGCTTCTCACCCTTATGACCGGTGTATGCTGGGTTATCGTTTATATCGAAAGCATTCTGATCGGCCTGAAAGAGCACACCTATGCGATACCGTTCTGGGCCATCGCCCTTAACTTCGCATGGGAGCTTTGCAATACAGTGCTCGGATACCTGCAGGACGGGCCTGTCCTGCAGGTCGTCATCGATGCCGCATGGACTCTGTTTGATTGTGGAATTCTTTATACCTACTTCCGGTACGGCAAAAGACATTTCCCCGGAAATCTTCGGTCAAGCCGGTTCGTTGCATGGAGCCTGCTCGTCCTTTTCTCGGCTTTCTTGCTGGAGATGTCCTTCATCGTCGAATTCGGGCTTAATTCAGGAAGCCAGTACTCGGCCTTCCTGCAGAACCTCCTCATGTCTGTCCTGTTCATCGTCATGCTTGTTCAACGTGGCGCAAGCACGGGTCAGAACATGATTATTGCCGTCAATAAATGGCTGGGAACCCTGGCTGCGACCGTCATGTTCGGCTTACTGGGCGGGAGAGGATTCAACGGCCCAAGCTTCCTCATCTTCATGGCCGGAAGCTTGTGTTGCCTGTTCGACCTGATCTATATCATGATGCTCGCCGTGACCATTAAACATGAAAAAATCGGCAGGCATGAAGCTTTGCTCTTGTAAAAATGCGCAGGCCTCGCGGGCTGCGTTGATAACGATGATCAAACAAGAAAGGAGGAAATGGTCATGACGACTCAGAAGATGGAGTGCAATCCGGTAGGATGGTTTGAAATACCCGTCACCGACATGAACAGGGCAAAGGCCTTTTACGAGGCTGTATTGAAGTTTTCGATCAAAATCCAGGATAATGAGGACGGGAGCATGGGCTGGTTCCCGATGAGCGAAACGGGATATGGTGCATCAGGAGCCCTGGTTCACGGCAAAGGATACGTGCCGTCGTTGGGCGGCGTGCTGATCTATTTTTCCGAAACCGATATCGATGCGGCGCTCGATCGGGTAAGAAAAAGCGGCGGCAACGTGATCAAGGAAAAAACCGATATCGGCGAGTACGGATTTTACGCCTGGATCGAGGATACCGAGGGTAACCGCGTCGGCCTGCACGCCATGCCGTAAACGGGTTCAGGAAGTGCTGCTTCCCGTAACAGAACGAAAAGCCGCCAACCTTGGGCGGCTTTTCGTTTTGGGTATAGCGGTCGGGTTTATTGATATATTTATTGTGCTGTTTACATTCCTCCATTATCACAACATCAACAAGGCCCCCCCATGAAATCCGAACTGTTCAAAAAAGCACTGGTTGCTGCAACACTCTTTCTTTGTGCCACACCATCTGCGTTTGCAAACACTGGAGATGTCGCAATCGGTCTGAAAGGCAGTACACTCGGTATCGGCGGTGAAGTTACCATGAACATCGTCCCAGGCGTTAATGTGCGATCCGGTTTTAACGCGTTCAATTACAACGGCAGCGCCACCAAAAGCGACATCGATTACAAGTATAAACTCAAACTGCAAACCATTCCGGTTCTGCTCGACCTGCATCCCATCGCTGATTCGGGGTTCAGGCTCTCTTCCGGCATCCTGATCAACAACAACAAGGTGACGGCAACAGGAAAGTCCCAGCTCACTTATAAAATCGGAGACCAGACCTATTCAGCCAGTGAGGCAGGTGACCTCACCGGAAAGATCGACTTCAACAAAGTCTCGCCATATGCAGGCATCGGCTGGGGAAATGCTGTCGGCAAACATAGCTCCCTGACGTTATCCTGCGATCTTGGCGTCATGTTCCAGGGCACCCCTAAAGTTTCGCTGAATTCAACGGGCGGGTCACTCTCCTCGAATTCGGCATTCCAGGCTGAACTCGCAAAGGAGGTCACCAAATTGAAGGATTCAACAGATGACTTCAAGTTCTATCCTGTTGTTTCGTTAGGGTTGGCCTACTCATTCTGACATCCTGACCGGTCGGGCAACAGGAGAGACAAAAAGCCCTCTGGTGGTTATTTTAAGCTATTTGCATCCATTATTAGGAAAGCTCGTCAATTAGCTTAGTTTGAATCCGTGGGGTAGAGCAATTGGTAGCTCGTCGGGCTCATAACCCGGAGGCTGCAGGTTCAAGTCCTGTCCCCACCACAATAAAAAGCCGCTCCGCAAGAGCGGCTTTTTCGTTTCATTCTGGAGGAGGGGCGTATGGCTGATCCAGCAAACCGGCGAGCAAGGGGGGCGTTAAATACAGCCTTTACGTCTGAGCCTGCCTCATAAGTCAGGATGATGCCGGATCATTGCATTGCCGGGAGCGCCAAGCTCCCGCTTGGCATTATCATGGATAATCAAAAAGACTCTGCATCAACGCGACCAGTCATCATTTTTTACCCTTTCTTTGAATAATCCGGAGCTTGCTTATGAATTGCCGAGCAGGAGATCGGCGTTCCCTGGGTTTTGGCGTTCCTGAATTTTCTTTTGAGACAGCCTCATATATTCTTCTGCAAGGCATGCTTACGATGATCCGGGCTAAGGCTGGATAGTCCCCGCCAGGAGTAACGATATCCGGCAAACCGAAACCATCAACCGCGCAGAAACAGACCCCGTGACTGATTAACAGATCGAAACGCTCCCCGTTCCACCAATCAGCCTGCCTGAACTCGAAAACGTTGTACCTTCCGGGATCGAGCAGGGAAATAAATTGCGCAAGAATCCCTAAATTTTCAGCGTCAAAACAAAACGAGGCCGGAAGATGAAACAGGTGTGAACCACATTTATACCCGAGAAGCGAACTGATCCGATAAAAAAAACTTCTGACCTGCGCAAAGGTATCATTCAGCTTTTTGTAATGGGTTATGGTTCGAGGTGCCTTGATGCTTATACGAAACCCATCAGGCATAGTGTCTCGCCAGCGCCTCACTGGCGATTTCGATGGCAGGCGGTAGAATGAGCTGTTGATCTAGACCGAATTGAAATGATCGGCATACCAGGCCAGCCTGTCGGACGTTTTCAGCTCATCCGGATAGAATCGACTAATCCAGTGAGGATGATCCCAACCTGAAGTGCCGACGAGGCAGCGTGTATTCGCCGAAACTAAAGCTGTCGAAGAATTGTTTTTTTTCATACGTTATCTTTCAAGAATCGCATAACATCAATTCAGGACAACCATGTTTTTCCTAGATCCAGCATATCTCCTGTTCGCAGGCCCTCCTCTTCTGCTCGGCCTTTGGGCCCAATTCAAGGTTAAATCAGCTTTCAAGAAATATTCCCAGGTCCCGACCCAGAGCGGCATCAACGGCGCACAGGCCGCGGCACGCCTGCTCGAACGGGGCGGTCTCGGCAACATCGGCGTCGAAATGACCAGCGGGATGCTTTCGGACCACTATGATCCCCGGAGCAAGATCCTTCGCCTGAGCGAAGAGGTGTACAGCTATCCGAGCATCGCATCAGTCGGTGTCGCCGCTCATGAAGCCGGCCACGCAATGCAGGACAAGACCGGCTACTACCCTCTTGCTATCCGTTCGGCCATGGTACCTGTGGTTTCCATCGGCAGCAGCCTCGGACCGATTATCTTCATGGTGGGGCTCTTCATGTCGGGCACCCTCGGCAGTTCGCTTGCCTGGGTGGGTCTCCTGCTATTCGCAGGCACGGCGCTTTTCGCAGTAGTGACGCTCCCTGTCGAATTCGATGCAAGCCGCCGGGCAAAGGAACTTCTGGTATCCCAGGGAATCGTCTCGCAGGTCGAGATGAAAGGGGTCAACGCCGTCCTCGACGCCGCCGCGCTGACCTACGTCGCGGCAGCCGCGCAGGCAATCATGCAGCTGCTTTACTATGTCACGCTGATGAACCGGCGTAACGATTAAACGCTGTCGCCCGGTCATCACCAGGAAATAAGGCGCCCGCGAGGCGCCTTTTCCGTTACCCGGCAATCCATGCTGCCGAAAGGCCGGCTCACCCGATGGCTTTCAGAACCTCCTGTCTCATCTGTGCGTATGGGATGGCACCGGTAGTTCGCCATTTAAGCTCACCCCTGACAAACAGCATGAGCGCCGGAATACCCTGTACCTGGAAACGAGCCGCCGCACCAGCCTGACGGTCCACGTTCACCTTAACCACCATCAGGCGTCCACTGAAATCTCTGGCCAGTTGCTGTACGGCAGGAGCAACTGTCTTGCAGGGGCCGCACCAATCAGCCCAGAAGTCAATGAAAACGGGAAGTTCGCTTGTCCTGACAAGTTCCTCAAGAGTTTTAGCCATGTTCGTTCGATATTATACTGTCGTTGTCACACAGATGTTTGATCCGCCTGTCATGATCATTACGAGATAAGCACGGCACCGGATCGATAAACAGGTCACGATATTTCAGGTGTTCATCCTGATAAAAACATGCCTGAACCATTTACCGTTTCGTTTCCACCTGCAAGTTTTTTATTGTTCATTCCATAAAACGGATATACGAGTCTTTTTCGGTAAGCTGAAACCAAGAAACTTATAAACCGGATGCAGGGTTGATCTGAAGTATTTCATGCAGGATTCTTCACCCCCGCGGCTCTGGCGAAAGTCGGTAGCCGAAACAATCGAAGCATTGCCTATGAATGACATCCTCGACAAACCGCGGAAGATCTATGTTACCCGCCAGATTGAGTTTAATGCGGCCCACAGGCTCTTCAATCCTGATCTCTCTGAAGAGGAAAACCTCCGGATCTACGGGAAGTGCAGCGGAAAATATGGGCACGGTCACAACTACCTGCTCGAAATAACCCTCTCCGGCACTATCGACAGAAAAACCGGATACCTCTTCGATCTGAAGGAGTTGAAAAGCATACTCGAGGAGGAGATCGTAGCAAGGTTTGACCATCGGCACCTTAACTTCGACGTCAGCGAACTCGACGGCAACGTACCCACGACGGAAATTCTTGCTGTCACCGTTTGGGACATTCTCGAATCACGATTACGAACTATCACCAATAAGGAGGTCTCCCTCCATGAAGTCAGAATCCATGAAACAGGAAAAAACAGTGTCGCATATCTTGGAGAATAATGGTCTGAAAGGGTCTCATCTGGTGCAATGCGACCTGGACGAATGCCTTGACGAATCGCACGACCAA
>Ga0326726_10003540_pt1 | contig 14327 bp, 13 predicted proteins | sample MHFenrmetagenome_2_FD_207603 | JGI IMG/M metagenome (GOLD analysis project Ga0326726, IMG submission 207603) | Lab enriched peat soil microbial communities from Michigan Hollow, Ithaca, NY, United States - MHF15MN | ecosystem: Environmental > Terrestrial > Soil > Wetlands > Peat | place: USA...
GGACGTTCACCTTCCCGATGTCGTGCATGAGGGCTGCGATCCCCAGAGCGGCGACCTGGGGTTTCTCAAAGGACAGGAAGGTCCCGAGCGAGATGGCAAGAACGGACGTGTTCACCGAGTGGGCAAAGGTATATTCGTCATACATCTTGATGCTGGTCAATCCGATGAAGGCGTCCCGGTTTTCCAGGATGTTGTCGACCATCGTCTGGACGGTCGTGTTCATTTTACGCATATTGGACGCCTTGCCCATATGCATGGCCTGGACCATATCCTTCACCGTCTCGACTGCTTCCCTGAATACCTCAGAAGCCCTTTTCTTCCCCTCTTTGATCGCGCCCCCTGCCTTTTTATCAACGAGAAGCACGCGATGAAGATCGAGGTGGGCAATGCCCTCCTTCACGATCACGTCATGGATGCCCGCCTCGCCGGTAAAATAGGAAGGTTCTTTGTTCATCAGGCTTGCGAACCGGATGAGCTCCTGAGAGGTGAGGCCGGGTTTAAAGACGAGCCCGCCCACATCCCTGGCGGTAAATTGCTCCATGAGCAGCGCGAGACCCTGCTCAATCGGTATTGATATCTTCTCAAAAAACAGTTCGCCGCCGACCAGATAGAACGCCACTTCCTTCCGGCCCACCAGCAGCTCCTCGATCTTGACACGGAGCTTGTCCGCAGCAGTCAGCAGGATGGGATGAGATTCCGGATAGAGCGTCGCGTTCCTGATAATGGCCGCAAGCAGCTGGAACGTGGTCCTGGCTGAATCGATCAGCTGCTGTTTGGCAAAAAAGGACTGTCTGGCCTCTCCCCGGCTATCGCTTTGCTCGTCCGCCATCGCCCCGTCTCCCCTTTATTTCCTCCATGGCCCGCAGCGCCGCGGCGCGGCGTTCCATCTGGAGCTGTCGAGACTTCCACCACCGGATGCGGGTATATCCCTCCAGGAACACCTCGGCATCACGCCCGCCGACCTTGCCCAGCGTCTTGATCGCCGCAAGCGTAAGCTCCTGGTCCTTCTTTTTCAGCGGCCGCCCCTCCAGGAAATCAACCAGTGGTTTTGCTTCCTCCGCGCCGACGCCCGGCAGCTCGGCGAACGCGCCAATGGCCATCAGCTGGATAGAAGCGTCCTGATCCCTCAAAAACTTCGCCAGAACACCGGCTGCTTTTTTCCCGCCAGTGTTGATCAGTGCCTTGATGACTTCCTGCCGTATCCGGATGTCCTTGTGGTCCGCTGCCTTGCGGAGCAGGGCAATGGCCTGGTCCGTTTTACTTTCTCCCAGGATGGTCACAATATTACGCACGACGTACCAGCGCTTGTCTGCAAGATTCTCCCCAAGCAGAACGATCTGGTTCTTCCCAAAATCTTTCATGAGATCGAGAAGGTATACCCGTGCTTCACGGTCGTCCTCCTCGGCCAGGAGGTCCAGAAGAGCTTCTGTCGCCTTCTGGTCCAGCATGGAAAGATAGGCATAGGCAGACTGATATTCAGGAGATGCCTTGGGGTGCTTCCTCATGTCGGTGATCGTTGCTTTAACGATGGACTTCGTTGCCGTTTTCTTAAGAGCCTCCGCCATCCGCGGCTTGAATTCAGGATCCACGGGCATATGCAGCGCCTTGATGATGGTCGTTGCGATGTCATAACTGTTATTTTTCAGGAGATAGCTGAGCAAGTCCTCCAGCTGGTGCACGATGCCGGAAAAAAGGCTGATCTCTTTCTCCGCCGCCCCGGTGCGCTGAGGGTTCTTTACCAGGGGGATCAGGGAGATAAGGGTGCGCACGGCGGCTTCAATGATGTCCGACTCCATTCCCGCGCCGCTGATGGCCTTGAGTGCATCAGGCTGTTCCGGATTGTCCTCCTCGAGACTGCGAGCGATCTCGGCCAGGTCACCGGGAATCGGCACTGCCTGCAGTTCGGTAAGAGACGGCGGCGGAGTCGGTGGCGCGATCTTTTTCGAAGTCGTCCGTTTTAAGAGTGTTACCACCTGCTGTACGGTCCAGGCATTGGAAAACCGTCCTGTCCGGATCTCGTGAAGCGCATTCGGCAGCTGTTGCTCATGTTCAGCCTCCTGCTCGGCATTCATTTCGGCATCCAGGTCTCCATACAATTTGCCGGAAATGAGCCCCTCACGATAAGGCGGTTCCAGGGCGAGAATGGACTTTGCCAGGCCTTCGAACATTACGTCGCTCTCATGCGCGTGGTCCTTGCTAATCTTGCGGCCTGCCTGCTGATACAGGTTGAAGAGACGGTCTTCAACGCTTTCGTGTTCTGCGCGTGTCCGTATTGCAAATGCGACCATGCTGGCGCCGAACCCCTCGGGATCGGTTTTAACGTCGCCCAGCACCAGTGTTTTTCCTGAAAAGGAGGCCTGTTTCTTCGCTTTGGGCTCACCGGAAACGCCGGGAGCGTCTCCAAAATCTTTCGTGACTCCCCAGCCGCCTTCTATTTTTGTCGTAATGACCTCGTCAAGACCAGCTTCGGTCACCTTGATATGCGTGGCGCCTTTTTCCCAGAGGATGGTAGATATCCCGCTTCTCATAGCCAGCTCTTCCGACGACAGGGCAAGGGCCCTGCAAAGCTCCAGCAGCTCTTCCTCGGCGATCTCCGTGCTGAAGACCATCTCCCGTATTCCCTTGGCAAACAGGTCCTGGACAATCGACCTGTTCACCTGGGCGTCCTTTCCCACCGGTGTGTTCTCATAGGTGAAATAGGTTTTCTGCACCCCAACGCAGTATTCCGGCGAGGTCTCCAGGTAATGAGATAACACTTCATACGATTTTTTTATGGATTGAGTATAGAGGGGATTGTTCGGGGGGTAGATCCTGACGATCCTGATCGCGGAGATCAGAAATTTCATCACATCCTGGATTTCGGATGACAGCGTCTCGTCGGATTTTGCATCCTTCTGCATGGATAAAGATACCACAATACTGAAGGAGTGTCAAAAAAGTTATTCGAAAGTCAGGTGTACTACACTGCTTGAAAAAAGAGAAGTAATGAGAGGAAAACCTCTTTATCGGCCGGCTGCTGCGTCCGTCTTTTCCACCCTTGATACGATCTGGCCTCGATGCAGTTTCGTACTGATCACATCGCCTGGTTTTATCTCGGATACGTCCTTAAGAATGATGCCGGCAGGAAGTTTTTTCGTGATGCTGTATCCCCGCGAAAGGATGCCGAGCGGGTTCAAGTGGTCGAGCCCCGAGGCAAGGGCAGCGAGAAGCGCCTGGTCCCGACGCAGGGTGTGCCTGAGCCCTGTGGCAAGCCGGCCTGCCAGTTCATCGACCCGCTGCGAATACTGCTCCAATACCCTTCTCGGGTCGGCGAGCAGCCTCGTGAATTCACGGAGGGACGACCGGGTGAGTTCGAGCCGTTGGCGGATACTCGTGATGAGGCCTGATTCGAGGGATCTGATGGACTCCCGGAAACTCTCTTCGGTTTTGACCACCATCTCGGCCCCAGCCGAGGGGGTCGGCGACCGAAGGTCGGAAACGAAGTCAGCAATGGTATAATCCGTTTCGTGCCCCACCGCGGAGATTATCGGGATCTTGGACCCGTAGATCGCCCGTGCAACCACCTCCTCGTTGAAGGCCCAGAGATCTTCGAGCGAGCCGCCGCCGCGGCCGACGATCATGACATCCACGTTCCGCTCCTGGTTGAAATATCGGATCGCTTCTACGATAGCGGGCGCTGCTTCGGCTCCCTGGACCGGTACGGGGTAGATGAGGATATGCATCTTCGGATGGCGCCGCTTGATCACCCGGAGCATGTCGCGGATGGCGGCCCCGGTGGGCGAAGTTACAAGACCGATGCGCTGCGGCAGCAGCGGGAGGGGTTTTTTACGGTCCAGGTCGAAGAGACCTTCCTTTTCGAGCTTTGATTTGAGCTGCTCGAAGGCCAGTTGGAGCGCGCCCACACCCTTCGGTTCGATATAGTCGACGATGAACTGGTATTCGCCGCGCGGCTCATAAACGCTCACCCTGCCGCGGCAGATCACCTGGATGCCGTGCTGCAGGGTGAACTTGAGGAACCGCTGCGAGGAGCGGAACAGGACTGCACGGGCCTGGCTCTGTTCGTCTTTTAACGTGAAATAAGCATGGCCGGACTGGGGCACGGTGAGATTTGAAATTTCCCCCTCCACCCACACCTCGGGAAAATTTTCCTCGAGGAGGCTCTTGATCTGATAGGTAAGCTGGGTGACGGAGAGGATGTGGGTATTCATAATTGCGGATTGCGGATTGTAGAATGCGGATTTAAATCCGGAATCCGCAATCCGAAATCCGCAAATTCTCCTGCTATGATTTCAAGTGGATTCTCTCGATCGTATTCGCCTTCCCCGTCTTCCCATCGACATCGACGAGCACGCCGTTCAGGTGCATCGGTCCTTTGGGTATCTCGAACCGGTGCGGGGTCTGGTACAGAAACCGCGCGATGGCCTGCTCCTTTTTCACTCCGATGACCGAATCCGTGGGCCCCGTCATACCCGCATCGGTGATGAACGCCGTCCCTGCGGGCAGGATACGCTCATCAGCGGTCTGCACATGCGTGTGAGTGCCGATCACAGCGCTCGCCTTGCCGTCCAGATGCCAGGCAAGCGCGATCTTTTCGGACGTGGCCTCGGCATGGAAGTCAATGAACACGACGGACGTTTCTTTTTTGAGCTTTTCTATCTCGCGCTCGGCGATGCGGAACGGGTCGCCCAGATTGGACATGAAAACGCGGCCTTCGAGGTTGAGAACGGCCGCCTTGCCTGCGCCGGTAGAGATGACCACACTGCCATAACCGGGATTGCCCTCGGGGTAGTTGGCAGGCCTGATGAGCCGGTCCTGCTTGGTTAAATAGGGTTCGATTTCTTTTTTATCCCAGACGTGGTTTCCCGAAGTGAGGACGTGGATGCCGAGCGAGAAGAGTTCTTCGGCGATCTCGGCCGTTATCCCGAAGCCGCCGGCGGCGTTCTCTCCGTTTGCGATCACCAGGTCCGGTTTGTGAGACTCCATGAGGCCGCGCATGTTCGCCCGGACCATTTTCCTGCCCGGCTCGCCGATGATGTCGCCAATGAAAAGAACCCTCAAACAAACCTCCTGATGCACGATCCATGATCCATGATAAAAACGATGCCGGATCAGTTTTTCAACATGCATCCGGCATCATATATCCTGCCTCTGCTCTGTCCCTACTTCGCGTACTCCACGTACCTGCTCTCGCGCACCACCGTCACCTTGATCTGGCCGGGGTAGGACATCTCCTGCTCGATCTTCTTCGCAATGTCGCGTGAGAGCTGGGCCGAGCTAACATCCGAGAGGTCTTCGGGCTTCACGATGATCCTGATCTCACGGCCCGCTTGGATGGCATAGGACTTTTCCACTCCCTTGAAGGAGTTCGCGGCCGTCTCGAGCTGCTCAAGCCGTTTAAGGTAGCTTTCGAGCGTCTCGCGTCGCACACCGGGCCTGCCCGCCGAGAGCGCGTCCGCTGCCGCCACGAGCACCGCCTCTACCGAGGTCGCCTCGCCGTCGCCGTGATGGCTGAGGATTGAGTTGATCACTTTGGCAGATTCACCGTACTTCTTGGCCACGTCGCCGCCGAGCTGGGGATGGGTCCCCTCCACCTCGTGGTCAATGGCCTTGCCCAAGTCATGGAGCAGACCCGCTCTCCGTGCGAGCTTCTGGTCCACACCGCACTCCGCCGCCATGATACCGGCGAAATAGGCGACCTCGCGGGAATGCATGAGCACGTTCTGGCCGTAGCTCGTCCGGAACCTGAGCCTCCCGAGCAGTTTGATGATCTCGGGATGGATATTGTGAAGTCCGAGGTCAAAAGCCGCTTTCTCGCCCTCGTCCTTCATGGTGATGTCCAGGTCTTTCTTGACCTTCTCCGCTATCTCCTCGATCCGGGCCGGGTGAATGCGTCCGTCCTGGATCAGGCGCTCGATCGTGAGCTTCGCTATCTCTCTCCGCAGCGGGTCATAGCATGAAAGGATCACCGCTTCCGGCGTATCGTCGATGATCAGGTCGATACCGGTTGCGGCTTCGAGAGCGCGGATGTTCCTTCCCTCTCGACCGATGATCCTGCCCTTCATTTCATCATTCGGCAGATTCACGACCGAGACGGTTGCCTCAGCCACATAGTCGCTTGCGTACCGCTGGATGGCCAGGCTAATGATGTTCTTTGACTTCTTGTCGGCCTCTTCCTTGGCCTCGTCTTCGATCCGCTTGATGGTCTTGGCGGCTTCGTACTTGGCCTCGTCTTCCATCGAGACCATGAGCTGCCGTTTCGCTTCTTCGCCGGTCATGTTCGCGATTTTCTCAAGCAGCTGCCGTTGTTCGCGCAGGCCCTTATCGAAGCGCTCTTCCTTTTCGACCGCCGCCTTCTCCCGTGCCGTCAGTTCCCGTTCCCGGCGTACGACATCGGACTCCCGCTTTTCAACAAAGTCAACTTTCTTTTCGAGGTTCTCTTCCTTCTGCGTCAAACGCCGTTCCTGGTTCTGAAGCTCCTGCCGTTTCTCGCGATTTTCCTTTTCGAAATCAGCCCGAGCCTGGTAGAGCTTGTCCTTGACCTCGAGTACAGCTTCCTTGCGTTTGGTTTCCGCTTCGCGCTCGGCGGTTGCTACGATCTTCGAGGCCTCTGCTTCGGCGTCCTTGATCTTGCCTGCCGCGACCCTCCCCTTTACGAGCAGGCCCAGACCGAATCCGCCTGCGAGTCCAACAATCAACAGTACAATATATTCAATCATTCCTTTTCCTCCTGGTGTCTCTTCTTCAGCCCGGCAAGACGCTCTTTGATGCGTTTTTCCTCGCCCTGCTCCGTGGGCCGGTAATATTCCCGCTTCTGCGGGAGGTAGTCCTGGGCCACATAATGGCCCGGGTAATCATGCGGGTATCGGTAACCCTTGCCCCTGCCGAGCCGTGCGGCCCCCTTGTAGTGGGCGTCCTTGAGGTAGTCAGGCACGGGCAGGAGCCTTCCCTCTTCAACATCCTTCATCGCCTCTTTGATGCCGAGGTAGGAGGCATTGCTCTTTGGCGCCACGGCAACGTACACCGCGGCTTGAGCCAGCGGAATCGAGCCCTCGGGCATGCCGATGCGCTCCACTGCCTGGTACGCAGCGGTCGCAACGAAGATCGCACGCGGGTCCGCGTTGCCGACATCTTCGCTCGCTGCGATCACGATCCTGCGCGCGATAAACAGCGGGTCCTCTCCCGCATAGATCATCTTCGCCATCCAGTACAGCGTCGCGTCGGGATCACTTCCGCGCATGCTTTTGATGAAAGCCGAGATCGTATCATAGTGTTCGTCCTCATCATAAACGAGCGCCTTCTTCTGGATGGATTCCTCTGCCGTGTGGAGGTCATAGAGGATCGTACCGGATGCGTCCGGCGCGGTCGAGAGCACGCCGAGTTCCAGCGCGTTCAGCGCGCGCCGTGCGTCACCGCTGGATCGGGCGATAATGAAAGCCAGCGCCTCAGGCTCCAGCTTCACAGCCAGATCCCCCAGTCCCCGCTCCTTGTCGGCAAGCGCGCGGAGCAAGAGGGTTTTGATGTCCTCGTCCTTGAGCGGTTTGAATTCGAAAATCTGCGAGCGGGAAGACAGCGCGGGGATGATGGCGAAGAACGGATTCGAAGTCGACGCACCGATGAGCGTAATGTTTCCCCGCTCCACGTCAGGCAAGAGCGCGTCCTGCTGCACGCGGGTGAATCGGTGTATCTCGTCGATGAAGAGGATAGTCCTCTTGTTGCTCTGGCTGCGCTCGAGCGCTGCCTCCTGAGTCACCTTGCGAATATCGGCCACCCCGGCGGTCACGGCGTTGAGCGAGACAAAATGGGCGAGGCTCTGCTCCGCGATGAGGTGCGCGAGCGCGGTTTTTCCCACGCCGGGAGGTCCATAGAGAATAAGCGACATGAAGCGGTCGGTCTCAATGGCCCTGCGCAGGAGTTTGCCCGGCCCCAGAATATGCTCTTGTCCCGCGAATTCAGACAGGTTTTGGGGCCGCATACGCCACGCGAGCGGAGACTCTGGACGTTCCGCAAATACGGGCTCTGGGCGCTCTTGTTTTTTGACGTTCTTTAAGCCCAACGTGATGCTTCAGGAAGGTTTCAAGACAGGCGTGATAGCGGACCGAAGAGTTTAGACCAGACCTGAGGTCAGCCTACTGAGTTTCTGGGGTATTTCCGGGTCTCCGAGAAGCTGCATTTCTTCCGCGGGCCGATGCGTCACGGTATGGTAAACATTCACCCCGTGCATCTTCCCCGGGAAACTTGTCCTCGGTGTCCCCCTTTGCTGTCTGTATGTATGAAAAAATATCCCCATTTTCAAAGTTTACTGTCTCACTGGCTAATACAATCTTCGTGCGGAACTGAGAAGGTCCCGGATCCTCAACTCAAAGATGAATATGAGCGTCCTCAGCATACCGCTGTTTCATGAACACTATCATAAGCGCCGGAGCCTTCCCTACTTACGCTCCTTTTGATCATGCGCTGGTAACACAGCACTGTTTTACAATAACATGAAATGATGTCTGGTTGCAAAAAATTTCAAAATAAAAAATATTAAAAAAACCCCCGCTTTTGCCGTGTAGATAAACTTGATTCCTGGTCGTAACCAGGTGGGCGCCATAGAGGAAAGATCAGGCTTCCCAGTCTTATCTGGGCATGCACACACTTTCCCGGGGATAGCTCCCTTTAATTTTTATTCACGAGGAACAAGTTTTATCACATCACGAGCAAAGCAGGGGACTTTGTTCCACTTAATTTATCTATGTATTATATACCAGAATAAGGCAGAAATGGCAAGAAAAAAATTGGGGGGGGTTGTGCTGTAATTCCATTATTTATGCGTAATTACAAGGTCTTATATCTTATCAAACGCTCGGATATACCTAAAAATACTCTGCCTGCAGCGTTGCTTATTGACTTTCCCGAGCATGTTCAGTGAGCTTGAGCAAACGTTGGATCGCTTTTTCTGTTGTTGATCCCAAGGCCGCGGTCTCCGCTCGAAGGCGGTAGAGTTCGTCGCTGATGGTAAGGGCCGTCAGAATGGCTACCCGGTGAGGATCGGCCGTGCCCGTGCCCTTCTGCACTTCCTTCATCTTGGCGTCAATAAAAGAGGCAAGGTCTCGGATATAGGCGGGGTCATCCTTGCCCTTGATGCTGTACACCTGCCCGAATATCTCTACCTGAACGCTCTCCATCTGTTCTCCTGCCACCAAGGCACGAAAGCACCAGGAAATTCTACTTCGTGTCTTAGCCTGCACCCAGCGATTACGAGTGCGACCGCGCGAGTGCAGGGCGTGTCTTCGTGGCGAAGCTTTTTTACAGCAACGCATTCACGAATTCTTTCGGGTCAAATTCCTGCAGATCCTCGATCGCCTCGCCGATGCCGACAAATTTCACCGGGATCGACAGTTCCTTGTTGATGGCAAAGACAATGCCGCCTTTCGAGGTGCCGTCGAGTTTTGTGAGCACAATGCCGGTGAGCCCTACCGCCTCGTGGAACATCTTCGCCTGCGCGAGCGCATTCTGACCGGTGTTTCCATCGAGAACCAGCAGGGTTTCATGAGGCGCTCCCGGCAGCTCGCGAGACAGGATGCGCTTCACCTTCTTCAGCTCTTCCATGAGGTTTGACTTGGTATGAAGCCTGCCTGCCGTGTCCACGATGAGGACATCCATGTTCCGGGCCTTGGCAGCGCTGACGGCATCGAACGCCACGGCGCCCGGGTCCGCCCCCTCTTTGTGTTTAATCACCGGAATGCCGGCGCGCTCGCCCCAGATCGAAAGCTGTTCCGATGCCGCAGCGCGAAAAGTGTCGCCCGCGGCCAGCATCACTTTTTTGCCCCCGGCGTGCAGCCGGTATGCCAGCTTTCCGATCGTCGTGGTCTTGCCCGTGCCGTTCACGCCGACGACAAGGATGATGGAGGGAGCGGCACTAACGTCCAGTTTTGCGTTGCGTCCCGCCAGGATAGCATACAGAAGCTCTTTAAGACGTTCCCTGACCTCTGCAGGAGCCGACAGTTCCTTGCGCTTGAACCGTTCCGCCAGGTCCTTAAGGACAAAGGTCGCTGTCTCAACCCCCACGTCGGCAGCGATAAGCGCCTCTTCAAGCTCGTTAAGAAAGCCCTCTTCGATCTTCTCGCCGAGGACCAGCGATCCGATCCGGTCCGATAAATTCTTCCTGGTCTTTGCCAGCCCGTCGCTCAGGCTGCGAAAAACACCCAACATTGAGTACCTCTAAGAATTAATTGGAAAGTGAATATTGGCAATTGGAAATTGCTCGCTGCCAGTTTTTTCCAATTTACAATTTATAATCTGCAATCTTCAATTTGGCATTTAAAAAATACCATCAAATATCCAACGGCAGCTTGCCGGACGCGTCAGGGCCCGCGCTGCGAACCGTCTTCTTGCCTTTAAGTTTTTCTTCTTCGCTTCCGTCCGGTCCTGCGGCCGAAGACGCAGCTGGCCCGGGATAGGCCATCTTCCGGTAGAGATACCGGTCATGCATCTTGCTGAAATTGCTCCACTCGCCTTCGGCCACGTTTTCCTTCTTGAGCGTTGCCTGGAAGTTGTTGATCTTAGCCGAAAGGTCGTCTAGGTAATTGATAACGATCGCCTCTTGGATCTTGGGCCTCTTGGGAGACCCGAATTCATACTCTCCGTGATGCGATAGGATGATGTGCTTGAGCAGCATGGCCAGTTCCGGTGGAAAGCCCGTTATGGTCTTGATCTTTTCGACGACCATCTCGTATCCGAGGGAAATGTGGCCGATAAGACGCCCCTCCGTGGTGTATTCGATCGACTTTCTGACGGAAAGTTCGTACACTTTGCCGATGTCATGCAAAAAAGCTCCCGTTACCAGGAGGTCGAGATCGATCGACGGAAAATGTTTGGCCACATCGCGCGAAAGAGAGATAAGCTCGACCACGTGCTCGAGCAGGCCGCCGATATAATTATGATGGAGCGTCTTCGCGGCAGGGGTGCGCTTGAATGCTTCCAGGAACGGCGCATCGTCCAGAAAAGCGTCGAAAAGCCGCTTCAAGTGCAGATTGGTCAGGCCGGCTGAGGCGGCCTTCAGTTCTTTGACCATGTCATCGACATTGCGGGGAGAGGTCTGAATAAAGTTTGCGAAATCCACTCTCGAGTCGTCAACCTTTTCGAGTGTTTTCATCTTAATCTGCATCGTGCCCTGGTAGTAGGCGGCGACCCCTTTGATGCGAACGAAGTCCTCCCGCTCGAACCTTCCGGCAACCTCCTCGGCATTGTCCCAAAGCTTGCCGTCGAGCTCTCCGGTCTTGTCGGCGAGTTTCAGGGAAAGATAGGTCACGCCGTTCTTTGCCGTGGAGACCTGCTTCGACGTAACGAGATAGATCTCCTCAACCCAGTCGCCTTCTTTTAATGAAACGATCGTCTGCATCATCGTCCTCTTGTTTGGTGCTGGGATAATAAACTATCCCTGTGGTATTGTCAAACGGAAAGCAGACGGAATGCGGGTGCATGCGTTGAGAACGGTCAAATGTGCGGTCTTTCGGGCGGTGCATTTTTTACATACACCATGCGGGTCGGGAACGGGATATCGATCCCTTCCTGTCTGAAGCGCTTGAGAATTCGCTTGTGCAATTCGTGCTTCACCAACTGCTGGTCCGTATAGTCGCGCACCCGGCACACCAGGGTTAATTCAAGCGATGAAACGCCGAAGCCGGGGACGAAGATCACCGAAGGTCCAGGCTCGCCCAAAAGGCCAGGAACTTCGTTTGTCGCCTTATGCGCTTCGTCGATCAGGACCCGCTCCACAACATCAGGATCCGCATCATAGCTCACTCCAATGGGCATCTGGAGGACGAAAGGCCGTTCCGGCAAATAGTAGTTCGTCACCACGCTCTGGGAAAGCTTGCTGTTCGGTACGATGACCATGTTGTTCTGAGGCGTGCGGATCCTCGTGGTGCGCCACCCGATGTCCGCTACAGAGCCTTCCTGTCCGGTCTCAAGCCGGATGAAATCGCCGACGCGGACGGTATGCTCCGCCAGGATATGAATGCCCGCAAAAAGGTTCGAGAGCGTGTCCTGAAGAGCTAGCGCCATGGCGAGGCCGCCCACGCCCAAGGCGGTAATGATGGGCGCGATCGATATCCCGATGAAGTTCAGCATGACCAGGACGCCGATGGCGTAGACCATCGCCTTGATCACGGTATTGATCAGGCTCGTTACCGAGATCGGGAGTTCCACCTTTGTCAGGAAAAATGCGAGCGCGCGGCCGCTGATGTTCGCAAGCGCCATCGTGACAGTCAGTATGATAAAAAGGTGCATGCCCTTGACGGCGTAGCCCGCGTATTCCTGGGGAATGTCGGCAAGACGGAGGGCGAGGTACAAGGCAAGGGCAATGATAAGAAGCGTAGACGGCCCCTGCAGCGACGTTACAATGAGTTCCTCCCCTTCCGTGGTCGTTTTCCGCGCGATGCGGCGAAGCGCGCCGAAAAGTATCTTTCGGGAGATGAGGAGCACTACAACGGTTGCCGCAATGATCAGAATAGACAGGTATGTTTTATAAGGGTAATCCATGACAAGTCGAGTTATGGTACCAAGCGGGAGTCTGGAGTTCCAGTGCCATTTGTATTTCTCAATGGCTTCTTCATACTAAAGATTATAGCATGACCAAGGCCGGCGAAGAGGAAGAACAAAAAACCGGCAAACTGCACCTGCCGGTTGTCCTGTTCGTGGATTCGTTTTTTGCGCGCTAAACCTCTATTTTTTCCGCACGTACACGTGATACTCGCCGTTCTCCTTGGTCAGGCCGAGGTATTCATGCCCCGTCCTCCTGCACCAGGCAGGCATATCCATCTCAATGCCGTCATCATCAGACTGGACTTCGAGCACCTGGCCCGTCTTCATTTCCTTGATCTTGTTCGAAGTCTTGAAAATAGGCACGGGACACGCAAGGCCCACGGTGTCGAGAACCTCATCGGGTTTGATATCTTTGATTTCCATATGAGAATATCCATTTCGAATTTCGGATTGCAAATTGCGGACTATTGATTATCAAACCGTCTTATAAATCCGCAATCCGAATTCCGCCTGCGCCCAGCGTTTACGAGTGCCTGGCGCGAGTGCAGGGTGCAATCCACGATTGAATTACTCCATCTCGTGCTCATGTCCGGCGTCAGCGGATATTTTCACCGGAGATGGCATGCCCTTTTTTTTGTAATAATCATCAAGGGCCGATTTGAGCGCCTCTTCAGCCAGCACCGAGCAATGCATTTTCACCTTCGGCAGGCCGCCGAGCGCCTCGGCCACGGCGGCATTCGATATCTGGAGGGCCTCCTTGATGCTTTTCCCCTTCACCAGGTCGGTCACCATGCTGCTCGTCGCAATGGCAGCGCCGCATCCGAAGGTCTTGAACTTGGCCTCCGTGATGATGTCATTCTCCACCTTGATATAGAGACGCATAACATCGCCGCACACGGGGTTTCCCACGGTGCCCACGCCGTCTGCGTTCTCTATCTCACCCACGTTATGCGGATGAGCGAAATGGTCCATCACCTTTGAGCTGTACTGTTCCATGTAATCCTCCTCACCGGACTTTTTCCTGTTTGATCATATCTTCATAGAGAGGCGACATGTCCCGCAATCGCTGCACGATCGGAGGCAGCTTCTCTATCACGTAATCGATATCTTCTGAGGTGTTTCCCATGCCGAGCGACATGAGCAGCGTGCCGTTCGCAACGGCAGCGTCCGTGCCGATGCAGGTGAGCACGTGCGATACCTTGAGCGAGCGCGAGGTGCACGCCGAGCCGCTCGAAACAGACACCCCTTCCATGTTCAGGAACAGGAGCATGGACTCTCCCTCCACGTACCACATGGAAACATTCAAATTGCCAGGCAGCCTGCGCGTGAGGTGCCCGTTAACCACCAAGTGGTCGATCTTTGCAATGAGACCTTTCTGCAACCGATCACGAAGCGCCGTCAGATAACTCATGCGATGCGGGACCTCCGCTGCGGCGAGTTCCGCGGCCTTGCCAAGGCCGACGATCGCCGGAACATTCTCGGTGCCCGCGCGCCTGCCGTCTTCCTGGATGCCGCCCTCGATCTGTGGTTTGATGCGGACTCCCTTGCGTACATAGAGTGCTGCCGCGCCTTTTGGTCCGTAGAACTGATGGCCGGAGAGGGAGAGCGCATCCACGCCGAGCGCTTTCACGTCAACAGGGACCCACCCGACGGACGCAATCGCATCGGTGTGGAACAGCACCCCCTTCTCTTTCGTGATCTTTCCTATCTCCTCGATCGGCTGGATCGTGCCGATCTCGTTGTTCGCGTGCATGATCGACACGAGGACCGTGTCTCTGGTGATCGCCTTGGCCACGTTT
>Ga0326726_10003541_pt1 | contig 14324 bp, 13 predicted proteins | sample MHFenrmetagenome_2_FD_207603 | JGI IMG/M metagenome (GOLD analysis project Ga0326726, IMG submission 207603) | Lab enriched peat soil microbial communities from Michigan Hollow, Ithaca, NY, United States - MHF15MN | ecosystem: Environmental > Terrestrial > Soil > Wetlands > Peat | place: USA...
ACGCTGTACGTGGATGACAGCCAGCAGGTATTGCGCGCCGCTCGCGCCCATGGCATCGCATGGATCTACGCCGTGCGCCGGCCCGACAGCCGGGCGCCATCGCGGGTGGTCACTGATTTTCCGGGCGTCGATTCGGTGCACGAGCTGGCCGAGGGGCTTGCGCCCCGGATGCCCGAGGCTCAGCCCGCGGGTGTCGGCTGAGGCCCGCCGCCGGGCCCGCCGCCGTGCCGGCGACGACGTCGGCGGCGTTTCCTCGCAGGTGCCGCATCATCGGCTGCCGCCGCGGCAGGCTGGGCTGGCGCGACAGTCACCTTGACCGGTGGCTGCGCGTGGGACCTGCCGCCGCGATGATCGTGCCGTCCCTGTGAGTGGCTGTGGCTGTGTCGTTGGGGCGGCGGCGGACCGTCTTCCTCATCGTCGTCCTGGCGCGGCGCATAGTAGCCCGACCTGAGCCTCGGCAGTTCCGCCGGGTCGAAGCTGCCGACCGGGATGCGCTGGCCGATGAACGCTTCGATCTCGGGCAGCGACTCCACATATTGCTCGCAGCCGAAGCTGACAGCGTCGCCCGCGGCGCCCGCGCGTGCCGTGCGGCCGATGCGATGGACGTAATCCTGCGCATCCTGCGGCAGGTCGTAATTGAATACATGGCTGACGTCCGGGATGTGCAGGCCGCGGGCCGCGACGTCGGTCGCGACCAGCACCGCGAGCTTGCCTTCGTGGAATTCGCGCAGCATGCGCATGCGCTTGCGCTGCGGCACGTCGCCGGACATCGCCGATGCGACGATGCCGTTCGCCCGCAGCACCCGTTCGAGCCGCTCCGCGAGCCGCTTGGTATTGACGAATACCATCGTGCGCGTCGCGTCAGTCTTGCGCAGGAAGTGGACCAGCAGCGATGCTTTTTCCTCCATCGCAGGGTAGTAGATGACCTGGCGCACGCGGTCGGCGGTGACGCGCTCCGGCTCGATGCGGATCAGTTCCGGGTCGTTCATGTGCTCGTAGGCAAGCTCGAGCACACGGTGGGAAAGCGTCGCGGAGAACAGCATGTTCAGGCGGAATTCGGGCGCCGGAAGGCGGCGCAGCAGGAAGCGGATGTCCTTGATGAAGCCGAGGTCGAACATCCGGTCGGCCTCGTCGAGGACCATCACCTGCGCATGGTGCAGGTCGAATACATGCTGCTTGAAGTAGTCGATGATCCGGCCGGGCGTGCCGATCAGCACGTCGACGCCGGCCTGCAATTCGCGGCGCTGCTTGTCGTAATCCACGCCGCCGTAGGCGAGTCCGAGCGTCAGGCCGGTGTACTGGCCGAGGAGCTCCGCGTCGCGATGGATCTGGATCGCAAGCTCGCGCGTCGGCGCCAGTACCATGGCGCGCGGCGAGCTCCCGGGCCGGCTGGCCGAGGCGGGGTAGCGCAGCAGGTGGGTGAAGAGCGCCACGAGGAATGCCGCGGTCTTGCCGGTGCCGGTCTGGGCCTGGCCCGCCACGTCGAGGCCGGCGAGCGCCCGTGGCAGCGCCTCCGCCTGGATCGGGGTGCATTTTTCGAAGCCCGCATCGGCGATGCCGCGGGCCACGGATTCGGGTAATTGCAGGCCGGTGAACGAGATATCCGAGAATTGCTGATCGGTCACTGGGTCACTACTGTGGCATTCATCTCTTGAAAAATGTCCTCCGACGCGCTACAAAAGCACCTGAGCACTGCGGTTCCCCGCAAGCATCCGCATCCACCGGCACTCCGGAAGCGTCCCGAACAGGACCCCGGGCATGTGCGAACACCCTAGACAGGCAGCCAGAGTTCCAGCGCCAGAACCCTTATTGTGCCGTATCGGGCATTCGCCCGTCACCGATCCACCTTAAACCAGGAGAAACCCCCGCGTGAGCGGCAATATCGTCCACACCTCAGATGCCACCTTCGAGTCCGATGTCCTGAAATCGGATGTTCCGGTCCTGCTCGATTTCTGGGCCGAATGGTGCGGCCCGTGCAAGGCCATCGCCCCGATCCTCGACGACATCGCCAAGGACTACCAGGGGCGCGTCAAGATCGCCAAGCTCAACATCGACGACAACCGACAGACGCCCGTCAAGTACGGCGTGCGCGGCATTCCGACGCTGATCCTGTTCAAGAACGGCGCCCCCGAGGCGCAGCAGGTCGGCCTGGTCGGGAAGTCGAAGCTGTCGGCATTGCTGGACCAGCACCTGTGAGGGGCTATCTCGGCAATCAGTCGCGCAACCGCCAAAAGGGCCATCGCAATCGCGGCGGTGGCGGCGGCGGCCCGCGTCATGGCAATGAAGGGCTTCCGATCGACGATCATGTCGACGGCTCGGAAGGCGATACGATCTCACCGGAGGAGCTGGCCGCATCGCGCAGCTCCATGAACCTGACCGAGCTGAAGAACAAGCCGGTCCACGAACTCGTGACGATGGCCGAGTCCATGGGACTCGAGAACATGGCGCGCCAGCGCAAGCAGGACGTCATCTTCTCGATCCTGAAGGCGCATGCGCGCAGCGGCGAGGACATCTACGGCGACGGCGTGCTCGAGATCCTGCAGGACGGCTTCGGCTTCCTGCGCTCGGCCGACAGCTCCTACCTCGCGGGGCCCGACGACATCTACGTCAGCCCCAGCCAGATCCGCCGCTTCAACCTGCGCACCGGCGACACGATCTCCGGCCTGATCCGTCCGCCCAAGGATGGCGAGCGCTATTTCGCGCTGCTGAAGGTCGGCGAGATCAACTTCGACACGCCGGAGTCCGCGCGCCACAAGCTGCTGTTCGAGAACCTGACGCCGCTGCACCCGACCAAGCGCCTCAAGCTCGAGCGCGGCAACGGCTCGACCGAGGACCTGACCGCGCGCGTGATCGACCTGATGGCGCCGCTCGGCAAGGGCCAGCGCGGCCTGATCATCTCGCCGCCGAAGGCCGGCAAGACGATGCTCTTGCAGAACATCGCCACCTCGATCACCTGGAACCATCCCGACCTCTACCTGATCGTGCTGCTGATCGACGAGCGGCCCGAGGAAGTGACCGAGATGACCCGCACCGTGAAGGGCGAGGTCGTCGCGTCCACCTTCGACGAGCCGGCCAGCCGCCACGTGCAGGTCGCCGAGATGGTCATCGAGAAGGCGAAGCGCCTCGTCGAGCACAAGCGCGACGTCGTGATCCTGCTGGATTCCATCACGCGCCTCGCGCGCGCCTACAACACCGTCGTGCCGAGCTCCGGCAAGGTGCTGACCGGCGGCGTGGACGCGAACGCCCTGCAGCGCCCGAAGCGATTCTTCGGCGCGGCGCGCAATGTCGAGGAGGGCGGGTCGCTGACCATCATCGCGACCGCGCTGATCGACACCGGCTCGCGCATGGACGACGTGATCTACGAGGAGTTCAAGGGCACCGGCAACAGCGAAATCCACCTCGACCGGAGGATTTCCGAGAAGCGCGTGTTCCCGGCCTTCAACATCAACCGGTCTGGCACGCGCCGCGAGGAGCTCATCACGGCGCAGGACGAGCTGGCCAAGATGTGGATCCTGCGCAAGCTGCTGCACCCGATGGACGAGCTCGCCGCGGTCGAGTTCCTGATCGACAAGATGAAGGACACGAAGACCAACGCGGAGTTCTTTGACTCGATGAAGCGCGGATGACGGACGCCCTGCGCTACCTTCGCCGGGGCGATCCGGTGATGGCGCAGCTCATCCGCCATGCAGGCCCGTACTCGGTGAGTCCCGAGCGGGGTGTCGGCCCTTACGAGGCCCTGATCCAGGCAGTCGCGCACCAGCAGCTGACCGGCAAGGCGGCGAAGACGATCCTCGGGCGTTTCTACGCGCTCTACGGCGCGCAATGCTGCCCGGAGCCTGCGCGGCTCGTCGATACCGCGGACGAGGCATTGCGCGGCTGCGGCTTCTCGCGCGCGAAGTCGGCTGCGCTCAAGGACATCGCCGCAAAGACGCTCGACGGCACGATCCCGCCGCGACGCGCACTCGCGCGCATGAACAACGAAGCCATCATCGAGCGGCTCGTCGAGGCCCGTGGCGTCGGGCGCTGGACCGTCGAGATGTTCCTGATGTTCACGCTCGGCCGGCCGGACGTGCTGCCCGTCGATGACTACGGGATCCGGCTCGGCTACAAGATCGCCTATGGCAAGCGGACCCTGCCGAAACCGAAGGCGCTCGCGAAATTCGGCGAGCGCTGGGCGCCTTATCGGACGACTGCCTCGTGGTATCTCTGGCGTGCCGTGGATATCGATCGCGAACAGCGACAGCGGGCGGCGAAGACGGACTAGGCCGGCTGTGCGCGCTCAGCGGTTTCCTTTTTCCACCGCCGGCACCGTCTGCAGGTACGCCCAGATCGCCTTCAGCTCGGCGTCGCTCATCTGCCCGTAGGCACGCCAGGGCATGTACTCGGAAATTGCCGAGCCATCCTTGCGCTTGCCTTCGTGCAGCGCGCGCAGGAAATCCTCTTCCGTCCAGCCCTTGAGGCCGGTCTCGTGCGGCGTGAGGTTTGCGACGATCGGCATGTTCGGGTCGCCCTGGATCTTGCCGCCCGACAGATTCGCGCCGTGGCAACCGCGGCACACCTGAACGAGGTGTTCGCCATATTCCGCAGTGGGCGCAGATTCCGGCGGCTCGACGGCATGGGCCTTCTGATGGTCGACATTGAATGCCACAAGAGCCGACGAGTCGAATGCCATGACGAAGGAGAAGACGGGTCCGAACTTGACGGGCCCCATATCGCGATCGACGGGCGGCATGCTCCGGATGTACGCGACGATATCGGAGAGTTCATGATCGGAAAGATTGATGAACTCGATCGCAGGCATCGACGAACTTCGCCCGCCCCGGCGCAGCCCGTGCCGGACAGCATGGTCCCAGTCGGAAGCGGTGTACTCGAGCGTGACACTGCCCTCGCCAGTCGTCAGGTTGGGCGCAGCCCAGTGCCCCAGGATCGGCGCGTCGATGATGACGCCGCCGCCGAAATCCTTGTCGTGGCAGCCGCTGCATCCGACGCGGCTCTGGACCAGGTGCTGGCCGTTCGCAATTGCGCGGTCGAGGGCAAGCTTCTGGAGGTCCACGCCCGCGAGCGGGTCGTCCGCCGCTGCGCCTGCGGCGATACGTTCCGCCCGTAGCGCGGCGATGTCCGCTTCGCCAAGCGGGAACGGGATCGGGAACGTGGCGTCGTGGGCCACCCACTGCTTGTTGTAGCGGCTCCCGGCCTTCCACGATGCAAATCCCCAGGCGCCGGCTGCGAGCACGACGATCGCGATCAGGGACAATCCGAGGACTTTGAGCACTTTCTTCATGTTCTTCTTCCCCTGGCAAAGGAATCCGCGGCACCCTGATTACAATATCAATGTGAGCTGCCCCGCTCAAATCGCGGCCCGCGTCCTTGCGGTGACCGCCGCACTGGCGACGGCCACGCTTGCCGGCGCCGCGCAGCATACCTCGCAACCGCCGCGCCCGATCGGCAGCGTCAGCAATGCAACCGATCGATGTTATGCGATGCAAAGCCGCGGCGGCGTCGTGGCCGGCGAGGTCAAGGTCACGATCACGGTGGATGCGCACGGGCAAGTGACCGGAGCCGCAAGCCCCGCGGGAACGGAGGAGCGCCTGGCGGCCGCGGCGCAATGCGTCGCGGTGACGCTGCACTACGAACCGGCCACCCTCGATGGCGATCCCGTGTCGGGCAAGGTGTCGCTGGCCATCGGATTTCCGAACCCGCCGGAGCTTCGCGAGGATCCGCGCAAGGCGATCGAGTTCTGCCAGCCGGCCATCGACCAGCTGCCGACGCTCGTCGGGGCCTACGAGGGCAACCTGGATCTGCTCGTGCGTGTCGGAAAGAGTGGCCGCGTCGTCGAAACGGTGCTGCCGGACGGCATCCTGCCGTGGATGGACCAGGCGGCCCGCTGCGTGTCCGAGCGGCTCCAATTCTTTCCGGCCCGCCTGCACCTCGTCGCAGTCGAGTCCTGGGCGATCGTCCCGGTGGACTTCAACCTGACGACGGATCCGCACGAGCGTACGAGGCTCGAGCCGCCGACCGTGCGCTCGGGCGAGGAGCAGATTCTCGATGCCTACCGCAAGTGCTATCCGCCCGGCCGCGAGGACCAGCAGCGCATCAACTACCGCGTGACGATCGATGACGGCGGCCGGGTGCGCAAGGCGGAGGTCGTGCGCACGAGCGGCGACGAAGCGCTGGACCAGGCGGGAATCTGCATCCTCCGGAGGCTCATCTTCGTCCCGGCGCGCCGCAACGGGCAGAATGTCGAGGCCACGGTGAGCTGGCCGATCCTGGTGCGGCCGCCGGCCTAGGATTCTTCCTCGGGAAACTCCGCGTCGAGGATGCGAACAAGCTCCTCGTCCACGCGGTCGCGGAACATGGCGAGCAGGAAGCCGAGCTTGGCCTCGACGACGATCTCGCGCTTCGCGATCGTGACGGTGCCGGTGACATTCGGGTGCTCGATCGAGAGCACCTCGCCCTGCCAAGTGCACTCGGCGTCGAACTTCTGCCCGAGTGCCCTGGCCATGCGATTGACGCGCTCGCGAGCGGCCTTGGCAGTCAGGTCATGCGAGCGCCTCAGGTGGATGCGGCTCATGCAGGAAGTATATCGGCGCTCATTCGCGATCGATCGCTCGCCAGCCGATGTCGCGACGGTACTGCATGCCGCGCCAGCTCAGGCGGTCCACCAGCACGTAGGCCGCGCGCTGGGCCGCCGCGACGCCGGCGCCGAGGCCGACGGCGCACAGCACGCGTCCGCCCGCCGTCAGCACTTTTCCATCCTCGAGCCGCGTACCGGCGTGGAAGATCTTGCCGTCGAGCCTCGCCGTCTCGTCGAGCCCGGCAATTACGTCGCCCTGACGCGGGTTGTCCGGATATCCATCGGCGGCGAGCACGACGCCGACCGCGGCGCGCGCGTCCCAGGTCGCCTCGACCTCGTGCAATCGTCCCGCCAGCGCCGCTTCGCAGAGATCCACGAGATCGGTCTCGAGCCGAGCCAGGATCGGCTGGGTCTCCGGATCGCCGAAACGGCAATTGAACTCGAGGACATTCGGCGTGCTGTCCGGCGCGATCATCAGGCCCGCGTACAGGAAACCCGTATAGGGCGTGCCCTCGGCCGCGAGTCCGCGCACGGTCGGCCATATCACATCCTGCATGATGCGCTCGTGCAGCGCCGGCGTGACGACCGGCGCCGGCGAATAGGCGCCCATGCCGCCGGTATTCGGGCCGCGGTCGCCGTCGAGCAATCGCTTGTGGTCCTGCGAGGTCGCGAGCGGCAGCACGTGCTCGCCATCGGCCATCACGATGAAGCTCGCTTCCTCGCCTTCCAGGAATTCCTCGACCACGACCGTCCTGCCGGCCGCGCCGAATGCGCCCGCGAGCATCTGCTCCACGGTCGAGATCGCTTCCTCGGCAGTCGTCGCGATCACGACCCCCTTGCCGGCCGCCAGCCCGTCGGCCTTGACGACGATCGGCGGCCGCTGCGCGCGAATCACGGCCGGGTTGAAATCTTCTTTCGTAAACACCGAGTAGCGCGCGCTCGGGATTCCGTGGCGGGCGAGGAATTCCTTCGCGTAGCGCTTGCTGCCTTCGAGTTGAGCGGCCGCTTTCATGGGGCCGAAGCAGGGGAGTCCCGCCGCCCTGAGCGCGTCGACGACGCCCGCGACCAGCGGGCCCTCGGGGCCGACGATGGTCAGGCCGATCCCTTCGGAACGCGCGAGCGCGACGAGACCCGCGATGTCGGTCGCGGCAACCGCCACGTTGCGGCACCTGGCTTCCATCGCCGTGCCCGCGTTGCCCGGTGCGACCAGCACTTCGCCGACGCGCGGCGACTGCGCGAGCTTCCAGGCGAGCGCGTGTTCGCGGCCGCCGCCGCCGATGACCAGCGCTTTCATGCTCAATGCCGGAAGTGCCGCATGCCCGTGAAGACCATCGCGATGTCGCGCTCGTCCGCAGCCGCAATCACCTCGGCGTCGCGCTGCGATCCGCCGGGCTGGATCACCGCGCGCACGCCGAGTTCTGCGGCGGCATCGAGGCCGTCGCGGAACGGGAAGAAGGCGTCGGAGGCCATCACGCTGCCGGCGATCGCGAGGCCGGCATCGACGGCCTTGATCGCGGCGATGCGCGTCGAGATCACGCGGCTCGTCTGGCCGGCGCCGACGCCGATGGTCATGCCTTCGCGCGCGAACACGATGGCATTCGACTTCACGAACTTGCACACGCGCCAGGCGAACAGCAGGTCGGCGAGCTCGGCGGCGGCGGGGGCGCGGCGCGTGACGGTCTTCAGCGCGCCGGCCTCGACCATTCCATCGTCGCGGCTCTGCAGCAGCAGGCCGCCGGTCACCGAGCGAAGCTCGGTCGCGGCCATCGGCGCGCGCGCCAGGTCGCCGGTCTCGAGCGCGCGGACATTGGGCTTCGTCGCCAGCGCCGCCCGGGCCGCAGGGCCGATTGCCGGCGCGAGGATCACCTCGACGAACTGCCGCTCGAGTATTGCCGCAGCCGTCCCGGCGTCCAGCGGCCGGTTGAAGGCGATGATGCCGCCGAAAGCGGAGGTCGGATCGGTCTCGTAGGCGCGCGCGTAGGCTTCGAGGACGCCGGCCGCGAGCGCAACGCCGCAGGGATTCGCGTGCTTGACGATCACGCAGGCGGGGCTGTCGAACTGCCGCACGCATTCGAGCGCCGTGTCGGCGTCCGCGATGTTGTTGAAAGAAAGTTCCTTGCCCTGCAGCTGGACCGCCGTGGCGATGCTTGCCCCGGCGGCCTGCGGATCCGCGTAGAACGCGGCCGTCTGGTGCGGATTCTCGCCGTAGCGCAGGTCCTGCTTCTTGCGAAAGCCAAGCGCGAGCGCATCCGGGTAAGACGCTTCCGCCTGCTGTTGGCGCAGCCAGTTCGAGACCATCGCGTCATATTGCCCGGTGTGCGCGAAGGCCTTGGCGGCGAGGCGACGCCGCGTCGTCTCGGAGACATCGCCCGCGCGCAGCTCGTCGAGCACGCCGCGATAGTCCGCGGGATCGACGACGACGGTCACGCGCTCGTGGTTCTTGGAAGCGGCCCGGAGCATCGCGGGTCCGCCGATGTCGATGTTCTCGACCGCCTCGGCGTAGCTGCAGTCCGGCCGCGCGATGGTCGCCGCGAATGGATAGAGGTTGATGACCAGCAGGTCGATCGGGCGGATGCCGTGCTCGCGCATGACGGCGTCGTCGATTCCGCTGCGGCCCAGGAGTGCGCCGTGCACCTTCGGGTGCAGCGTCTTCACGCGCCCATCCATGATCTCCGGAAACCCGGTTTCGGCGGCGACCTCCGTCACCGGCAGCCCGGCGGATGCAAGGAGGCCTGCCGTGCCGCCGGTCGAGATCAGCTCGAAGCCGAGTTCATGCAGTTCGCGCGCGAGTCCGACGATGCCGGTCTTGTCGGAGGCGCTCAGGAGCGCCCGCCGGGCTTGCCGGCGCTTCGCCACGGTCAGGCGGACAGCCCGTATTCGCGCAATTTCTTGCGCAGGGTGCCGCGATTGATGCCGAGGATGGTCGCCGCGCGGCTCTGGTTGCCGGCCGCGTAGTCCATGACCGCCTGGAACAGCGGCAATTCGACCTCGCGCATCACGAGATCGTACAAACGGCCCGGCCGGTGGCCGTTGAGGCTGTCGAAATAGTTGCTGAGGGCCTGTTCGGTGTGGTTGCGCAGCGGGATTTCGCGCGCATGGCCGTTGAGCGGCCGGGATGCGGATGAACGGCGCGGCGCATGCGCCCGGGTCTTAGCGATCATTGCCAACTGGTCCCCGCCTGTCTCAGTACTTATCGTTCAGGCCGCGCGGGCCGTCTGCCCGATGAGACCTGTGAGGAATGCGCCCGCGAGCGATAGCTGCTCATCGGCGCTTCCGGTCGTCAACAACTCGAGTGGCAAGTGTCCGACTTCAGGATGCAGCCGGCAATACCAACCGAGATGCTTGCGCGCCACGCGGACTCCTTGTTGCTCGCCGTAAAACGAGTAGAGGGCCTCGAGGTGCGAAATCATGATAACACGGACTTCCGCGAGTGAAGGCGGGGCGACGGATGTTCCGGACAATGCCGCGAGCACTTCCCGGAAAATCCACGGCCGGCCCTGCGCCGCGCGTCCGATCATCACGCCGTCGGCGCCGGTTTGTGCCAGCGCCTTCAATGCCTTGGCGGGACTATCGATGTCGCCATTCACGAATACGGGAATGCCGACAGACTGCTTGACGGCGGCGACGGTTTCGTATTCCGCGTCGCCGGCGAAGAAATCCGCCCGCGTGCGGCCGTGCACCGCGAGCGCCGCGATGCCGATGTCCTCGGCCTGGCGCGCGATCGCAACCGCGTTGCGGTTGTCGCGATCCCAGCCCGTGCGCATCTTGAGCGTGACGGGAACGCCTGCCGCCGCAACGACTTGCGCGAGTATCGCGCGCACCAGCGGCTCGTCGCGCATCAGCGCGGAACCCGCGGCGTGATTGCAGACCTTCTTGGCCGGGCATCCGAGGTTGATGTCGATGATCTGGGCGCCAAGCTCGACGTTCCGGATCGCGGCGTCGGCCATCATCGCGGGCTCGCCGCCGGCAATCTGCACGATCCGCGGCTCCGGCTCGTCGCGATGGACCAGGCGATGACGCGACTTGGACGTATTCCACAGCCGCACATCCGAAGTGACCATCTCGGTCGCCGCGATCGCCGCGCCCATGCGCCGGCACAGCCTGCGAAAAGGCTGATCCGTCACGCCCGCCATCGGCGCGAGCGCAAGCTGCGCCGCCAGTTGATAGTGCCCGATCTTCATGGTTTGACCGGGGGAGCCTCGTTGGCACAGCGCACGCCGCCGGTCACCGGCAGGCAGACGTCCATTTCGAACCCGACCGCATCCTTGCCGGGATCCACGATCCGGATCTCGGCGTCCGCCCGCTGTCCCGGTCCGAGCAGCGTGCCGGCATTGGCACCCGGCAGGTAATCGACCGGCTCGATGTCGCGCACGCCGACCGTCGTGCCGAAGCGGTCCTGCAATTCGAGTCGCAGCAGTGGAAAGGGCTGCGCATAGCTCGCGCGATTGACGATGCTGGCGCGGAGCATCAGGCGGCCGGCCTGCAGGGTGTCGCTTGCGGCGCCCCACTGCCGAAGCTCATACGCCGACAGGTCGGTCGGCGACGACACCGGCATGCCGACGAACGAATAGACCTCGGCGAGCAGCGGGCCGATTGCCGGCTTGCGAAGCAGCTCGTCGCGCTTCGCGTGCACGACCTGCGCCGCGAGCGTCAGCATCAGGATCCCTGCGCCGATCACCCACGGCCAACGGCGCGGGCCATCGACCGCTTCCGGCTCATCGAAGATCGGCGCGTTGATCGCCGCCGCCTCGTCAGCGAGGCCCTGGCGCATTTCGTCCGGAATCAGGATGCGCGGCGTCTCGAAGGGATTCGTCCGCAACTCGCGCGGTCCCGGCGACGGTTCCTGCGACCGTGGGGCCAGCGGTGGCGGCGCAGGCGGCGACCCGGATCCGGGCAACTCGAAGTCCACGTCCGATTCGTCGAGGATCAGGATCGGGAATTCGTCAGTCGGCTCGAGGTCCTTTTTCGGCTTCCGGTCGGCTTGGGGCAGCAGCTTCGCATCGTCGTCCTCGCTGACCGACAGCGAAGCCGCGATCACGGCCGGGTTGATCGCGAGCGTCGAGGGCTGGTCGCCCAGCCGCGCCGCTGCCGCCATGTCCTCCAGGTCCGTCGCCGACATCTTGACGAACAGGCGATCGAGGTCCTCGGCGCTGCCGTCGAACTCGAATGACTGCTCGTTGGCGGAATCCGATCCGGGCGCCTCGATCTCGGCGGCCGATTCCGGCGAGGGAACGGCTTCCGCAATCGTGGACAATTCGATGTTCTCGCTGCCCGGCATTTCCTCGACCGTGATCGTGTCCTCGGGGGCGGGGGCTTCCTGACCCTCAGGCGTGGGGCGAAACGGCTCTTCGCTCAGGTTCTCGAGCGCATTGAAGCTCGTCGAGCAGACGCCGCAGCGGACATTGCCCTGCGCGGTTCGCAGCGCATCGGCTGTGACGCGAAAGACCGTCGCACAATCAGGACATTGGGTGTACACGCCTACTCCGCGCGTCGCCGGCCGGCGAGGGCGATCCATCCATCGCGCCGGGCCGCCGTTTCGATATCAAACCACGGAGCATAAGCATCCGCCACTTCCCCTGCCTGCCCTTCGAGCAGGCCTGCCAGCAGCAGCGTGCCCGCGGGGCACAACCGTGCGAGCTCTGGAGCGAGCTCGCGCAAGGGGCCCGCGAGGATGTTGGCGAGCACGAGGTCGAAGGATCCGCGTGGCGCGTCCTTGCTGCCGAGGACCTCGATCTGCCGTGAGAGCCCGTTACGCAAGGCGTTGTCGCGGGTTGCGACCAGGGCCTGCGGATCGATGTCGAAGGCCGTGGCCGAGCAGGCGCCGAGCTTCAGTGCGGCGAGCGCGAGGATCCCGGACCCGCAGCCGTAGTCGAGCACCCTGAGGCCGGCCGGTGGATGGCCGTCCAGCCATTCCAGGCACAGGGCCGTGGTCGCGTGCGTGCCGGTGCCGAAGGCGAGGCCCGGATCGAGTTCCAGCACGATGGCAGCGGGATCGCCGGCCGCCTGGCCGCCGGGGCAGACCCACAGCCGCCGGCCAAAGCGCATCGGCCGGAAGTCCTTGAGCCATTCGCGTTCCCAGACGCGGTCTTCGACGAGCTCGTGGCGGATCGCGCCTGCCGGAAGCGCGAGCACCGCCATCAGGGTCGCGGCAACGATGCCTGGATCAGCCTCGGCGGGATAGAGCGCCAGCAGCCGCGTCCGCGGCCACAGCGGCGTCTCGCCCGGCGCCGGTTCGAGCAGCGGGTGATCGGCCGCATCGGCGAGCGTCACCGACATGGAGCCGAGCGCGATGCAGGCGCCCTCGGCGGGACCCGGATCCGCGGCCCCGAGTTCGATCACCAGTTGATGGAACGGCATCGGCTGGCGGCGGCTGCCGCGATCACTTCAGGCCGAGCCGGCGTTCCAGGTAGTGGATGTCGAGGCCACCCTGCCTGAATGCGGAATGGCCGAAGATTTCCTGGTGCAGCGGCGCGTTGGTCTTGATGCCTTCGACGACCATCTCCGAGAGCGCATTCTTCATCCGGGCGATCGCGGTTTCGCGGCTCTCGCCGTAGGAGATCAGCTTGGCGATCAGCGAATCGTAGTAGGGCGGCACCGAATAGCCGGAATAGAGATGGCTGTCCACCCGTATGCCGGGACCGCCCGGCGCGTGCCACAGCCGCACCGGGCCGGGCGACGGCGCGAAAGTCTTCGGGTCCTCGGCATTGATCCGGCATTCCATCGCATGCCCGCGTATCACGATGTCCTGCTGCCGGAACGGCAAGGGCTCGCCGGCCGCGATCCGGAGCTGCAGCTTCACGATGTCGACGCCGGTCACGAGCTCGGTGACCGGATGCTCGACCTGCACGCGCGTGTTCATCTCGATGAAATAGAAATTGCCGTCCTCGAACAGGAACTCCAGCGTGCCGGCGCTGCGGTAGCCGACCGCCGCACAGGCGGCGACGAGCCGCTCGCTCATCTCGCCGCGCTGGGTCTCCGTGATGCCCGGCGCCGGCGCCTCCTCGATGATCTTCTGGCGCCGCCGCTGCATCGAACAGTCGCGTTCGCCGAGCGCCACGACATTGCCGTAGTTGTCGCCGATGATCTGGAACTCGATGTGGCGCGGCTTGTCGAGGTACTTCTCCATGTAAACGGTGTCGTTGCCGAAGGCCGCCTGGGCCTCGGTCTTGGCGACGTTGATCGCGTTGACGAGCGTCGCGTCGCTGTGCACGACGCGCATGCCGCGGCCGCCGCCGCCGCCCGAGGCCTTGATGATCACGGGATAGCCGATGCTGCGCGCCATCCGGAAGCATTCATCGTTGTCCGCGGGCAGCGGGCCGTCGGAACCCGGCACGCAGGGCACGTTGTGCTCCTTCATCACCCGGATTGCGGAGACCTTGTCGCCCAGCTGGCGGATCGTTTCGCTGCGCGGGCCGATGAACACGAAGCCGCTGTTCTCGACGCGTTCCGCGAAATCGGCATTCTCGGACAGGAAACCGTAACCGGGATGGATGGCGACCGCGTCGGTGACCTCGGCGGCGCTGATGATCGCCGGCATGTTGAGGTAGCTGTCGCGCGACGGGGCCGGGCCGATGCAGACGGTCTCGTCGGCCAGCAACACGTGCTTCAGGTTCTGGTCGGCCGTCGAGTGGACCGCGACCGTCTTGATGCCGAGCTCGCGGCAGGCGCGCAGGATGCGGAGCGCAATCTCGCCCCGGTTTGCGATGACGATCTTGTCGAGCATTACTCGATGGCGAACAAGGGCTGACCG
>Ga0326726_10003542_pt1 | contig 14323 bp, 9 predicted proteins | sample MHFenrmetagenome_2_FD_207603 | JGI IMG/M metagenome (GOLD analysis project Ga0326726, IMG submission 207603) | Lab enriched peat soil microbial communities from Michigan Hollow, Ithaca, NY, United States - MHF15MN | ecosystem: Environmental > Terrestrial > Soil > Wetlands > Peat | place: USA...
GGCGAACGCGATGCCGAGCCCGACGCCGAGTGCCGCGCCGAGCGTAGAGAGCGTCGCCGCCTCCACCAGGAACTGATTCAGGATGTCGCGCCGGCGCGCGCCGAGCGATTTGCGAATGCCGATCTCCCGCGTGCGCTCGGCGACGGCCACGAGCATGATGTTCATGATCACGATCGCGCCGACCACGAGGCCGACCGTTGGCAACGCGATGCCGGCGACGATCAGGTAGCCCTGCAGCCTGTTCCAGAACTCGAGGGCGGAGTCGGACGTCTCGAGCGCGAAGTTATCCTTCTGCGCCGGGTGAAGGTGGTGACGCGCGCGCATCACGGCGCGCGTGGCCTCCATCGCCTCGCGCATCCCCTCCTCCGAGGGGCCCTGGATGACCATCTGGTCGATCACGCCGTGGGGATTGACCCAGCGGTTCAACGGCGAGCGCTCCGGCGCGATGAGGAACTTGTCGAGCGAGATGCCGAAAACGCTTCCCTGTTTCTCGGCGACGCCCACGACGGTGTAGGGAATCCCCTGGATGCGCACGGCGCGTCCGATCGGATTGAGATTCGGAAAGAAGTGGTCGGCGACGTCCTGTCCGATGATCACGGCCGGTGTGCCCGCCTGGTACTCCTGCGGCGCGATCGGGCGCCCCTGCGAGACGCCCATCTTCTTGATCGTGAACCAGTTCTCGGAGACGGTCGAACACTGCGTTCTGCGCGGTGAGGCGTACGCCGATTCGACACTCAGGTTGTCACCGCTCTCTGTCGCCCAGAGGACGTCGGGGGCCAGCGCTGCGGCGACGGCGGGAACGTCCGCGTCGGTGATGCGGGGCCGCCGCCGCCATTCGCGGATGTCATCCTGCGTCACGTCGCCCAGCTGGATGTCCGGCTGCCGGCGAAGGTTGAACGAGTTGACGGCGATCAGCTTGCCGATCAAGTCGTCCTGCATGTAGCGACCCATCCCGCTGACGATCGAGACGACGGCGATCAGGAACGTCACGCCGATCGTCACACCGATCACCGTGAAGAAGCTCTTCAGCTTCTGCACGCGGATCGTGTCCCACGCGATTCGAACGGCTTGGTAGAAGGACATGGCCTGAAATGCGAGCGGGAGACGCGGCCGGGCGCGTTGCCCGTCGAACGTCTCCCGTTCCTACGAGGGAACCCCTGGCGAAGTTACGTGGTGCCGAGTTTGGCGACGTACGACTCGCGTCGCTCGTCGGTCGAGATGAGCCCGTCGCGCAACACGACCACCCTGCGCGCGTGCGCCGCGATATCCGTCTCGTGCGTCACCATGACGACCGTCTGCCCGGCCTCGGCCAGCTTCTCGAAGACCTTCATGATCTCCTCCGAGGTCTGGGAGTCGAGGTTTCCGGTCGGCTCGTCGGCCAGCAGCATGGACGGATCGTTGACGAGCGCCCGCGCGATCGCGACCCGCTGCCGCTGACCGCCCGAGAGCTCGTTGGGTCGGTGATCCATACGGTCCTGCAACGCCACCTTGCCCAATGCCTCGATCGCGCGCCGGCGTCGCTCCTCAGCGCCGATCCCCGCGTAGACAAGGGGCAGCTCGACGTTGTGCAGGGCCGTCGCACGGGGGAGCAGGTTGAACGTCTGGAAGACGAACCCGATCTCCTTGTTCCGCACGCGCGCCAGCGCGTCGTCGCTCATCTTCGACACGAGCTGGCCATTGAGCCAGTACTCGCCGGCGTTCGGCGTGTCGAGGCAGCCGAGCACGTTCATGAGCGTCGACTTGCCCGAGCCCGACGGTCCCATGATGGCGACGTACTCGTTGCGCCCGATGGCCAGATCGATGCCGCGAAGCGCGCGGACGATCTCGCCGCCCATGTCGTATTCGCGCTTTACGCCGCGCGTCACGATGATCCACTTCGAATCGGGCGCCGCTCCGGCCTTGCCCGTTACGATCTGCCGCTCGGCGGTTTCGCCGAGCGGTGCTTCTACAGTTGGTGGGTTCACGACTTGGTCCCCGGGGTGGCTGCCTTCTTTGCGTCCGGCTTGGTCTCTCGCACGATGGTGCCGTCCTTCAGCTCGCGAATCGCCTGGTAGGTGCCGGCGACGATCCGCTCGCCCGCTTTGACACCGTCGAGGATCTCAAAGTGCTTCTCGCCGGCTATACCTACTTTTACGGGCCGGAAGGTCACTTTGTTGTCCGTGCCGACCACGAAGACCCCTTCGACGTCCTTCTTGCCAACCTCTTTGGTGGGCTTGGGTTTGCCCAACCCGACGGCCGTGTCGCCCTGCTGGATTGCCTGGTTCTCGCGCACGGTGAGCGCGATGATCGGCACCGACAGCACGTTGGTCTTCTTGTCGGTGATCACCTTGGCGGTGGCCGAAAAGTCGGGGCGCGTGTCCTTGGGTGCGTTCAAGAGCTGGATCGTGACCTCGTAGTCCACGGCTTGATCGGTCGTCGTCACGGCGGTCGCGCCTTTGACGGAGCTGTTCGAGATGCGCGTCACGCGGCCAAGGAAAGTCGTGTCGGGGAACGCGTCGAGCTGCACCTGCGCCGAGTCGCCCACCGAGATGCGCGCGACGTCGGTCTCGTCGACCTTGACGCGCGTCTCGAGGACGGACATGTCGCTGATGGTGAGCAGCGTGGCCGCGTCCTTGTTGAGCGTGCCCTGGATGGCCGTTTCACCCTGCTCGACCGCGAGGCGCGTGACCTGGCCCGACATCGGCGCGTAGATCGTCGTCTTGTCGAGCGAGCTCTTGGTGTCGTTGACTGACGCATGGGCCTGGTCGACCATGTGCCTGGCTGCGTCGACGAGCGCGCTGTCCACGTCAACGGCGGTCTTGAGCTGCTCGAGCTGCTCGTCGGAAATGAGCTGCGCGTTTGCCTTCTTGATCTGGGCCGTTCGATCGAAGCTCTTCTTAGCCTGGTCGAGACTGGCCTGGGCCTGCGTGAGCTGCGCGCGGCTCGACGCGAGCGCCGCCTCGGCGCGCTCGACGGCGGCCTGGGCCTGCGTCGGATCGATTTGCAGGAGGAGCTGGCCGGCCTTCACCATTTGACCTTCTTTCACGGCAAGCTTGGTGATCTTGCCGCTGACGTCCGACGCGACGTCGACCTTCGTCTGCGGCCGGACCTGCCCGCTCGCGGTGACCGACGCGATCAGGTCGCGCGTCTGCACCGGTTCGATGCGGACTTCGACCGCCTTGTTGCCGCGTTTTGCGGCACTGAACGCGAAGACGGAGACGAGGCCCGCCAAGGCCACAACCCCGATCGCGATCTTCGGTTTCTTTCCCATGATGATCAGCAGTCCTCAGCGGAGTGGGCGCCCGACTGCGCTTTCGAGATTGGCGAACGCCGTGTGGTAATCGTAAATCGAGTTGACGCGGCCGATCTGCGCCGTTTCATACTGGCCGCGCGACGTCGTCACCTCGAGGAACGTCGCCGCGCCGACCCTGTATCGCTCCTCGACCGCCGCGAGCTCCTCGACGGCTTTCTGGGCAGTCTGCTCTTGCAACTGCACCGTCTTGGCGGCTGCGATCAACGACAGATACGCGCTCGTCACGTCCGTGGTGAGCTGAAGGTTGCGAGCCTTGAGCGCGTAATTCGCGTTGTCCCGCGTCACACGTGCCTGCTCGAGCTGCGCTTCGCGCGAGTAGTTGTTGAAGATCGGGAACGACAGCGTCGCGCCGACGCTCAGCGGATTCCTGATGAAATGGAACGGGAACTGATTGTTGCCGGCACGAATGGCCGCGATCTGGTCGGCCGAGAGCGGATCGGTTTGGCCACACCCGAGTGCCGCCAGGCCGACCCGCGTGCGCAGGGAGTCGAAGCCGAGGCACGAAGCTGCATTCGCGACGATCTGATTGTTGCGCTGAGTCACCAGAAAGTCGGCGTTCGCGTACGACTGCGAGTTGCCACCCCAGCCTGTGCCGATCGACAGCGATGGCAGGTAACTCATCGACGCCGACCGCACGCCCATCTCCGCGGCGAATCGCCGCGACTCGCCGGCGGCGACGTCCGGGTTCACGTGGTGAGCAACGTTGAGGACCGAGTCCAGCGTGAAGTTGGGCTGAGAGATCGCGAACTGCGTCGTGAGCTGCGTCGTCGTGTCGGCGGGCACGCCCATGAACTGAAACAGGCGAATCTTGTCGATGACCGCCTGGTTGTGTGCCATCACCTGGTTCACCTGCGCCTGACCGACCGCGACTTCAGCCGTCCGGATGTCGACGATCGTTCCCGCGCCGACCTTCACCTTTGCGTTGGCGAGGTCAAGCTGCCCGGTCGCCGTCGCGACCAGCGAGTCGGCGAGCGCCGCCTGAGCCTTCGACTTGAGCGCCGCGATGTACTGGTTGGTCACCAGCGCGCGCGTCGCTTCGGCCGAGCTGGCGACGTCGGCCTCCGCGGCGTCGCGGTTGGCACGCGCCTGCCGCGGAGCGAAGGCCACCGCCCCAGTAACGAAGTAGTTCACGCCGAGCCTGTACGACGACTGATACGTGTCGCCGCTGGCGCCGAGCGCCAGGCCCGAGACGAACTGAGTGCCTTGCTGCTGATAGCTCGTCGAGAAGCTCGACGAAACCGAGGGCAAGAGCGCCGAATACGCCTGACGGATCTGCGACGTCGCTACGCGGACGTTGCTCTGGGTCGTCAGGAAGTTCGGGTTGTTCTGGCGCGCGATGCTGATTGCTTCGTCGAGCGAGAGGGAGTTGCGACCTGCCGGCTGCTGCGCAATCAGTGCCTGCGCGGAGATCGCCAGGGCCGCGACGAACCGCAACGAACGCATTTTCGGCAATCCTTGTGGATGGGGTCTGGGGGGAGTACGGAGCCACGACGAGACGGGTTTCAGGGATCGGCTTGCCTCAGCGCTTCCTTGGCAGTTCGTCGCGAACGGCTTTGAGACCTGAAGACGTTTCCGCCCGCAGCACCCGCCCGTCGGCATCGACCCAGAAGTCGCGTCGGTCCGTGCCGTTGACCAGCGAGAGATGCGTCGCCGTGACCGACTGCCCACCCACCTCGATGGGCTCCATGCCGTGCGCTGCCATCGCAAACATGGCCGACCGCGCGGCGTGTGGACTGATGACGCGAATCCCGCCCGATCGGCTGGACAGACCTGAAAAGTACAACTGGTGCACCAATTCGTCGTCCAGAATGACCGTCCCCTCCCGTCCCATCGGGTAATCCCGATCCGCCTCGTCCCCCCGCTGGTTCTGCACCCGGGTCGCCAGCCTCCCGGCTTGAGCGCGCGCCTCGACCTGGGACGTCTGCACCCGGTTGTCGAAAACGGTGAGCGTATACCTGATCGGTGCGCCAGCGGAGTCGGTCACCAAATGCGTCGTGACCTGTCGCGTTCCCGCGCTCAACCTGCTCGTGGCCACGAGTTGGCCGACGTCGCCGCGTGAGATCCGGAAGCTCTCCACTTCGGTCGCGGCTCCCCCGCCGCGCGAGATGCGAAAGGCCCCGTCGTCGACGATCGCTCCTCCCCCTTGGCCGGCGCCGCCGGGCTCGGGCGACCAGCCGCCGGCGCTCGGGACCATCGCGAGCCCGGCCAAACACGCCGCTGCGATCATGGAACGGACGTGTGTCATGGAGGTTACCTACCCGGTTGAGACCGTCTGGTTCACGCCTCGACCCGTGGCGCCACGAAAATGCGGTCGCGAATCCGAGTATAGATCCGTTGATAGATCGCTCGACCCTTTTCGGCCGACGCCAGCGACGGGCGGCCGATCGATCCGGGACTCGCTCGCGGGACGCGCAGCCAGCCGCGTCTGTAACGTCGCACCTCGTCGTTGGACATCATATAATCCTGCGCCCGGTCCGCGGCGACGAGCTCGGGGGCGATGTACAACAGCAGCGAGGTGTCGACTTCGTCGCCGTGCATCGGCTCGCTCTGCCCCTCGAGCAGGTCGCTGAAATCCACGCTCAAGACGTCGACCACCCTCACACGCGCCCCCGACGTGATTACCGTGGACATCGCCTCCAAATGTGGATCGTGCTCGTGCGACGTGAGCAGAATGAACTCGCGAATGCCGGTCGATTCCCAGGTATCGATGAGGTCGTTGAGAACGCGGTGAAGCGTCTTCTTCCGGAGCGAAGCGTTCCCGGCGTGGCCGCGCTCGGTGATCACGTTGACCCCGTACTCGACCGTTGGTGCGACGAGGACGCCCGATTCGACCGACAGGTCGTCCGCCAGCCGCTCGACGATGATCGAATCCGCGCCGAGCGGCATGTGCGGACCGTGCTGCTCGCACGTCCCCACGGGCACGATGAGTCGCGGATCACGCCGAATCGTCTCGGCGATCTCGGCGGGCCGCATCAGCTTGAGACGGCGCGGCGAGCTGACGCCGTCGACGGCGGGCAACGGACTCATGTCGTCCAGGAATTCGGGTCGGTGGTCCAGGCAAGCAGTCGAGATGGCCGCGATGGCTGAGCGTCCCCCCCGGTCGCCCGCGCCATGGACGTGGTGGGCGATGGCCGCCGGACTGTCGCTGCTTACCGCGAGCCAATGGCTCCACGCGCCACGCGTAGAGTATCTGATCCCGCTGCTCGTCGCCACCGCCGCGACGACGGCGACGTCCTTTCGGGTCCGCGGCCCCGCGCGGCGCTGGGCACTCGCGTCCTTCCTGGCTCTGTTCGCGGTCGCCCTCATCGCGGCCGCCTCGCAGCGCGAGCTCTGGACGATCGCCCACGACTGGGACGCCGCGCGCCGGGATGAATCGATCCGCGGACTGAGGGCGCTTCAGAACGCGCTAGACGATGCGACGCGCAGTGCCGAACGGCGCGCCCGCTCCGCGCTCGGCGTCTCTGCCGAACGCGACCAGGCCTTCGGCGAGATGAGCAGGATCGCCCGCGGTCTCGATGACGGTGGCGTTGTCGTCTACCGCGGCGACAGCGCGTTCGCCTGGGCCGGGGACTTTCGCGCTCCGATCGACCAGGTCCGCGACGGCACGACGATCGTCGCGACGCCCTTCTACCTGGCGGTGCAGGTGACGCAGCGCCGCGGCGACGACCGCGCCGTCGTCGCGACTCTCCTCGACGCGGCCCCGCCCGCCGACCGGTTCGTCTCCACCGTCGCGCAGCCGATCGCCGATCGCTCCGGGTTGAAGGAGTTCAAGTTCCTTCCGCCGAGCGACAGCGCAGCGGCGCCGGACGCGTTTCGCTATTCGGCGGGCGGCGTGCGGCTCTTCGACGTGACCGCCGTGACGCTCACGCAAGGCGAGGTCGCGCAGCGAATCGCCGAGTTGGCACGCACCCGGGCGGGCATCGCCCTCGTCGCCGCACTCGCTTGTTTCGTGATCGGCGTGTGGCGCGCAACCAAGACCAACTCCCGTCGCGCCGCGGCTCTCGCGGTCGGGCTCGCGTGCGTCGGCCTCGTGCCGCTCAACCAGTATTCGAACCAAAGCCGGCTGTTCGACCCGTCGGTGTACTTCATGGCGCGCGGCGGACCACTCACCGGCAATGCGGCGGCTCTCGCGACGACGAGCGCGGTCGTGTTGCTCGGGGTGCTGGCCGTGTTCCGCCGCGGCGGACGCCGGACGTCGCGCTGGGCGGCCGTAGTCACGACGCTCGCCGTCGCCCTGCTCGGCCCCTTCTTGCTGCGCGATCTGGCCCGCGGAGTCCATACGCCGCTTCGCGGCGTCGACGCGTCGCTCTGGCTCGTGTGGGAAGTGCCGCTCTTCCTTGCCGCGGTCTCGGTGCTGCTCTCGGGCGCGGCAGCCGGAGCGATCGTCCTCGGACCGCGGCGCGGAGCGCCGCCCTGGCTCGCCCCGCTCATCGCCGTCGCCGCCGCGGTCATCGCTCCAGTCGTCTGGGAAGCGCCCGGCCGATGGCCGTGGTGGTACTCGATCCTCTGGATCGTCGCCATCGGTCTCCTCGCGTTGAGCCGGCGATCGCGCCGCGTCGTGCTGAGCGCTTCGACCGTGGCGGCGCTTGGCGCGACGACGCTCGTGTGGGGGCGCACGGCGCGCGGCAGAGTGGAATCGGCCGAGCACGACCTGGCGAGCCTGGGGCAGCCGGACGCCGTCGCGGCGACGCTGCTCCAGCGCTTCGGTCTCAGTCTCTCCAACGAAGCGCCGCCGACTCGCGAGTCGCTACTGGAGAATTACGTCACGTCCGACATCGCGGCCGCCGGGAATCCGATCATCCTCTCGGCGTGGCCCTCGGACACCGGAGCCGTCGCGATGTTCGCGACAGCCGACATTCCAAATCCGATCGCGGACGTGGCGCGGGTGGTCGCTCGGGCGCGCCGGACGGGCAATGTGATCATCGAGCCTGTCGCGACCGACACGGCCGTCGAGCTCGTGATGGGTGCGCCGTCGGCGGGGGGCGGCGCAACCGGCGTGGTGCTCGCTCCGCCGAGCCTTCTCTTCCAGTCAAATCCGTTCGCGCAGCTTCTCGGACTGGCCGAGGATCGGGACGTCGAGCCGCCGTACTCGGTGCGACTCCGCGGGCCCTCGCTCCCGCGCGGCGACACGACGCCCGGCGCGACGAAGTGGCGGCGCGCGGGCACGCAGTTGCACGGCGACCGGATCGTCGCCACCGGCAGGGTCGCGACGCCGGCGCACGTGGACGTCGAGCTGCGATCGCTCGACGCGCTGGTCGAGCGGGGGGCGCTGATCGTGCTGCTCGACCTGGCGATCGTCGGCGTGCTCTGGCTCGCCGCCGTCATCGCCGACGGCGGGGCGGGGCGCTGGCTCCGCGCGCGCCGCCGCACGCTGGGACGCAGCTACCGGGCGCGTCTCTCGCTCGCCCTCTTTGCGTTCTTCGTCATTCCAGGACTTGCATTCGCAATCTGGATGTACGGCCAGCTGGCGGCGGACGCGATCCAGTCCAGGGCAGTGCTGGTGGGCGAGACGCTGCGGTCCATCGAACCGTCCGCCGGCGCGCTGAACCGCCTCTCCGAGGAGAGCGAGCGCCTCGAGACGCCGCTGTTCGTGTTCCGGGGCGGCGAGCTACGGCAGACGAGCGACCAGCTGTACGACGACCTGGCGCCGACGGGTCGGCTCCTGCCGCCGAACATCGAGGTGACACTGGGCGTCCACGCCGAGGAAACCGCGACCGAGGTCGAGCAGGTCGGCGACGCGCCCACGCTGTTCGGCTATCGCTCGCTGACCGAAGCGCCGTCGCCGTCGGTCGTGATCGCCGCCCCGGCGCGCGCCACGGACGCTCCCCTCGGCCGCCGGCGGCGCGACCTCGGCGTGCTGGTGCTCTTCGCGACCGCGCTTGGGGCGCTCGCCGCGCTCTGGCTGAGCGGCGCGGCGGCTCGCCAGTTGGCCAAGCCGATTGGCGCGCTCCGCGAGGCCGCGCTCGCGATCGCCGGCGGAAGCCGCACGCCGCCGCTCGAGCCCGAGCCGACGGTCGAGTTTTTGCCCGTGTTCGCGGCCTTCCGGCGTATGTCGTCGGATCTCAACGCGAGCCGCTCGGCGCTCGAGGAAGCGCAGCGGCGCACCGCCGCCGTCCTGCGCAACGTGGCGAGTGGCGTCGTCGCCGTCGACACGGAGCGCCGTATCACGCTGGCGAATCCGCGGAGCGAGCAGCTGCTCGGCGTTCCGCTGCCCTCCGGCGCGAAACTCGACGACACGGTGAACACCGACGTCGCGCGTCGCCTCGACGAGTTCATCCGCGGCGCCGCCGACGAGCACGATTTCGAGACCGTCGTGGAACAACGCCAGCTGCGGGGGACGCTCACTCGGCTCGCGCGCGGGGGCGGCGGCGTAGTGATCACGGTCGACGACGTGAGCGAGATCGCGCGCGCGCAGCGCGTGCTGGCGTGGGGGGAGATGGCGCGTCAGGTCGCGCACGAGATCAAGAACCCGCTCACCCCCATCCGGCTCGGCGTGCAGCACCTTCGCCGCGCGCGGGCCGACAGGCGCGTCGACTTCGATCGCGTCCTCGACCACAACGTCAACCAGATTCTCGCCGAGATCGACCGCCTCGACGAGATCGCGCGGGCGTTCAGCCGTTACGGCGCCATCCCCGAGGAGCGCGCCAGGCCGAGCGAGGTCGACGTCGCCGCCATCGTGCGCGAAGTGGTGTCGCTCGAGCGCATGGGGGGGGGTGACGGCGGCGACGACGTCGAGTGGATCGAGACGGGAGACGACGGACGCGTCATCGCGCTGGCGCGCGTCGACGAGCTCAAGGAAGTGCTGCTCAACGTTCTAGAAAACGCCCGACTCGCCGGCGCGGCGCACGTTCGGGTGAGCGTCGAGCCGCCGGGAGCCAACGGCGACACCGAACACGCGACGATCACCGTCAGCGACGACGGCCACGGCATCGCCGCCGAGGTGCTGCCGCGCATCTTCGAGCCACATTTTTCGACCCGCACGAGCGGAAGCGGCCTGGGGCTGGCAATCAGCCGGCAGCTCGTCGAAGGCTGGGGCGGGTCGATCACCGTGCAGAGCCCCAGTGTCGAACCACCGACTGATGGGAGGCGCGGCGTGACGGTCACCATCGCGCTGCGAGCTAAGCTCGCGCCCGACGCGCCTACTCCGTAGAGGAGGGCCGGGGTTCGTTGTCCACCCGTCCACCCGTCCACCCGTCCACCTGTCCACCGGCGACGCCGCGGATCCGGACCGTCTTCACGTTGACGAATTCGTGCATCCCAAAGCCGGAGAGCTCTCGGCCGTAGCCGGACTTCTTCACGCCGCCGAATGGGAAGCGTGGGTCCGATGCGACCATGCCGTTGACGAACACGCTCCCCGCGTCCAGCTCGCGCGCGAAGCGCTGAATCTCCTTCTCGTCGCGCGTCCACGCCGCGGCGCCGAGTCCGAATCGCGAGTCGTTCGCCGCGGCAATGGCGTCGCTCGTGTCGCGGACGCTCGTGATCACCGCGAGCGGGCCGAACGTCTCTTCGCGGAATGCGGGCGTGCGGCGGGTGTCGTCGCGCATGACCGTCGGTTCGTAGAAGAACCCTCTGCCCGCGCGCGGCGTGCCGCCGACGAGGAGCGTCGCGCCGGCGCTCGCCGATCGAATCACCTGCGAGTGCAGGTCGTCGCGGATCTTGGCGGTCGCCAACGGGCCGACGCTCGTGCGCTCATCCATCGGGTCGCCGACCACCAAACCCCGGACCCGTTCGGCGAATCGCGTCGTGAAGTCCTCGACGATTGGCTGCGCGACGATGAACCGCTTCGCGGCGATGCACGACTGCCCGTTGTTGATCGTTCGCGCGGTGACGGCCGTGCGCACCGCCGCTTCGAGGTCCGCGCTATGCATGACGATGAACGGATCGCTGCCCCCCAGCTCGAGCACGGTCTTCTTGATGCTGCGGCCGGCCGCGGACGCGACGCTGCTGCCGGCCGCTTCGCTTCCCGTGAGCGTGATCGCGGCCACGCGATCGTCGCCGATGAGCGACTCGACCTGCCCGGCCTCGATGAGCAAAGTCTGAAAGACCCCCGCCGGCGCGCCGGCGTCGGCGAAGAGCTGCTCCAGCGCCAGCGCGCATTGGGGGACATTCGAGGCGTGCTTGAGCAGCCCGACGTTTCCCGCGGCGAGCGCCGGCGCCGCGAATCGGATGACTTGCCAGAAGGGAAAGTTCCACGGCATCACGGCGAGCACGACGCCGAGCGGCTCGAACGCCACGTAGCTGCGCTCCCCCTCGACCGCGACCGGCTCGTGGGCGAGGAATTCGGCGGCGCGATCGGCGTAGAAGCGGAGACTCGTCGCGCACTTGGCCGCTTCGTCCTTGGCGGCGACGAAGGTTTTGCCCATCTCGCGCGTCATCAGCCGGCCATACTCGTCGCGGCGCTCGTCGAGCAGATCCGCCGCGCGGCGCAATACACGGGTGCGATCGTCGAGCGCCGTCGATCCCTCTCGCCAAGTGCGCGCGGCGCGGTGCGCGCACGACAGCTTGTCCTCGATCGCCGATGACGTCAGCGGCGTGAACTGTCGCAGCTGTTCACCCGTGGCCGGATCGATGCTCGCTATGGCCATCCGCCGCTCGCCTATCGTCTATCTCGAAAGAAACTGATCTCCCGTCCACGCAGCGCCGCCGTCCGGGTTGTCGGCCGCGAACCAGCGCCTCCACCACGGCACCTGCCGGTCCTGCTCGAGCAGCGCGCTCACCGTCTCGCGCCACGCCGCCTGCATCGTCGCGGCATCGTCGAATCGCTCCTCGGCCGACGCGGCGAGCCCGCGTCGCAGCCACTCGGCCAACTCGGTAGGATGCGAGGACAGGTCTACATCGCCGCGCAACTCCCGCGCCAGAATTGAGGCGCTGTCCCGCTCACCGAAGGGCGGGGTGCCGGTCAACGCATACGCGACGATGGCGGCGAGCGAGAAGCAGTCGGCCGCGGCGTCCTGCTCTTCGCCGAGGAGTTGTTCGGGGGGCGCGAACGCGGGCGTGCCAGACGCGCCCGCGGTCTCCTCGCCCGTCGCGTTGGCGATGCCGAAGTCGGCGAGCCGCCAGCGACCATAGCGATCGATCAGCACGTTCTCGGGCTTGAGGTCACGGTGCACGATGCCGATCGCGTGGGCCGCGGCCAGGCCATTCAGCACGAAGTCGACTTGCGGGGCGATCTCGTTGAGCGTGCGCGGACCGGAGCGCGCGACGAGATCCGCCACGGATCCGCCCTCGGCGAGCTCCATCGTGTACCACGCGACGTCCCCCCGGCTGTCCCAGTCGAAGATCGGGACTATCGCCGGGTGGGCGAGTTGAGCGGCGAGCTTCGCCTCGCGCCGAAAGCGTCCGACGATCCGTTCGTCTCGCGCGACGCGCTGGTGCAGCAGCTTGAGCGCCACTTCGCGGCCGAGCGTGAGGTCGCGCACGCGCCACACGGATCCGAACGAACCCGAGCCGAGCGCGGCGAGCACCTCGTAGTCGTCGGCGAGCGCCCAGCGAAGACGTGCCTCGGGCGACTCGTTGGCGCGGGATGTTTCGGACTCCTCGCCTGCGAGCGCGACCATCGTGCGTGCGCCGATGAGCCGGTCGATCGATCGCAGGAGCGCGGCGACAGACGGGAATCGCTTCTCGGGGTCGGCGTTCAGGGCGCGGTCGATGATGCCGGCGAGCGCGCGCGGGCAGTCGGGGCGCATGAGCTGGATCGGCGGCACTTCCTTCGGCGGCGGATTCTCGCCGGTCAGCGCGGCGAAGCACGTCGCGGCGAGCTGCCACTGGTCACTCGCGACGGTCGGGCACCACCGGTCGTCGCTCCATTCGCTGGGCACGGGCATGAACCGGAAATCGGGCGCAACGGCGGCGGGAAGCTCGGTGCTCGGCATGGCCCACTGCCACCCCATGATCCAGAGGCGGCCCATCGGCGACGTGAAGACGGTCTCCGGCGACATGCAGCCGTGCACCGCGCCGACGTCATGGAGGTAGCTGAGTCCCGAGCCTATTTCGCGCAGGACGCGGAGCGCGCCGGGAACGTCGTCCGGTCCCATGCGCGCCATTCGCGCGGCGATCGTTTCGCCGGCGATCCACCGCCGCAGATAGCCCGGCCCCCGACGGTTGACCGCGAACGTCGACCAGTAGTGGTAGGTCGTCGGCACCGCGGGATGGTTTCGATGCGCGAGGTGACGCGCCTCCGACTCGAGCCACGCCGCGTGCGCACTGTTCGGCGCGGTCACGAGCGACAGCGATCGCCCGAGTGCATCGACGACTTCCTGATAGTGCCGGTGGTGCGTGTGGAGGCCTTCCGAGCCCCACGCCCACCCCGGCGGCAGCTGCCAATCGCGCAGGTGCGACGGCAGCTCAACCGTCCGGGTGTACATGGAGGTGAGGCGGCCTGCCCCCACTTCGCCGGTCGCGAGGTCGGGCACCCCGGCCGCCCCGCTCAACGAAGCCTCCGTCACATCTTCGACTCGGAAAGGATCCGCTCCGCCGCGGCCGCGAATTCCGGCACCAGCGCGACGTCAGGGAGGACAGCGACCTCGACCTGTCGCACCGCGAGCGACGAGCCGTCGCGCGGCTCGGACGAAGCAATCGACGGCACGTGCAATGTGACGGACACGATGCGCCAGAGCGTGCTGGGCCTCGACTTCTCGCCGGCGTCGTCCAGCGTGTCGAGCTGCAGCACCTCGCCACGGCTTGGGATCACGTCGCTCGGAACCTCGGCGAGCACCAGATCCCGGTCATGACGGACGACGCGCAACGTGACCATCGAACTCTCGTGCGTGATGCGTGGTGGGCACCTACGTGCCGTCTCAATGCCGCCAAGCCAAAGCTATCGGACCACTCCGATGGAGACTAGCGGCGCACCGAAACTCCGCCGCAAGATTCACGTACTGATGTACGAGAAAACGTCGCGTGCCCTCGGAGGCTCTCGTGTTCCATTTCCTCGGCTCAATCACCGGTCTTGCCATCACCATCGCGGCCACCGCGTTCGGCTTCTGGCAGGCCCGTCGCTTCACTGTGAACCGGTTGCAGTACGTGGACGCC
>Ga0326726_10003543_pt1 | contig 14322 bp, 11 predicted proteins | sample MHFenrmetagenome_2_FD_207603 | JGI IMG/M metagenome (GOLD analysis project Ga0326726, IMG submission 207603) | Lab enriched peat soil microbial communities from Michigan Hollow, Ithaca, NY, United States - MHF15MN | ecosystem: Environmental > Terrestrial > Soil > Wetlands > Peat | place: USA...
ACGACGATATCTCCCAGTCCGCTGAACGTGAAGGATTCAGTTGCGCCGTCTTCAATATGACTGTGACTGCGATGGATAAACGGAAGTTCGACGTTGAAGGACATCATGTCTGAAATGCTGTACTGCACATCGAGCATGCTTCGCTGATTGATGGTTTGCACCTCGTCGTGCCTGTTGGGAAGGGCGCCTACGAACGAAAGCGACGAGCCGGTGTAGATCCTGTCCTGGTTGATGTACTCGTGCGCCAGCATGACGTGAATCCAGCCGGCCTTGAGGTAATGATGATTGTTCAGCGGACACGTCGCCGAACCGCAGCTTGCCTGCGCGTTGTGAACCATCCCGCACATAAAGAGAAATATCAAAATCGTGGTAATGAACTTCATGCCTTTTGTTCAGTCCCTTCCGGACGTTGTCGTGCTTCGTTTGTATTCCTACTCACCAACACCATTTGTCTTTCCGTTGTTCCGTTTCGAAATATACAAAATGGATTGTTTTGAAGGGAATGGGCAATTTCTTGTTGTCCAAAACGGATTCCCGGCATAGATATGGAGCGGGCGGACATCCGGCACTCCTCGTGCATCGCTATGATTCACCCGGGTGCCGGGGCCCGCCATGCCCCACGATTGATCATCTGCTGCTCATTTGTTGAATCGTTGCGGAAATTGGTCAATGATTCCCATGCTCAGCATATCCGCCATCTGAAGGATTTGTTCGTGCACCTTATCGTAGGCGGCCACGTCGGCAGGCCAGTCGGCCTTCAGACGTGCGACGACCTCCTGAGTGGTGACGCCAAGATGTTCGTGCATCATCGACTTCAGCTCTCCCGCTGGCCAGTGCCTCGGGTTGGCTCCGCTGAGGAATGTCGCGATCTCATCCGCATTTGTGAACCATCGCTTCGTGGCGGCATCCTGCTTTACGTTGTCTTTTGCCTTGGCTGCAGCTATAATTTCCGCGGCCGTTACAATGTGTTCCTTCAGCAGTGCTGTGAGCTTCTCTCCAGCTGCATCACCGTAAAACGACTTGATGGCCTCTCCGATGTCGGATTGGTTCCTGAGCAGCCTGTCTGTGGTCGGGCCTTTGTCGGGCAGGTCTGCAAGCGCGCTCACGATATAAAGACGCGTCCAGGTGACGTGATCCTCCCAAAGCTTGCGCATTGCATCGTGGAATGCTGCCCGGGTCAGCAATGGACTTCCGGCAGATGCCGAGACCGTGAAGCTCGCAAACAACAGAGACAACACGACAGACCACAAGAATGATTTTTTCATAACGACCTCTTTGAGTTGGTTTTGGTTATTGTGGATGCAGGGGTTGCAAGTCTTACCCCGATCCCTGTTATTGTGTTCATACCGGAGTCCTTTAGCCTGTTTTGTTGGTGGAATTGGCTTTGCAGATTAGAGTGAGGAAATCAGGAAAGGTTACAAAAGATTCTCTGTAACCTTTTGGCTCCGGCCGCATCTAACAACCAGACACCGTTACCCCGGGATACGAGGAATGCATCGCTCATGACTACATCAACGGTCTCTGAAAGTACGCTCACAGATGAAGAAGTCGCTGCGAGAGTACTAGCCGGAGAGAAGGAGCTGTACGAAATCATTATACGCAGGCACAATCAGCGGCTCTTCAGGATCAGCCGCGCGTATGTGATCGACGGGAATGAGGCGGAGGACGTCGTTCAGCAGGCCTACATCAACGCCTATGAGCACCTGTCGAGTTTCAAGGGTCGAGCCAGGTTTTCCACCTGGCTGACCAGAATCGTGATCAATGAGGCAATGAGAAGAAGCAGGCAGTTAAGCCGGTCCGTTCCGCTGGAGGCAGGTACCTCTGCGCTTGGAATGGAACATCAACAGTATCAGGTGCAGTCACCGAAGGAAGAAAATCCGGTAGAGACTCTCATGAATGATGAGCTGAGAAGCGTCCTGGAGCGAACAATCGACGGGTTGCCGGTGAAGTATCGCTCGGTGTTCGTTATGAGGGAAATTGATGACATGAGCGTCGAAGAGACAAGCGAATCTCTCGGGATAACCGCTACAAATGTCAAAGTCCGCCTCAACCGGGCGAAAGAGATGCTCAAACGACGTATCGGCAGCGTCTATCACGATGCCGGAGTGTATCACTTTGACCTTGTCCGCTGCGACAGGATCGTTGCGAATGTTCTTTCGCGTGTCCAAAGATATTGAACCACGAATCGCAATCCTATCCTTTGTGATAGTCCCCTGACCGTGTGCGCGGGACTTCCCTGCTTTGTGAGAACTCACTTCATTTTTGCGATGCACAATCCGATTGACTATCGTCAATAGTCTATAGACTCTTGTTGATCGGTTGAGCAGGATGGGGTCAGAAGCTCCAGTTGCAAAGCCAAAAATCCCGTCCACCACGACACGCCTCCCTCCTGAGTCTGACCTGCTGAGAGTATCTAGAAGCCGCCACTGTCAATCTGGACTGTCTGTAAAACTCTCGTCGGATTACTATCTTCCCTTCGGAAGCCAGTTGTGGTAGCCTCCTTGCCGGTCAGAAATTGTTTCGCTTCGAGGGGACCTATGAAATCGTAGGCCACGACCGGAGGATCATCGCTAACAATGAAGCACTTGACAAAACCAATGTCTTGTCTCGGCAGGACGCTGTTGGCGCGTTTGACATGGAGTTCCAGTTGCTCGTGATTTGGATGGACACTTTGCGTTTGTGCCATTGTGGCGCCCTTTTCTTGGTTGGCATGTTGTTTGGAACCTATAACTACGGGCTGTCACATCACCAACTGACTTGCAACCGAAAGCAAGACTCGGAGGTCCGTTCATCTGTAAAACTGCCTAAAATATGTCAAACTAACAACTCTCAATCCGGGTCCAACAGAGCAGGCCTTAAACAGGCCCCCCTTCCCAATTAGAATGTCTTTTGCATCTTTCGTTGTTCGTTGGCCAACCCAATCTACCCATGTGGTTTGTCGATCCACACTCCACAACCTCGACGAATCACACATCCTCTGTATGCCTTGTGGTCCTCTAGGGACGGAACAAAGAAGCCCGTCTTTGAAACGGGCCTAAAGGAGAATTATCAATTCAGTTGACTATAGTCAATAGTCCATTGACTATTGTCAATCGGTTGGTGCCCGGAACAGGATCCCGCACACACAAAGTCTCATGCCCCCCCGGCAGATGCCGGCAATCGCGTGTAAATGGAGGATCGGGACACATTCTTAACGGTACGACGGGCCCAGCCCTTTCAACGCGGCGACAATTACCGTACGGTTTGCGAGATAGCTTGCCTAATATGTCAACACTTCTTATCTTTTGCCCCATGGTTACCTGCTTTCCATTGTGCCACACTTGCCTGCAATGCGCGGAGCGGCAAAATGAAAAAGGTCAAAATCCTCCTTATAGAAGACAATCGAATGCTGCGCGATGGCATACGGGCCATTATCAATCAACAGGAAGATCTCAAGGTTGTGGGAGCAGCTGGAGGAAATCACGATACTCTGGCGCACGTGCGGAGTCTTAAACCTCACGTAGTTCTCATGGATATGGGGTTACGGAACGAAGACGGCCCGCGTATTGTGGCGTCTGTGATCAATGAAATGCCGCAGACCAGGGTGATCGGGATGGGTCTCATCCCTTCACAGCTGGACATCGTCGAGTTTGTAGAGGCCGGGGCCGCGGGCTTTATCCTCAAAGAGGCGACTATCGAGGATATCCTCGGGACCATTCGGGCCGTAGCGGGGGGTGTCAAGATCATTCCCCCCCTGTTGACAAAATCGCTTTTCACGCATGTTGTCGACCATGCAGTTCGGAATGCAAAAGCCAAGTTCCGCCGTGATGTGCGGATGACGAGACGTGAGCGAGAAATCATCACGTTGATTGCCGAAGGAATGAGCAACAAGGAGATAGCAGGACAGCTGAATCTTTCGACCCACACTGTGAAAAGCCATATTCACAACATCCTGGAAAAGATGGCGCTGCACAGTCGCCTGGACATAGCGATCCAATCCTTCGAAAATGAGGGGCTTTGAGCCCCTTTTGCCCCTTTTTTCCGCTTAACGAAATCCTCCGCCTTTCTCCGTCTCTTCCTGCAATGTCGTGCAGATGGTGACATATCCCTCGTAGCAGGGATTAAGTCCATTTTCATCCTTTGGGCTGATTCATTCAGAAGTTCTGTCCCGTATTTTTTATCAGGGTTTGTACCAACAGCGTTCGCAATGTCGGGACGAATCATCACGAGCATTCTGAATGATATTGTCTTAAAGGGGACATGTCATGAATTGGGATCGAATGGAAGGGGAGTGGAAGCAACGCAGAGGGAGGGCAATCCACCAATGGGGGAAAATGATGAACGATGAACTTGCAGCAATTGCAGGCAAGTATGAGGAGCTTGTAGGAAAGCTTCAGGTGAAATATGGGATTGCCAAAGATGAGGCCAAAGGGCATGTCGATGAATTCAAAGATTTAGTTGAGCAATTGAAACAATCGAATAGCCGGCTGACCAAACTGCAAAAGACATTGAGCAAGCGTAAGAACGAAGGCAAGAGGCCGGCAAAATCACAAACGCCAAAGAAGCGAAGAAAAACAATCAAGTCGAGCAGATAATACGATGGCATCAGACCCAAACATGCCCAAACGCGCAAATCGGCCTGGTGCGGATCAAGATGCGGTGTTTCTGGGGTGGCAAGAAAGCTTGTCGGGAGCAATCTTTCCAATGTACACCATCATTGCCGCAGACCATCCCTCATATCATTCCACAGTGAGTGACAGGACCCTGCGCAAGTTGGGTCTGCGGATTCCCGAAACTCCCTCTCCGTATACCAAGATCGGGCCATCGCCATGGCAATCTCTGGGCATCGCCTTGAGTTATCCTAAGACGGCACGAGAAGCAATAGAAAGCGCCGGATTGGATTACACCATTGCGAAGAAACCGGTGGAACTTGCGGGACTCATGCAAAAGGCGTACGCATCGGTCCGAACGGATACGGGGGAAATTCTGGGAATTGTTGGAGCAAGATACCGGCCCGTTCAGAATAGAGATGCTTTTGCTCTATTTGACGAGCTCGTTGGCAAACAAGAATTGGTCTATGAGACTGCAGGTGTACTTGGTCACGGTGAACGCATTTGGATCCTGGCGAAGCTTCCGGGCTACATGAAAATCAACGGCAATGACATCGTCAACAAGTATCTCTTGCTGATCAACAGTCATGACGGCAGTGCGCCTGTTCGCGCCAAAGTAACACCCATTCGTCTCGTCTGCAACAATACCCTGACGTCTGCATTGCAGGGAGCGGGCGAAGTTCACATCCGTTACGCGCCAGGTGCCATGCAAGGTGCCGGCCAAGCAGCCTCATTGCTCGAGTTCTCAGAATCCTTATTTGAACGGCTCGACCTCATATTCAACCGTATGGCGCTCAGAACGATCACGGAGGAGCAACTGCAGGAGTATGTGAGACAATTGGTTCCCAGCGACGAAGAGGGGGAGAACGATGCAAAGACTCAGAAAGTCCGTAACGACGTGCTTCGGTTGCACGACACTGGCTGGGGGGCAGATCTTGCTCGTGGAACGATGTGGGGGGCCTTTAACAGCGTAACCGAATACACGGATCACTTGATGTTGGATGAAGATTCGGCCACGCGATTGAATTCAATCTGGTTTGGTCGTGGAGAGCAATTGAAGCTCAAGGCGTTCCAATTGGCTGAGAGAATGATGGCGGCCTGATTGTGGACGGCAAGTGATCAGCAAGGCCGGTGCCTGAAGAGGAGGCGTCGGCCTTTTTGTTGAGAGATGGAAGGAGAGTCCCGCAACGGCGAAAGGGGAATTGACCGGCGCGCAAATGGCCCACCCATTTCGGCGAACCACGCAAAGAGCATTGGCAAGGGATGGGGATAAGAATCGAATTGTGGTTATTCCGATGGAGGCGCACCTTAGCATACGATCGGATGAGCTACGATGAAATCGTCCGACAGTTGAGTTTCTTGGTCTGAGCAAACAGAATCCACATCCACATCATTCTGAATCTTATGGCCCTGCAAAGTCGATCGCAGTCCGTAGCATCTTCTCGCAAACACGGGGGGACTATGAGCGCTACCGCTCTTTTCGCCGCGTAACAACATCCTGCCTTTTTTTCCATCTCTTCGCACATTGCCCGCGGAGAACAAAATGTCACTCCTCCTGTGGATTAATTACTTTTTCATTCTTTCAGCCGATTCATCCCGAAGGCCTGTCCGGTATACTTCATCAAGATTCAAAACGACCCACGCTTGCATTCCCGAGCGCAACCTCACCTGTAATGCAGGTTGAAATTGAAGACGGTCAATGAGGCGGGAATGAAGGAAATTGAATTCAGTCTGGTCCGGACGCGGGAAGCAATTCACGATGAAGATGCTCTGCCTGGCTGAGAAAATGATGCCGGCCTGATTCCGGACTTCAATTGATCAACAGGACCGGCGCTTGGCTGGGAGGCACCGGCTTTGTTGTTGAAAGGAGAGAAGAGAGTCATGCAACTGCGTTGAAGCGGTTGTCCAAGAGAAAAGTCGAGGTATTGCATTCGTCTCGACAACCCTCCATTGGTATTCATGAAACGGCTATTCCATATCCAACGAAAGGTTCGAGAAATGAGATACCTCATCCCGTTACTCTTCATTGTGCTTTCTGCCGGCTGCCAGCAAGACATGTTGGCACCAGTCTCAACCGGTGACTTTTCTGTGGCTACACAGCTATGGAGAGTCCCGGCAATTTACCCATTGAAAGTTGGTTCAGGCAATCGTTTTCTGGTCGACCAAACCAACACTCCCATCTTTCTTTCTGCCGATGCCGGATGGTCCTTGATTTGCGGCGGGTACAGCAATCTGAAGGCTTCAGACGCAGACAACTATTTGAAAACAAGAGCTGCTTATGGGTTCAATGTTGTGATTGTCAATCTGATTGAACACCAGTTTACTTCCAACCCGCCAGCGAATGCCTATGGTGTGAGGCCATTTACCGGAAAGACATTCACTACTCCGAATGAGGCGTATTTTCAGTATGCAGATTCAGTTATTCGCATGGCTGCCAACTACAACGTCACCATTATGTTGTTCCCCGCTTATTCCGGTTATCAGTTGGGCCCTGAGGGCTGGGGTGCAGAAATGAAATCCGCCTCGACTGCAGATATGCTCTTTTGGGGGCAATACGTCGGCAATCGCTACAAGAATTTTCCAAATCTCATTTGGTGTATTGGCGGAGACGCGAATCCCGGGGCTATCCAGTCCAAGTTGCAGCAGGTTATCTCGGGTATCCGTCAGACGGACCCCAATCATCTTATAACTGCGCACAATGCCCCCGAATCCTATGGCATTACGCCATGGGCCGGACAGTTGGACATCAACAATTTCTATACGTACAGCAGTACCCTGTATTCATACGCCAGAACTGCGTACAACTATTCTCCCGTCATGCCATTTTTCCTCATGGAGGCGGCGTACGAAAACGAGCACAATATTTCCCAACAAGGGCTGCGGGCAGAAGCCTACTGGACGATTCTCTCAGGTGGGTGTGGTGAAGTCTTTGGGAATAACCCGATGTGGTCATTCAATTACGGCTGGCAGACTGCACTTACCAGTGCTGGCTCGGTGAGCATGAAGAACCTCAGTCTGCTGTTCAACTCCCGCAACTGGTATAACCTCGTTCCCGATTTCAACAATACGATCATTACAAGCGGGAGTGGTTCATCAACATCGTATGCTACTGCTTCGTGGACAAGCGACAGTTCATCCGTCATAGCATACCTGCCATCGAGCCGTCAGATTACGGTAAACACCAATAGTCTGCGTGATGCGTCAATCAGAGCTTACTGGTACAAACCTTCTGATGGGAGTGTAACTCAACTCGGGACTTTTATCAAGGGTCCACTGACGGTAACGCCCCCGTCGAGTGGCGACTGGGTTTTTGTCGCCGATGCTCCATCGTTTAGTTTCCCGCTTCCGGGTGGGGGAATAGCGACCTCGGCTCCGACCGGAACATTTGGTGTCAGTCCAACATCCTTGCCGATCGGCGGAGGACAGACGACCCTCACCTGGACTTCGCTGGACGCCACATCCGCTTCAATCAACCAGGGCGTTGGTACGGTTGCCCTCGGCGGGTCAACGGCAGTCAACGTGGCAACGACCACCAGCTATACTCTGACACTTACCGGGCCAGGTGGGAGCAGACAATTTCCAGCAACCGTGAGTGTTGCAACACCGCTTCTTCCTACCGCGACATTGACCGCCTCGCCATCAACCCTCCCCCTTGGTGGTGGGCAGGTTCAATTGACCTGGATATCTCAGAACGCCACGAGCGCTTCAATCAATCAGGGCATTGGAGCAGTCAATCCGAACAGTTCATTACTCGTGAATGTCACGGTAACGACATTGTACACGTTGACGGTAACCAATTCACAAGGTTCAAATAGTTATAACGCCACTGTTACGGTAGCCCAACCAACTCCACCTTTTGAAGCACTCTATGACGAGGCGTATGCAAATGGCTGGAACACCATTCGGTCATGGGCAACGACTCTGACACCCAGCAACACCAATCCGGTAAAGAACGGGACTTATTCGCTAAAGGCGGTTCATGGAGCCTGGGCATCTCTCCAATTCAGCAAGGGGACCTGGGGCTCTTTCACATCATTTGATCCTGCAGCGTATTCATCAGTCAGCTTCTGGATAAACGGTGGTCCAAGCGGGGCAAATGGTCTGAGGCTTTCCTGCATCAATAGTTCAGGAAGTGACATCAAGACTGTGACCATCCCAAATGTGCCGGCCAATACGTGGATTCAACAAACAACTCCCATGAGTTCGTTGGCAGGCTCAACCTCTTTCGTCGCCGTTGGGGTTTACAATAACAGCGGTTCTGCTATAACCTTCTATCTGGATGATGTTCAACTGAACAAATAGACGTATGAAGCGGATGGCCCATGAGAACAAGGAGCCAAACTGATTTGGCTTATGATTGTCTTCATTTCGATTTCTCTGGCGATTATCGCAAGTGGCCGAGCATCTGGGGCCTACAACTCTAGCACTCTGCCACTTGCACTCTCTCGAGTAGGCGTCATGTATCGAAATCATACCTTCTGTTGTTTGACACAGTTGACAGAACGGTCTGGGAAAGCATCAGAGGTAAGAACAACAATAATGGCCGATGCGACGTGCATGAACGCGGATAAATTGCATACATCACCTGGTGCTAGTGTGTAAGCCCATAGAAGATAGACGCGTTCAAATCATGGATTGCATTGTGGGATAGGGGGGACTTGCTCAGTACTTTCACTGGCGTCATGGTCGTACGCATTCATCAAGGTCACAGTGGGGAGACAGACATGAACAACAGAACAGCTTCAGCGCGAGCCCGCCTCATCGACCTGACGGGCAAGAAGAGCAGATTCTGGAGTGTACAGGGTGTGTTGGAAGCCAGCATGAGAACAGGGGATTGGTGGATATACGGTCACGTTCTCACGCATCGCTTGGCGATGAAAGTGATCCCCATGGGGCTTGCATTCATGTTTCTGCTGGCCATTCCATCCGGGTGCAGCGAGCGGTTAGTCGATCCCCCAACAATGCACAGTATCCGAATCAACGGGGTAGTTTCCGGACCTGATGGAACGCAGGTCACGCTCGCCTGGAGCAGAAGAACGGGGCATCAACAGATCACGGATTCATTTGTTGACTCAGTATCCCTGGCTGGTCAAGACAACGATCTCATTGCTGCCGGCGGAGTCGCAACAAGTCCATCGGCTGAAGATTTGACCGTGAGTCTCAGTATCGCGATTGATGGAAAGATTGAAGTCGAGAGATCAGCAACGGGCAAGAATTACGTCGACATCTCCGTTGACTGTCGCATTCAGTAAGTTGCAGGCTGGCACTCGAGTCGTTCGAGGTGCCAGCCCTGTTTCTCCGGTGCAATTGATTCTCCAGTTTCTCTCCCCTACATTGAATCAAATTCCGACTAGTGACCGACTTCCATCTTGAAATGGTGATTACCCGGTCAATCAAGAAGGCGGCCCGCCTGAAACCGGTCGTGACCACGCTCCTCTTCGCCATCCCTTTAACCAACCTTCATGCGCAGCAGCCGGCTTTTCCGACAGCGGAAGGGAGCGGACGCTACGCCTGCGGAGGGCGCGGAGGCGACGTGTATGAGGTCACGAATCTCGCAAATAGCGGCGTCGGTTCCATTGTCGACGCGGTAAGCCAGGGAAACCGGACGATTGTCTTCCGGGTGTCGGGGACAATCGAAATGGGCGACGTCCTGCTCCGCCCCGGCTCGAACACGACCATTGCCGGCCAGACCGCACCTGGTGACGGTATCTGTATCAAGGGGCGCATCGTGATAGGTGCTGTGTCGAATGTCGTGATTCGGTATATCCGGGTGCGAGTCGACGCGGGCGCCGCGAATTCCTCCGGCGACGCGATCGATATCGACCAGGGAACCAATGTCATCATCGACCATGTCAGCGCTTCATACGCCCGGGACGAAGGGATCTCATGTCAGGAAACCTCGGATTCTGTGACTGTGCAATGGTGCATCATCAGCGAAGCTCTGACATTTGAAAGCCATAGTTACGGCTCCCTGGTCCGGGGCGACTACGGCGACGTCAAATCGTATCACCACAACCTGTACGTTCACAACAACAACCGGATGCCACGGCCGGGGAACTATTCTGCCACTCTTGTTGATCCTGAGGGCCTCCACCTTGATTTTCGGAATAATGTGGCATATAACTGGAAAGGAAATCAGCCGGGCTACAACGCCGACGGTGCGGCCACGAGTCGCTATAATTTCATCGGGAACGTCTATCTGAGCGGCCCCGAGTCGTCGGTCAAAAACATTGCATTCCAGGAGTCCTCCCCCGATGCCTACGGGTACTTTGCCGACAATTCGTACAACGGCGTCGTTCCGGCTGACCAATGGAGCCTGGTCGCATTCAGCGGTTTCGATTCTGCCCACATTGCTGCTTACAGGGCTCGGTCGTACCTCGTGCCGATGGTTCCGGTAACGACAACGTCGCCTGCGGAGGCGAAGGAAGCGGTTCTCGCTACTGCCGGCGCCAGCATCCCTGCGCGCGACACAATTGACCGTCGGCTGGTGAAGGACGTTGTGCAGGGCACGGGACACTCGATTGCCACGACCGCTGAACAGCCGGAAGGAGCTTGGCCGGTTCTCAACACTCTCTCCGCTCCGCCGGACGACGACCATGACGGCATGCCGAATCAATGGGAGCTCGCTCATGGTCTGAGCCCGAATGATCCGACAGACCGGAACGGCATCGGCATGGGCGGTTACACAAACCTCGAAGTGTACCTCAACACGCTGACCGGCGAACTCGTCACGGGCGTTGAGGTAGCATCCGGCTTCCGTCCGGAGAATTTCTCGCTCGGCCAGAATTTTCCCAATCCCTTCAACCCGACAACAGTAATCAGCTTCCAGCTGTCAGCCGTCAGCGAAATAAAACTCACAGTGTACGATGTATTGGGACGTGAGGTAGCTGTGCTGGTGAACGAGAGAAAGCCTGCGGGGATCCACGAAGTGAAGTTCGACGCAGCCGGCCTATCAAGCGGGGTATATTTGTATCGGTTGGAAGCAGGGAATTTTGTCCAGGCGCGCAAGTTGATTCTCTTGCGCTGACCGGGAAGCTCACAGAACGGAAAAAAAGAGGCTCGGAATGGATCCGAGCCTTCTTCTTCTCTGCGTACCAACGAACTCTCCACCAAGGAGCGGCAGGTCCCTCACGATGAATCGATAGATCACTCCTGGAACATGAGGTATATCGCCAAAATCCAAAGTACTATGCTCAACACGAACAGACCTGCCGACAAGACTCTTTCGACCGTCTTGTTCATTGTTGTGCGCCGCTCAGAATCTCATGCCCAGGCCCAGCTGCGCGTAGTACGGCAACACAGCGTTTTCATCGTGGTCCTGCGCAGTTGTGGCACCAAGCCGCAGGGAGAGATCGAAGCTATCTCCAATTGTCTTGCCTCCCTGGATTCCGTAGTAGTAGTTGCCCCCCGAAGGAATGTACCATCCATCCTTGATGCCGGGGAAGTAGGCCTTCATGACATCGGAATGCTTCAAATACGATGTGATCGATTTGTCGAAACCAAATTCGCCTGCCGCGTACCACGAAGGTGAATAATACCCTGCTACCAGTCCAAAATCGGAACCGAAACTGGCGATTCGTACCAGCTGCGTCTGGTAACGTCTGAAAACCGACGAGATCTTTATCGTAGCCGAAAACCCGTCGAGGTCCACGATTTCCATCTGCCCTCCAAGCCGTACTTTAAAGTCATCGAGCAGAACATTTCCCATGGGAACCGAGAGATCCAGGCCCACCACGACCGGCCTGATCATTGTGAATAGTCGGTTATAACCCAGTTGGGCTGTCACTCCGTAATCATAACCGAAATTGAACCGGATAATATTTGGCTGGTCTTCACGCAATGACCTCCAGTTGACGTTCTGGGAATAGCCGGCATTTGCCAGAGCTACCACCACGAGCATGAGTTTCGCCAAGTTCTTCATTACGATATCCTCCTCACGTTATTTGATAGTGTTAAGATATGTTCTGGCTACCGCATAGAACCTGTTCCAGCCGAAATAGGGTATTTCATGCCCCGTACCCATGATTTCCACAAGCTGAGCCTTGGGAAACGCCGAGGACACCATCTGAGCGTGTGCCTTCCCGTATGCTTCGTTCAACTGGCTGTACGCAAATAACACGTTCGTTGTGAATTGCTGAAGATTTGTCGTGAAATCGAAGGGGTGATTCCGGGCGTACTCTGTTGCCGCAGAATTACACACTGCTCCTTTCCTCCAGAAAGGATAGGGGCCCGGATTTCCGACCCTGTTTCCTTTTGAATAATCGGCTGCAGCCTGTAAGGCGGCTTTGTAGTCAAGCTCATTGTGATCATCCCCTGTAAGAATCTGATCAAGGTAGACATAGTCGTTGCTGGTCTCGTCGAATGGTTTCAGGGACCTGCATCTCTTTATGTATTCCTCGGCATCATGCCAGGTGAGGCCTCCCGGCTCCATCAGAACAACTCCGCTTACTGCACCGGGGTGTTCATTTATGTAGGCGGTTGCCAGCATGGCTCCCCAAGACTGTCCTATGAGGATTACCTTTTGATTGGGATTCCTCCGGTAGTAATTGATGACCGCATCCAGATCGTCAATGAACAGCTGTATCGTGTAGATCTCCTTGTTATGACGCCTAGAAAGTCCTGAACCCCGCTGATCGTAAAAGACAACCAAGAAGCTGTCCGCAGAGAACTTGCTGCAGTTGAGCATACTCCGATAGTCTCCCCCGGGCCCCCCGTGGAGGACCACGATCATGGGATCATTCGGGTTGCCAAAGGTTTCCGAATGGAGCTGTGTGCCGTTCACAGCAATGGACGGCAGGGACGGGTCCTGATCCACCGTTAGTGGAACGAGGAGACCGGGATCGTTCGGCTCAAGAATCTCGCAAGAGCTGAACGTGATGGCGGCCATCGCCGCCGCGACAAACACCAACAAGAGGTTTTTCATAGCTGCTCCAGATGTGTGGTTGGTTGAACATCTGGTGCAAGTATACGCTCCTCAGGGGGAGAAGTCGCTTCAACTTGAAGGCTGATACGAACTTAGTGGTGCCACCTTGTAAGCTGGCACTAGGCGGGAGTAACCTGGTTGCTGGCGAGCGAGGAGGAGTATTCGGAGGGGGTCTGGCCGGTTGCCTTCTTGAAATATCGGTTAAACGACGATTTTGAGCTGAATCCGCAATCATACGCCAGGGAGAGGAGCGTGTATTGTTGATTCTTCTTCATCGCAATCAGTCGCTTGAACTCTTCAAACCGATAAGTATTCACAAAATCGTAGAAATTCTTCTCCTCCTTCTGATTGATAATCTGTGAGAGATAGTTGGGATGGACGCCGAGTTTCGATGACAGGTCGTTGATCGACAGATCGCTTTTTTTATACAGCGCGTCTTCAGTCATAAGACGTTTCAATTTCTCATGCAATTCTTCGGAGACTTCTTCTGTTAATCCTGATTTTGGGTACTTTTTCTTTTGTCCATTGCCATCGGCCGGCAGCTGTCCTGGTGTGAAAATAATTGCTTGCCGGACCCCGAAAAAGCCTATGAGAAACACGAATATCCCTACACCTGCCAGAATAAGGAGTTCACTTTTAAAGAACATCACAAGGACCCATATGCCTCCCAAGCCGTATGTCAGGATCCGCAGCCATTGCAGGTTAATCTTTTCCAGGTCTGAGAATTGTTCACGTATATTGCTCCTGTGTCTTTTGAGCAGAAGGGCGGACCAGGTCACATAGAATATCCCGGAGAATGCAATGGCATAA
>Ga0326726_10003544_pt1 | contig 14319 bp, 14 predicted proteins | sample MHFenrmetagenome_2_FD_207603 | JGI IMG/M metagenome (GOLD analysis project Ga0326726, IMG submission 207603) | Lab enriched peat soil microbial communities from Michigan Hollow, Ithaca, NY, United States - MHF15MN | ecosystem: Environmental > Terrestrial > Soil > Wetlands > Peat | place: USA...
TCCTGAACAGCCTTCGCGAGATGGGAGTGATCAGTAAGCGTATGCGTCCTACCACACCGGCGGGGTATCTTGAAATAGAAAAGAGACTTGAGCAGTTCGCCAGGGAGATCGGTATCGACATGGACCACCTGGACCTGCTCCTGTGGTCGCGCAAGACAGGCGAGATATTGAAGTAGACGGTATACTGTATTGCGCAGGGATCGCTGGAAGAGTTTGAGGTATTACCTTATTTTTTCAAAAGACCTTGCCTATTTGCATACAAATGAGGAATTGATGGAAGACATGGATGCTGTCGGCAGAATGCCGTACGGCAGGGTAAACGCTGTAACGTCGCAGTAGCATTTTCCCCGTATGCCGTCTATCTCTACTGTGTACTTTTCATGAGGTGTTCATGAGCGACAAGGGACTTAAAAAAGCAATCATCATCGGCGCTTCGATAGGGGCGCTCATCACCCTCGGTACGGCCCTGTCCCTGGATGTGTTCTTCTCCGACACGTTCCAGGGCACGTGGCGAGACTCAGCGACAAAGGACGTTACCAAAATGTTCGGGCCGGCCTGCGGCCAGAACTGGTTCGCGGTCACTCTTGTCCTCGTGTTTGTTATGGGTTTTCTCGCCGCGTTCGGCGCCCTCCTCGGTACGGTCGCCGGAGTCATCATGAACAGGTTCTTTAAGCTTTTGATAAAGTAGGGAAGCGATGCGTACACGCTCTTCCACGGATACGATATATTTGCTGGATTTATAAAGCGGTCTTTTTCAGGTCCACTAATAAAGTCCGCGATGGTGACAGTCGACTTCTCTTGCCGCGCAGGAAACGAAATAAGGCCGGCGGCTTGCAATGCTCTTTTTCACGGTCAACGAGTCGTGATTACTGATTTCCCGGACGGTTTATTGCCAGACTGTTTAAGTGAGATGTGGCGGGGCCGCTGTTCTGTTGGCTTGAAGAGCAGTCGTAATATGTTCGGCACGTTCAGCTTCCATCCTTTAATGGGCCAGTCGAGCTCATGCTTGTCGCAGACCAGGTCAAGAGTGTTGAGGTTCATAATCTCATTGCGCAGGGCATTGTCCACGTTCAGGGGGTCGTTGATCTTCCGGCTCAGCGCGATCGCGCGGGTGAGATGGCCCCGTATCCTTTCCGCTTTTTTCGTTCCGATCACCCCGCAGTGCTCCTTGAGGTCGAGAAGCTTGAGCGCACCGTCGTAAGTGGCCTGTACGATCTCGTCCCTGCTCATCCACTTCGTCTCGTAGTTCAGCGCGAATTTCCAACTCGGCATGAGCATGGCCTGCCGGTGCTCCTCGAGGGTCCGGTAAAAGAACCGGTACCCGTACTTCTCCGGGTTCTCGAATATTGCGCTGCCGGGGTCAATGAACGGCGCGAGGGGCGCGATCAGCGGCAGGATCCTTCCCGGCGCTTCGTTGCTTCCGTACCGTTCCATGAGCTCGCCGCAGTACTTGACCGTGTCCATGACCGACGCGTACGTCTGGTTCGGGAGTCCTACCATGAAGAACAGGTCGACCCGTTTGCAGCCCACCCGGATGAGCGTTTCTATCATTTCTTCCAGCGCGGCGTTTTCATAGCCCTTCCCGAAAATCTTCCTGACATTGATGTCGTGCGATTCGGGAGAGATCTCGATGTTGAAGGTCGACAAGGAGTCGGCCACTGTTTCGAGAAAATCCGCGGGAGGCGGGCTGAAGAATTCGATGCAGACCTCGTTCCTGATGCAGTTTCTTTTCATGGCGGACAGAAACCGTTCGCCGTACTCCCGTCCCGCCTGGAGCAGGTCCCCGAGAACGATAACGGGCGCGCCGGTCAGCTCAGCGACCCGGCGGATATCCTCGGCCACGAGTTCCGGAGACCGGAAGCAGGGACGCTGCCTCTCGCAGACCCGCTTGAACGCCGAAAGGGAGCCTCCGCAGGTGCCGCAATTGTGGTTGCAGCCGCGCACCGAGAAGACCGCGGTGACCGGGTAGCTGGGCCAGTACTTGAAGGGGATGTACCCGGAGGGGTCAAGGTATTTGATCGCCATTTTCAGCAAATGGGGGTAATTGAAGTCTATGTAATCGAGGTCCTCGGGCGCGAACGACCGCTCGTTCACCGTCACCTGCCCGTTCTTGTCCCGCCATACGAGGTTCGGCACCGACTCGTACCCGCCGCCTATCTCTATGGCTTTCATCAGCCTGCGCAAAGGCTCTTCCGTGGATTCGCCGCAGACGACGAAATCGACGAAGGGATAATCACGCATGAGCTCTTCATGAAAATAGGTCGCGCTCAAACCGCCGAGGATGACGGGAACGTCCGGGTGAAGCTTCTTGACGAGTTCCGCCAGGCTCAGGCTGCCGTCCACATGCGGGAGCCAGTGGAGATCGATGCCGAAGGCGGCCGGCGGGGTGAGGCGGGCAATGAACCGTTCGGGGTCGAAGGCCTTGTCCTGCAGCATTTTTAAAGCGATGTTGACGATCCTGACCGACAGGCCGTGCCGGCTGAGGTAATCCGATATGGTCAGAAATCCGATGGGATAAATCTCGAAAATGGATGACGACGGGACCACGTCGCTTACCGGCCCGTAGAAGAGGGGCAGCTCGCGGAACTTGAAAACGCTCGGGGGATGAAGGAGGAGCAGATCTGTTTTAGACATGGATGATTTCATCTCCGTATATTTTTTTTGTGTAGCCGCTCGCCATCTCTTCCGTCGTTTCCTCCATCGCGTGAAAGAGGGCCTCTACATAGGCGTTTATCGTCTTACGGAACGGCGAGCGTATGGCGTCACCCAGCATCCTGGTCTCAAGGTTGTAGAGGTGCAATATTTCCGCGATGAGGTCTTTAAATGCTTTTCCTGCGTAGGTATTTTTTGCGGCTTCGGCGAACGGCGCACCGTCCGGCCATTTTCCCAGGAGCGCATAGACGGACCTCGATATGCGCCAGATCCGCTGTATACGGATGTCGGCAAAATCGCTGTAACGGACTGAGAACGAGAACGATGGGACCATGAGGTTGTCCAGGAACTCCCTGTCGACCTTTTTTGTTTTTTCGAAAATATCCTCCAGGTCCAGGTCGCAGGCAGGGCGCCCCGCCTCGAAGGCAGCGGCAGCTTCCTCGATGATAAGCCGGTCCTTTTCCACTTCTTTTCTTACATTCGCTTCCATGTACGAGGAGATGAAGGAAATAGCGACGGAGAGCAGGGAGTGGCCCTTGATACGGTCAAGGCTCAGGCGGGAGAATTCGTGCATCATGATGCTGTCTTTTTCGCACAGGATGCCGACCTTATCCATAGAGACCTCGACGGCATTGCAAATTGGAAATTATCAATTTGCAACTTAAATTTTACAATCAATTTTTTCAGTATGCTCCAACTTCACCGCCCGGTAGATCGTCGCGATCCCCATGGTCAGCGAGTCGATGGTAACGCGCGAATAGCCGCATTCGGAGATGATCCGCCTGAACTCGTCAGGCGGATAAAAGGCGTTGATGGACCTCGGGAGGTACAAGTAGGGTGCGGCCGTTTTGACGACGATCTCTCCGATGAAGGGCATGACCCTGAACACGTACCACTCGTAGAATGACCGGAACCACTTGACGCTGGGCCGGGTCAGTTCGAGGCAGATGAACTTACCGCCGGGCTTGAGCACCCGCTTGATTTCCTGCAGGGCGAGGAGGGTATCGGGGATGTTCCTCATGCCGAAGGCGACCGTGACCGCGTCGAAGGTATCGTCGGGAAAGGGGAGATGTTTCGCATCGGATACGATGTACGACAGGTTGCGGTGACGCTTGCCGGTCTTCTTTCGCGCCCGGGCGAGCATCTCCTCGCAGAAGTCGGCGCCCGTGACCGAGCCCCGAGGGCCTACCTGGCGTGAGAGCAGGAAGGCCAGTTCTCCCGTGCCGGTGCATACGTCGAGCACCTGCTCACCCTTGCGGATGCCCGACAGGGAAACCGCTCTCATGCGCCAGAAGTGGTCAAACCCGAGGCTGAAACCGCTGCTGAGAAGATCGACGTAGGGAGCCACCGTGGAGAAAATCTGTCTGACAAAAAGGTCTCGCTCTTTTAAAGACATGGTTAATAGAAGAACTGCCCCCATAGTATGAGAATGAGTAACACGAAGCCGATCAATACGATGGCAAAACCGAAGAGGATCCCGGTGTCCGTGATCCAGTTCGGCTGTGGTACGGTCTTATATTGTTCGAGCCTGTTTTCCGCGACAAGGCGCTGGTATTCGAGCGGCCGCTCGTGCTCCAGCTCCTGCAGGCTGATCCGTCCGGTGAAGATGACAGGGTCCATAGGGAACTTCTCCGGCCGCAGGTGTGTGTTGAAATAATGGATCGTAAAGATGAATCCCGCCGCAAGGAGCGCCTCGTCGCTGTGAATGACCGTGGCGATGTTGAAGGCCCAGCCGGGCAGGAACCGTCCGAAGAAGGCCGGGAACCAGAGGAACAGGCCTGACACGCCGATCATCCCGACACCCCAGAAGACGGCCCAGTAATCGAATTTTTCCCAGTAGGTCCACTGGTCAAGTTGGGGGCGCGGGCCCCGGCCGAGGAACCACAGAAAGCTGCTGTAGATATCCTCGAGGTCCTTGATCCAGGGCACCATGGATTCGGGACCGAAGGGGTTAAACTGTAACTTTCTGACCACGACTATGTCGTAGACCACGTATCCGATATGGGCGGCAAAATAACCGAAGGTGATGACCGCGCAGATCCGGTGAATGAGCGCCGCCGACTGGTAGCCGCCGAGAAATTTCATGAGCCACACGGCCCAGGAGGCGTGGGCGTACTTGATCGGCATGCCTGAGGCGACGAGCCCGATGAAGCTCACGGCCATTGCCACGTGCAGGATGCGGTGATAGGCGTTGAACCGTCTGATCTCGGTCATGCTAATCGCCTCCCTTCTTTTCCATCCGCTCTTTGAGCGCGCGGAAGGCCCACAGGAAGGTGTGGAGAAAGAAGAAGGTAAAGACCCCGATCAGAAGCGCCGTCATAAACAGGTACGTATAAAAGAGCACCGGGTATTTCGCCCGGTTGCTTTCCTCGGCATGGGCATAGTATTTTGTAAAACCCGCAGTGGCCCCCGCGTGGCACGCCTTGCAGGTGGCCACGATATTTTTTTGTGAAAGCCTTGAGCCCGGGTCGGACTGCGGCAGGATATTGTGCGCGCCATGGCAATCGGAGCATTTGGCAATATTGGCGTAACCGAGCCGGGTCACTTTCCCGTGATAGGTCTTCTGGTAGGTATTCATCTCTTCTGCGTGACACGTACCGCATTGCCTGATCAGTGTCAGCTGAAACTGATCGTCACCCGGATTCGGCGTCAGGTGTTCCAGATGACAGTCAAAGCAGTTGGCGGCGACGAGGTTTTTCTTTTCGAGAAACTCCTTGCCGTGGATGCTCGCACGGTAATCTTCGAATTCTTTCGAATGGCAGGAAGAGCAGAGCGCAGGGATCTTCTCCCTGCTGACATTTGAACGGGCATCCGTGGTACGGTAAATATAATGCGATCCGTGGCAGGACTGGCACTTCGGGGCCGCGGTATTGCCCGCAAGCGCGGCGCGGCCATGGACGCTCAGTTTATATTGCTGCGCCTCTTCTTTGGGAGCCCCCTCCCTGCCGAGAAAATGGCAGATGCCGCAGTTGACCTTTAAAACCTTACCGTGGGGGTATTCTGAAATATTGAGATGGCATTTGCTGCAGGTGATGCGGCCATGTACGGATTGTTCATAGGAAGCCACGTCAACGTAGCCAAGCATGCCTTTCTGCCCGTGACAGGAAATACAATCGTCCCTGGCATCTGCAGCCGTCACAATCATGGAGTATACGGTTATAAACGCCAGAAGCGTGCGTAACATGATTAGATTGTAGCAAAGAATTGACATCTGTCAAGGTAGAACGCCGGGAACTTCCGAGAACCGTGTTGTTAAATATGTTTCCTGATGCCGCGGCAGTACGGTAAAGAACAGAATGACATGATGACCATCGCAGGCACCTGAGTTGCAATGCAAGTCATAAAAAACGATATCACCCTTGTCAGGTCCTGCTTTGCGTTATAATGAATGGTAAGAGGTCCATCCCATGAAACCTACACCCAGGGAGCCGTCGATACCGGTGGAAATGCATGACACGGTCCGACGAGAAATCATCGCGGTCCTTGAGCAAGGGGAGCGTTCTGCAAAAGATTTATCCTCAGAGGTCAGAATACCGGAAAAAGAGGTCTACAGCCATCTCGAGCATATCCGAAAGACGATGAGCGCGACCGGGCGGCACCTGGAGGTCATTCCCGCAGAATGCAGGAAGTGCGGGTTCGTGTTCTCGAAGCGGGAACGACTGAAAAAACCGGGCAAGTGCCCGGTCTGCAGGGGAGAGTCGATACACGAGCCGTTATTTTCCATTGAAGAGAACAGACAACTCCGGCAGGGAGACAGGTCGGAGCGCGGGGCGTGAGTCCCAATTCTCAAGCACCAAATCACTTACACCATAAGCTCCAAGCTTCAAAGGCTAGATTCAAAGCGGTTTGGACCCTGTTGTTTAGAATGTGGAAGTTGCCTCTCCACGTCCCCCACCCGTGTCCCGCGGAAGCCCTTGTAAAAGCTCGATGCCAGGTAAAAAGGTATACGGACCGCAAGCCATCTCAGGAACTGTCGGTAGTCCATCCTGCCGGAAGGAATTTCCAGGTATTGGTCGAGCGCCGCTTGGTTGTCGAAGAATATCCTGACACAAAGCTTCGGAAACCGGTCGAGCAGCCGTGCCATGTAAAGCGATACGCGCAATTGCTTTCTGATCAGTTGCTCGCACTCACCGGTATACCGTGATACGGCTGTTGTGGGTTCGTGACCGTTCTTGAGACAGTCGATGATTGCCCCGGCCACGAGTTTTCCTGAAATGACGGCATGCGCGATCCCTTCCCCGTGAAAGGGGTCGGCAAACCCAGCCGCGTCACCGACCAGTAATATCCGGTTTGCGGCAATCCTTCGCTTTATCCCACCGAGCGGTATGAAGTGACCGCGAATTGCTTCAAGGTTAATATGTAAAGACCGGCCGTACTCCGACAGCGTTTTCCTGGGTTCAAAAAACTCAGACGCCAGGCCCGCTACCCCCATCGAAAAGTAGCCGCGGTGCGGAAAAAGCCAGCCGTACCCCAGCGGTGCGAGACCGAAATCGACGGCAATGATATCATGCAGGCGCTTGTCGATGATGTCATCGTCGGCCCGGATATTGCAAACCGAGGCGAGCACAATCTCGTCTTTTCGAAAAGGCGGCCGCACGGACCGTGCAACTCGGCTGTGAATGCCGTCCGCACCGATGAGAAAACGCGCTTCGTAGCGGCCTTTGTCTGTGCTCACCGACACTGCGTCCCCTGTCTCAGTGACATCGACCACTTTTTCTCCCGTCAGGAACTGCACGCCGCTTTCGACTGCTTTGTCCGCAAGGACCTGGTCGAAACGGTCCCGGCTCACGAGCACTGCTATGCGCTCTTTTTTCCGTATTACGATAGACCGGTCGTGATACCGGATCTGAACTCCGAAACATTCCTTTTCGATCACGTCATCGGGAAGCGGAAAGTCGAGGCGGGAAAGGGCCTGTACCGATACCGCGCCGGCGCAGGGCTTTTGCCTCGGAAAGGCCTCCTTATCCAGGAGCAGCGTTTTGAGCCCCTCACGGGCGCATATCCGTGCGCACGTAGCGCCGGCTGGCCCGGCGCCGACCACGATTACGTCATACACGTCGTGCACTCCTCAGTCTTTCTGGGAATTTTTGATTGAACGTTGTCAAGCGAGTCTCATTATCATCAGACTACTTCTTAATATACCTTAAAATCGCGGTTCCCGGAGCTATCTGTTCAAAGATAATTATATTTGCAACCAGGAGGGGTTGCGGGCACGTTGTCGACGATCTCTCCATTTTCTTAGCAGCTTGATAATGCTATAGACGACTTGACCCGGCCAACTAAAAAATTGAAAGTTACGTTAGGCGCAGTTATTTTTGCTACAATAGAATTATGGAAAGAGACATCCTGAGCCAGGTCATAGAAGCCGAAAAAGAGATCCAGCACTGCCTCGATCTTGAGAAGATCAAGGCGCGGGAGTGGCTCGAGCGAGTAAAAAAGGAATGCGAGGAAGAATTCACCCGGGAGGAAAAGAACATCAAAGAGTCTCTGGAAAAATCGACGGCTGAGGCGGCCAGAGAAGCGGAGGTCAAGGCCGCCGGGATCGTGAGTCGGGCAACGGCCGAGGCAGGGCGTCTCGGGCGATTGCAGGCGGAGACCCTCTCGGGGATCGTTGCAAAACAGATTGCCGGCATTCTCCCGGGATAAGGTCATGATTGTCAGGATGTCCAAAGTCGAGATGGTGGGGGCCAAAGGCCTGCTTCAGGACGTGCTCGCCCTGCTCAGGGAAATGAGCATATTTCAGATCGAGCCAGCCGCTGTCGGCTTTATCGAAGAAGGGCGGGAAGAAGATATCCGAACCTTCATGCCCGATGAAAAGGCCATGTTTGAAAGGCTTTTCCTCGAGAACCTCCGGCAGAAGATCGCCGAGCTGTTCTCCTTTCTCCCGAAAAAGCCGGTAAGAACAAGCTATCTCGAACCGCTGTCAATTATTGATACCATCTCAAAGACGATCGAACGGCATAGCGCGGCCGCGAAAGAGCTTTTTGAAAAGCGGGACGCACTCCGGAAAGAGAAAAAGGAGCTTGACCAGTATGCCGTTTTCCTCGGGGCGCTCGCCTCTCTCGTAGACAGCACCAAAGAGACCCCCGATCTCGACTTCATCGGTCTTACGATCCGGGAGCCGGACATGGTCGAGCGCCTGCGCGAGGCGATTTCTCGCATCACCGATTGGAAGTTCGAGCTCCTGACCGAGACCGCGGAGGATGGCACCCTGGTGGGGCTCATCACTGTTGAGAAGGAACTCTCGGAAAAAGTAAAAAAATCGTTGAGCGACGAACATGTGCCGGAGCTTATTTTCCCTGCTGCTTTCAACGCCCTGAGCTTTTCCGAAAAGGGCGCCTATGTAAAAAAGAGGAGCGCAGAGGTCTCCGTGGAACTGCTGCGGATCGACAGGTCGTTGTCTGAGTTTGCCCAGCGCTGGGTCCCCATCTACGAGAGCGTCAGAGCATGGATCGACGACCGGCTGTCCTTGCTGTCGGCAACGGCGGCGACATTCGAGACGCGGATGTGTTTTTTTATCAACGGATGGATGGCGTCGGGCGATGTGGAGAAACTACGAAAAAGAATGTCTGAATCGTTCGGCACGAACGTCATGCTTGTGGAGAAAGAGATGCGTGAACATGACCTCGATCGGGTCCCGATCATCCTGAAGAACCCTCCCTACTTCAGGCCTTTCGAGCTCTTCACGAGCCTTCTTCCGCTTCCGGCCTATACTTCCTACGATCCCACGCCGTTCATCGGCATCTTTTTCCCCGTCTTCTTCGGAATGATCCTGGGCGACGCTGGGTACGGACTGTTGCTCGCCATTCTGTCCCTGGTCCTGGTTAAAAAAATGAAAGGGCATAGCCTTGTCCGGAACGGGGCAAAGATATTGGTGGTCGCATCGCTCTACACTATCTTCTTCGGCATTCTCTTCGGGGAGTTCTTCGGCGATCTTCCTGAGAGGTTCTTCCACCTGAAGCCCCTCTGCATCGAGCGCCGCGAAGCCGTGGTCCCCATGATCTTTTTCGCTCTTACGGTGGGCGTGGCCCATATCCTCCTCGGGCTTTTATTAGGGGTCATAACCGGTTTTCGAAAGAAGGAAAAAAAAGAAGCGGTCTACAAGCTTTTAAGCATCGTTATTATCCTGTGCCTGATCACGGTCCTCGCATCGTTCTTCGGGATCTTTCCGACAGTGCTCGCGCGGCCCGTCATTATCGCGATCCTCCTGCTCACGCCGTTTTTGTTCTTCACCGGGGGGCTGCTCGCGCCCCTCGAACTCCTCAAGAGCATCGGCAACATCATCTCCTACGTCCGTATCATGGCCATCGGCCTCACCTCGGTGCTGCTCGCCTTCGTAGCGAACAACCTTGGCGGGTTGACCGGCGATGTCGTGACCGGAGTGGCGGTGGCGGGACTTATCCACCTGCTCAATATCATCCTGGGAGTCTTTTCTCCAACCATACACTCGCTCAGGCTCCATTACGTGGAGTTCTTCAGCAAATTCATTGAACACGGCGGGAGAAGGTTCGAGCCGTTGAAGAAATAGATGCTTTCACCACTGAGACACAGAGGCACGGAGGAAAAATAAAACCATGCAGGACTCATGAAAAGAATGGAAAGAACTTGTTCCATCAGAAAATGTCATCTTATCTCTTGTTTTTATGACGTTCTCTGTGTCTCCGCCTGCACCCAGCGGTTACGAGTGCGGCCGCGCGAGTGCAGGGCGTGAGTCTGTGGTTGAATTTAAGAACTTTCATAAGGAGGATACCATGAACTACGAAAAAGTACTCATCGCGTTTGCCGCGGCACTGGCAATCGGCCTCACCGCCATAGCCACTGCCTGGGCACAATCGAAGATCGGGGCGGCAGGGGCGGGCTCGCTCGCGGAAAAACCCGAGTTAACCGGCACGATCGTCATCCTTGTCGCCATACCCGAGACCATGGTCATCCTCGGTTTCGTCGTAGCGACGATGATCCTCTTCACGGTGAAGTGAGATGAGCTGCAAGGAGCTGATCAGTTCGCTCAAAAAAGCGGCGGACGAGAGGGTGCTTCTGATGCGGCAGGAAGCGGAACGTGAGGCCGGCACTGCAAAGGCGGATGTCGCGCGCCGGCTGGAGCAGCGGCGCGATGAAGCAAAGAGGAGAGAGGCCGCCGCGCTGAGGGACGCGAACGCCCAGGCCCTGTCCGCAGCAAACAACCGTGCGAGGGAAATCAGGCTTGTGGCCGAGAAGGAGCTTTCCTCCCGGCTGGAGGCCGCTGCAGCATCGTCCCTGCCAGCTCTCCGAAACGCAGGCTATGAGAACGCGTTCGGGAAGATGGCCCGGGAGCTTCCAACCCTTGCCTGGCACGCGGTGCGGGTGAATCCCGGGGATGTTGCGCTTGCCGAAAAATATTTCCCCGGCGCGGAGATCGCGCCGGACCCGAATATTACGGGCGGCATGGATGCTTCGACAAAAGACGGCTCGATCAGGGTCGTCAATACTTTCGAAAAGAGGCTGGAGAGGGCTTGGAGCGATATGCTGCCGCTCCTGATCAGGGACGTTTACGGGAAGGGCTCCGATGGAACTCCTTCGGCATCTTGAAGACCGGGGATATCCTGTCGAGTATCTCCTGTCGAGGATCAGGGGCAGAAGGTCGCGGCTGATCCATGACTGGCGGCCTCTGATCTATGACGCCGCGCCCATGGACTATCTTGCCTCGGCCCGCTATCAGGGGTTTGTTCGAGACCGGTCGCCGGAAGGCGTCTGGCGGAGCCTGCTCAGGGAATACCGATGGGTTTATTCACAGATGAACGGCCAGCTCCGTGAGATATTCAAGCCCTTCTTTCTGTATACCGAGCTCAGGACGATCTTCATCTGCCTCCGGCACCTGAAGGATGAAAAATCCGGCAAGGCTGTAGATCTCCTGGGCAACAGCCTGCTCTCCGCCGGGATCGTGAAAATTCTCTCCTCGAGCGAGGACATGCCCTCCGCAGTGCGGGGCATCGAGCGGGCCTTTCTGCAGCTGTCTGAACAGTTCGGCGGGCTGAGCAACGTTCTCGAAGCTGAGGGCCTTCGCGGGGTCGAGCTGAGTTTAACGAATACGTACCTTGCCGTTATTAGCCGTACCGGACTCCATCCGCTCATGAAGACGTTTTTTGCCCGGCTGATCGATTCACGAAACATCATGAGTGTGTATAAATGTCTGAGACTGGAAAAGCGCACAGCTCTCCCGCTCATCCCGGGCGGGAGGATCCCTGAAGCAAAACTCGGGGCGATCGTCGAGAAGGGGGACCTGTTCGGCGTGAACTCCCTGGTACGCGAGTTTTCCGGCATCAAGATAGAGACGCCCGATCCCACGAAGGTGGAGACCGCCCTCTACAAGGGACTGACCCGTTTCCTGAAGAAGGAGGGGAGGGAGCCCTTCGGGGCCGGGCCTATCCTAGACTATCTCTGGAAATGCTCCCTCGAGGTCATGAACCTGAGCGTCCTGTTTTACGGCAAGGACCTGGAGCGGGAGGCCGTGACAACGGAATTGGTGCAGTGAGGATGAATAAACACTAAGCACGAAACTCTAAATTCTAAACAATATTCAAGTTCAAATGTATAATATTTTGTGTTGTGGTTATTCGATATTATTCAGAGTCTGTATTTTAATTGTCAATCCGACAAAGACCGTCATTCCAGCGAAAGCTGGAATCCAGTCTTTTTAAAACCTTCTGGATGCCGGATCAAGTCCGGCATGACGAAAAAGGACATTTAAATACGGACTCTATTTAAGATTTCAAGCTTTGGATCTAGGATTTCACCTCTCTTTGCAACAGGTTTTTTTGAGGCTGAGATGAAGAAAATTGCTTTTATTACTCCTCCGGACGCCAATTACGGCTTCAGCCTGACCGGTGTTCCCCAGTACGCCGTGGAAATGCCGGAGTACGAACGGACGCTGAAAAAGGTTATGGATGAGCCTGAGAACGGACTCGTGATCATCGACGAGCGCCTGGTTGGCGCAGGGCGCGATGCCATGGGAGTGTCCGAGGAGCGGATGCGCGAACTGGAACAGGCGTGGCATGGGATACTCCTGGTCCTGCCCTCGCCCGTGAAGCCCCCCGCGGAAGCGGAGGACTATGCAGCACGCCTTATCAGGAGGGCCATTGGGTACCATGTGAGGCTCAAGCTGTAGGAGAAAATTCTAAATACATTCCAATAGCCAACTATCAAACACTTGGTTATTAAGGTCTGGGGCTTATTTGAGATTTGATGCTTGAGATTTGAATTTATCCCCTTTTCCTCCATTAAAGGAGTCTAACAAAGATGAGCGGTAAAATTCAGGCCATATCCGGACCCACGGTCACCGTTGACCTCAAGGGGCTCAAACTGTATGAGCGCATCTATATCGGACATGCCATGCTCACCGGCGAGGTGGTGCGACTCGAGCGGGACAAGGCCGTGGTCCAGGTCTATGAAGACACGCGGGGCCTTGCCGTAGGGGAGCCGGTCAAGGGCGTGGGCATGCCGCTCACCGTGCGCCTGGGGCCGGGGCTTCTCGGGGGCATGTTCGACGGGCTCCAGCGTCCGCTCGAACGGCTGCGGGAGGACATGGGGCCTTTTATAACGGGCGGAAAGGAAATCTACGCCCTCGACTACATGAAGCGCTGGAAGTTCACTCCTTTGCTGAAAAAAGGGGACGTGACCACGCAGGGCTCCATACTCGGGACCGTTGACGAAGGCGCTTTCAAGCATTACATCATGAGCGGCCGCGATGATGTGGGGAGGATCGCGCGCATTGTGGACAGCGACATCAGCCTCAACGAGCCGCTTGGCGAATATGAAGGAGGGCAGGAGATCCCCGGCTGCCATGAGTGGCCAGTGCGCATGGCGCGGCCCTTTCGGAGAAAGTTCGCACCCTCCGCGCCGCTCATCACCGGCCAGCGGAGCATCGATTTCCTCTTCCCCCTTGCCCGGGGCGGCACGGCCATCTTCCCCGGCGGCTTCGGCACGGGAAAGACGATCCTCGAACAGTCAGTGGCCAAGTTCGCGGATGTGGACATCGTGGTCTACGTGGGATGCGGCGAGCGGGGCAACGAGATGGCGGACATGATCGCCGAGTTCGGGGAGCTTGAGGACCCCTGGTCCAAGCGCCCGCTCAGGGAGCGCACCGTTCTTGTCGTGAATACGTCGAACATGCCTGTGGCCGCACGCGAGGCGTCTATCTATACGGCGGTCACCATGGCGGAGTATTACCGGGACATGGGCTATCACGTGCTGTTCCTGGCCGACAGCCTTTCCCGGTGGGCGGAGGCCCTTCGCGAGATATCGGCGTCACTCGAGGAGATGCCCGGCGAAGAGGGATACCCCACGTACCTTGCCTCGCGATTGTCGGGTTTCCTCGAGCGCGCGGGCGTGGTCGAAACGCTGAACGGCAGGATCGGCTCGCTCAGCATGATCCTCTCCGTGTCGCCGCCGGGCGGGGACTTTACCGAGCCCGTGACCCAGGCGTGCCTCCGGACGACCGGCGCCTTCCTCATGCTCGACACCTCGCTCGCTCACCGGCGGCATTATCCGGCGATCAACTGGTTCCAGAGCTATTCGCTCTATGCCAAGGAGGTGTCCGGACATTACCGGGAAAAAGTGTCCGTTGAATGGGAAGGCATGCTGGCGCGCTGCCGCCAGGTCCTGCAGCAGGAGGAATCGCTCAGGGAAGTGGCG
>Ga0326726_10003545_pt1 | contig 14313 bp, 13 predicted proteins | sample MHFenrmetagenome_2_FD_207603 | JGI IMG/M metagenome (GOLD analysis project Ga0326726, IMG submission 207603) | Lab enriched peat soil microbial communities from Michigan Hollow, Ithaca, NY, United States - MHF15MN | ecosystem: Environmental > Terrestrial > Soil > Wetlands > Peat | place: USA...
TCGCCGCGAAACTTGATGGCGTTGCCGATCAGGTTCTGGAATAATCTGGTGAGTTGTGAAGTATCAGCCGATACTGTCGGCAGGGAGTCATAGGTGATCTCCACGCCGCTTTCCTCGATGGCCGTATGCAGGTTGTAGATCGCTTGCTCAAGGGCCACCGAGCAGATGGTCGGCTTAAAGGTTTTTCCTTTTGTACCGACCTGTGAATATGCCAGCAGGTCTTTGATGAGCACCTGCATCCTCTTGACGCCCTCAACGGCATACTCGATGAACTCATGAGCCTTATCATCGAGTTTCTCTTTATACCTCTTCTCGAGTAGACTGACAAAACCCGCGACCACGCGCAAGGGTTCCTGAAGGTCGTGCGAAGCAGCATAGGCAAATTGCTCCAGGTCGGAGTTGGAGCGTTTCAGCTCTTCCATGAGTGTTTGCAAGTCCCTTTCCACCTGCTTCTTCTCTGTGATGTCCTGAGTGGTGCCGAATCCACCCTTCAGCGTGCCGTCCTTGTCAAATTCCAGCTCGGCCTTTTCGCGGACCCACTTTACCTGACCATCAACGACGATCCGGTGTTCGATATCGTAGGGTTCTCTCTGCAGGGCCGCCTTCCACTGCTTATCGACATACTCACGGTCGTCGGGGTGAATGGTGGAAAGGAATGTCTCATATGTCAGGGCAGTTCCTTTGGGAACTCCAAATATCCGCCAGTTTTCATCAGACCATAGAAGTTCATTTTTTCTGATATCCAGCCGCCAGCTTCCGGTATGTGCCACGGTCTGGGCACGGTTGAGGTCGCTCTGGATATCGTGCAGCGCCTCGGCAAGAGCGCGGAACCGTTCCTCGCTCTCTCGCAGATCCCGGGTACGCTCCTCCACCATGTCTTCGAGATGATAGCGATGTTTTGCTAATTCCTCCTCGGCGGAAAAACGGTAGATAGCCTCTCCGATGAGCGGGGCTGCCATGGATTCAAGAAACTGAATCGCATCCGAAGTCACCATGTTTTTCTTCTCATCGGCAAGATGAATGGCCCCCAACGGCTGGTCATGGTACCGGATGGGGATGACGGCAATCGAGGCATAGCCGCTCCGTATGCAGTTGCCCCGGAACCGAGACAGTTCCCTTTCGGTCAATTGGTCCGCAAATTGGCTGGAGTCTTCCAGTCTGAAAGACCCGTTCGGTGTGATTGCCGAAGCATCCTGCGGCTCGAATTTGCCGGTAACGACACGGATGCATGCGCACGCGTCGGAATCGAGAGAGATCATATTTTCCTTGCGCATAAACTCTTCACTGAACCCGCTGTAAGAATCATAGGGCATATACCGTTTCTTATTCACCACCCTGATTCCGACACTGCGGCAGCTGGTCCAGTCATGAAGGAACTGGACTACGGAATCAAGATAATCCTTCCTCGATGTTTTCTTTGCAAATAATTCGAGGAGGTCGGTGATAAGACGGGTCCTTCTTTCTTCGTTCTTTCGTCCTGTGATATCCCGGACGATCGCCTGGACCTGACCTCCCTCGATCAATTTGGCGCTTATCTCTACCTCTATCGGTGATCCGTCTTTTTTTATCGCTCTTCTCTCTGTAATTACCGTTTTCCCTGCAAGCACTTCATCGAGACGGAGAGGACGCTCCTCAAGCTCTCCGGGTTGGTAGAGGTCCCTCGCGTTCAGTTTCAACAATTCCTCGCGGTCGAAGCCGGTCATCCTGCAGACGGTTGTATTGACATCAATAAGGTTCAGTTCCCGGTCAAGAAGTACTATTCCATCCGCTGCTTGTTCGATCAGCATGCGATATTTCTGTTCGCTCTTCTTCAGTTCCAGAGTTCGTTCCTGAACCCGAATCTCCAGGTCGTCTTTTGCTCTGTGGAGTATTCCCTCCATCTCCTTGCGCTCGGTGATGTCCCGGAGAATGACCTGGATCGCACTTCCCGCTGAATCATTAAAAGGTGTCGCGGCGACCTCTACGTCACGTATCGTACCGTCCAACCGGACGATGCGGCCTTCAATGAGCGGCACAGATTCTCCCGCCAGCAATGTTTCTACGCGCTCGCGCAGGATCGGATGATAGCCTGGCTCAAACATCTCGAATGGTGACCTGCCCAAAACCTGTTCTGCACCGGTTGCACCAAATAGCTGCAATGCCGCAGGATTTGCAAATACAATCCGATCGCCCCTGTTGACAAACACCGCATCAGGCGACACCTCTACAAGACTTCGATAGCGCTCCTCGCTTTGCCTGATTGCTTCTTGGGTACGGTCATGTGCAACTTTTAACCTGATTGACGATATCCCGTAGGAAAGGTCGCCCGCCAGTTCAGAAAGCAGGTTTACCTCATCTTTCGTAAAAGGATCGGGTTCTCTTGCATATATATTTATTGCGCCGATGGCTTTACCGGCGTCCATAAGCGGAACGACGACTGAAGACGCATATCCGCGTTTTACCGCCTCCTCGCGCCATGGCTTGAACAAGGGGTCTGTCTGCATATTTCTGCAGATACTCGGCTGTCCTGTGCGGATAGCTGTGCCGGTCGGTCCCCTACCCCGCGGTGTATCTGCCCACGTGATCTTCAGCGTTTCGATATACCCCTTTTCAAAGCCCGCATACGCAACAGGCCGTACTGTCTTGGCAGCATCGTCCTCGGCAAAGCCGATCCAGACCATGGCATGCCCGCAGTCTTCGACAATAATCCTGCATATATCTTTAAGATATTCCGACTCGTTCCTGGCGCGCATCATCGCCTTGCTGCTTTTGCCAAGCGCCTTGAGCGTTCGGTTAAGTCTGCGGAGTTCTTCTTCTTCTCGCTTGCGCCCGGTGATATCAAGATTGACTCCTGTCATCCGCAGGGGCTTGCCGGCTTTGTCTTTGAAGACCTGCCAGCGACCTGTGATCCAGTGCATACTGCCGTCCGCCCAGATGACCCGCCACTCCCCTTCCACGGGCTGTCCCGTTTGAAAGGCAAGTTCTACTTTGCGCACAGCTTCATCCCGGTCATCAGAATGAACCAACTGCTCCCAGCCCGGCTGTGTTTTCGCGAATTCTCCGGGTCGCAGGCCGTACATTGCCTCCAACTCGGGCGTCCAGATGTTGACGCCTGTCTGGATGTTCCAGTCAAATATGCCGACGTGCGCGGCCTGTTGGGACAGGCGCAGCCGCTCCTCGCTCTCACGCAACGCTTCTTCAGCGAGTTTGTGTTCGGTGATATCATCGAATATGGCAACGAAATAGCCCTTTTGCGGACTGTAAGCGGAGACGGAAAACCATTTTTTCAGGGCTTCAGAATAATTTTCGAATGTAGTCTCTTTCCCCGTAAGAGCAACTTTCCCATACGTTCCGATCCAATCTGCGGGCTCGTTTTCTATCCCCGGGATGATTTCCGTTGCCCTTTTTCCGATGATATTCTCGCGTTTCAGCCCGGTCAGTTTTTCGAATGCGTTATTGATTTCAAGGAAGATATAATCGACAGGTTTTCCGTTTTTATTCAGTACGATCTGATGGTAGGCAAACCCGCTTATCATATTGGCAAACAGAGAGCGGTACTTCGACTCGCTTTCGCGGAGTGCCTCCTCAGCCTTTATGCGCTCGGTGATATCATGAGCATAGATGCGCACCACATTAAGCTCAGGTACAAGATAAAAAGCTTCTCCGAATATCCTGTCTTTAATATGTATGAGACGACGTAATTGTGGTGCCTGTTTTTGTTTTTTTAACGTTTTGAATATCTCATCGATGTCTTTGGGCAGGAAAACCCTGACGTCTTCTCCGAGATGTAAATCCGCTAAAATCCTGACAGCTGCTTTGTTGTAAAACATAATTTTCCCGGAAGAATCCACTTCCAGCACAGGGTTCGGATTTAATTTCGGGAACGAGGCAAAGCGGTTGATTTCCTCTTCTGCCGTTTTGCGCTTAGGGCGGGCAGGTTGTCGGAGTTTTTTTTCTGATGAAATTTTTCCCCTAGCGGATGGCTTAAGAAGCTTTGCTGACTTTTGCTTGCCAGACTGTTTTGGTCTGGATTTATCTTGTTTCCCGCTGTCTTTTTTAGCAGGCCCGGCGGGAAGGTTGGGGGAAGTGATCTCATCAGTTTTTCCGTATCCGGACTGAAGCTTTTTTCTATTTTTTGTCTTGGTAATTTTCCTGGCGGTCATTAGGGCTCTATCCCATTAGTCATTATACCAATCGATCCGGTTTTTTTGCCCTGCTCGTTTATCGTCTCAGAGGTATTAGGCAAAGCCTCTTTTACGGCAGCACGCATGTTTCAATCTGCTTTTTGTGAGGCGCCGTCCGTATATTTGGCCTTTTTCTGCTGATACATCAATTCATCCGCATTCGCGAGCATCTCATCAATGGAGCATGAAGAGGCCGGGTCACAGTGAGCTATCCCTATGCTTATCGAAAGCTGATAGTGCCGGAGGTGTTCCTTTTTGAACGCATCGATTTTGTCGCGCAGACGGGCGGAGACGGTCTCTGCGCTCTCGGGCACGTTTTCAGCCACGACGATTGCGAATTCGTCTCCGCCGATGCGGCCGATGATATCGGATTCGCGGAAGGTGTCTTTCAGGACATCTGCCGCATCCCTTATCGCATGGTCTCCCAATTCATGACCATATGTATCGTTGATAGCCTTCAGACCGTCAAGGTCGGCGATAATGAACAGGAGCCGTGTGTTTTCTCTCCTGGCCATCTTGAACCGCTGTTCTGTGAGGGCAAAGAAGCCCCGCCTGTTGTAAAGCCCGGTCAGGTGATCGCGCAGGGAAAGATTGCGCATCTCGGTCAGGAGCCGTTTGCGCTCGATTGAATATCTGATGGAGCGAATGAGCAGATCGCTGTTTATTTCCCCTTTTGTGAGATAGTCCTGTGCGCCCTGATGGACTGCCCGGATGCCTGCCTGTTCATCCGCAAGGCCGGTAAGCACGATAATCGGCAGATCGGGGTATTGGGAAACCACTCTCACGAGCGTATTCATTCCAGTGCTGTCGGGGAGCCCGAGGTCAAGGAGGAGGGCGTCGAATTTCACCTCGGAGAGACGTTTCAATCCTTCGGTGAGTTTTCTGATATTCTCCGTCTCGAATCGGAGCCCTTCGATGTCCAGCAGCATTTCCCGGATTATCCGGACGTCTCCGGGGTTGTCCTCAACAAGCAGTATCTTGATATGTGTGTTCATCCGCAAAAAATCTCGGTATCGTGTCTTCAGGCAAGTTTGTTCTTGCCTTAAAGATAGAATAGCTCATGTTGGGGGATTTGTTAAGGGATCGTTGCCACATTGAACCAGAAGTCCTCCAGAGACCGAATTATTCTGAGGAAATCTTCGAGTTCGACCGGCTTGATGAGATAGCAGTTGGCATGCAAATCATATGCCTTCCTTATATCATGCTTTGAGCCGGAAGTGGAGAGTACGATTGCCGGTATGTGTTTCAGGTCCGGATCCTGCTTGATCTCCGCCAGGACCTCAAAACCGTTCTTTTTCGGAAGATTGATATCCAGGAGTATTATGTCAGGCCGCACGGCATCAGCATACTTTCCCGCGCGCTTCAGGTACGATACTGCTTCTACGCCGTCATTCACCGCATTCATTTCATGGGGAATTGTGCCCTCTTTGAATGCCTCTCTGGTCAGCAGGATATCTGCGGGGTTATCTTCGACCAGTAGGATATTCTGCGTTTTTGGGTGCGTCTTTGATGTTTCCCGGATCATATGTCTGAGTCCGCCTTTGATAATTTCTTAGAAATATTATTTTAGATAAAAAGGTTTTTTGCAAGGGCCGCGTAAAGCATCTGCAAAAAAAAATTTCTGATGGCGGAGGGGCAGGGATTCGAACCCTGGGTGAGGTTGCCCCCACAACGATTTTCGAGACCGTCCCATTCAACCACTCTGGCACCCCTCCACAACGGCAGATAACGAGTATTAGTTTAAACAAAATACAACAATTAATCCAAAAGCAAGATGAGGCAAATCAAATAGTGTAAAAAATTACCTTCGTTCCCTGAAGAAGCGTTTTAATATATCAGCGCATTCTTCTTCAAGAACCCCTGATACCACCTCAACCTGATGGTTGAGTCTTTTATCTGAAAGGATGGCATAGAGACTGTCGACCGCTCCGCCTTTCGTATCCCTGCATCCGTATACGAGCCTGCCGAGCCGTGCGTTTATCATCACACCGACGCACATGATACAGGGTTCTTTCGTCACATAGAGCGTCGCCTCTGACAGCCTCCAGTTCCGACACTTCCAGGCGGCAATTCTGAGGGCAAGGAGTTCAGCATGCCCTGTCGGATCGTTTGACGATTCACGTCCGTTATGGGTCCTCGCAATGACCGCATCCCCATGAATAACGACTGCCCCCACGGGCACTTCATCTGCATGAAAAGCGGCCTCTGCCTCTTCGAGCGCGAGTCGCATGAAGAAGGTATCATTCTCTGTAACGGACACGGTTTTATTTTATACGGAAGGATCGGAAAAAATCATTCACATCAAACACACAGTCAAGGCAGGGTAGACGTTGTGAAAAAATTTATTTTTTGATACCGTAATGTACCTCAAACAAACGACTTAAGAAAAATATTGCTCATAAAACAAAGGAGAATACTTTTATTGCGTATCAAGTTAAATAAATTTTTGAACAATGTCTGCCCTGTATCAGGAAGCAACTAAATAATGACGAGCGATGATTTAATATCTTTCAAAAAATGGTTTTGCGATTACTGCAGCTCGTTTCATTCTTCCGACGCCGGGGACCAACGGAATATTTCTCTGAAGGAAGAGCATACCTTCAGAGTATGTCAGAACATGGCTGAAATAACAGAGGGGTTGTCGCTGAACGATAACCGGAAGATGCTCGCGGAAACCGTCGCGCTCTTCCATGACGTCGGAAGGTTTCCGCAGTATGCGAAATATAAAACGTTCAGGGACAGCATTTCGGTCAATCACGGGATGCTCGGGGCGCAGACGATTGTTGAAAAAGATGTTCTGCGAAATCTTTCCGGGGAAGAACAGGACATAATCGTCCAGTCGGTAACATTCCATAACGCATTTTCTGTCCCGAAAAAAGAGAAAGAGGAGATCGTGTTCTTCATTCAATTGATACGGGATGCCGACAAGCTGGATATATGGCGCGTTTTCCTGGAATACTATGGGGGGTCTGAAGAGAGCAGGGCGTCCGCCATCGGTCTTGGCTTGCCGGACCTTCCCGGATATTCAGAGGATGTTCTGTCAGGCATCTATCATAAGGAAATAATATCTCTCGCAAACATTCGGTCGCTGAATGATTTCAAGCTCCTGCAGCTTTCATGGATATTTGATCTGAATTTCCGGCCCTCCTTTGTATTGCTCGCTCAAAGGGACTATATACAGAGGCTCGCCGGTTATCTGCCACGGACGGAAGAAACTATCAAAGCAATAGCATTTCTGAAAGAATACGCGGAAATGAAAACATCGTCGCCCTGAAAAATCGGGATTGATGATGTATCGCCGGAAACAACCAATAAAAAAGCCGTCCTTACAAGCAAATGAGGACAGCTTTTTTATCCTGCTGTCTATTTCTTCTTATGGCTTGCGCAGAATTTGGATTTTCCGGACGCAGTATTCTTACATGCTTTCCCTTCTTTGGTTTTTGCAACGCACCTTGCTTTTTTTACTGTAGCCATCTCTTCTTCCTCCTTTTTAGATGAAGCATAAAACCAGTATACCAAATTGCAGATACAAATGATATTGAAAAGATCGTGTATGTTTAACTTTTCAGTGACTGGTGAAATTTGGCAGCCGCAGGTTTTAGCCTGCGATCAACTTCATTTTGTCCCATTCTATGATAAGCTTGAAAAAGGAGTTGAGAAGACGAGAAACCTTTTCACGAAAGGATATCACACGGGATGGGATTCAAAGACAGCGGTATGAAGATTCTGAAGCGGGGGATTATCATAGGAGGGGCAGTTGCGCGTTCCCTCATCGGCATAGGGGCTGCGGCAACATTGATCTATGCAGCTTTCAGAAAGAAAAACAGGTCACGAAGGTAAAAAAGACTCTATCGGATAAACGTTCTTGTATCCCAGTGACTCCATTTCAAATACTCATTGATCGCATTTGCGGCTTTTCGTCCGGCTCCCATTGCAAGAATAACCGTAGCAGAGCCTGTAAGGATATCTCCGCCGGCAAAGACCCCCTTCTTCGTCGTCATCCCTGTTTCTTCGTCGGCCACTATATAGCCGCGCTTATTTAAAACCAGATCCGGCACGGAATGCGTCAGCAGTGGATTTGACCGTGTTCCCACGGCAGGGATTGCCACATCGATGGTAATCTGGAATTCGCTCCCTTTTACGGGTACTGGTTTTCTTCTTCCCGATTGATCAGGTTCTCCCAGTTCCATCTTTATACATTCCACGGCATTCACGTTCCCTTTTCCGTCATCGATAAACCGTATGGGATTTGTCAGTAAAAGGAACTCCACCCCTTCTTCATGGGCATGATGGATTTCCGCCTTTCTTGCCGGCATTTCCGCCTGGGAACGCCGGTATATCAGATAGACCTTTTCAGCTCCCAGCCGCAGAGCCACCCTCGCCGAATCCATTGCAACGTTCCCGCCGCCAAATACCGCGACGTTCTTTCCCCTCTTGATCGGCGTGTCATATTCAGGGAAAAGATACGCCTTCATGAGATTCGCCCTCGTCAGGAATTCATTGGCCGAATAAATGCCGTTGAGATTTTCTCCGGGGATGCCGAGAAACATCGGCAAGCCGGCGCCGGTAGCAATAAAGCACGCATCATATCCGTGCTCATCGAAAAGTTCATCAATGGTGTGGAGTTTCCCGATTACGGCATTCACGACAACCTCGACACCCATGTTTCTTATGTATGCAACCTCTTTTTCAACGATCGTCTTCGGGAGCCTGAATTCGGGGATGCCGTAAATCAAGACCCCGCCCGGCTTGTGGAGCGCCTCGAACAGGGTAACCTGGTGCCCTGATTTTATGAGGTCGGCCGCGCAGCTTAACCCTGCAGGACCGGAACCGATTATCGCCACTTTTCTTCCGGTCGGTTTCGGTTTCTCGGGAATCTGTACCTCGCCTTTGGCCCGCTCATAATCAGCAACGAATTTTTCGAGGTTGCCTATCGCGACAGGGGCGCCTTTTTTGCCGAGAATGCACATTGATTCGCACTGTATCTCCTGCGGACAGACCCTCCCGCAGACAGCAGGCAAGGCGTTGTCCTCTTTTATTTTCCAGGCTGCCTCGATGAATTTGCCCTCTTTGATGAGTTTGATGAAAGAGGGAATATCAATTGCCACAGGACAGCCGCTCCTGCATGCAGGCTTCAGACATGACAGACATCGTGACGCCTCTGCCACAGCTTCTTCAGGGGTATAACCGTAAGGGACCTCCATGAAATTTTTTGCCCTCACCAGCGGGTCCTGCTCCCTCATCGGCACCCTGTTTTTGGGTTTTTTCTCTTCTTTCTCTTCCATGTCTATTGCCCCCCCGTCTTTTCCTTGTACCGTTCCAGTGCTGTCTTCTCTTCATCGATGTACATTCTCTGTCGTGCCATGAGCAGATTGAAATCCACTTTGTGTCCATCGAATTCAGGACCGTCAACACATGCAAATTTTGTCTCACCCCCGACTTCCACCCTGCAGGCGCCGCACATGCCGGTCGCGTCCACCATGATCGAGTTCAAACTGACGATGGTTTTCACGGCGTGTTTTTCCGTTGTCGCACAGACAAATTTCATCATGATCGCCGGACCGATGGCATATACGAGCTCAATATCTTTTCCTTCCCGAATGAGTTCATCCAACGGAACGGTTACAACTGCCTTTCTCCCGTGCGAGCCGTCATCTGTCACAATGATTAACTCGTCTGATACGCTGCGCATTTTATCTTCCCAGAAGATGAGGTTCTTCGTCCTTGCGCCGATAATGGAGATTACCGTATTCCCTGCTTCTTTCAATGCCCGCGCTATCGGGTATACCGGAGCGATACCGACACCGCCGCCGACACAGACGACCTTTCCGAAATGTTCAATATGGGAAGGCATGCCGAGCGGACCTATCACATCGCTGAGAGAGTCGCCCTCTTTCAATGTCCCCAGATGGGATGTTGTCTTCCCGACCTTTTGAAAGACGGCGGTTATCGTCCCCCTCTCCCTGTCAAAGTCCGCGATGGTCAGAGGGATTCTCTCGCCCTGCTCATGGATCTTTACAACAAAAAAATTGCCTGCCCTCGCTTTTTTGGCAATCTGCGGCGCCTCGATTTCAAAGAGGATGACCAGGTCGGACAACTCCGTCTTCTTTACAATGGTGAACATACACAGCTCCTTCCTTTATTTAAGAATGCGATAACAATGAAACGATGATGCAGATGCAGTGAAAAGGATATGTGCCGATGCCGGAGAGAGGCTTTTACACATGGTTTGAGGGGGGGAATGCATTTCTGCATGACCCGTTGGGTTCGACACATTATTGAGCGAAATTCGCAGCATTTAATTTAATCCAGATGCCAAAAAACAGTGATCAATTTTTTGCTTGACAAGAGTTATTGCTTTTAAGTATAACATAACCGCTTATGCCGGGAACGTATTTACCATCAGAGTATTTGCCAGTTCTTATCTTCATCATTATCGCAACGGCCTTCGGCCTCGGCGCTCTCATTATCGGCATGATCTTCAGACCCCAAAAACCCTATTTTGAAAAGCTCATGCCCTATGAATCGGGCATTACGCCGAAGGGCGAACCGCGCTACAGATTTACGATCCGGTTCTACATTATAGCGATGCTCTTTGTCGTGTTCGATGTTGAGGCGATTTTTATCTATCCATGGGCTATTGTTTTCGACAAGATCGGTATATACGCATTTATCGAAATGGTTCTGTTCATCGCCATATTATTGGTCGGTTATATTTATGCCTGGAAAAAAGAGGCATTCGAATGGGATTAGATTAGAGACAGGGGGGGAAGACGATGATCGATACATCAACGATGGGGCTGATTCAGGTAGAAGAAGACGTTAAGATACTGCCTCCGAATATCATCATCACCTCCTTTGACAAGATCATCAACTGGGGAAGATTATCCTCGCTGTGGCCTACAACGTTCGGACTCGCCTGCTGTGCAATTGAGATGATGGCCACTGGCGCATCACATTACGACTTCGACAGGTTTGGAATTATCTTCAGGGGCTCACCGCGCCAGGCGGACTGTGTGATCGTTGCCGGAACTGTTACGAAAAAGATGGCCCCTATCGTCAGAAGGGTGTACGACCAAATCCCTGAGCCGAGGTATGTCGTAGCAATGGGAAGCTGTGCATGCACAGGCGGTGTGTTCAGGACATACAGCACTGTTCAGGGATGCGATTCCTTCCTTCCTGTCGATGTGTACATTCCGGGATGTCCTCCAAGACCCGAGACATTGCTCGAAGGGATGATGATGCTCCAGGAAAAGATACGGAATGAGCGCGCGAGGTGGAGTCCATGGCGGTAACGGAAGTACGCATTACAGTATACCCTGCAGGAATTAACCCGAAAGAGATCGCAGAAAAAGTAAAGGAGAAATTTCCGGATCAGGTTGTTGAGGTTGCGGAATTCAGAGACCAGGTCTCTGTCATTGTCAAAAAAGGGCAGAGCGCCGCGATTCTCAGATACCTCCACGACGACCCTTTCCTGAGCCTTGATCATCTCCAGGACCTTACCGCAGTCGATTACCTTAATAAGAAAGATATCAGGTTTGAAGTTGTCTATAACCTTTATTCTATGAAATATCGTCATGCAATCCGGATCAGGGCCCAGGTGCCGGAAAACGACCTGAAGATCAGCTCCGTCGTGCCGATCTGGGAAGGCGCCGACTGGCATGAAAGAGAATGTTTCGACATGTTCGGGATAGATTTTATCGGGCATCCTGACCTCAGAAGGATATTAATGCCGGAGGACTGGGAAGGCCATCCTTTGCGGAAAGATTACCCGCTGAAAGGGCCTGAGTTCGATAAAGACTGGCCCGGATTTACCGACGTCATCAAGAGATCAAAAGAGTTGAGAGAATTTGAGTGGGAAGGATAAGATGGAACCGGTAGAGAAGATTTTCGAGACAAGAGAGCTGAACGTCAATATGGGTCCGCAGCACCCTGCCACCCACGGTGTTTTACGGCTTGTCCTCGATATCGACGGTGAGACGATCGTCAAAGTCACGCCGTACGTCGGGTATCTTCACCGGGGCATCGAGAAACTCGGCGAGAGCATGAGCTTCTTCCAGGCATTACCCCTAACCGACAGGATGGATTATGTCTCCGCAATGTCGAACAACATCGGCTATTGCGTGGCTGTCGAAAAGCTGTACGGGATAGAGGCTCCGGAGAGGGCAAAATTCATCAGGACAATCGTCGGCGAGGTGTCGAGGATTTCCAATCATCTGCTCTGGCTTGCAACCCACGCCCTTGACATCGGCGCAATGACCGTTTTCCTCTACTGCTTCAGAGAAAGGGAGTGGATTCTCGATCTCTTCGAAATGATCTCCGGCGCGCGGCTTACCGTCACCTATCCGAGGATCGGCGGCGTAAGGAACGATGTCCCCCAGGAATTCCTCGATAGTCTCTGGAAATTCACGGACGAATTCCCCGCAAGGATTCTGGAATACGAAACCCTTATCGATCAGAACAGGATCTGGCTCCTGAGGACGAAGGGCATCGGCGTCATCTCAGCGGAAGAGGCGGTGAGATGGGGAATGACAGGCCCGACATTGAGAGGTTCGGGAGTTGCGTACGATATAAGAAAACACATGCCATACGATGCGTATGATAAGGTCGATTTCGAAGTGCCTATCGGAACAGAGGGCGATACCTACGACAGATACCGCTGCAGGATGCTCGAATTGAGGCAGTCCAATAACATCATCAGGCAGTGCATCGAGAAGCTGCCCCCCGGGCCGGTTATGGCTGACGAACCGAAATTTACCATGCAGCCGAAAGATAAAATGAAGGCCATCACACATCCTGATAAAGACCACGCATATTTTATTCTCGAAAAGGCCTGCAAGGGATGCGGAATGTGTCTGAGGGCCTGTCCTGCAAAGGCGATCTTCGGTGAAAAGAAGGCCCCCCACAGAATAGATCAGTCATTGTGCGTAAACTGCGCAACCTGTTTTGTGACCTGTAAATTCAAATCCATCACGGTTGTCCCCGGCGGAAGGGGATTAAGCGATGAGAAACTCGCAGAACGCGCTGTAGCCCCTGAGCAATTGTCGGAAGACATTAAACAGGCCCAGCAGTATCTTGTTAGACAGTTCGAATTCGTCAAAAAAGGACCGAAAGTGCCCGAAGGAGAGATCTACGTCGCAACCGAGGTGCCGAAAGGCGAACTCGGGTTCTATTTTGTAAGCGACGGGTCGGCAAAGCCTTACAGGCTGAGGGTTAGGGCCCCTTCCTTTATACATGCCGGATGTCTGCCGAGGCTGTGCGTAGGGCATCTGGTTGCAGACGTTATCGCTGCAATCGGTACGATCGATATCGTGCTCGGAGAGTGTGACAGATGAATATAGCGGATATTATTACCCCTGCACAGATTAATGCGCTTATCCAATTCGGGATAACGGTGGTGATTATTATTGCGAAGATTGTTGTCGTGCTTGCGATAGGGCTGCTCCATGTTGCATACGCAACGTGGTTCGAGCGCAAAGTTATCGGGCATATGCAGGTGAGGCTCGGCCCCATGAGGGTCGGTTACCACGGTCTTCTTCAGCCCTTTGCCGACGGTATAAAGCTGTTCTTCAAGGAAGATATTATCCCGGCAAAAGCCGATAAGGCCATGTTCTATCTCGCCCCTGTTATTTTCATGGCGGCATCCATGGTGAACCTGTCGGTAATTCCCTATTCACGGAATTTTGTCATTGCCGACATTAATATCGGGCTCCTGTTTATTTTCGCATTTGCCGGCATCGGTGTTTACGGAATATTCATATCAGGCTGGGCGTCGAACTCCAAATATGCATTTCTGGGAGGACTGAGGTCATCGGCACAGGTCATCAGCTATGAGATTGCGATGGGACTCAGCCTTGTCGGCGTAATGATGATGGCAGGTTCCCTGAAGATTTCGGATATCGTGAAGGCCCAGGAAGCGTCCGTGTTCGGAATGTATGTGATTCCCCAGATCGTGGCCTTTGTCGTATTTTCAATTTCAGCGTTGGCGGAAACAAACAGGACACCGTTTGACATGCCTGAGGCTGAAAGCGAACTGGTTGCCGGCTACTTTACCGAATACAGCAGCTTCAGATTTGCCCTGTTTTTTCTCGGAGAATATATAGCGATGATTATCATGGCCTCAATCGCTTCCGTCTGTTTCCTCGGCGGA
>Ga0326726_10003546_pt1 | contig 14311 bp, 11 predicted proteins | sample MHFenrmetagenome_2_FD_207603 | JGI IMG/M metagenome (GOLD analysis project Ga0326726, IMG submission 207603) | Lab enriched peat soil microbial communities from Michigan Hollow, Ithaca, NY, United States - MHF15MN | ecosystem: Environmental > Terrestrial > Soil > Wetlands > Peat | place: USA...
CGTCCGTCCGGCGAGCCGAACGAGAGAATGTTGAGATCGGGCGCCGGCTGCGACTTCGTGAACGACACCATCGTGTCGCGCGCCCACGCCAGCTCGGCGTCCGGGAAGTCCGTGTCGGTCGTGCGGAACGTCCCGTCGGCCCAGTCGTAGCGGAAGAAGTAGCGGACGCCGGAGAGACAGTTGCACCACCCCACCGTCTCGCGCGCCATGTCCTCGACCTCGATCGGTGTAAGGACGGTCGCGGCGAGTCGCTTCGGGTCGATGTGCGAAGCCTGACGCATCAGGGACGTCACGACCTGCGTGAGAAGCTGGTTCTTCCCCTGCTGCGTAAGCTCCCAGTCGGCCAGGCGGGCATAGTCGTGGAGCGTGGCGTCGACCGTCTGCTCCTGCGACCGTGCCGCGTCGAATCCCTGGTACGCCAACGCTGCGGCGACGACCAGGGCCATGATCAGGAGCGCGACCGTGCCGATCAGGCGGGGAGAGCGGCGCATGGTCATCGAATAGAACGGTTTAGCCCTAGTTTCAGCCAGACATTTTCGCCGGGTTTACGGAACCCTTTCATGCAAGCCGACGATAGTTTATAGCCCATGTCATCCTTCGTTCGCGGGATCTTCGCCGGCGCCCTGCACGACGATCTGCTCTTTCCTTTTCCACCCCCGCTGAACGTCAGGGATCCCGCCGAGGCCGCGACCGTTCGGCGGCTGATCGACGCCCTACGGCAGATGACGACGGATGGGCTGATCGATTCCGCCGCGTTCGACGAGGCCGAAACGGTGCCGGAGGCGACCATTCGCGCCCTCGCCGCCAACGGGCTCCTCGGCCTCACCATTCCTAAGGAATATGGCGGCGCGGGCCTGTCGGCGGCTGGCTACGCGCGCGTCTTCGGCGAGGTGTCGCGGATCGACGGCTCGGTCGCCGTGCTGATCGGCGTACACTGCGGATTGGGCTCCAAAGCCATCGTGCTCTTCGGCAGCGCCGAGCAGAAGGCGCGCTACCTCCCGATGCTGGCGCGAGGCGAGACGCTCGCCGCGTACGCGCTCACCGAGCCCGACATCGGCTCCGACGCGCAGAACATCAAGACCACGGCGCGCCTGAGCGACGACGGGACGCGGTGGATCCTGAACGGACGCAAGCAGTGGATCGGCAACGGCCATCGGGCCGGCGTGATCGCGACTTTCGCGCAGACGGCCGCCGAGCGGCGCGGCGAGCGGGTGAATCGTCCGACGGCGTTCATCATCCGCCCCGACATGCCGGGCTTCAAGGTCACGGGCACCGTGCGCAAGCTCGGCATTCGCGGATCGACTCAGGCGGAGCTGTGCTACGAGAACCTCGAGGTCCCCGCCGACCACGTCCTCGGAACGGTCGGCAAGGGGTTCGCGGTGGCCGTGCACGTGTTGAACGGCGGACGTCTCTCGCTCGCCGCGGGGTGCACTGCGGGCACGAAGCATCTCCTGGGCGAGATGGCCGCGTTCGCGACGAACCGCGTGCAGTTCGCCAGGCCGATCGTCGAATTCGAGATCACTCAACGAAAGCTGGCACGCACCGCGTCGGACATCTACGCGTCCGATGCCATGCTCGGCGAGCTCGCGAAGCTCGCGGCGATTCCCGACGCCGATTGGGCGCTCGAGGCGGCGTGCTGCAAGGTGTTCGCGAGCGACATGATCTGGCGCGCCGCGGACGAGATGGTCCAGGTCGCCGGCGGACGCGGATTCGTGAAGCCGTACCCGTACGAGCGACTGCTGCGCGACTCGCGCATCAACCGCATCTTCGAGGGAACGAACGAGATCCTCCGTCTGTTCATCGCGCTGAACGGCATTCAGGGCCCAGCCGAGCAGCTGAAGGAGATCGGATCGGCGCTCCGGCGGCCCGTCCAGAACCTCGGCCTGATCAGCGGGTTCGCCGCGTCGCGTCTTCGCAGCGCGCTCGGCGCGACACCGACGCTCGACGTCGCGTTGAGCCCGCGGCTCGAGGCGCACAAGGAATATCTCGAGCGGCACGTCGCCGAGCTCCACGCGGCGACCGAGCGTGTGATCCGTCACTACCGGCGCGAGATCGTGGACCGCCAGCAGGAGCTCGAGCGTCTGGCGGACATGGCGGTGGAGCTGTTCGCGACGATCTGCACGCTCGCGCGAACGCAGAGCCTCGTCACCGAGCGCGGCGACGGCGCATGCGAGCGCGAGCTCGACCTGTGCGACCTGTTCATCGTCGAATCGGGCCGGCGCTTTCGCGCCGCGCGCCAGTCGCTGCAGTCGGCACAGGACGAAGCGCGGCGACAGGTGGCGCGCCGCGTGCGGAGCGATGCAGGTTACGGCGTCACGGACGCCATACTCGACGCGCGTGATTAGCACGTCTGCTTTCTGAAATCACAATGCCGACCATCTACGACATCTCGCTGCCAATCGAATCCGGCGGTCTGGTCTACCCGGGAAATCCGGAGATCGCGATCACACCCCAGCAGCAGATCTCGAAAGGCGCCGGGGCGAACGTCTCCACGCTGAGCTTCGGCTCGCACACCGCGACGCACGTCGACGCGCCGAAGCATTTCTTCGACGACGGCATCGGCGTCGACGGGCTGTCGCTCGACACGTTGATGGGTCCAGCGGTGGTGGTGGCGGTCAGCGATCAGGTGATGTCGGTAGGGGAAGAAGAGCTCCGCCGCCACGAGCTCGCGGATCACACGCGCGTGTTGATCAAGACGAGGAACTCGAGCTTCATCCGCCAACGCGAGTTCCACCGGGACTACACCTACCTCGCTCCCGACGGCGCCGAATATCTGGTGTCGCTCGGCGTGAAGCTCGTCGGCGTCGACTACCTGTCGGTCGAGCAGTTCCACTCCGGACACCACCGCACGCATCGTGCGCTCCTCGGGCGCGGCGTCGTGATCGTGGAGGGCCTCGACCTGTCGGTGCCGGCCGCCGGCCCGTACGATCTGCACGTGCTGCCGATCTTGATCCCAGGCCTCGACGGCGCGCCGGCGCGCGCGGTGCTCATCGGATGAATCCTCCGCTCGCGAAGCCTGCCCTCGAGCGGAGCGAAGGGCGCGCATCAGGAGAGGCAGTCGACGTCGAGCTCGTGCTGTTCGACATCGGGGGCGTGCTTGGGAGCAACGGGTGGGACGCCGAGCAGCGCGCGGCGGCGGTCGAGGCATTCGGACTCGACGATGCCGACTTCCAGTACCGGCACGAGGAGACCGTGGGCGCGCTCGAGTCGGGACAGATGTCGCTCGACGAGTACCTCGACGTGACGGTGTTCAGCGCCGATCGCCGCGTGTCGCGCGACGAGTTCAAGGCGTTCATGTTCGCGCAGAGCGTCCCTTGGCCGGCGAGCATCGCCGTGGCGCGCGAGCTCGCCTCGGCCGGACGGGTGCGTCTCGCGACGTTGAACAACGAGAGCGAGGAGTTGAACCAGCACCGGATCCGTAAGTTCGGCCTTCACGACATCTTTCCGACGTTCTTCACGTCGTGCTGGCTCGGCGTGCGCAAGCCGATGCGCGAGATGTACCACCGCGCGCTCGGCATGGCGCAGGCCGATCCACGCGCGGTGCTGTTCATCGACGACCGCCCGCAGAACCTCGCGCCCGCCTCCGCGCTCGGGATGCGGACGCTGCACTTCACGACCGCGGAGAAGCTGCGCGGCGACTTGCGGGAGCTGCGGCTTCTCTGAGGCCGACGAACGCGACGATCGAGCAGTTCAAGCCAGACGCGCCGACGGGCGATCGACTCTACGGCCGCTGATGAACGACATACACTCTGAGCGCCGTGGTTCCGAGCTGGCCCTCCGCGAACGTCTGGATCTGGATGGACTCGATCGACTGCGGGTCGATGAGACGAGAGAGAACGTCCATGTTCAGTCCAACCATCGCGCCGGCGACCCGCATCTGTTCTTCCGTCATGACCTTGGTCGAGTCCCTTCTCTCTGAGCGCACCATACCATCGAGAACGATCCTGTTCGGCGTGCGAAAGAAGACCGTGTCGCCCGTCGCCCTCATGACGTTGGTCCGCATCGCCTTCATCTCGACGGCCTGACGAGCGAGGATCGAATCGCTGGCCGCCCGGGACAGCTTGAGCATCAGCGCCGCCATCTCCAACCGTAGAGCCTGCGTCGCGGCCGAGTCTTGGGCTGCGGTAACCACGTTCCGCCCGCCCCCGCCTACGCGGCCTCGCGAGAATCCGACGTCCCCACCACCCCCGACGCCTGACGCCGGACCCGCGCCGCCGCTGCGGCCGCGGCCACCCCCAATGAACAGTGGCCGTGCCTCCGCTGTGCTCACCACGTAGTTGCCACGAGCGTCGACGACGAGCGTGATCGTGTTGATGTCGGGGTCGCCTGCGAGCGCCGTGGGATGATGCGCTTCGAGCAATGCGCGAATCTCCGCGACCGTCAGTGAATCCGGGTTGCGCGCCGGCACGGCGGTCACGCCCACGGCCGGCGCCTTCGGCGCCTGTGCAGATGCGAGGGGCTCCGCCGCGGGCATCCGCGCCGGCGTGAGCATCGCGGGTGGAACGGCTTCGCTGACGGCCGCGAGACTCGAGTCGCCAACCACCACGCTCGAGAGCGACGACGTCGATGACGCGGCCGAGCCGGGCGCGGGCCGCTCGACGAGAGACAGCGGCCGCGGAGCTCGGACAGCGGCCGTGGTCGCGAACGCGACGAGCGCGATGCAGCCGGCCGTCACGATTCGCGGATGGCGTGGAGAGAGTGCAGTCATTGCTCGGATCCTCCGCTCGAGAAGGGGACGCCGCTCGGCGAGCGACGTCGCAAAGGGAAGCGGTGCGCTGAGACGCGCGCCGACGGTCAACAGCAGCTGTCCGTATTCGTGCTGCTGCGCAGACCAGCGCAGCACTCGCTGATCGCAGTCGATTTCGATGGCGAGTCGCAGGCGACGCACGACGAGCCACAGCGCCGGGTTCCACGGAACGAGCGCGGTCGCGAGCGCCGCGCCGAAGAGGCAGAGTGGATCGCGCGCGCGGATGTGCTCCGCCTCGTGGCGCAGCATCAGCGCGCGGGCCGGCGCGTCGAGCGACAGCGCCCAATGCGGGATGACCACGCGCGGCGCGAGACTTCCGATCACCGCGGGCCCCACGTTCGGCGCGACGAGCACGGTGGTTCCGTCTACTTCCACCTCGCGCCAATGCGTACGTCGCCGGCGAAGGCCGATGGCGGCGCGGACGAGGAGCGCCAGCCAGGCGAGCGACATGACGACCCAGACGCGTGCGACGTACGGGTCCGCCGCGCCGGCGACGCGCTCGGCGCGCGTGGGGAGCGATTCGTGCGCGAGCGGGCTCGGCGCGCGGCGCGCGCGTCCGAATGTGACGTCGACTTCCGCCGCCGGCGCTAGCGACTGAATCGTCTCATTCGATGCGATCGAACGCGGGCGCGTCGCGAAGATCGCCGGAACCACGGTCACCACGATCACCGCGGCGACCCAGATGAAACGCTGAGCGCGACGCCACGTGGACGCCACACGCTCGGCGGCGAGCGCGGTCCCGAACGTGAGCACGCCGAACAACACCGCGTAGGCCATCCACGCGAGCAGCATTCAGCCCTCCTTCTTCCGCTTGGCGAGGCGATCGTCGAGCAGCTTGCGCAGGCGTCGAAGATCCGCGGTGTCGAGGTTGCGATCGCTCACGAGCTGCGTGAGGAGCAGGTCCGGCGAACCGCCGAAGATCTTGTCGAGCACGCGTGAGAGCGCGCTCTGGCCGGCGATGTCCGGCGTCACCGCCGGCAGGTAGCGGTGCGCTTTGCCTTCGGCGACGTGCGTGATGAACCCCTTGTCCTCGAGCGTGCGCAGCACGGTGAGCACCGTGGTGTACGCGAACGTGTCGTCGAGCGCGTCGCGCACCTCGGCGACCGTGCCCGAGCCGTTGCGCCACAACACCGCCATCACGTCGAGCTCGCGATCCGTGAACGAGATGTCCATCGCCGGGCCTGGAGGGTGTCTACTAAAATTCTAGTAGATCATACCACCGGCCCGCGACGCTGTCAACTAGTTTTTTAGTAGACCAGCCCGGCTCATGCCAGGCTGCGGCGTGAGGCGTGAGGCGGGCGGCGGACGGCGGACGGCGGGCGGCGGGCGGCGGGCGGCGTTCCCCGCTCGCCGCTCACGCCCCGTGTGCCACCAGATAGTCCTTGGTAATCCGCTTCACCGAGATCGTTCCCGCCTGCCGCATCGTCATCTCGAATTCCTTCCGCAGAAGCGCGAGCACGGTCTCCACCCCCTCCTGCCCGAACGACGCCAGCCCCCAGATGTAGGGCCGTCCGATCCCAGTCGCGGTCGCGCCGAGCGCGAGGCCCTTGAAGATGTCGGTGCCGCGACGGATGCCGCCGTCGAGGAACACGGGGACGCGGCCGCGAACCCCGGCCACCACTTCCGGCAGCGCGGCGACCGACGCGCGCGTGCTGTTCTCGGCGCGTCCGCCGTGGTTCGACACGAACATGCCGTTCACGCCGTTGTGCACCGCGATCTCGGCGTCGTCGCGCGTGACGATCCCCTTGATGAAGACTTTCATCGTCGTCGCGTCCTGCAAGCGTTTCACGAAGTCCCATGTCGGCGTGCCAACTTCGGGCATCGGCTCGTCGGGCTTGAGATCGGCGATCGCCGGCTTCCGACGGTTGTCGCGCAGCTCGTTCACGCGACCGGTGGCGCCCGGCATCGGCGGCCCGCCCTGGTGACAATTCGTGCACGTCCGCGTGTCGCTCTTCCGCTCGCGGACCATCGTCTCGCGATTGCTTCCGCCGATCAGATCGACGGTGAACACGACCACCGGCGCGCCCGCGCGCTCGGCGCGTTTGACCATCTGCTTCGTCTGATTCCAGTCCTGCTGGTGATAGAGCTGGAACCATACCGGCGCTCCGCGCGCCGCGATCACATCCTCGATGCTCGTCGTCGCGACGGTGGAGAGCACCTGCAGATGATTCTTCGTCTTCGCCGCGCGCGCCACGGCGAGCTCGCCCTCCGGATGAAACGCTCGCTGGCTGCCAAGCGGATTGATCACGACCGGCGTCGGCCAAGTGACGCCGAGGATCTCGACGGACGGATCGACCTTGCTGACGTCCACGAGGCGGCGAACCCGCAGGTCCCAGCGCGCGTAGCCTTCCCGATTGGCGCGGATCGTCGCGTCGTCGTCCGTGCCCGTGGAGAGATAGCCCCAGTGCGCCGGCGGTAGCTTCTTCTTCGCGACGGGCTCGAAGTCGAAGACGTCGAGCGCCTCGCCCGGCGAGGCGATGAGATCGGGCTCTTGCGTGGCCTGTTGCACGAGCGTGAGCCCTTTGGCGCGATCGCGCGCCCCGCCGCCGAAGAGGCGTTCGAGTGTCTGAAGATCGACACCGGCGGCCGCGAGAAGAGGACTGCCGGCGGCGAACGTCAGGAAGCGGCGTCGCGACAGTGCGTCGTTGTGGCGATTCGGCATGCTCGGATTCCTGGCCGGTGAGGCGCGGCGCTTGGGAGGAGGAGCGGGAAGGTCGACCGGACTGAGTATACGATTGGCGCTCCGGACTCGTGAGGCCGGTGAGTCTACGGAGCGGCGGGCCTCAAACGAATCGCCGTGACCTTGAGGGGAGTCGGCGCGAGCTCCCCCGCGCGGAAATTCCACACGACCAGCGACTGGGCCATCTGATCGGTATCCAGGAAGTCCGGCAGCGCGGCGGCGTCGACGTGCGACACGTCGGCGAGCGTGGCGTACCGTTTGAGGTCGCGGACGACTCGGTCCAGCTCCGCCCTTGCGACCGACTCCTCGCGTCGGTCGACCGGAGACCGCTCCGCGGCCGATCGTACTCTGGCGATCGCCTCGTTCACCTCGGCACGGCGCGCACGCAGCAGGACGCCTGTGACGGTCGCGTGGTTGTCGGCCGTGCTCCATCGATAGTTGTAGCCGGCGTCGACGACGATCCACACCGCGCTGGCTCCCGGATCACCGGCCAACACGTTCGGATGATGCAGCTCGATCAACGCGCGGATCTCGGCGACCGAGAGCGAATCCGGGCCGCGCTCCGTCGGTCGCGCATGGGCGGCTTGCGCCGGACGCGCCGCAACCGCCGCGGCGAGCGCAAGCCCGAAACGAAGGGCCGTGAAGGGACGCCAACTGCGCGCGCCGAGCGAAATGCCCATGATCCTCCTGGAGACGAATTAGTATGTCCTGTGCGGGCCGATCTCGACAGACGGGAACCGCCGGGGAAAAGTTCTCCGCGTCCGTCCGCGCGGTGTCGGCGTTAGTCCGCGATATTGCTGTTGCCGTCGTTGCTGTTTCTGGTTTTCCGCGTTGGTCGTAGCCCTTCGACATTCAAGCCACACCCGAACGATGCAACTTGCGATGATCGGCCTCGGCCGCATGGGCGGCAACATGGTGGAACGGTTGATGCGCCACGGGCACCAGCTCGTCGCGTTCGACTTCAGCGCCGATGCGGTCGCGAAGTATCAGAAGCTCGGCGCGACACCCGCGTCCGATCTCGCCGGCGTCGTGAAAGCGCTCGCGACGCCGCGCGTCATCTGGATCATGGTTCCCGCCGGCAAGCCGGTCGACGACACGATCGCCGCGCTGCGGCCGATGCTCTCTCCCGGTGACATCATCATCGACGGCGGCAACTCGAATTTTCACGACACGATCCGCCGCGGGCAGGATCTCGCGACGTCGAAGATCGAGTTCATCGACTCGGGCACGAGCGGCGGCATCTGGGGCCTCGAGACCGGCTACTGCCTCATGGTGGGCGGCAGCGACGCCGCGGTGAAGCGCTGCGAGCCGATCTTCACCGCGCTCGCGCCGGAAGACGGCTACGCGCACGTCGGTCCGACCGGCGCCGGCCACTACGTGAAGATGGTCCACAACGGCATCGAGTACGGCCTGCTGCAGGCCTACGCCGAGGGCTACGAGATCCTGCACGCGTCCAAGCTGTTTCCGAAGCTCGACCTCGCGCAGATCTCCGAGGTGTGGCAGCACGGCAGCGTCGTTCGCTCGTGGCTCAACGAGCTCGCGGCGAGCGCGTTCCAGAAAGACGCGTCGCTCGCGGATCTCAAGGGCTGGGTCGCCGACTCCGGCGAGGGCCGGTGGACCGTCCAGGAGGCGATCGACCTCGACGTCCCGGCGCCGGTGATCACGTTGTCGCTCCTGACTCGCTTCCGTTCGCGACAGACCGACTCGTTCGGCGCGAAGGTGATCGCCGCCCTCCGCAACGAGTTCGGCGGTCACGCGGTGAAGCGCTCGTGAGCGGGCCGGGGCTGTCCGCTCGCGCGACGGTCCAGATGCCGGGCGTCCAGGCCCGGGATCGCGCCGACCCGTGCACGATGGTGATCTGCGGAGCGCTTGGCGACCTCACTCGCCGAAAGCTGTTCCCGGCGATCTACCAGCTCATGCAGGAAAATCTGGTGCATGAGCGGTTCGCCGTGCTCGGCGTCGGCCGCGACGATACGATGACCGACGACACGTTTCGCGACTACATCCGCAAGGCGCTCGCCCAATCCGACGAAGTCCAGAAGGTGGACGACGCGCTCTGGCAGGAGCTCTGCCGCCGGGTGTGGTTCGTCTCGGCCGATCTGACCAACGCGCAGGACTACGCCAAGGTCGGAAAGCGACTCGCCGAGATCGAGATCTCCTACCAGCCGCAGGAGCGCAATCGGCTCTTCTATCTCGCGGTGCCGCCGAGCGTGTTCGAGCCGATCGTTCGCAATCTGGCGAGCAGCGGGCTCGCGCCCCGCACGCGGACGGCCGACGAGCGCCCGTGGTATCGCATCGTCGTCGAGAAGCCGTTCGGCCGCAGCCTGGAAAGCGCGCAGCGACTCAACGATCTCCTGCTCAGCCTTTTCGCCGAGCATCAGACGTATCGCATCGATCACTACCTCGGGAAAGAGACCGTTCAGAACGTGCTCGTGCTGCGCTTCGCCAACGCGATCTTCGAGCCGCTGTGGAACCGGCAGTGGATCCACCACGTGCAGATCACCGCCGCGGAGACGGTCGGCGTGGAGGATCGCGGCAAGTACTACGAGGAAGCCGGCGTGCTGCGCGACATGTTTCAGAACCACCTGCTGCAGCTGCTCTCGCTCACCGCGATGGAGCCGCCGCCCCAGATGTCGGCGAACGCGGTGCGCGACGAGAAGGTGAAGGTGTTGAAGTCGATCCGCTGGTTGTCCCCGGAGACCATCGCCGACAACGCCGTGCGCGCGCAGTACACGGCGGGCTCGATGAACGGAAAGACGGTGCCCGGCTATGTCGAGGAGTCGTCGGTGTCGCCGGATTCGATCGTCCCGACCTTCGCCGCCGTGCGTCTCTTCGTCGACAACTGGCGCTGGAACGGCGTCCCGTTCTATCTCCGCTCGGGGAAGCGGCTCAAGAAGCGCGTCTCCGAGATTGCGGTGCACTTCCGAACGCCGCCGCACCTGATGTTCGGCCATCGCGGCAGCGACATCCGGCCGAACACGCTCGTCATGCGCGTGCAACCGAACGAGGGCGTGTCGCTCAACTTCGAGGTGAAGGTGCCCGGCGCGGCGGTGGTGCTGACGTCGAACATCGAGATCGCGCCGGTGGACATGCGCTTCGACTACGCCGAGGCGTTCGGCGAGGTGACGGCGCCGGCGTACGAGACGCTCTTACTCGACGTGATGATCGGCGAGGCGACGCTGTTCACGCGGAGTGACGAGGTCGAGGCGGCGTGGCGCGTCGTCGACCCGTTGATCCAGTACTGGGAATCGCACGCGCCCAAGCGCATGCCGACGTACGCGGCCGGCAGCTGGGGGCCGCGCGAGGCCGACGAGTTGATCGAGACCGACGGCGTGGAGTGGCGCGAGCCGACGACCTAGAGACTTTGTGGTTCACGACGACGCTTGGCGTTCGCCCTGCCCTTCGAAGTCGATGAATCCCCGGTTCGGATCTGCTCCGACGAGCTTCACTCGCACCCGGTCGCCGACGTCGAACCCGGCGTGATTGCGCACCACCATGCCTTCCGCCGGGGGCTTCACGATGCGCACGAAGGTGCCTTTCTCGTTGGCGCCGGTGACGAGGCCATCGAAGCTTTCGCCGATCCGATCGCGGAGCAGCAGCGCGGCCGCCGTCTTGCGCACCGTTCGCTCCACCTTGTTCTCGGCGTCTTCGCGCTCCGTACAGTGCTGCGCGATCTCGGTGAGCTCGTCGTTCGAGTATGGGACCGGCGCTTTTGCGATCGCGGCCTTCACGAGTCGCTGCGTCACGAGGTCCGCGTAGCGCCGGTTGGGCGCCGTGGCGTGCGTGTAGTCGTGCGTCGCGAGACCGAAGTGACCGCCCGGATCCTTGCCGGGAAGGTCGAGCGCGTAGATGCCGGGACCCATCAGCTTCACGATCGACAGCGAGAGATCCGGGAACCGCTCGGGGTCCGCGGCGCGCCGAGCGGCGAGGAACGTCGCGAGCGCGAGCGAGTCCGGCTCGGCGGGCAGCGTCGTGCCGTAGCGACCCGCGAGCTCCACGATGCGCGACCACCGCTCGGGCTCGCGGACGACGCGCCGGATGCCGGAGCGTCCCGCGGCCTCGAGGAACTTCGCGATGGCGACGTTGCTCGCGATCATGAAATCCTCGATCAGATCTCGCGCCCGGCTCTTGTGCACGAGCTTGAGGTCGACGATGCGGCCGGCCTCAGCGACCGGCGTCGCTTCGATCGTCTCGAATTCGATGGCGCCGCAGCGCAGCCGCTCGGCTTTGAGCCGCTGTGACGCTTCGTCCTGGAGCTTGAGCTGGTCGGCGATGACACCGTTGGCGGCGACCTTGGGCGGCGCGTTTTCGCCTACGATCCACGCGCCCACGGCGTCGTACGCCAGCTGCGCCTTGTTGTTGACCATCGCGCGGTAGACGTCGTACGAGACGACATCGCCCTGCTCATTGACGACCGTCTCGATCGCGATCGCCAGACGGTCCTGCCCTTCGTTGAGCGAAGTCAGATCGGTCGAGAGGCGCTCCGGCAGCATCGGGAACACCGTGATGCCGGTGTAGACGGACGTCGAGTTGGCGCCGGCGTGCGCGTCGAGCGGCGTCCCGCGGCCGACGAGCGAGTCGACGTCGGCGATGCCGACGACGACACGTATCGAGCCGTCGGTCAGCCGCTCCGCGTATTCGATCTGATCGAGGTCGCGCGACTCGTCGTTGTCGATCGACGACCATGGACGGTCTCGCAAGTCGCGCACTCCTGAAGCGGCCGGCGCCGGACCGGTGAGCCGGTCGAGCTGCTCGCGCGCCGGCGGCGGCAGATCCGGCTCGAAGCCGCCCGCCGTGACGATGCGCCGCGCCGCGGCGTGCATGTCGAAGAAGCCGTTGTTATCGCGTCGATGGTCTTTGTGAGCGTGGGTCATGGCGGCGAGAAGAATAGCGGCGACGGGGAGCACAGGCGAGTGCGAGCGGTCGGGGGTCGGCGGTCGCCGGTCGGCGGTCGGCGGTCGGCGGTTGAAGCGCGAATCGAGCTCCCGCCGCCGATCGCTTGTGTTTTTCTGGAAGTTGCTCATTCATTGTTCTCATGCCGCCGTGCCACACGACGCCATTTCTGCGACCCGGCCTCCTCCTCCAGACGGAGTCTGCCGCTCGTGAGGTGCCGTCCGCTCCGGCCGAGTGCTGCGACTTCTGCGGCTCGGCGCGTCTCGAGTGGCGAAAGTGCAAGCTGATCTGCGGCGACTGCCGGCAAATCAACAAAAGCTGCGCGGACCTCTGACGATGAACGGCTACAACTTCACGGAGCGGGTTCGGAAGGTGCTCGCGCTGGCGCGCGAGGAGGCGTCGGGACTCCACTACGAGTACGTCGGCACGGAGCACATCCTCCTCGGCGTGATTCGCGAAGGTGGCGGCACGGCGTCGGCGGTGATCACGAATTTCGGGGTCAGCGGCCGGGAGTTGCGGTCGCACGTGATCGAGCTCGCGAAACCGGCCACGGAGACGCGCGGCCGGCCCGCCCACGACCTCCCGTATACGTCGCGCGCCAAGAAGTCGCTCGAGCTGGCGATGACGGAGGCGCGCGGGTTCAACCACAACTACGTGGGAACGGAGCACCTCTTGCTCGGCCTATTGCACGAGGGCAAGGGCCTGGCCGCGCAGGCGCTCAACGACCTGGGCATCACTCTCGAACCCGCACGCGAAGAAACGCTCCGCGTCCTCGTCGGCGCGGGCGGACATCTCTCGCCACGCCGGAGCTCGCACGTGGGTCGCGAGGCGTTGGCCGCCTATCCGCAGCGCCTGCGCGAGGTCATGGCGGACGCGTACGACATCGCGGCGGAGCGCGGGTCGGTGGAAGTCACGCCGGCGCACGCCATGATCGCGCTGCTCGAGCACGGCGAGGGCATGGCCAACGCGGCGCTCGACCGGTTGAAGATCGACCGCACCGTGGTGCTCTTCGCGCTCAATGACCTCGCGCCGCAGGCGGCGACGGCGGTGTCCCCCGACGCCGTCCTGAATCCGTCCGCGCAGCTCGCGTCGGCGCTCGCCGCGATGGAGGCGTCCCAGCGTGAGTCGCATGCCGCGGTTCCTGGAACGCAACATCTTCTGCTCGGCGTTCTCGCGACATGCACCGAGGTCGCCGCGGTGTTCGAGGCGATTGGACTGACGTACGACATCGTGCGCGACGAGATCCGACGGGGAACGGGCTGACGACGCGCGCCGCCATCGGGCGGGAGGCGCCCGCCCGCGTGTTGGCGTATGCTTCGTGGGCGTAGGCCAGCTCGAACCTTGCCACCCAGACCTCCTTCCTTGGCAGCGTCAGACACCATGGCGGTGCGCACGCGGGAAAACGCGCCAGCGTTCCGTCACCTCGTCGCCGCGCGCGAGCTGCTGTGGTCGTTCGTCCAGCGCGATCTCATCGTGCGCTATCGCACGCCCGTCATGGGTGTGGGGTGGGCGCTGGCGACCCCGCTCGCGCAGATGGCGATCTTCAGCCTCGTGTTCACGCGCGTCGCGCGCGTCGATGTCGGGGGCGGGCTCCCGTATCCGCTCTACGCGTACGTCGGGTTGACGGCGTGGACGTTGACCGCCGCGGCGCTGCGTGAGGCGACCACATCGCTGACCGCGAATCCGGTGCTACTGACGAAGGTGCGCTTTCCGCGGGAGGTACTTCCGCTCGCGCCCGTGTGCACCGCGCTCACCGATTTCTTCGTCGCCGAGTTGCTGGTTGTCGGCTTGATGTGGTTCTACGGCGTTGCCCTCCAGTGGACCGTCGTCTTCTTTCCGGTGGTGCTCGTCGTGCACCTGACGCTCATCGTCGGGTTGGCGCTGCTGTTCGCCGTCGCGAATCTGTTCTGGCGCGACGTACGCCACCTCTTCGATATCGTCATCACGGTCTGGATGTTCGCCTCGAGCGTGGTGTATCCGGTGCAACAGAT
>Ga0326726_10003547_pt1 | contig 14308 bp, 13 predicted proteins | sample MHFenrmetagenome_2_FD_207603 | JGI IMG/M metagenome (GOLD analysis project Ga0326726, IMG submission 207603) | Lab enriched peat soil microbial communities from Michigan Hollow, Ithaca, NY, United States - MHF15MN | ecosystem: Environmental > Terrestrial > Soil > Wetlands > Peat | place: USA...
GACTTTCGGAACCACAATCCGACGTTCTAACCAGCTGAACTACATCCACCGTATCAGGGGTGCAAAATAAGCCCAAAATTTCTTATTCGCAAAATTTTAATTTTATTTTATGCCGATCAGTTTCAAATGTTAACTTTAATGTTCGTAAAAAATGATTCTCCATCGCAATTTTTCAACGCGGTTTGATGTTATCAGGGGAATTTTGAATACTTCTTTCACGATTGAGAAAGATAAAACTGATAGACAATATTTCGGGGCTCCAGCTGTTCCAGCTGATGAAGTTTACTGTCTTCCTGATAATCAGCATTGTTTTTACTAAAAGCCATCTATCGCGGGCTGAAATAGGTTCATGGGAAATGTTCCTGTTTATTTCTGGTCTGATATCCTTCTTCTGGGTTACCGGAATTATTCAATCACTTCTGCCTTTGTATCACCGGAACAGAACATACCATAAAATGGGCGATAACGGTGAAGCTAAATCTCCCGAGATCTTCAATGCATTTCTGCTGTTGTGCTTTTTCAGCCTGATGATTTTTGCAATAGGTCAGGCATTGAAAAACAACTTTTCTGTCTTCAATTTTACAGGGAATGTGCCTTATCTTAACCTTCTCCTTTTTTACATTCTCTTAAGCAGCCCTGTATGTCTTATAGAATATATATATCTGCTGAATAACAGGGCTCACAGGATATTTCAGTATGGCATTTACACATTTACACTTCAGCTCATTCTTGTTTTAGCTCCGGTTGTTTTTAGAAAAGATCTGATCTGGTCAATATACGGTCTGCTGACGATAACTGCAATCAGATGGATATGGCTTATCATTCTGCTCAGGAGGTATACAGAGATGAAGATCTCAGTCAGGTTCATGAAAGAGCATCTTTACCTGGGCTTGCCGCTTATACTTACCACCCTTATAAGCGGATCGGCGCAATACACCGACGGGATAATTGTTTCGGCAGTATATCGCGATCCGGGATGGTTTGCATGGTTCAGATATGGAGCAAAGGAATTCCCTCTGGTTCTTATGCTTGCAAACGGTCTAAGCAATGCAATGCTGCCAGAGTTCTCCACAAGATCGCAAATGAAGGAATCATTGGCAAAAATCAGGGCGAAGTCAAAAAACCTCATGCATATTTGCTTTCCGGCCACCATGATTATTATGCTTTTCGCGAGATGGATATATCCAAGGATGTTCACCCCGGAATACCAGAAGAGTGCCGATATTTTTCTGGTATATTCATTGCTGGTTATTCCAAGGCTTGTTTTTCCCCAGACGGTGATTGTAGGAAGGAAGAAAACACATATTACTCTGATAGCTGCAGTTCTGGAGATTGCCTTTAATATTCCGCTTAGCCTTCTTATGATAAAATGGGGCTATAATATAGTCGGCGTAGCATTTGCAACATTTATTGTTTATCTGATCGGAAAGGTATTCCTTGTAGGGTATCTATGGCTAAAAATGAAAATCAAACCTTTTGAATATATCCCCCTGAAAATTTACATGCTTTATTCTTCCCTGCTTATTGTACTTTTTGTACTGATCGACCACAGGATAATCGATATAAAATAAAGACGACAGGCCTGAAGCTTCAGGCTACAGGCGTATTGGAGGCATTTTTGCCTGTCGCCTGACGCCCGATGCCTGACGCCTGATTTAGAAATTTCTGTATATATTTACGGATCAAAATTTTTTTTTCATGCAGCTCATTGAGGTTAAAACTCCTAAGGATAAAAAGGAATTCACTGACTTCCCAAAGAGGCTATACCGGGGAGATCCGAACTGGGTTTGCATGCTTGATACAGAGCTCGATGCAACATTTGACCCGAAAAAAAACCAGGCGTTCAGCAGGGGAGAAGCAATACGCTGGATTTTGAAGGATGAAAACAGAGAGACGATAGGCAGGATTGCTGCTTTTTTCGACAGGGCAAGATCATCTGTTTACAGACAGCAAATCGGAGGTATCGGTTTTTTTGAGGTTATCGAGGATAAAGACGCTGCATTTGCTCTTTTTGACACAGGTAAAAATTGGCTCGCATCTCATGGGATGGAGGCTATGGATGGCCCGGTAAACTTTGGGGAAAATGACAATAACTGGGGATTGCTTGTTGATGGATTTATGCTGCAGGGCTATGGCATGCCATATCATAAAAAGTACTACCGGGATTATTTTGAAGCCTATGGTTTCAGGAACTATTATGAACAATACTCTTATCACAGGAAAGTTCACGGCAAGGATGGAAAAATAGAGGAATTTCCCCCCAGGATAATGAAGATAGCAGAATGGTTGTCAAACAGACCCGGATATTCATTTCAGCACTTTGAATCTGCAAAAAGGGATAAGTTTATCAATGATCTTGTTGAGATCTATAATTCGGCCTGGGCTGTTTTTAAGATGGATTTCACGCCACTGGCTCCCGAAGTGCTTGAAGCTACATTCCTGAAGGCCAAAGCTATTATTGATGAAGATATTATCTGGTTTGCTTATTTCAATGATAAGCCCATCGCTTTTTTTATATTGCTTCCCGACCTGAACCAGATCATAAAACCTTTTAACGGTAAACTTAATATCTGGAACATGTTAAGATTTATATGGGCCAAAACGACACATAAGATGACAAGAATGCGTGCAGTTGTCGGAGGGGTTCATCCTGCTCACCAGAACAGCGGTGTTGAATCTGCCATATTTTATAAACTTTACCACGTATTTAAATCCAGACCATGGTATAAAGAACTCGAACTGTCCTGGGTGGGCGATTTTAATCCCAAAATGACTGCAATCTATGAAGCTCTTGGAGCACACAGGGCTAAAACACATATTACCTACAGGTATATGATAAATGATAAGCTTGAATTTACCAGGTATAAGGATGAAATGGCTTTGAAAAACAATCCTGAAACAGGATATCAAAACTGAAAATAATAATTTTTAATTCTGTTTTGTTTTTACAATAATGTTAATTAATTTTGCAAACCCTAATTACAGGTTATTATTTAATAATTAAGGAATAAAACAAGAGAGCAATGAAACAGGGTATACATCCGGGTAATTACAGGCTGGTAGTTTTTCAGGACATGTCGAATGGTACGTCATTCCTGACAAAATCAACTGCCCCTTCAAAAGAAAATATTAAGTGGGAAGATGGAAAGGAATATCCGCTTATCAAGCTTGAAATTTCAAATACTTCACATCCTTTTTATACAGGGAAAATGAAACTTGTTGATACTGCAGGTAGAGTTGACAAATTCATGAATCGTTATAAGGATCATGTTGGGAAGAAAAAATAACTTACAGATTAAAGCATATGTGAAAGGGGTTTGATTTCGGCCCCTTTTTTATTTATACCCCCTTTCAATTTCCCCCAAGGGAGGGTCGAGCGTATAAAAATAGCCCGGTGGGCTATTTTAACGACGGAGCCAGCTTGCAGGGAAGGCCGGGAAGGGGGTGATTCTGGGATATAAGTGAATTGCCGTCAAAACTCTGGCACAATGATTGCATTCCAATGAGTCTGGCTCTTAGTGAAAAATATTGTGTAAATTTGGCAGCATTTGTTTGACTTATGGAAAAAAAATTCAGGAGATCTGTCAGTGAACTTTTACTCCCCGACATGATTGACGGCGATGGAGATATTGTTCCTATTATTGCTGACGGGGAGGAAGGTGACCTTGAGGATATAGATGTTCCCGATTCAATACCTGTTCTTTCGCTCAGGAATACAGTTCTCTTCCCGGGAGTTGTGCTCCCGATTTCAATAGGACGACCCCGGTCGGTTCAGCTTATAAAGGATGCCTACAGAACCGACAAAATTGTCGGTACAGTGGCCCAGAAAGATCCTGATATTGAAAATCCTGCTTATGAGGAACTTCATAATGTTGGTACTATAGGCCAGATAGTAAAATTGCTTGAAATGCCCGATGGTTCAACAACTGCAATTATCCAGGGACGTAAAAGAATGGTTCTTAATGAACTTATCACTGATAACCCCTATTTTATAGCCAGGGTCAGAACAATTCCTGAAATAAAACCTGAATTTCCGAGTAAGGATTTTGATGCTATTGTAGGATCTCTTAAAGATCTGTCACTCAAGATAATAAAGATCAATCCAAATATCAGCCCTGAAGCTTCATTTGCAGTAAAAAACATTGAGAACAATACATACCTGATAAATTTCATTTGTTCCAACACCGACATAAAAGTTCAGGACAAGCAAAAACTTCTCGAGGTAAACAATTTGCGCGACAGAGGTTTCATGCTCCTGGAGTTTCTTGTTCAGGAGATACAGGTTCTTGAGCTCAAAAACGAACTTCAGTCAAAAGTAAAAAGCGATCTTGACCAGCAACAGCGAGAATTCCTTCTTCACCAGCAGATGAAGACGATTCAGAATGAGCTGGGAGGCAATCCATTGGAAAAAGAGATTGAGGAATACAGGAAGAAGGGAGAAACAAAAAAATGGACAGCAGAGGTTAAGAATACATTTGAAAAGGAACTTGAAAAGCTTAGCCGTCTTAATCCTGCTGCAGCGGAATATTCAGTGCAGGTCAACTATGTACAGACGCTCCTGGATCTTCCGTGGGGTTTCTTCACCGAGGACAACCTTGATCTGAATAATGCAAGGAGGGTGCTTGACGATGATCATTTCGGTCTTGACGAGGTTAAGGAAAGAATACTTGAACATCTTGCAGTCCTAAAACTTAAGGGGGACCTTAAATCGCCTATTCTTTGTCTTTACGGGCCTCCGGGAGTCGGGAAAACATCACTTGGCAAATCTGTGGCCAAAGCTCTCAACAGGAAATATGTCAGAATGTCACTTGGCGGATTACATGATGAAGCAGAAATCAGGGGACACAGAAAGACATATATTGGAGCCATGCCCGGGAGGATAGTCCAGAACCTTAAAAGAGCCGGCTCATCTAATCCTGTTTTTATACTTGATGAAATAGACAAGGTGGGACAGGATTTCAGGGGTGATCCCTCATCTGCCCTGCTTGAAGTTCTTGATCCTGAACAAAACAGCACCTTTTTCGATAACTTCCTTGAAATGGAGTACGATCTTTCAAAAGTTCTCTTTATTGCAACAGCAAACACTCTTTCAACAGTAAGTCCTGCATTAAGGGACAGGATGGAACTTATTGAAATAACAGGTTATCTTGTTGAAGAAAAGCTCGAGATTGCCCGCCAGCATCTGCTTCCCAAGCAACTTGAAAATCATGGTGTTAAAGCCGAACAGCTTTCTATCGGGAAAAAAGTGATGGAAATTCTTATCGAAAAATACACAAGGGAATCCGGGGTAAGGGAGCTTGACAAGAAGCTGGCAAAGATCATTAGGGTGACAGCGAAGAATATTGCATCTGAAACTGAATATGATCCGGAGCTTTCTGAACCCGTTCTCACTGAAATCATGGGCCCGCCAAAATTCATACGTGATATATACGCGGGAAATGAACAGGCAGGAGTGGTTACTGGCCTGGCCTGGACTGCCGCCGGCGGAGAGATACTATTTGTCGAAACCAGCCTGAGCAGGGGAACAGGTAAGCTTACACTTACAGGAAATCTTGGTGAGGTGATGAAGGAATCGGCAGTGATCGCTCTTGAATACCTTAAATCCAATGCCGAATTGTTGGATCTTCCGGATAATTTCTCTGAAAAATGGAACATCCATATACACGTTCCTGAGGGTGCAATACCAAAAGACGGACCCTCAGCAGGGATAACAATGGCGGCATCAATTGCTTCGGCATTCACGCAGAGGAAGGTTAAAAAATACCTCGCCATGACCGGGGAGATTACTCTTAGAGGAAAAATTCTTCCCGTAGGTGGGATCAAGGAAAAGATCCTTGCTGCAAAAAGAGCAAAAATCAAGGAGATTATTGTGTCGGAAGAGAACAGGAAAGATGTGGAAGATATTAAAGAGATATATGTGGAAGGACTGAAGTTTCATTTTGTAGATTCCATTATGGAGGTGCTTGAGCTGTCTCTTCTGAAACAAAAGGTAAAGAATCCCAAAAAAATTACATTTGAATGAAAAAAATCGCTGTTTTTCCTGGCTCTTTTGATCCGTTTACAATCGGACATGAAGGAATTGCATTAAGAGCCCTGAGCCTTTTCGATGAGATCATAATTGCCGTAGGAGCAAATGCCCTTAAGAAAAACTATTACTCCCTCAGAGTAAGAAAGGAAATGATAAGCAAGGTTTTTCAAAATGAACCAAGGATAAGGGTCGACCACTATGAAGGATTGACTGTTGACTATTGCCGAAAAAATGGTGCCCGGTATCTGCTGAGAGGATTAAGAACGGCGGCTGACTTTGAATTTGAAAGAGCGATTGCCCAGATAAACAGGGCTCTGCAACCTGAGGTTGAATCAGTATTTCTTCTTACAATACCAGAACATACTCCTATAAAATCGTCAATTATCCGTGATATTATAAAGAGCGGAGGGGACGCATCAGGATTTGTTCCTTCAGCAATAAATCTAAAGAATTACAAGGGGGAAGATCTCTAGCAACCACCAACAAAAATAGGATTGTTCAGACTCTAAGGACTGAGCCGTTGATAAGGTCCATCAGCGACAGCCAGGCACTGCTTTTAATCTTGCTTAATTCATCCGGTGAAAGCCATTCTACCTTTGTAATACCTTCGTCGATCTGAGGCTCAGTTATCATTGGGCCATCATATTTCATCAGGAACCAGTTGGTTTTCTTAAGATATGAAATTCCCTCCCAGCTATAGGTATGGTAACTTGGCTGAAGGGATTTTAAAATTGAATGTCCCGAGATGCCGCACTCCTCATTCACCTCCCGCAAAGCACATATCTCAGGTTCCTCACCAGGTTCTATATGGCCTTTTGGGAGATCAAGCTTGCCTTTCTTTTCAATGAAGAGATATTTTCCTGATATATGCCTTACAAGGCCGCCGGCTGCACCTACTTCAGTGAAATAAATCCTGAACATCTTCCAGATATGCTTGATATTAGGCCCGTAAAGATTGATTGAGTGGATAGAATTGTCAGCCTGAAATTCCCCTATAAGTTTATAAAGTTCACTTGTCGCGTAAAACTTATGGAATAACGAGTATTTTTGTAGCCGGTCAGGCTCTGCACTGATCATTATGAATCTATTTTCAAAATGAACTTTATACATTTCTAGATGGAAAATAGTGCAAAAAAGATCGCTGAATATCTTCTGCAAATTAAAGCAATTAAATTGCAACCGTCAAATCCTTTTACCTGGGCTTCGGGATGGAAATCACCTATTTATTGTGATAACCGCAAAACCCTTTCATTCCCTGTCGTCAGGTCCTATATCAGAGACTCATTTACCGAAATTATAAAAGCTAGCTATCCCAAAACTGAACTGATAGCAGGGGTTGCCACCGGAGCTATTGCACATGGAGTGCTTGTTGCAGAAAAACTTGGATTGCCCTTTATTTATGTAAGGTCGGAGGCAAAAGAGCATGGTCTTGGAAACCAGATCGAGGGTTATTTTGAACCAGGCCAGAAAGTTGTTGTTATTGAGGATCTCATTTCAACGGGTGGCAGCAGTCTTGGTGCCGTAAGAGCTCTGAGGGAAGCAGGATGTGATCTTCTGGGCATGGCCGCTATTTTTACTTATGAATTTAATAAGGCCGCAGATGGCTTTGCAGCCGCTAAATGTGAACTTCAAACACTCAGTAATTACAGTACGCTGATCTCGGCAGCAGTCGGATCGGGGTATATTAACGAACAGGAAGTGGAGACGCTGAAGCAGTGGAGAATAGATCCTTCAGCCTGGGGAATAAATCGTTGATGCTATGCCTGATATGTCAAAATTTGAAAGCAGGACAGGAAAGCTGATTTGTACTCCGCCGGAGATATTTGATTTTGTGACGGATATAAGAAATTTCAGGCAATTTGTCCCTGACGGTACTATTGATGACCTGCAGATTGATAAGGATTCATGCAGTTTTAATGTTACACCTCTGGGCAGAGTCAATATTAACCTGTCAGAAAAGGAACCTCATAATAAGGTTGTCTATAGTGGTAACGTATTGCAGTCAAATGATTTCTCACTTGTTCTTAATATAAAGGAAAGCAACATTGGCAAGGCGGAGGTGAACCTGAAGCTTACTGCACACTTAAATCCCCTCCTGAGAATGGTGGCGGCAAAACCTATCAACAGTTTTCTTGAAAAACTGATCGATGAGATGGAAAAGTTCAAAGGCTGGCAATCTGCTAAGAAGAGAGAATTATAGGGTGATATTAATGCTCAATGTTGTTCGATAGATATATAGAGATTCCTCACTCCGAATGGATCCGCCGAATGGCGGAGGAATGAGGAATCCCCTACTATCTATCACCTCTGCTTAGACAATAAATTCAATCTGTTTAAATGAGAATTCCCTGATATTCCCGCTTTTTTCCTCAATTCTTAAGCAGCCTGAATCAGTTACCGATACAATCTTTCCCTGGAAAATTCCATATTCGGATTTAAATCTGCGCCATTTATTTAAATGGTAAAGGGATAGGATATATTCATTCCTGAGTTCATCCCAACTTCCCGAAATAACCTGTTTATAACGCAGGTCGAGACAGTCTGCGAGCTGTTTCAGGCAAAAATCACGATCATACTCCTTCCCGGTAAGTATTTTAAGCGAAACAGGATTCGGGAGTTCATCAGGAAATTCTTCCTGATTGATATTCAGTCCGATACCGGCAACTGAATTAACAATAGCATTTGAGATAATGGAGTTCTCAATCAGAATACCTGCTATTTTGTCATCCCCGGCATAAATATCATTGGGCCACTTGATATTACAGTCAGGTATCAGCATTTTTAGGAAATCGCATATTCCAAGTGAAACGAAAATGGAAATAATGAACTGGTCTTCGGGTTTAACCGATCCTGGAAATAAAACTATACTTAATAACAGATTTTTACCATCTTCACTCTCCCACCTGTTACCTTTTTGGCCCCTGCCGGCTGTCTGGTAATTTGTATAGATGATTGTCCCCTCAGTAAGGGATTCTGATTCTATTATACCTGAAGCGTATGAATTAGTCGATTCGATGTTTTTGCAATAGATGAACCTGGATCCGATTATCATCGACAGTAAGTATTACTTATTACATGTCAAAATTACCGTTCTTTCAGAGGATTAAAAGGGTGGCACTGAAATTGTAAATAGAGAATGACAATGACAAAAATACAGATAAAAGTTAGTACTTTTGCATTTTGATATTAAACAGAAAATTCTTTGATGAAGAAAAGACAGGATGGAACTGAATTACTCCTGGGAGCTATTTTAAAAGGTATATTTGAGAAGAAGGGACAGGATGTTCTTAAAATTGATCTGAGGAATCTTGAAAACAGAATAACTGATTTTTTTATAATCTGCCATGGATCTTCCGTTAATCAGGTTGATTCTCTCTGCGATTCTGTAGAGGATACGGTCAAAAAAGAGGCTGTAGAAAGTCCCATGCATGTTGAGGGACTCGAAAACTGTTTCTGGGTGCTTCTCGATTACGGAAATGTCGTTGTTCATATTTTTCTTGAGGAGTACCGGCATTTCTACAGCCTTGAATCGCTTTGGGCTGATGCCAGGATGGAAGCGATTAAAGATAACATAAGTTAAGTCAATTATTTATGGCCGAAAACGATAATAAAAACAAAGGACCCCTGAAGCCCCTTGATAAAAACCTGAAGCCGAAATTCAACTCAAACTGGATATTTGCTATTCTTATTGTCTCCTTTCTTGCTATCAATCTTTTTTATGGGGGAAAGTCAATACCAAAAGTGCAGACACGTGAAATCAAGCTGATGATCACAAACCATGATATTGAAAGAATTGTGGTTGTCAATAAAGAGACTGCTGAAATATTCCTTAAGAAAGAGGCACTTGAATCCGGAAGATATCCTGACGTGCCGAAAAACAATAATGGGAAAATGGGATTAGGTGCTCCAAAAGCAAATTATACGCATAACATTGGAGATATTGCCACATTTGAGAACTTTCTTCTCGAAGAGCAAAAGAAAGCAGGTTATGTGGATAATGATATTATCTATCCTGAAACCGAAACACGTCCTAACTACATAGGACAGATTCTGGGTTGGACATTGCCCTTCATAATCTTTATATTTTTCTGGATATTTATGATGAGGCGTATGTCGGGCAGCGGTGGAGGCGGTGCAGGAGGTATTTTCAGCGTTGGAAAATCGAAGGCCCAGATCTTCGACAAGGAATCCAATGTGAAATTAAACTTCAATGATGTAGCCGGACTTGAGGAAGCGAAGACTGAAGTTATGGAGATCGTTGATTTTCTTAAAAATCCCAAGAAATATACGCAGCTTGGCGGCAAAATACCCAAGGGAGCTCTGTTGATAGGACCTCCGGGTACTGGAAAAACACTATTGGCCAAAGCGGTGGCAGGAGAAGCCAATGTCCCTTTCTTTTCAATATCAGGTTCCGATTTCGTTGAAATGTTTGTAGGCGTGGGAGCCTCAAGGGTGAGGGATCTTTTCAAGCAGGCTAAGGAAAAGGCTCCTTGTATAGTCTTTATTGATGAAATTGATGCTGTGGGCAGGGCCAGGGGAAAGAATGTAAATTTCGGATCAAATGATGAAAGGGAAAACACTCTTAATCAGCTTCTTACTGAGATGGATGGCTTCGGGACAAACATGGGAGTAATTATTCTTGCCGCAACAAACAGAGCTGACATACTCGACAGGGCATTGCTCAGGGCTGGAAGATTTGACCGTCAGATCCATGTTGAGCTGCCTGATCTTGTTGAAAGGGAAGCTATATTTAAAGTCCATCTGCGTCCGATAAAACTCGAAAAAGGTTTTGATATAACATTTTTGGCAAAACAAACTCCCGGTTTCTCAGGTGCAGATATCGCTAACGTATGCAATGAATCGGCTCTGATCGCCGCCAGGAAGAACAAAACTGTCGTTGAAAAACAGGATTTCCTTGATGCTATTGACAGAATTGTGGGCGGTCTTGAAAGAAAAAGCAAGATTATTTCAATGGTCGAGAAGAAAACTATCGCTTATCACGAAGCTGGTCATGCTACAGTGAGCTGGATGCTTGAATATGCAAGTCCTTTGCTGAAGGTTACGATCATACCCCGTGGGAGGGCGCTTGGCGCTGCCTGGTATCTTCCTGAAGAAAGGCAGATAACAACACGCGAACAGCTTCTCGATGAGATGGCTTATGCCTTGGGAGGAAGGGCGTCAGAACAGATTGTTTTTGGCAAAATTTCAACCGGTGCCCTGAGCGATCTTGAAAAGATCACAAAACAGGCATATGCCATGGTTTCATTTTTCGGAATGAGTGATAAAGTAGGCAATATAAGTTTTTATGACTCTTCAGGCCAGTCAGACTTTGGGTTCACAAAACCTTACAGTGAGAAAACTTCAGAATTGATTGACCAGGAGGTTAAACAGATTATTGAGGAATCCTATGTGCGTGCCCAGGATATCCTGAAAAAAAATATAAAAGGACTGGTTGAGCTTGCTGAACTACTTCTCGAGAAAGAAGTTATTTTCAGCGAGGATCTTGAAAGGATCTTTGGTAAAAGACAGGCAGATATACTGAAAGAAGAAAGAGAAACCGCTGTGAAAAATGAACTTTCTTTAAAATCAGGAAAAGAAACTGTCGCTGCTATAGGACCTGCAGTTACGCATCCAGAGGAATCCGTAAAAACCCCGGGAAAAGAAAAGAAAACTTCCAATAAATCTGCAAAAAAGACTAAGGGAGAAAAGGCAAAAAGCAAAAAATAGCTGTTTTGGGCAATTTTTACACGAGGACACTTACTGCTGTTTGGATAGTGATTTTTATCCTTGGGGGCTTCTGGCTGCACCCGGTCTCTTTCATTATTACTGGTTTGGTACTTCTTGCCGGAGCTCAGTATGAGTACTACCTGATGATAAAAAGCACCGGGATCCGTCCCCAGATGATAACAGGAATAATAGCCGGCTGTGCTCTTTATATTGTATCAGCACTTGTCGCTGCCGGATCAGTGGGAAAAGAATATTTCCTGTTCCTTATTCCCCTGGCACTTATAATAATGATAATCGAACTCTATAGAAAGCAGGAAAAACCATTTGATTCTTTGGCGCATACGTTTTTCGCCATTTTTTATATTGCCATCCCATTCTCAATGTTCCCCTTTTCCGCATTTTCAAGAGCAGGGTTAAGTTCATTGCTGGCTCATCCTGATATTGTTTTTTCACCGGGCATTGTTGTCGGCTTTCTCCTGCTTCTCTGGGCTAATGATACCGGAGCTTACCTTACCGGAATTGCATTAGGAAAGCACAGACTGATGGAACGCATATCACCAAAAAAATCTTGGGAAGGATTCTTCGGAGGCATGATAATCGCCCTTTTAGTTGCATGGCTGCTGTCGGGTTGGCTAGGCATTGTTGACACTACAGGATGGATTATCATTTCATTGATAATTTCCATTGCAGGTACATATGGAGATCTCATTGAATCCATGCTAAAGAGGAGCATGGGCGTAAAAGATTCAGGGTCAATTCTGCCCGGGCATGGAGGATTTCTCGATCGTTTTGACAGTGCAATAATTTCATTTCCTCTTGTTTATCTTTTTATTTCACTTTTTGGATGAATGATAAGTCTTAATTAGTTTTGCGCAAATTTTTATAAGAATGGCTATTCATAAGGAAGGATATAAAATTCTTGCAGTCGGATTCATTATTTTGCTCATTATTAACATCAGTGCATGGATTATCTGGTCCGATAATTCATTGGTGAAGTGGATTTTCCTTTTATCTTCAGTTTTGTTTTTTGTTTTCATTCTTTTTTTCTTCCGTCTACCAGTAAGACAACTTGATCCTGACCCCGAGCTGATCTATGCCCCTGCTGACGGCAAGGTGGTTGTGATTGAAGAAACGTTTGAGAATGAGTATTTTAAAGATGACCGTCTGCAGATTTCAATATTTATGTCGCCTTTAAATATGCATAGTAACAAATATCCCGTTTCAGGGTATATCAAGTACGTAAATTATCATTCGGGAAATTATATGGTTGCCTGGCATCCGAAATCTTCCGAACTGAATGAAAGGAGTACAATTGTTATTGAAACCGAAAAAGGTACCGAGATTCTTGTACGCCAGATTGCGGGTGCTGTTGCACGGCGAATAGTAACTTACGCTAAAGAAGGTCAGACTGTTACCCAGGGTGATGAGCTGGGATTTATTAAGTTCGGATCAAGAGTTGATATATTTCTTCCATTGGGAACTGAGGTTGAAGTACCGATACTTCAACAGGTCAAAGCCAACAAAAGCATTATTGCCAAAATCTGAAAAATATTTTCTATGAATAGGAGTGATGGTGGTGTAATAGATATTTCAGCTGACATAAAGTGGATAGGGATTCTCGATTATGATATCAAAACCTTTGATATTGTAATGACAACTGAATATGGAACTACTTATAACTCATATTTCATTAATGCCCATAAAAAAACAATCGTCGAAGTTGCCAAAGAAAAATTCTTCGATGTCTATCTGAGTAAATTACAGTATGTTACCGATCCCCGGGAGTTACAGTATATTATACTGGATCATACTGAACCTGATCATTCGGGAAGTCTTAGCCGCCTTCTCGGGATTGCTCCTGATGCAACTGTGGTGGGAAGCGGTAGCGCCATCAGATATCTTGAGGATATTGTGAACAAGCCATTCAGATCGCTTATTGTTAAGGATGGTGATTCACTCGATCTTGGGAATAAAACATTACGGTTTATCTCCGCACCCAATCTGCACTGGCCCGATTCAATCTATACTTATCTTGAAGAGGATAAGATCTTGTTTACCTGCGATTCATTTGGAGCCCACTACTGCAACTCAGAGATTTTCAGCGATCTGAGCCATGAATACCTTAAGGCCTTTAAATATTATTTTGATGTAATATTAAGACCATTCAGCAGGTTTATGATTAAAGCAATTGAAAAGATCAGGCCACTTGAGATAAACGTGATCTGCCCGGGTCATGGTCCGGTTCACCGTGAAAATCACATGGAAATAATGAACCTGACTGAAAAATATTCAAGGGAATATCTGAAGCTTGTTTCAGACGGACCGGTAAAAAGAATCCTTATTGCATATGTATCAGCCTACGGGTATACCAGACAAGCAGCTGAGTATATAGCACAGGGAATCAGCCAGGCCGGTAATTTTGAAATAGATGTGGCAGATATTGAAAATATTTCAGCGGGCGAGCTTGATTTAAAACTGGCTTCATCAGATGCAATTCTCGCAGGTTCACCGACCATAAATCAGAATACCCTGCTACCCGTCTATACTCTTTTT
>Ga0326726_10003548_pt1 | contig 14307 bp, 12 predicted proteins | sample MHFenrmetagenome_2_FD_207603 | JGI IMG/M metagenome (GOLD analysis project Ga0326726, IMG submission 207603) | Lab enriched peat soil microbial communities from Michigan Hollow, Ithaca, NY, United States - MHF15MN | ecosystem: Environmental > Terrestrial > Soil > Wetlands > Peat | place: USA...
CGCCGGAGGAAGATCACGATGCCGAAGCCGGGTCGGCTGGCTCTATCGCTTTGCGCACTCCTCTGCCTGGCTCTCCGACTTGCGGCGTCGCCCTCCGGCTGCACGATCCATCCAAAGAAGGGCGCCTCGAAGGCGCAGCTCTCTGCCCTTTCGAAGGTTTCCGAGGCGGATGCTCGCAAGGCGGCCCTCGCTTTTCTCGGGAACCCGTCCGGCGCCGCCGTCGAGGAGACGGAGCTCGAGGCCGAGCACGGGTGCCTGGTCTGGTCTTTCGACATACGGCTCCAGGGCAAGGCTGGAGTCCAGGAGATTCAGGTGGACGCGGGCGATGGGAGGATCCTGTCGAGCGCGCACGAAAGCCCGAAGGCCGAGGCGGACGAGAAGGCACGGGACAGGGCGAAGCCCTAACCGCGGGCCGGATGCGCACAGCGAGGCAGACGTCCCTCGGCCGCGGGGCCGTGATCGCCGCGCTCCTCTGCAGTTTCGCCGCGGTCGCCGCGGCCGACGGCGACGGGCCGGTCACCCTCGACCGGGCCCTGGCCGAGGCGCTCGCCGCCAATGCGCACCTGCCCCTGCCGGCGCTCGAGATGACCATCGCGACCGAGCGGGAAAAGGAGGCGCGCGCCGAGCGCTGGCTCAAAGTCGCCGTCGAGGGCGACTTCATCTACGCGCCGCCCGGCTACAGCGAGCCAATCACGAACCTCGGCGAAGCCCGTCTCCAGGCGGCCGTTCGCCAGCCGATTTACGCCGGGGGCGCCCTCAAGGCCGCCGTCGAGAAGGCCGGAGCGGGCATCGAGGCGGCCCGCGCCCGTTACCGCATGGCCCAGAAGGACCTCGAGCTCGAGGTGCGCAGCCGCTTCAGCGAGCTCCTTCAGGCCAGAGTCGAAATCGAAATCCGCCGGGGCGGACTCGAACGGCTCTCGACCTATCGGAGCTCGCTCAAGAGCCGCCAGGCCTACGGCCAGGGTGTCTCGGCCGATCTGCTGAAGACCGACGTCCGGATCGCCCTCGAGCAGTCGACGCTCGTCGAGGTGGAGCAGCGCGCCGACGAGGCGCGCCTCTCGCTCAACGACCTCATGGGACGAAATCCTTCCGCTGCGCTCGAGCTGGAGCCGCTGCCCGATCCCGGCCCGCCACGGGAGGTCGATGCCGCCGCCTGGCAGAGCGCCCCCGAGATCGGAGCCGCCGAGGCAGCCGCTCGCTCGGCCGCCGCGGACTCCACGATCGCGAAGGCCGAGCGCCGCCCTCGCCTGATGCTCTCCGCCGACGCCGGATTTCTGACTGACGACACGACGCATCTGAACTCGCGCTTCTGGGACCGCTTCTGGCACGACGCCGGCTACTCCTTCTCGCTCGTCTTCGCCTGGCCTCTCTGGGATACCGGCGCAGCCCGCGCCCGGGTGGCCCAGGCGAGCCTCGGTCTCGAGCAGGCGCGCCTGCAGCTCGAGGTCGAGCGGCGCGACGCTCGCCTGGCCTGGGAGAAGGCCCGCGCCGCCCGCGATCGCCTCTATGCCCAGATCGAGATCCTGTCCCGCGCCGTTCCCGAAGCGCAGGACTCCTACCTCCAGGCCGAGAGCCGTTACCGCGGCGGCGCCGCCACGGCCCTGGACGTTCTCGACGCCCATGCCGCGGCCCTCGACGCCGCCGTGCGCCGCAGCGACGGCATCGCCCGCTACCGCGTCGCCGAGGCCGCCCTCCTGCGCTGGGGGACACCGTGAAGACTTTCCGTCTCTGCCTGGCGTTCGCGGCGCTCGGCGCCTGTCGGGGCCGGGCCCCGGAGGCTCCCGCGCCACCGCCGGGAACGTCGGCCGAGGTCGTCGCCGTTCCGGTCCGGATCGCGGCCGTCACCCGCGCCACGCTCACCGAGGAGGTGTCCGCGCCGGGCCATACCGCCGCACTCGCCCAGGAGAAGATCCGCGCGCCCTTCGCGGGCTCTCTGACCGAGCTTTCCGTCGCCGACGGAGACCGCGTGCGGCGCGGCGACACGCTCGGCGCGATCGTCTCGCGCGACAGCGAGGCGGCCCTGGCGGGCGCCCGCGACATGGAGCGACAGGCGCGGACCGAGGCCGAAAAGACCGACGCCGCACGCGCGCTCGCGCTCGCCGAGCGCGGCCTCGTGCGCGCCGCCTTCCTGGCTCCCACGGACGGCATCGTCCTCAGCCACGGAGCCGTCCGCGGCGACCGGGTCTCGGAGGATCAGGAGCTGCTGACGATCGCGGACGCGGGATCGGTGGTTTTTCTCGTCGATGCTCCGCAAAGCGATCTGGCCCGCATCCGTCCCGGCCAGCTCGTCTCGGTCGAGCTCGCGGGCCGCCCCGGCGCCGTAGCGGGCACGGTCCACGACGTGCTCCCGGGCGCCAACGCCGCCGACTTCACCGCTCCCGTGCGGGTCGATCTCCGCGGCCTCGACCGGGTGCCTCCGCTCGGACTCTTCGGGACGGCGCGGATCACGGTGGCGGAGCACCGGGACGCCCTCGTCGTGCCCGATTCCGCCCTCCTGCGCGACGACGTCACCGGGGCGACCCGGATCGCCGTCGTCGAGAAGGGGCGTGCCGCCTGGCGCGACGTTTCGGCCGGGTTGCGAGCGGGCGGGCGTGTCGAGATCAAGTCGCCCGCCCTCGAGGCGGGCATGAGCGTCGTCGTCTCCGGGCAGGTCGGGCTGGCCGAGGGCGCCCCCGTCGCCGCGACGCCGTGAGGCTTCTCCACTGGGTTCAAGATCGAGCAGTGGCGCTGCTTCTCCTGGTGGCGATTCTCGCGACCGGGGGCCTGCTGGTCGTCGTGGAGATGCCGCTCTCGATCTTCCCCTCCGTCACGTTCCCCGTCATCAAGGTCATCGCGGACGTCGGTGACGAGCCCGCGGCGCGCATGATGCCGAGCGTCACCCGCCCTCTCGAGCAGGAGCTGCTCACCGTTCCCGGCATTCGCCTCGTCCGCTCGACGACCTCCCGCGGATCGACGGAGCTCTCCGCCAATTTCGCATGGGGCACCGACATGCAGGTTGCCCTGCAGCGCCTCCAGGCCGGGCTCGACAGGATCCGCCCCGACCTGCCCGCGGAGACCCATCTCGACGTCGCCCTCATGAACACGGCGCTCTTCCCGATCCTCGGCTACGCCCTGACCTCCGAAACGCTCAGCCAGGCCGACCTCTGGGAGTTCGCCGAGTACACCCTGAAGCCGGAGCTCGTTCGCATCCCGGGAGTCTCCCAGGTGCAGGTCCAGGGCGGCCGGCAGCGGGAGTTCCAGGTCCATCTCGACCTCGGGGCCCTCGCCGCCCGGCATCTGGCCGTCACGGACGTGCTCGCCGCGATTCGCAGGAACAACCAGGTCCTTTCCGCCGGGCGAGTCGAGTCCAACCACGAGCTCTACCTCTCGCTCGTAAACGGCGTCGTCACCGACGCGGCATCGCTCGCCCGGATCGCGGTCCCGGTTCCGGGCGGCGGCGTGCCCGCCCTCGTCGGCGATCTCGGGGTGGTGCGGGTCGACGACGCCGTGTCCTACATCCGGACGACGGCGGACGGGCGGCCCGCGATCCTGGTCAACGTCACCCGCCAGCCGTCGGCGAACACGGTGGCCATCGCCCGGGGAATCCGCCAGCTCTTCTCCGGCCGCCCGGACCTCCTCCCGAAGGGCGTGAGCTGGAGCACATTCTACGACCAGGCCGAGTTCGTCTCGCGATCGATCCTGGGGGTCCGCGACGCCATCCTCATCGGCGTCGGTCTGGCCGCCCTGGTGCTGCTGGTCTTCCTCCGGAACGTCCGGCTGACGCTCGTGTCCGTGGCTTGCGTCCCGCTGACGGTCGCCGTCGTGCTTCTCGCTCTCGGCATCGGCGGACAGACGATCAACCTGATGACCCTGGGAGGCATCGCGGCCGCGCTCGGACTCATCGCCGACGACGCCATCGTCGTCGCCGAGAGCATCGCCCGCCACCGCGAGCAAGGCGCGAGCGCCCCGGCCATGACGGGGCTGAAGGCCATCCTGCCTCCCCTCATCGGCTCGAGCGTTTCGACCATCGTCATCTTCCTGCCCTTCGCGCTGCTGACGGGCGTCACCGGCGCGTTCTTCAAGCCGCTCGCGCTGACCATGGCCCTGGCGCTGACGATCTCGTTCTTCCTCTCGGCCCTCGCCGTGCCTGCCGCTCTCCGCGCGCTCGGCCGCGCCGCTGCCCGGCCGGCGGCGACGAGCCACCCCCCGCCGAATCCGCGCGTCCCCTTCCTGTTTCGCCACGCCTGGATCGCCGGCCTCGCGTGCGTCGCCCTCCTCGCGGCGGGCGCTGCGCTCTATCGCTCGCTCGGGTCCGACTTCCTCCCGGCCATGGACGAGGGTTCCATCATTCTCGATTACTGGACCCCGCCGGGAACGTCTCTCAGCGACACGGACGCCATGCTCGGTACCGTCGAGAAAATCCTTCTCGCCCTGCCCGACGTCCGCGGCTACTCGCGTCGCACCGGAACGCAGCTCGGGTTCTTCATCACCGAGCCCAACCGCGGCGATTTCGTCATCCGCCTGAAGCCTCGCGGGCAGCGGCGGGGCGTCGAGGAGGTCATCACCGACATCCGCGACCGCGCGGCCGCGATCGCTCCCGCCCTGCGCACCGACTTCGGCCAGCTCCTCGAGGACAACATCGGCGACCTCACGGGCGGTTCCCCCCAGCCCATCGACGTCCGCATCTTCGGCGAGAACCAGGCCCTGCTCCAGGACCGGGCGCGCGCGGCCGCGGGGATCCTGGGCGGCGTGAAGGGCGTCGAGGACGTCTTCGACGGAATCGTCATCGCCGGCCCGGCCCTCACTGTCCGGGTCCCGTCCGAAGGGCGAGGCAGCGAATCCGGCGGTGGCCGCGGCGCCGCCCGGTTCGGGCTCACGACGGAGGACGTGCAGGCCGCGGTCGAACCCGCGGTCGCGGGCACGACCGTCGGCTCGATCCGGATCGGGGAGCGCCTCTACCCGTTGCGCGTCTTCGCGCGCGATCCGGGTGGACTCCCGGCCCTGCGCCTGAGAACCCCATCGGGAGCGCTCGTGCCGCTGACGGATGTGGCGTCCATCTCCACGGGACCGCCCGAGGCCGAGATCTCCCGGGAGAACCTGAAGACGTTTCTCGGCGTCACGGCGCGCCTCGAGGGGCGCGACCTCGGAGGCGCCATCGCCGAGATCCGGTCGAAACTCGAGCGGCGGTTGCTCCTTCCTCCCGGCATGCGCCTTTCCTTCGGCGGGCTTTACGAGCAGCAACAAAGCTCCTTCCGGGAGCTCCTCCTCGTCCTGCTCGGCGGCCTGGTGCTGGTCGCCCTCGTTCTCCTCTTCGAGTTCGGCGACTGGCGGGCGCCGCTCCTGACGGTTGTTATCGCGGTGGCGGTGCTCTCGGGCGTTTTCGCGGCGCTGCGCCTGACCGGCATGACGCTCAACATCTCGAGCTTCGTCGGCGCCATCATGATGGTCGGGATCGTCGGCGAGAACGCGATCTTCGTGATCCACGAAGCCCGGGAAGGGCTGCGCCGCGACCTGCCGGCCCGCGAAGCCTGGATCCACGCGGCCCGCCGCCGCCGCCGGCCCGTCGCCATGACCGTTCTCGCCAGCGCCTTCGCGCTCGCGCCGCTGGCCGTCGCGCTCGGCGAGGGGTCGCAGCTCGAGCAGCCACTGGCCATCGCCGTCATCGGCGGCTTCTTCCTGTCCGGGTTCCTCGTGCTCGCCGTTCTGCCGGCACTCTACTCGGCCCTGGACCCGAACGGGCGGCTCGGCGGCACGCGAGACCCGTCGGAGAGGCTTCTCAAACTATGACCGGCGCCCCGGTCTCGCGGTGGACGGCGCCCGGCCTCTTCGCGCTCTCGGCGGCTCTCTACCTCGGTCTGGCGGGCGCCCCCGCTCTCGTCGACGACGACATCGACGCCGCCCATGCCCTCGTCGCCCGGGAGATGCTCCAGCGCCACGACTACCTCGTCCTGTACCAGGACGGCATCCGCTATCTCATCCGCCCGCCTCTGCACTTCTGGATGGTGGCCGCCAGCTACTCCCTGCTGGGCGAAAGCGAATTCGCGACGCGACTGCCTGTGGCCCTGGCGATGATCGGTCTCGTTCTGCTGACCTTCGAGTTCGGCCGGCGATTCTTTGGAGAGAGAGCGGGACTGTACGCGGGCCTCGCCGTCGCGACGAGCGCCGGCATGTTTGTCTTCACCCGCACGGTGATTCCCGAGGCGATCTATGCCCTGGAATTCACGGCAGTCTTCTACCTCTTTCTGCGCGCCTGGACGGGCAGCCTGGATCCGCGCGTCGGCTACCGGGGCGCCGCGGCCGCCTGCGGCCTCGCGGTCCTGACACGCGGCCCGATCGGGCCTGGCGCCCCCTGCCACTACTGCTGGACGGGGAACTCGGCCACGAAGGCGTTGCCCCGGGGTTGCCGCGGTTCGACGCGGATCGTGCCGCCGTGCAGTTCCACGGCCCAGCGGACGATGGCCAGACCCAGCCCGCTGCCGGAGGTCTCGTCGCTCTGCGCCGTCCGCGACCGGTAAAACCGCTGGAACACCCTGTCGCGCTCCTCCGGCGGGAGCGTGGCGGCCTCGTCGAGAACCCGGAGCTCCAGCGCGCCCGACTCCTGGGAAAGCACGATTGCCACGCGCGCGCCGGCCCGGGAGAACTTGATGGCGTTTTCCACCAGGTTGACCAGGATCTGCCGCAGGATCCTTTCGTCTCCGCGATACTCCACGCTCTCCGATGCCTCGACATCCACGGAGACCTGCCGACTGGCTGCCAGCGAGCGCATCGAGCGCACGACCTCGTGCAGCAGCTCGGTCAGGTCCACGAGCCGCCTCTCGAGCGGATTCTCCAGCGTCTCGCCCTCGGCGAGCAGGGTCAGATCGCTGACGAGGCGCGAGAGGTGGGCGCTTTCCGCGGCAATCGCGGCCAGCGCCTCCCGGCTCTCCGCGAGGCTCCGCTCGCTCGAGAGAGAGAGCTCGGCCTCGGTCCGGACGATGGCCACCGGCGTCTTCAGCTCGTGGGCGGCGTCGGCGATGAAGGCCCGGGTCTGGCTGACGGACTGCTCGATCCGGTCCAGAAGCCGGTTGAACGTCAGCCCGAGGCGTCCGAGCTCGTCGTGCCGGTTCGGAATCGCGAGCCGCGCGCCAGGGGCCGAGCGGCCCGCCGCCATCTCGCCGGCCTGCACCGTCAGAATGTCGATCGGGCGCAGGGCGCGCGTGGCCAGCCAGTAGCCCCCGGCCAGGGCCAGAAGCAGACCGGCCGCGCCGAATTCGACGAGCGACGCGCGGATCGACGAGAGGGTCTGCTCCACGAGCGTCGTGCGATCCGCCACGAGGATCGTCACGATCTCGCTCCGGTCCTCGACACGGAAGCTCCGCGTCACGCCTCGCCGGCCGCCGGAAAGAGCCAGCAGCTGCGCGCTCGACAGGCCGGCCAGTCCCGTCCACGACCCGTCGTCGAGAAGCCGGGCACCCTCACCAATGCCGGCGCCGGGAACTCTGGCGAGCAGCGTCTGCGCGGCCTCGCCGGAACGGATCTCGGCGTAGAGTCCGTTCAATCGGAACGCGGCGACTGCTTCCGTGGCTGCGGCCGCGAGAGGAGAGCGGGCGCCGGCCTCTCCGTTCTCCCCGTTCGAGGACTCCCGGACCTCTTCCCCGAAGGCGTTCTGCAGCGTGTCGAGATTGTTCTGGAGGTCGACGTCGAAGGCCTTCCAGGCCGCGGCCCGGTAGCGCACGTAGGTGGCGACCGAGAACAGGACGACGATGACGCACAGGGCCGTCCCGTACCAGAGCGTCAGTCGCCAGCGGATCGGCAGTCCGATCAGTCGGGCTCCCGGCGCAGGTCCTCGACGAAATAGCCTTCGCCGCGGCGGGTCGTCAGAAAGGACGCCTCGCCCGCCTCGAGCGGCGCGTCGATCTTCTGCCGCAGGCGTCCGACGTAGACCTCGATCAGATTCGAGAACGGGTCGAAGTGCTCGTCCCAGACGTGCTCGGCGATCTCGCGCCGCGTGACGATGCGCCCGCGGTTGAGCAGGAGGTACTCGAGCAGCGAATACTCCTTCCCGGTGAGCTCGACCGTGCCCCCGCGAACCTCGACCGAGCGCTTCCCGCGGTCGAGCCGGATGCTCCCGACGGTCAGTGTGATCTGCGCGGGCAGCGACCGCCGCCGCAGCAGAGCGCCCACCCGCGCCCGCAGCTCTTCCACCGCAAAAGGCTTCGGCAGGTAATCGTCGGCTCCATCTTCCAGGCCGCGCACCCGATCGGCGATTTCCGAGCGCGCCGACAGCATCAGGATCGGCATCGCGGAGTTCTTGGCGCGCACCGCGTGACACACGGCAAAGCCGTCGAGACCCGGAAGGAGGATGTCGAGAATCATCAGGTCGTAGCTTCCGAAGAGGGCCTGCTCGACGGCTTCGTCGCCGCGGCCAACGAGGTCGACCGCGTATCCCGACTCCCGGAGGGCGCGGGCAAGAAGACTCGCCATCCGCGGATCGTCTTCCACCACAAGGATCCGCATGCGCTCCGAATTATAGCGACGCGTCTCTCTCGGCGCTTCGTCGCGCGCCGCCGGTGTTTAGCCTGCGTTCACTTTCACAACGTACACTGCCCGCGGTTTCGAGTTGAGCGCTCCGACGCCATCACGGCGTCGGGCGAGCGCGGCGGTGCGGGGGCGATATTTCGACGGCGTGGATCGGTTCCGAGGACCACAAGCACAAGAGAGTTTTCTGCCGGGTCTTCGTCGAGTCTCACGTCCCCTTTCGAACCCGCGTCGATCCGCTGGCCCAGTCTGGACGAGGAGAGCAATCGGCACGTCCTTTACGGGCAGGGCCCAAGGATGCCCGAAGTCGCCCTCCCAGTCGGCGGATTCCGGGAGCGGAATGGCCGGCCGGGTCGGACCGTTTACACTGGAGTCTCACCCATGAACACGCAATGAGAGGGATCAAAACGATCGCGCGGCGGGCCCTGGCGGCGGTCGCCTTGTCGATCGCCGCCGTGGCTGCCGCCCAGGTGGCGCCCGGGGCAGGCTCGGATCGCTTCGACGGCCGCCGCTTCGCGCAGCCGGAGCCGTTGACGATCAGCTTCGCCGACTGGGCGAAGCGGACGCTCACGTCGCGCCGGGGGCCCTGGCGCGACTACACCGCGACGCCCCCGGGAACCGCGCCGCCGGCCGTCGTGTGCGACGGCGCCCTCAGGGTGACGTTCATCAACCATGCCACCCTTCTCATCCAGATGGACGGCGTCAACATTCTGACGGATCCCACCTGGGCGAAGCGCTCGGTGCCGACGGTGGGCGTGCGCCGTCACCGGCCGCCCGGGCTCCGGTTCGAGGACCTGCCGAAGATCGACGCCGTTCTCGTCAGTCACGACCACCAGGACCACATGGACGTGCCGACTCTTCGGCGACTCTCGGCGGCCTTCCGGCCCGCGGTGTACGCCGGTCTCGGCAGCGCTTCGTTCCTCGCGCGCGAGCGGGTCCCCGGCGGCCGCGATCTCGACTGGTGGCAATCGGCCGTCGTCGCGCCGGGCGTCACCGTGACGGCCGTGCCGGCGCGCCACCACTCCGGCCGCGGGCTCTTCGACCACGACCGCAGGCTCTGGTGCGGTTTCGTCGTGAGCGGACCGTCGGGCTCGATTTACTTCGCGGGGGACACGGGATGGGGATCGCACTTCGAGGCGATCGGCCGTCGTTTCCCGAACCTGCGCCTGGCCATCCTGCCGATCGGCGGGTTCAAGCCCGTCTGGTACATGCACGAGCAGCACCTCGGCCCCGAGGCCGCGCTCCGCGCGCTCCGGATCCTCGGCGCCTCGACGATGATCCCGATGCACTTCGGCACCTTTCCGAACGGGGACGACGCGGAGATCGAGCCCGTCGAAGTCCTCGTCGATACGGTGGCGGCGTCGCCCGACCTGCGCGGCCGCGTCGCAATCCTCGACAACGGCCAGTCTCTCGACGTGCCCCCCGGAGGGATCGAGCTTCCCTTCCCGGATTTCAGCGTGGCCTCGCTGGCGTCGGGCAACGACCCGAAATCCGGCAGTGAGACCTCCGGGAAGTAACGTTCCCTCGATTCGGAACGTATTGCCGCCCACGTCGACCGGCGGCTTCGTTCTCCCCGGGCCTACTTTTCATTTCTTCCTCGTCCGAGTTTTGTGGATAATGCGGCGGCCCTCAAAACCGACGCATGATTCGAAGCAAGATCCGGGGTAAAGCCGCCCCCTTTCAAGCGCGGCTGCAGCGGGCAACGCTGCTTGTGGCGATGCTCGCGCTCGCGGCCGGCGCGAAAGGGGACGAATTTCGCCTGTTCCCTGCGCCGTCGCCTGCCCCCCGGCACTTCAGCGGTGCTCGGTGGGACGGCGAGCCGGAGCTTCGCCTCGTCGACCTCGAGCATTCCTATCCGTGGACCGGCGGCGGCGGCCCCGGCCTGTCCCTCGAGAGCACGGCCCCGGCCAGTGCGGAGGAGCCCCAGGAGCCGACTCCCTCCACACAAGCCCCGCCTCCCCCGCCGAAGAAGCTCTTCACGACGACCACGACCCTGTGGACGGCCGCCGCGCTGCTGGGAGGGTTCGGCCAGGGGATCGGAGCACCGATCCAGTACGGCACGCAGAGCTGGCACTTCACGAACGAAGGCTACTTCGGCTACGACACCTACGCCGGCGGAGCCGACAAGGCCTCGCACTTCACGGTCTCGAGCGGAGTTTCGCGACTGCTTTACGACGTCTACATCGCGGACGGGCATTCGGTGGACCAGTCCTTCAACCTCGCCCTCGCCACGACACTCATGGCGGGCATCTTCGTCGAGACCGGCGACGCCATCACGGTGTACGGCTGGTCCTGGCAGGACCTGACGGCGGACTTTCTGGGCGCCGCGTCCGGCCTCCTGATCCATCGGTTCTGCCTGCAGGACACGATCGGCCTGCGGCTGGGCCCGGCCAACACGACGATTCCGGCGGCGGCCATCGGCGCGAGCGAGGAGTCCCTGGGCGAGAGCTATTCCGACGAGATCTACGTCGTCGACCTCAAGCTCGGCGGGCTGATCCGCCGACTCAATGGAAACCCCGGCATCGCGCGGTACTTCCTGACGTCCTTCGCGTACTTCACGAAGGGGTTCGGCTACGCCCCGCCCCTGCCGACGCGCTACCAGGAAATGGGGTTCGAGCTCGGAATCAACTTCCCCGAGATCCTGAAGGAGGTGGGCGTCCCGGAGACGACCTGGTGGGGCAAGGGGCTCTACGCCTTCTTCAACTTCTTCCGGATCCCGTACACGCAGGTCGGCGCCTACTATAACTTCAAGAACCACAAGTGGTACGGGCCGGGCGCTCCGTACCACTACTACTAGCTCAGCTCGAGCGGGCGGATTCCGGGCTCGACTGCGGAGAACCGGGACCGGGAGCGCGTTTGCGGCTACCGAGCGCGGCCAGGAAGATGGCCGCGAAGAAAGCCGGCGTCCCGAGGGCTGCCGACGCCAGGAACCAGTAGGCCTTGCCGAAGAGGGCGAGAACCATCACCAGGTAGATGAAATCGCGCCCGGACACGGCGTTCAAGACTCGTGTCATCCGGGAACGGGAACCGGGTGAATCGCTCGAACCGGGCCGGCCCGGGGTCCTCATCGCCCTGTACAGGAACCCTGACGACACGATCGTTCCCGCCACCGCCAGCGCGCCGAGAGCGAACGGCCATGACTGCCCGCTCGCCGTGCTCCAGGCGACCGCGAAGGCCGAAAAAACCGCGACGTGCACGAGATTGTCGCCCCAGAAGTCGAGGACGGCGCCCAGGCGCGACTCCTGGAATTTCAGCCGCGCGAGCTCGCCGTCGCAGCCGTCCAGGATCGAGTGCAGGAGAAAGAGCAGGCCTCCGGCCAGCTGGCGGGCCGGCGCCGGAGACGCGAAAGACCACGCAGCCGACAGGCCCAGGGCCAGACAGACGAGCGTCATTGCGTTCGGGCGGACGCGCGTTCGGGCGAGCCGCCGCGTGACGGCGAGCGAAATCTTCCGGCTGATGTGTTTCGTGAGAAACCCGTCCTCCGTCTTGACGAGGCCCTTCAGGAGAAGGGTTTCCGCGCCGGCGACATCCGCCTCCGTCGCGACCTCTAGAGGCGGGTCGATGCCCTCGACGGCCGGCCCGGGAGGCAGCAACGAAGCCCACTCGGACAACACCGACGCGAGGCTCGACGAATGCTCCAGGACCCGGCCGAGGGGCTGGGGCTCCGACGCCTGGACGATGGCCCCGACACCGACCCGGTGGAGGCGCTCGGGCTCGGCCGGCGCGTCGCAAAGGCTTCGAAGCCAGCGCGTGCTCGCGACGACCCGGTCCGGCAGGAGAACGATGCGGCCGGGCGGCAGCGCCGACTCGCCGGCGTCCCGCGGGAAGGCAACCGCGCCAGTTCCTTCGAGAACGGGCCTCGCCCCTCCGGCCTCGGCCTCGAGCACGTAGACACGGTCGAACCCGGCGCGCCGGGCCGCGAGAGCCGTCCGTCGGACCAGGGGCAACCCGAGGAGGGGGGACTGAGGCGAGAACCCGCCTCGCGCACCGGTCGCGGAGCCGGCCAGAATCAGTGTCGCGGCCGCGGTCGCCGGCGCGGTCACACGGCCACGCGCGCGAGCCGGCGAAGGCGCGCCATCAGGTGCGCGCCGATGTGGTCGGCCGCTTGCTCCCGGAAGAGCGCGAAGCTCGGCCAGGCGTTGACGTCGATCACGAAGATCGAGCCCTCGGGCGTGACGATCGCGTCGCCGCCCCAGACGTCGAGCTCGAGCGCGAGCGCCGCGCGGCACGCGATGTCCGAGAGCGATCTCGCGTCGAACGGGTGACCCGCCGCGGGATGCTCCCGGGGGTAAAACCACTCGAACCAGGACGCGGGCGACGCGTCCCCGCGTGCGGCGGCTTCGGCATCCGTGACCCCGTAGAACTTCACGAGGTCGCCTTCCACGTGCCGTTGGACGACGGCGCGCGTAAGCCCCCGGCTCCGAAGCCGCTCGAGCGCATCCCGCACGGAGGAAACGTCCGTGGCGAACACGACGTCCCCCTCGCGGGTCTTGTGCTCGGTCGCCTGCTTGATCCAGCAGGCCGAGAACAACCGGTCCGCGTCCTCGCCGCGAGGCAGCGGCAGACCGGCGTCCAGCACGCGGCTCTCGGGCATCGGGATGCGCCGGTCTTCGAGCAGCGGGAGCGTTCTCTCGCGATGCGTGTTGCCGACCGAGCGCGGACTGTTGACGACGCACACGCCGCGGCTCTCCCACTTGCGCAGACACTCGAGGGCGGGCAGGCCCTCGCACATCGAAAAGGCGAGGGAAGGCAGAGGGCTTTCGAGGCCGGTGAGGGCCGTCGGCGCGCGGTAGGCGAGGGTGAATCCCGCTCCCGCCTCCTCGAGCCTGCGGCCCGTCGCCTCCAGGATCCCGGCGTCGTCGGCCTCGCGTCCCGGCGAATGTTCGACCTCCCGGAAGATGCCCCAGCACACCCGGGGCTCGGCGACGCTTCGCTTCACAGGTCGAGGCCCTCGAGCTCGGCCAGCCGCGCGATCACACGGTCCTCCGGGCAGCAGGGGTCTCCGGCTCCCCCTTCGGCGCGCAGCCACACGTGCCGCATTCCCATCCCCCGGGCCCCGGCCATGTCCCGCCGCAGGGAATCGCCGACGAAGGTTGCCTCCTCGGGCCCCGCGCCGAGCGCGTCGAGCGCCGCCTGAAAGATCCTCGGGTCCGGCTTCTTGCAGCCGACGATCGTCGAGTCGACGGCGACCCCGATCGAAGGAGCGAGGCCGGCTTCCTCGCAAACGGCCCGGATGTTTCCGTAGAAGTTCGACACGATCCCGATGCGGTGGCGTTCTCGCAGGCGCGACAGGAGCGCCGCGCTCGCGGCGAGCTGCCCGAGGGATTCCTCGACGAACCGATCGCCGATCCTCCGCAACAGCGGCCTTTCGCGCCCGAGGCGGACGGCCAGGCCGTCGGCGACGCGATCGACGGTTTCGCGAAACCCTGCGGTGGCGGGGATCACGCCCTCGAGGGAGTCCGTCGCACCGTAGAAGGCGGGATCGAAGTCGGCCCGGGAAGCGCCGAGCCCCTCCTCGCGAGCCAACCGGAAGAACCGCTCCTTCCAGGGCACGCCGTCCGCGTCGAGCGTTCCGCCGAAGTCGAAGAGCAGGACCCGCGCACCGGCGCGGGATGTCGCGGCCGCGGCCATCATCGCGCCTGCCCGGAGCCGGCCAGCTTCGCGCCGCTCGCCACCGTGTCGAGGTCGGCCTTCTTTGCGGCCGGCCGGCGCGCCAGGAACACGAGACCCGGCAGAACCCAGAGGAGCTCACGGCCGCGGCGAACCAGGCCGTAGGCGACGCCGGTCGACGCGGGAAGTCCGAGCAGGACG
>Ga0326726_10003549_pt1 | contig 14307 bp, 9 predicted proteins | sample MHFenrmetagenome_2_FD_207603 | JGI IMG/M metagenome (GOLD analysis project Ga0326726, IMG submission 207603) | Lab enriched peat soil microbial communities from Michigan Hollow, Ithaca, NY, United States - MHF15MN | ecosystem: Environmental > Terrestrial > Soil > Wetlands > Peat | place: USA...
TCATCTTTTCCCAAACCTGGAACGTACCCTCCGCAATACTGAATTTTTCCCAAGTCAGGATAAAGAAGGTCATCAGACTTTCAGATCGGCACTGCCAATAAGGCCGGTTGCAACTACATTTTATGCAGCGTCAGACGGCCAGCTTGGGGGAATTATGAAAGTGTACCGCGACTGGCATATCAGTGGTGATACAGAATGGCTTAAGAAGCTTTTCCCGAAAGTGACTGAAAGCATGGACTATGCAATAAAGACCTGGGATCCGCGCCTGACAGGAACCCTCGAGGAACCGCATCATAACACATACGATATTGAGTTCTGGGGACCCGACGGCATGTGCACAAGCTTCTACCTTGGCGCATTAAAAGCTTTTTGTGAAATGGGCAGGTACCTTGATTATGATGTCATTAAATATGAATCACTTTATAAAAAAGGGAAGCAGGCCATTGAAACAGAACTATTTGATGGAGAGTATTTTATCCAAAAAATAAAATGGCAGGGGTTGAATGCTGCCGATCCTGTAACAGCTTCAAAAGATTCCTGGTCATCCGAATATTCATCAGACGAAGCATTGAATCTGCTCAAAGCAGAAGGACCAAAATACCAGTATGGCAAAGGATGTCTTTCGGATGGAATTCTTGGCGACTGGATCGGTGAAGTGTGCGGTCTTAAAAATGTTGTCGATTCTGAAAAGGTTACAAGTCATCTGAACTCAGTCTTCAAATATAACTTCAGGAAGGATTTATCAGATCATCCAAATCCACAGCGTCCATCTTATGCTCTTGGAAATGAAGGAGGATTGTTACTGTGTACATGGCCGAAAGGTGGGAGGCTGTCGCTCCCGTTTGTTTACTGCGATGAAGTATGGACCGGTTTTGAGTACCAGGTTGCATCTCATCTGATGATGATGGGTGAAGTTGAAAAAGGGCTGGAGATAGTGAGAACAGCACGCGATAGATACGATGGAAGAATCAGGAATCCGTTCGATGAATATGAATGCGGTCACTGGTATGCAAGAGCCATGTCGAGCTATGCAATGCTTCAGGGACTCACCGGGGTGAGATATGATGCACTTGAACAGGTAATGTATATCGATTCAAGAATAGGGGACTTAACGTCATTCATTTCAACAGCTACCGGATTCGGAAATGTAAGCCTGAAAAACGGGAAGCCATCACTGAAAGTAGCTTATGGCGAGATAACAGTCAAAGAATTTATAGTCAGATAGGTGCCTGATATATTCAGGACTAAAGTCCTTCCTGCTTAGATTCAAACTACCCCGGGCTTAAGCCCGGGGTAGTTAATGATATGATTATTAGGGCTTTAACCCTAAATTACAATATGATTATTGTTAGTACTTTTTTTATAAATTAGCCTTAGTTAAAATTCAGAACATGAGATTTAAACATTTATTATTAATTCCGGTAATTGCTGGTGGACTATTATTTATTATAACATGCAATAGCTCACCAAAGAAGATGGTAGACGTTAAAATGGTGGAAGTATGGAGTATTGAAAAGGCACAGCAGTGGGGCAGGATGCAAAACTGGCTGAGAAGCTGCATAACCGCCCGCTGGTATGCACCGAATATATGGCCAGAAAGTTTAACAGCCTCTTTTCCAATATAATGCCAATACTAAAAGAACAGAATATCGGGGCAATAAACTGGGGATTCGTATCGGGAAAAACAAATACAATTTATGCCTGGGATACACCCATATCTGATGGATCTGAGCCTGAACTATGGTTTCATGATATTTTAAGAAAAGATGGCACTGCCTATAATGGTGCCGAAATACAGTTTATTCTTGATATAACAGGAACAAATAAAGGTTTATAAAGGGTAGGGGGCGTTGAAAAAGTCATGTTTCACCCCCAACCCCCCAAGGGGGGCTTTTTAACTCTCTGTTTTTCAGTAAGTCCCCCTTGGGGGATTTAGGGGTAGATAGTAAAAGAGGGACTTTTTCAACAGCCCCAAAGTTAAAGTATTTTAAATCAAAGTAATACTTACCTCTGCACCTTTCCTTTCTGCTGAAAGATAGCCTGCATAAATAGTTGCAATTACATCGGCTGCAAGGCTGCTGTTGCTTTCTATCGGATCGCCATAAGCAGCTGATCTGTAAAAAGCCTCCATTTCGTGCTGGTAACCTGTGAACCATCCTTCGTCGGGAGATACCGATGACCAGCCTTGTTTTGTCTCAGTCTTTTCGACAATGTAAACATCTTTAAAATGTTTCTCATCTGGTGTGTACGTCTGCATTGCATTGTTCGGGCTTATATTACAGATAGTCCTGTGATTGCTGGTATTTATCTCGATCCAGTTGTGAACTCCGCCCAGAACCAGTTCGCTGGCAAAAATATCAGCGAACGTCCCGTCTTCAAATACTACATGAAGCAACGCAAAATCCTCAATATCTTTATAAGTTGTTCTGAGATGACCTTCATTATTATAACCTGGCATACGTGTAATCACATGGGTTCTTGCAGTAATTACTGATGGCCTGATTGGCTTCCCAAATCGTGCTTTCCCTTCGGCCTGCTTAAAGTACAGAGCTGCAGCCAGAGGATGGCACCCTTTCCCGATCATCGATCCGCCGCCTGAAAATTTCCACTGACCGTAAGTCACGGAGTGTGAGCCTGAATGAGATTCTTCACCATGCATCCAGATAATCTGGGATTTTGTTTTTTCAATCATCTCCCGTTCCTTCCTCACTGCAGGTGTATAAACCCAGTTTTCAGCATACATTATTTTCCCCCTGCTCTTTTTTTCTGCATCAATCATTCTTTTTATGCTGGCAAGAGCATGTTCAAGACCTTTTTCTCGCGGAAATTTATCACCATTAAAATCTTCTTTTCCATCCCCAAAATAACCTGTAAAAGGTTTTTCAACAATCACGTGCTTATTCTTTTCAAGTGCTGAAATAACTATTGGCTCATGCGTTGACGGAGGGGTACATACATGTACAACATCAACATTATCAATTAATTCTTCAATGCTTTTAAATGCTTTAATATTACGTGATTCAGTAAACTGTTTCAGTCTTTCTGAAGTTGGAGAATAAGCTCCTGTAATTTCAATTTTTACTGAATAGAGGCGTCGCAAAGCTTCGTAATGAAATTTTGCCGCATACCCTGATCCTGCAATTCCGCACCGGATAATTATTTCTGCCATTTGGATTCTTTATTTCAGCTTTTTAATTCCCATATTCCAGAGTGTAAAGCTGAACATGTCTGTATATTGTTCAATCGATTTGCTTACAGGTGTTCCCGATCCATGTCCGGCTTTTGTTTCAATCCTTATCAAAACAGGATTTGTTCCTGCCTGTTTTGCCTGCAATTGTGCTGCGAACTTGAATGAGTGAGCCGGGACAACCCGATCGTCATGGTCTCCGGTTGTGACCAGGGTAGCAGGGTATTTAGTTCCCTCTCTGACATTCTGAACAGGAGAATATTTAAGAATATAATTGAACATTTCCTGGCTCTCATCCGATGTCCCAAAATCATATGCCCAGCCAGCTCCAGCCGTAAATTTATGATAACGAAGCATGTCCATGACACCGACAGCAGGAAGAGCAACCTTCATCAGATCAGGCCGCTGGGTCATAACTGCCCCGACAAGAAGTCCGCCGTTAGAGCCGCCTCTGAGTGCCAGATAATCAGAAGAGGTATATTTATTAGCGATAAGATATTCGGCAGCTGCAATAAAATCATCAAATACGTTCTGCTTATTCATCTTTGTGCCTGCCAGATGCCATTTCTCTCCATATTCACCTCCACCTCTGATATTTGGGACTGCATAAATTCCGCCATTTTCAAGCCACCAGGCAACGGTTATACTGAATCCGGGTTCCATGGAAATATTAAAACCGCCATAGCCATACAACAGAGCAGGATTTTTACCATTGAGAAGCATATTCTTCTTATAAGTTATTATCATCGGGATTTTTGTCCCGTCTTTTGAATTATAAAAAACCTGTTCTGATTTAAAATCTTCATTATTAAATAAAACGGAAGGTTTTTTATAAATCTGTGCTTCGCCCGACTGCGGAACCATTTTGTAAATTGTGGACGGAGTTGTATAATTTGTGAAAGAATAATAGATATCCTTATCTTCTTTCTTTGCCGAGAAACCTGATGCGCTGCCGATACCGGGAAGAGCTATTTCTCTGATCATATTGCCTTTTCTATCATATTGTTTTACTTTAGAGATGACGTCAACCAGATAGTTTGCGAAGAAGTACCCGGATCCGGTTGAAGGCTGAAGGACATTCTCTGTTTCGGGAATAAAATCGGTCCAGTTCTCAACTCCGGGCTTTTCAGCATCCACGGTGACAATTTTTGTGTTAGGAGCATTCAGATTGGTGACAATAAAAAGTTTTGAACCGTCATTATCAATAATATAATGATCGTTATTAAAATTTCCGACAACTACCTGAAAATCAGCTGATTTTTTTGTCAGATCTTTAATATATAATTCATTGCCGGTTGTGGAAATTGAGGCACTCACAACAAGATAGTGTTCATCTTCAGTAAGATAACCACCGACATATCTCCTGACAAGATTGTCGCCGAATACTACCTTATCTTCTGACTGCTTTGCTCCGAGTTTATGATAATAGAGTTTATGGTGGTCTGTTTTGGCCGACAATTCACTTCCTTTTGGCTTATCATAAGTTGAATAATAGAAGCCATCATTGCCCTGCCATCCAATTCCAGTGAATTTAACATCAGTAAGTGTATCACCGATTATCTCTTTTGTAATGGCATTCATTGTAATCACTTTGCGCCAGTCAGATCCTCCTTCGGAAATAGTATAAGCTACTTTACTCCCGTCTTTTGAGAATCCCATTTCTCCTAGCGATGTTGTACCATCGGCTGAGAATGTATTAGGATCGAGAAACACCTCCGGGTCTCCGCCCTCTTTCTGGCGATAATAAACAGACTGATTCTGGAGTCCGTTATTTTTTGAGAAATATGTGTAATCGCCCTCATTAAAAGGCATTCCAAATTTTTCATAATTCCACATTTTTGTAAGACGTTCTTTGATCTGTTCCCTGTAGGGTATCTTTTCAAGATATCCGAAAGTGACAGCATTTTGTTCTTTAACCCATGCTGCAGTTTCATCTGACATATCATCTTCCAGCCATCTGTAAGGATCAGCTACCGGTGTTCCAAAAATGGTGTCAACAACATCACCCTTTTTAGTAACAGGGTAATTTATTTTATTGTAAGAATCACTGCTGCAGCTTGTTAATAGAGCGATTGCTGCAATAAAAAAAAGTAGTCTTTTCATATTTTTCTGTTTATGAAGTTGAAAATTCAAATTGATTTTAAAATAGCACCTGATATCAAAATTAGTCATTAAGTTTTAAAATCCTGCTACCAGTAAAAAATTTCAAATTCTCCTGTATGATAAGGGCTATCATCTTCTGACCTTCAGCGTTTAAATGGACTCCGTCGGTAGTCAGGCTTTTAAAAACAGGAGACAGGATCTGATATGTATTGATGAAATAAACATTTTCCTCTCTTGCTATTCTTGCCAGCTGTTCATTTATAAGTGTAGCTTTTACACTTATTCCGGCTGATAACCCCACCAGCAACAGTAGAATAGGAAATATTAAAATTAAAGATTTCATGATTATTCTTTTTCACCACGGAGAACACAGAGTTACACGGATTGGAAATGAATGAATCCGTGTTTCTTCTCCGTGTCAATCCGTGTAATCCGTGGTTAATTCTTTTTATTGTTATTTCCAATAATTAATTCTCCAGCCATTTCTCCTTGCTATCCGTAAAAGTTTTCTGTCAGGATTTATACAAACCGGATTCCCGACAATACTTAGTGCCGGAAGATCAGAAATTGAATCGCCATAGTACCATGCTTTTTCCAGTATATTGTTATTTTTTTCACTATACTCTTTTAGCCTCACAACTTTCTCTTTTCCAAAACAAACAGGTCCGGCAGTTCGTCCTGTACAAATGCCGTTTATTACTTCGAGATCTGAACAGATTATATCGTCTATTTCAAGGTAAGCTGCTATTTCCCTGCAAATGGGAACAAGCGATGATGAGAGTATCACCACTTTTGCATTTTTCTCCTTATGGAATTTAATTTCGGGTTTTACTTCAGGGTGAACTGATGGCAAAAGCGCCTCATTGACTACATCCGAGCACAGGCCGGCAAGAATATTTTCAGGCATGCCTTTAACCCATCGGGTCATCTTATCAATAAGTTTAAGCGGATCCATCAGCTTCAGCCTGTGCACAATCGAAACATATAATGCATTTACCAGATCGAAGCGGGACATCAGTTTCTTTTTGTAGGCAGCTTTAGCAAGAGCCCTGCCGCTGACAGCTTTTGTTATTGTCCGGTCGAGGTCAAAAAACACAATATAATTCTTGATGTCGCTGTTATTTTTTAAAGAAATGGTTTCCATCAGGATTATAAATAATATTGACGGCTCCGGGAAGAATTTTTACATTGAATTTTTTTGCAAAATTCATTTCCCCGTCAACATGAAACGGGACCTTTTCGGAAAATTCAATATCAACTGCAGGAGTCTGAAAATAATTAACTCTTTTATCTGCAATATGCTCACCCTTAGGAACTTTCAGCAACAGCCTGAATCTTTGAAACAGATTTAATTTTTTTATTGAACAGACGTCCAGAAGTCCGTCATTAGCAATGGCTTTTGGTGTAAGGAAAAAGCTTCCGGCAAATCTTCTCCCGATAGAGATTGTATTTATGAAACAGTCAGTTTCGAGCTGGCTTCCCTCGCTAAGCACCGTCATTCTTTTCTCTCTGAAAAACAAAAGAGTTTTAACAATCTGCCAGATATACTTTGAAGCTCCTCCTTTTTTTACCGTGCCATCCTCATTATAATTTTCAGCTGCGACCTCTGCATCAAATCCAAGCCCCATACCGTTAAGAAAAATCATATCATTTACAGTTCCGACATCCATGGCAATTATATTCCTGCTGAAAAAAGTTTCCCATTCTTTTTCCCCATAACGATTTGGAAAACCGAGTATCTGAATAAAATCGTTGCCGGTACCTGCAGGAACTATCCCGATAACAATATCTTTTTTGTTGATCAGTGGTCTGGCTACTTCATTGAGGGTCCCATCACCGCTCACACTTATGATATATTTATAACCCTTTTCATAGAACATTTTGGAAAGTTCTGTAGCATGTCCGATACGTTCAGTGAGAATGATCTCCCCATCGATATTATATTTCCTGATCATTTTCTCAATTTCAGGAACTAATGTTATTGCGAAACCGTTCCCGGCTATCGGATTGACAATAAAAATCCACTTTTCTGATTTATCTTCTGCCATGTTGTGTATTTTAAACCTTAGTGTCCCTTAGTGGTTAAATTTTTTTATTTTAAACCCTAACTAAGGAATTCTGTTGGACATAATTCTCAATATATGCTGATTCAATCACAGTTTTAACTGTATCGATAATTTCCTCATCGCTTTTATTTATGAGCTCTTCCCTTGGAATAGGCTTGTGAATTATCACATCCAGTTTGCAACCAAAATTGATGTAAAACCGGTTTTTAGGTTTAAGATCATAAAAACCATTTAAAGTAACCGGAAGAATCCCTATCTCTCTTGACCTGAACAGATAAATGAATCCCCTGTAGAAAGGATTTATCTTGCCATTGAGGGTTCTTGTTCCTTCAGGAAATATTGCAACCGACTGATCCTTTGCTTTTTCCACAAGCTGCTCAAGCATATGACGGGTATTTCTTATAGTAGGCTCTTTATATGGAATATAATCAGTAAGCTTAAGAAAGCGGCTGAAGATCGGAACCTTAAGAAGCCGTTCATGTCCAAACCAGGATATTTCAGGATAAAAAGACTCGATGGCAAGTATGTCAAAAAGACTTGCATGATTTGCAAGTAGTATATATTTTTTTTTCTTATCCAGATTTTCTTTCCCATAAACCCGCAGGTTTTTACCCATTGCCAGAAAAACAGATTTAGCCCAGACTTGCGTCATTAATTGAACAGGCCGTTTAAGATTCAGCCATGTCAAAGGGATCACCATGAGTACTCCTATTGCAGTGTAGATATACAGGAGCCCGAAAACAGGAATGGTCAGTAGTATATAAATACCCGAAAAGATCATTTGCACTGATTTTCTGATAGCAAAGTAAGGTTTTTTTTTTATTTATTGTGACCTTACTGATTATTATGATGATTTTAAGGCTATCTGTCTGAATTACTGACAAATGCAATTTGCCTGCTATCAGGAGCCCAGGAGGGTACATTTATAGTTCCCTGCCCACCGTATAAATAAGCAATAACTTCCGGTTTTCCACCCGTTACCGGCATCAGCCTGAGCATAACCCGTTTATATGAAGGATGAGAATTTGGTTCGACTTCAGGAGGAAAAGAAATAAAAACGATCCATTTTCCGTCGGGAGATATATGTGGAAACCAGTCATTGTATTTTTCAGATGTCAGCTCCTCTCTTTCTGATCCATCCGGTTTCATCCGCCAGATGTGCATTACTCCTGAATGACTTCCGTTATAGTAAATGTATTTCCCGTCAGGAGAAAACTCACACCCATCTACATGTTCACCCTTTTTAATGTCTGTCAGGGCGACCTCTTTTCCGCCCTTTATTGAATTTTTGTATATATTATATATAGGTATGTTGTTTCGCTGCGCAACATAAAGCACCTCCTTATTGTCAGGTGCCCAGCCATGCCAGTAGGAGGGAGTGTTTTCAGTGATCATTTTAGGCTTTCCACCATTGAGCAGTATTACATAAACAGTTGATCCGCCGCCCGGCATTCCCTCCCGTGAATGGCTGATAGCCAGCAACTTGCCGTTAAATGATATACCGTGGTCATTATTGATTCTGTCGAGTCCCGTATTTAGTTTTTCAATATCTCCACCGATTGCAGGGATGGTATAAAGAGATCCGTCCATGTTAAAAAGCAGCTTTTTACCATCTGGCATCCAGTTAGGAGCTTCAAATCTCCCGTCTTTTTCAAAAATTATATGTCGCTTTCCGTCAAAAACATTAATTGTCTCGAGGCGACAACCGAGATAGCCATCTTTGTCCGGATTGTAATCATCGCTGACGGGTCTGTCGATCCGGACATTCCAGATCCTTGCCTCTTCAGTTACATTCGGATCATGAGAACAGATAAAAAGACCTGCAAGTACCTCATCAGCAAGATTATCCATTTCATGTGAACCGATTATTTCAAATGGTTCGCCTGAGTGGGCTGCTCTCATAATTACTTTCTTTCCCTCCCTTTCAATCTGGATTATGTTATAGTTTAAACCGGTTGCAAATATCTCATCTTCGGGATCTCTCATAGCCATTCCGGGTTTTACCCTCCATTGCATTACTGTGAGACCGTCGCCATGCAGAACTGCTGAAATATGGGATGCTTTTTCGTCAACTGATTCCCTTATCATCCAGCCGATTTTTCTGTGAGCGTTTATACCCTTGCCGGTAAATTCAAAATTAGCTGTCAGCAGGAAGTTACCTTTTATTCTGTTATAGAGGAAGTAAAATTCATCTCTTTCGAACCAGATGTTGTAGCCAGAGCCGCGGAGAAGATAGGATTGATCAATCGGGTTATAAACATAGGAACCCGGATTCTTTGGATTTCCTATGTTGTCTTTGTAGTTGAAGATATCTTTCAGCTGAGCTGAAACGATAGTCATATTAAAGAAAACGATTGAAATAAGGACAATACGGTACTTCATGATTTTCAGTTGTTTGATATAAAATTTAATTCAAGGTACTGTTTTTTTTAAAAAAATTTAACTGCAATCGATTGCAGATTTAAAATATTAGTTTTATTTTTGATTACTGACTAACCTGACAAAGAATACAAATTTGAACAAATAATTTAGATTATTAATTGAATATTAAATAGTTATGCCTATGGAATAAATAATAATTCTGAAAATTAAACAGGGGATGTGACGACATCCCCTGTAATCAGAAGTTAATTTTTATAGATGCGTATTGCACTACATCATGTTAATTTTTTTAATCCCTAAAACTTAAAATGTATGGTAAAAAAACCTTCGAGAAGCATTTTTGATCAAAAATGCTTGAAAAAAATCTTTCTGATATCCGGAGTTATCTGCCTCTTATTGCTGCAGGGCACTTTTCAGGTTTTCGCCCTGAGCGGTACGGATTTCAGGACGTCTGAAGATCCGCAACAGAAAGCTGTCACAGGTACTGTTGTGGATGCCGGCAATAATCCTATGGCAGGGGTCAATGTGCTGGAATTAGGTACGACGAACGGAGTACTTACAGGCCCTGCTGGGAATTATTCAATCACAGTTTCCTCGCCTAATTCAGTATTGTCGTTTTCATTCATTGGTTATGAAACAAAGGATGTCACAGTAGGAACACAAAGTGTCATAGATGTGACACTTGCCGAAAGTGTAACGGGTCTGAATGAAGTAGTGGTTACAGGTTATGGCACTGCAAAGAGAAAAGATGTTACCGGATCTATTGCTTCAGTAAAGTCAGAGGCTCTTATGGCAAATGCTCCGACAAATATTTCAAAAGCTCTTATGGGAAAAAGTGCGGGAGTTCTTATTACTTCGCAAAGTCTGGTTAACTCTCTCCCTACAATCCGTGTAAGGGGAAATCGTTCAACACTTGCTTGGGCAAACGATCCGTTGTTCGTTATCGACGGGATACCTTCAACAGGTGGAATGGAAACCATAAATCCGAACGATGTGGAATCAATTGAAATTTTGAAGGATGCATCAGCCACTGCCATTTATGGTTCCCGTGGCGCCAACGGGGTAATCATGGTTACTACCAAGAAAGGTCAGGCAGGCAAGGTTACCATTGAATACGACGCGTACTACGGCCTCGGCTACCTCAACCGTTTTCGCCATGTATTCAATGTTGCCGAATATACTGACTATGTAAGGGAAGGAGGCCGCAAGTACATTTACGACGGCAATGGTGGTTTCAGTCTGGAACCATCCAGTGTTTATGGCTCTATGGAACCCAATTACAACGAGGACTTAGGTATGACTTATTTTAGCAATGATCCCTACGTTCTGGAATCGTTAAAACGAGGATGGACTATTACACCGACTGATTCAATATGGAATCCCTCGAATCTTCGGGGTTTCGACTGGCAAATGGCGGGTTATCGTGCCAATGCATCTTCTATGAACCACTCCATCAGTATCAGGGGCGGTTCGGAAAAAACAAGAGTATTTCTTTCAGGTTCGTACATGAATCTTCATGATATTAGACTTCAGTCGTTTCGCAAAAGGTATACCCTGCGGTTAAACCTTGATCAGGACCTGGGAAAACGGTTTACCATGGGTGGAAATATTAATTTCGGGTATATTGATTGGAATGATGGTAAAGGTATTTCAACTGTCTTTAATCCGCTTGGGAATCCCTACTATTCACCTACAGACCCTGCTACTGGAAAACCGGATGTTACCAAACCGGGCGATCCTGCAAACGGAATTATTCCTAACCCGGCTGGTGAACCTTTAAGTACCAACCCTTTTCTCGATATAGAGGGGATTAAGAATCAGAATAAAAATCAAAGGTTGTTGACAAACTTTTATCTGATCATAAACCTGATTAAAGGGTTATCATACAGGGCAAACTTTGGATATAACATGAACGTTACTCAAAACCAGCATTTTGCCAGTAAATATTCAACGGAGACAAATCTTGGTAATCCTGTTGCATACGAGAATTTCGCCTTCGATCATGGCTGGACATTTGAAAACATTCTTTCGTACAACAAAACAATCAAGTCTCATACGATAGGTGTAACAGCTGTTCAGACAAGTGAAAAGTTTATACAAGAACCTGCCCGTGCAACGGGAAGCAGCCTTCCGCTGGAAACCCAGCTTTGGTATTCACTTGGTTCAGCATCATCACAATCTGTTACCAGCGGATTCACCCAGTGGACCATGATGTCGTGGCTTGGTCGTGTAAATTATTCGTTCAGAGGCAGATACCTCCTAACTGCATCGCTCAGGTACGATGGTTCTTCACGACTGGCTGAAGGTCATAAATGGGTAGCATTCCCGTCGGTAGCGCTGGCATGGCGTATTTCCGAAGAAAGTTTTATGAAGGGTATTTCTTCTGTGATTGACAACCTTAAACTCCGCCTGGGATATGGTGTAACAGGTAACTCGGCTGTACTTCCTTACAGTACAGTGGGATCGACTGCTCCGAGCCGTTATAACTGGGATAAAACGATCGGGGTTATGGGTTTTGCACCCAGTTCACTTTCCAATCCTAATTTGTCATGGGAAAAGACAGCCCAGTACAATGTCGGTCTCGACTTTGGAATCCTCAAGAGCCGTATTTCCGGAGCTGTCGAATTATATTGGCAACAAACATCTGACTTGTTAATGACACGTACGCTTCCGACTGTTTCGGGTTTTCCAAGTATAACTCAAAATATTGGCGAAACAGAGAACAAGGGTCTTGAAATTAGCCTCAATACCATAAATATTAGCACAAGTAAAATAAGCTGGACCACCGACCTGACATTTTCTACTAACAAGGAAAAAGTTTCCAAGCTTGCTACAGGATTGCCGCAGGATTGGGTCAACTACTGGTTTGTAGGGTATCCCATCGACTCATATTACGGTTATATTGCATATCCAAGGGTTTGGGGTTGCTCCAAGGAAGATATGGATGAGATAGCGAAATTCAATGCCAATGGTATGAACTATAAACCTGGCGAGATACGCCTTCAGGACCTCAACGGTGACTACAAGATTACTGATGCCGACCGCAAAATCATTGGTTCCAGAATGCCGAAATGGTCAGCCAGTTTGGCAAATACTTTCAGATACGGTCCGTTTGATCTGTATGTATTTATGTATGGCTCCTTTGGGCAGATGATTTACTGGAATCCGGGCGTATCCATTATTGGCCGCTATAATAGCATTGAAAATAATTACTGGACTCCTACAAATCAAAATACCATATGGCTGAAGCCTCAACTGGACATACAAATGCCAGCTAACGTCGATGCCATGTATTATTGGGATGGGGATTTCCTGAAAATTTCCGACATCACATTAGGGTACACTTTGCCTAGAAATATAACTCAAAAAGTATTTATTCAAAATGTACGTATTTATGCAAAGGTTCAGGACCCATTTATGTTTACAAATTTTGAAGGAATCGATCCTGAGGGTTCAATGGCTCAAACGCGTTCCGGAGGGACTATTGGCACCTATAATGATGCACCATTCACCATGAGAACTTATATGTTCGGAATAAATGTAACATTCTAATCAGTAAACCAATGAAAATGAAGACATATAAAAATATTTTATTATTAGCGGGATTGACCTTGTTCTGCTTATCCTGTTCCGATTTTCTGGATGAGAAATCCTATAACACAGACTATACATACTATAATTCCGCTAATGGATTAGATGCTTTAGTCGCGGCGTGCTACCAGCAAACCCGCTGGTGTTTAAATTCTGAAACCCAATATGCTTTTGAAGATATGGGTACCGACATCTGGATGATTGGCGGCGATGGCTCTCATCGCGATGCTTTTGGCCAGTTCCTTTCTAATGCGATGACGCCTCAAAACGGAAATATAGCAGGTTTTTGGAATAACAATTACAGGGGGATTGCCTCGTGCAACCTTGGATTGCAAACTTTGGCGAATAATACTGATATGGCAGAAGATAAAAAAGCAATCCGCAAGGGAGAAATGCTGTTCCTTCGTGCATATTATTATTATGAACTGGTCATTCAGTTTGGCGACGTCCCGGTGGTAACCATTCCCGTAGATTACCCTAAAACCGATTTTGCCCGTTCTCCGCAAAAGCAAGTCTGGGCACAGGTCATTTCAGATGCCCGCCAGGCATGGGACCTTCTCCCGTGGGCCGACGCCACCGGAAAAGTAACAGGCGATTACGGCCGTGCCGGCAAAGGTGCAGCAGGTCATTTACTGGCTAAAGCATATATGTTCCGCTATTGCGACAAATATACAAAGAGCCAGTCGGACGCAAATATGAACGAAGATCGTGGAGGCTTAACAACCGATGTCGATTCTGTTATTTACTACGCCAGCCAGGTTTGCAAGTTTGGACCCGGGGCAGGAAGTACCAGTAACCACGCACTGGCAGCAAATTACTCGACACTCTGGGGGTGGAACCCGATAACCGGACTGACTGCTGAATATATAGGCCCGGAAATTGTATTTTCAATTAATAATTCAACTAGTTATTTTTGGAACAATGCCCCAACAGCAACAGATGTTAATACCAATGGGACCCAGCTGCATTTGTATTATA